>Ga0209629_10000001_pt1 | contig 193289 bp, 182 predicted proteins | sample TergutCu122P5_FD_187286 | JGI IMG/M metagenome (GOLD analysis project Ga0209629, IMG submission 187286) | Cubitermes ugandensis P5 segment gut microbial communities from Kakamega Forest, Kenya - Cu122 P5 (SPAdes) (version 2) | ecosystem: Host-associated > Arthropoda: Insects > Digestive...
TCTATTTAGTTTTTTTGCGACTAAAGAAGTTGTTCCGCTACCAAGAAAAGGGTCTAAAACCGTTTCGTTAGGGAAAGAAAACATTTTTATCAGTCGTGCGGGCAATTCTTCGGGAAACATCGCCAAATGTTTGTCTTGTTTCGCACCGTTGAAATACCAATGTCCGTTAAAGTAAGTGTTCCATTCTTCGTTGGTCATTACGGAATTTTCTTTCTGTTCGACAGTCGGTTTCGGTGCATTTCCTTGCTTTTTAAACAACAAAATATATTCAAAATCTAATTTTACAATTCCATTTCTGGGGTGCGGGAAACTTCCCATAACAGCGCCGCCGCCTGTGGTGTTCATTGTTGTCGTTTTCTGCCAAATAATCTGCCCCATAAAGTCAAAACCAATGGTTTCGCAAAATCTGATAATTTCGGAGTGAATTGGAATAACTTTGTAACGACCATAATAAACTGACCGAGCAAATTGGTCACCAATATTTACGCACAAACGGCAGCCTTCGTGTAAAACCCTATGACATTCCGACCACACTAAATTCAGATTGTTGATATAATTTTCGTAACTATCGTTGAAGCCGATTTGGTTGTCAGTTCCGTAATCTTTGAGTTGCCAATAGGGCGGAGATGTGATAATCAAATGAACAGAGCGGTCTCTTAACTCGCTCATTTTTCGGCTGTCACCATTGATTATTTTATGTATCGTCTTCATCTAAAACTTTTTCGCAAAGATACATCTTTTTTTCGACACTCAATTCAATTTTTCGTTTTGGTTTTCCTGTCGTCCGACATTGCCGCTCGTTATCTACTGGCGTTTTTTATTCATTTTTATTTTCTAATATCCAATTTCCAATTCAATAAAGTATCTGTTTCGCCAATTTTCGTAAAGCCATTCTTTTCAAAAACTCTCATTGATGCCATATTAATCTTATCTGTTGATGCGATTATAGATTTTACTATTGATTGTTTTTTAGTCCATTCTATAATTCCACCTACAATTTCAATCATATAACCTCGATTTTGAAATTCATCATCAGTTCCGTAACCAATTTCTATTTTTCCGTCTTCATCTGGTTCTCCGTATATGCAAAAACTTCCAATTATCCTATTTTCTGTCTTTGAAATTGCTGTCCAAAGTGTTGAATACAAATAATTTTTTGATTTGTCTGCAACGCTTGGAAGAATTGTTTGTTCTAATGCGTCTTTTAGTTCAGTCGGAATTGTTCTTGATGTTTTTTTCAAATTCAATTCTTTTTCCAATGAATTATCACATTTAATGTACTTTATTAATTGGTCATATTTTAATGGCAGCAAAAGAAGTCTTTCCGTTTCTATCATTTCGTTTTTTATTCTTTATTCTTTTCAAATTCAATTAATTCGATTGGTGCTCCATTATGTTCAATCATTACTGCTCGTACTCCATCCGAAGGCGAATTAGGTTCGGTTCCAAGTACTTTTAAATTGCGAGTTTTTAATTCGTAGTCCAAATCCTTGACTTCAAAAGCAATATGAGGAACTTCCTGTATTAATTTATGAATTGGACTGTCTGCCTCAAACCGCATCCATTCAATTCCAAATGGACTTGTATTAAAACCTGAAACATAAAATTTGAATTGAGACAAATATTTTTCATCTGGAAACTTTACAGTTGTCGGCACTCCTAAATGATGATATTTCCAACCCCATGTTTCTATTGCTTCGGGCATTTCATTGTCTTGTCTAATATTCTGCATATTTTCATTTTTATGTCCTTGTCGGACGATTTATATTTTATTTAACGTTCAATTTCGCTTTTCATTGTCCGCACGCGCTGTCCGCTGCTTGCAGATAACTTCTAAATTCGTAAATCGTAAATCGTCAATCGTCAATCATTCCCTGTATTTCCCCTCTTTTGCATCTTGAAGGATGCTCAAATAACTTTTATAACGCGATTTGCTTATAAAATGTTGTTCAACAGCCGTTTTGACCGCACAATCCGGCTCGTCGGTGTGCGTACAGTTGGCAAAACGGCAATTTTTACTTATTTTAAAAATTTCCTTAAAATAATGTCCCACTTCGGCGGGCTTGAAATCTATCGTGCCAAAACCTTTGATTCCGGGCGTGTCGATAATATTTCCGCCGTCCGCCAGAGCAAACATTTGAGAAAATGTCGTTGTGTGCATTCCCTTGTTGTGATAAGCAGAAATTTTGGCGGTTTTCAGATTAAGATTTTCTATTAAAGCATTGATAATCGTAGATTTACCAACGCCCGAATTGCCCGAAAGTAATGTAACTTTATTTTGTAAAAATATTTTAAGTTCAGTTAAAGTTTGCAAATTTAACGCAGAAATTTTGAAAGTTTTGTACCCAATATTTTGATAGAGCAAAATCAAATTATCCAAATATTCGAGTTCTGCGGCTGTATAAACGTCAATTTTATTGAAAACCAAACACGCCGACACTTGATACGCTTCGGCTGTGGCAAGAAAACGGTCGATAAAAACAGTTGAGGTCTGCGGAAAATTAACCGTAACCACAAGTGCGACAAGGTCTAAATTCGCCGCCAGAATATGCGACTGATACGAAAGATTTGTCGAACGGCGAACGATATAATTTCGGCGGTCGTGCAGATGCGCAATTACCGCACTGCCGTCGGCGTTTTGCTCAATCTGTACGTGGTCGCCAACGGCAATCGGATTTGTAGTTGTGATGTTTTTTATTCGGAAATTTCCTTTTATTTTACATTCAACTATTTGTCCGTCAAGTGTTTGCACACTATACCAACTGCCCGTATTTTTTATCACAACAGCGTCAATCATCATTTTTTCAAGTCGAACTGTCTTCCATTTTTACCAAAAACCACGTATCTTCCTCTCTTTGTTTTTCAAAAAAATATGTAATTAAAATTCCACAATCATAGCCCTGCACCACTATTGCAAAGCCATTTTCCGATTGCATTGTTTTAAAAATTACTTTTTCTGCAGTCGGATATTTACTCGAATTTGCAAGATTTAAGAATTTCCAATCTTTTTTATTTATAAAAATGGTCGTATCTTTCTCAATGGCAGCAAGTTCATTTTCGGGTAAAAACATTTCCAAAGGGAATTTTATATGTTCAAACTGAAAATTTTCATCTGCCGAAAAATCCTTAATAAATTTTTCAAAATTCAATGAATCAGCATTTTCGGTTATTTCAGTAAGTGCTGAATTTTGCTTTTTATTTTGGCAATTAAACATTAAAAAGCACAATATAATTATTGTTAAAATGGATAGTATTTTTTTCATTAAAATAAAATTTAAAAAAATCGTAAGTCGTCAATCGTCAATTGTATTTACTTTCCAAATCTTCTTTCTCTTTGTTGAAAGTCGTAAATTGCCTCGTAGAACTGTTCTTTGCCGAAATCGGGCCAAAGCAGCGGGGTAAAATACAGTTCCGAATAAGCCAGTTGCCAAAGCAGAAAATTGCTGATACGCTCTTCGCCGCTTGTACGAATCATCAGGTCGGGGTCGGGCATATTATGGGTTGAAAGATGGGCGGAAATTGTTTTTTCATCAATATTTTCGGGTGCAATTTTCTTTTCAATCGCTTCATTTACAATTTGTTGCACTGCGCAGGTAATTTCCCATCGCGCCGAATAACTCAACGCAAGCACCAATTCCAAGCCAGTACATTCTGCCGTATCGGCAATACATTTGAGCATTTTTGTCCGCGCCGAAGGCGGCAAGCGGTCGAGGTCGCCGATTGTGTGCAAACTGACATTATTTTTTTTGAGCACCGGCGTTTCCTTTTCAATCGTATCCACAAGCAATTCCATCAGCGCATCAACTTCAATTTTCGGACGCGCCCAATTTTCAGTCGAAAAAACGTAGAGTGTCAGATAACCGATTCCGAGTTCGGCGGCGGCAGTGGTAACTTCGCGCACCGCATCAACGCCTTTCTGATGACCAAAAATACGCCCAAAACCGTGCTGCTTTGCCCAGCGACCGTTTCCGTCCATTATTATTGCAATATGCGCAGGTAATTTTTGTCTGTCAATCTTTTCCAAAAAACTGCTCATAATTTTTTATTTTAAAATTTGAAATGCAAAAGTACAAAATAATTGCCAATTAAGAATTTCGTTTTTGTAATTGTTGCATAATATCATAAACAAAAAAATTAATTTAAATTATTTTTTTGTAAAACGGATAAAAAGTATTACCTTTGCAGCCCGATTTTTTTAATAAAAGAAAATAAAGATAAAATTATAATATGAAAAGCGGAATACATCCCGAAAATTATCGTCCTGTGGCTTTCAGAGATATGTCGAACGGCGAAACTTTTATCTCACGTTCTACCGTAAATACTCGTGAAAACGTTGATATTGACGGTGTTACATATCCTTTGATAAAACTTGAAATTTCGAGTTCGTCTCATCCTTTTTATACGGGAAAACAAAAACTTGTGGACAGTGCAGGACGCGTTGATAAGTTTATGAACCGTTACGCTAAGCGTATGGAAGCAAAAAAATAGAACTAATTTTTTGTGTTATTATGAAGAAAAGTTTTTTATTTCTTCTAACACTAACTATATTAACTCACATTTCAGTCAATTCACAGGTAATTCGTGTAAATGATTCTACGCGAATATCTGTTCTTACGTGTGGTCCTTATCAAAGCGAGGTGTATGCCAAGTTTGGTCATTCGGGGCTGCGGGTTTTTGACGACTCGCAAGGGATTGATTTACTGTTTAATTGGGGTATTTTTTCGTATGATACCGATAATTTTTACGCAAAATTTATTATTGGATATTGCGATTATTCGCTTGGTGTAACCGATACTAAAAATTTTTTAGAAGAATACCGAAAACGCGGGTCGAGTGTTATTGAGCAGGTTTTAAATTTGAATTTGAAAGAAAAAACCGATTTGATTGATTTGTTGACGGAAAATTACAAACCCGAAAATCGTCAGTACAGATATAATTTTGTTTTCGACAACTGCGCCACCCGTCCGCGCGATTTGATTACAGAAGCCATTAATCAGTCGCACCAATATATAGTTTATCATTACCCTGAACATAATCCATTGACATACAGAGAATTAATAACACAATATGTGGGCAAAAATACATGGCTGATGTTTGGAATTGATTTGATTTTTGGTGCAAAATCGGACACAATTCCAACTGAAAAAGAGGCGATGTTTTTACCCGAAATTCTCAAAGAAGAATTTTTCAACGCTAAAATTGTATCTGTAGATGAGCCGGAACGCCCATTAGTATTAAAACAAACTTGTATCGTTCCTTCTTGCGAACCGATAATTTCAAATACTAAAAAAATTTCCTTTCCTTTTTTAGTTTTTTTAGTAATATTATTAATACGGATTTTCTGCTTTTGGCGTGAAATAAAATTACTTGGTAAAAAATACCTGAAAATTGACAGCACTTTGTTGATTTCCACAGGTTTAATCGGTTGTATTGCATTTTTCCTTACATTTATTTCGGTTCATCCAATGGTTGGGCATAATTTTAATATTCTCTGGCTAATGCCACTCAATTTGGTTGCAGGCGTGTTTATATGGTTCAAACCGAAACGCAAAATTCTTTTTTATTATTTTATAATTTATTTAATTCTGATTTTAATATCGTGGGGCGTGTATGCTTCTCAAATTCAAGCACTTAACATCGCTTTTATTCCAATAATTCTCACAATGATGCTCGTTGCAATAAGTTGGATAATTCGCTGCGACCGTGCTTTCCACAACAGAAAATCATTATTTGGTTTTTTGAAAAATTATTCAAAAAATTGACTTACCTTTGCAAAATAAAATTGAAATAAAAATATGCAGTTTTATTTTTTGCTAAAAAAAATCAAAAATTATATCTTCCTTATTATCAGCGTTTTTCTATTTTCGTGCGCTAACAAAGGACAAGGTCCGACCGGCGGCAAAAAAGACGAAACGCCGCCGCGTGTTATGCAGGAATTGCCCGCAAATGGCTCGTTGCGCTTTGATAAAAAGAAAATTATTATCCGATTTGACGAAAATATTTCCCTCGAAAAACTTAACGAAAACGTAATTGTCTCGCCGCCGCAGGTGCGCCCGCCTGCCATCAATGCTTATGGCAAAAATCTTTATATAGAATTTAACGACACTTTGCAGGCAAATACCACATATTCAATAGATTTCGGAAATGCGATTGTTGATTTGAATGAAAAAAATCCCTTGAAAAACTATGTTTTTGCTTTTTCGACCGGCGACCAGATTGACACGCTCAAAATTAGCGGTAACTTGTTTAATGCCAGCGACTTAAATCCGCTTTCGGGCATTCTTGTTGGGATTTATAACAATACCCGCGCCGACGACAGTTTATTTATGACAAAACCCTTTTTGCGCATCGGGCGCACGGACGAAAACGGGCGTTTTTCCATAAATAATATGAAGGAAGGAAATTATAAATTGTACGCTTTGGGCGATGTGAGCAACGATTTTCACTACAACGCGGGCGAATCGCTGGCGATGTACGATTCGATTATTACCCCAAAAGTTGAGCCGCACATTTTTACCGATACAATTTGGAAAGATACCGTTACTATCGACACGATTATGCAACGAAATGGTTTTTTGTATTTGCCTGATAATCTGGAACTTTTATATTTTAAAGAAAATCTCAAACGTCAATATTTTTTAAAAAATGAGCGAAAAACCCCGACAAATTTTACACTTTTTTTCAATGCAAAAGCCGATTCTTTGCCGAAAATAAAACCGCTGAATTTTGATTGGGAAAATAAATATATCATTCAGAAAAACAACACATTAGATACTTTAACATATTGGCTTACCGATTCTGTCGTCTGGAAAAAAGACACGCTGAAAATGCAAAAGACTTATTTTAAAACCGATTCTACTTTTTCGCTTGTTCCTCAGACCGATACAATTTCGGCTATTTATCGCCGTCCGCGCCGCGAAACAAAAAGCAAAAATGCTGATATTCTGAATGTTAAGACAAATATTGAACAAACTTTTGATGTATATAAACCGATTGCATTAAAATTTGACGAACCGCTGCAAAACATTGATTTAGAAAAAATTAAATTAAAAGAAAAAATTGACACAACTTTCAAATCATTGAAATATCAATGGCTGCCGATTGATTCTACAAAAATGGGTTTTAATATCATTTATAAATGGGAATCCGAAAAATCGTATAAATTAGAAATTGACAGCGCAACTTTTATTTCAATTTATAATAAAGTAAATAATAAGTTCAGTTCAAATTTCAAAATTCGTTCGCTGGAAGAATATTCGAGCATCAAAGCAATAATCGAGCCGTTTGACACGAGCGTTGTTTTGCAAGTGCTTGATACAAAAGATGTTGTGATTGCTCAAAAATCCGCACAGAAGGCAGGCGTACTTTTTGAATATTTGAAACCGGGCGATTATTATTTGCGAATGTTTATCGACCAAAACAGCAACGGCACGTGGGATACGGGCAGTTTGTCGCCGCGCCGACAGCCCGAAAAGGTTTTTTATTACAACAAAAAACTTACTGTAATGGCAAATTGGGAATTTGAAGAAACCTGGACAAACTGGGGCAGCGAGCCGTTGGCAAAGCAAAAACCAAAAGAATTGCAAAAAGATGCATCGAAAAAGAAATGATAGAAAGCACGCAAAATATTCATATTAAGCAACTTACACGCTTTTTAACGAAAAATTCCGAACGGAGCGAAAACGGAATTTTTATTGTCGAAGGGGCGCAGGAAAACGCAAGTGCGCTGAAAAATGGATTTGTGCCGAAAGAATTTTTTATCTGTCAAAAATATTTTTTAGGGGAAATTCTGCAAAATACTGAAATTCAATTCGTTTCCGAAAAAGTTTATGAAAAAATTGCATATCGTGGAACAACCGAAGGAATTATCGGAATTTTTGAAATGAAAAATCTTGATTTACAAACATTTAAACCGAAAAAAAATTCAATAATTATTGTACTCGAAGGCATTGAAAAACCCGGAAATCTGGGCGCAATTTTGCGTTCGTGCGAAGCATTCGGCATTGATGCAATCGTTGTAACAGACTGTAAAACAGATTTTTACAATCCAAACGTTATTCGTTCGAGCGTTGGCTGTCTTTTTGGAATGAATTTTTTTACGGAAAATAATCAAATGCTTTTTGATTTTTTGTCAAAAAATAATTTCCGCATTTTCACAACTTTTATGAACGAAAATTCAAAAGAAATTCAAAATATTGATTTTCAAGGAAATAATGCAATTGTTTTTGGAACGGAACATTCTGGTTTGAGCGATTTTTGGCAAAGCAAAGGCGAAAATTTACAAATTCCAATGCGAGGCACAATTGATTCCCTGAATTTAAGCAACGCAGTGGCAATTTGCTGCTACGAGGCAACGAAGAAAATGAAGAATGAAGAATGAAGAATGAAGAATAAAAATTATAATAATTTATAATAAATTGAAAATCAAATTTTTAGCAATAGGAAAAACGGACAATAAACATATTGCTGCGCTTTTTGAAGATTATCAAAAACGTTTGCAGCATTATGTTTCGTTTGAGTTTTCTGTGATTGCCGATTTGAAAAATTCAAAAAATCTTTCCACATCCGAGCAAAAGGAACGCGAAGGCGATTTGCTGCTAAAAAATTTTGATGCCGCAGACGAAATTATTCTGCTCGACGAAAACGGAACTCTCTATAATTCAGCAGATTTTGCCGATTTTCTGAATAAAAAATCTCTTACTTCCGTAAAAACTTTGGTGTTTGTTGTTGGTGGGGCTTACGGCTTTTCGCAGCGCGTTTATGCCCGTGCAAACCACTGTATAGCACTTTCAAAAATGACTTTTTCGCACCAAATGACTCGCACGATTTTTGCCGAGCAACTTTATCGCGCTTTCACAATTATCAAAGGCGAAAAATATCATCATTCGTAAAATTTTATGTTTTTTTTCATAAAAAAAACCACCCGTGTCTCTCGACAAGAGTGGAAACATTACTATTGCATCTACTAAACTAAAATGTTATCACTGTTTTTTATGAAAGAAAAGTATTTTTCACTTCAAGAATCACTTCTTAAAATTCGAGTGCAAAGGTAATACAATTTTTTTAATTGTGCAAATAGTTTATAAAAAAAAATACTTTTTTTTACTTTAATATTTTATACATTTTATAATATCATTGCTGTTCATACTTTCGACGCCATAAATTTTTGCAGCATTATCACCTGCAAGTGAGTGAAAATACACACCCAAAATTGCAGCATTTGTTGAAGTATAACCTCTTGAAAGTAAGCCGGTTATCAATCCCGTAAGGACATCACCGCTGCCCGCTTTTGCCATTGCGGCACTGCCAATTTTGTTCTGAAAAATTTTTCCTTCGGGCGAAAAAATTTTACTTTTTGCACCTTTCGAAATAATATTTATTTTTAATTTTTTTGCAAAAAATAACGTTTTATCTGTCTTCTCTTTTTCATTTTGCCACGTGCCAATAAGCCGCTGTAATTCGCCATCGTGCGGCGTTAAAATCGAATTTTTTGGAATAAATTGTTGTAATTCAATATTTTGCGCCAATAGATTTAAACCGTCTGCATCAATAACAACAGGTTTGTTCACAGTTTTTAGTAAAAAACGAAATGCCAACAAAGTTTTTTCCTCGCATCCAAGCGCACAACCGATACCAACAGCCGAAAATTTTGAAAAATTAATATTTTGGGAAGAAAAAAAACTTTCATTATCCAAACTCAACATCGCCGAAGGACAGGCAATTTGAAGTATAAACCGCTCACTTTCAGGAATATGCACTGTAACCAAGCCGCAGCCCGACCGCAACGCACCACCGGCGGCAAGCACCGCCGCACCCATCATCCCTTTTTTGCCGCAAACGAGCAATGCGTGCCCAAAATCGTATTTATTGCCATTTTCGTTTCTTGCAATTTGCAGAAAATCAATAAGTTGTGAGTTAATTTCTATTATTTCCATTTTTTTATTATAAAAAAATTTTTTTACAAAATTACAAAAACAATTTTATTGAAAATCATTTGGAATTAATTTTGTTTTTGTATCTTTGCAAAGATTTTTTTGGAAAAAGTAAAAGGAAATGAAAGAAAAAATAGAAATTTTAAAGAAAGAAATAGAAAATTTTGCAGTTGCCACCGCCGACGAACTTGAGGCGATGCGCATAAAATATTTGAGTAAAAAAGGCGAAATTGCGGCACTTTTTTCGGATTTTAAAAACGTGTCTAACAACGATAAACGTTCTGTTGGTCAATTACTTAACGAACTCAAAGACCTTGCGCAGCAGCGTTATAATATTTTAAAAGAAAGTTTTTCGGGCAATAAAAAAAATGATGACGATTTAGACCTCACACGCACCGCAGAGCCGATTTCTATCGGTGCGCGCCACCCGATTTCGTTGGTAAAAAATGAAATTATTGATATTTTTTCAAGAATTGGATTTGTAATTGCCGAAGGACCGGAAATTGAAGACGATTGGAACGTTTTTGGTGCGTTGAATTTTGCGCCCGAACATCCGGCGCGTGATATGCAGGACACTTTTTTTATCGAAAAATCGCCCGACGTACTGCTTAGAACGCATACTTCGAGCGTGCAAACGCGCACAATGATGACGCAGCAGCCGCCAATTCGCGTGCTTTGCCCCGGCAGAGTTTATCGCAACGAAGCGATTTCATATCGTGCGCACTGTTTTTTTCATCAGGTTGAGGGTTTATATATTGATAAAAATGTTTCTTTTGCCGATTTGAAGCAGGTTTTGCTTTATTTTGCAAAGGAAATGTTTGGCGAACAAACGCAAATTCGGCTGCGTCCGTCGTATTTTCCGTTTACCGAGCCGAGTGCCGAAATGGATATTTCGTGTAATCTGTGCGGCGGGCAGGGTTGTCCGTTCTGCAAATATACCGGCTGGGTGGAAATTCTCGGCTGCGGAATGGTGGATACAAATGTACTGAAAAATTGTGAAATTGACCCTGAAATTTACAGTGGATACGCTTTTGGACTTGGTGTGGAACGGATTACAAATTTAAAATTTCAAGTGAAGGACTTGCGAATGTTTTCGGAAAATGATGTACGATTTTTGCAACAATTTCAAGTGGTAGCGAATTAGAGATAATTTTTTTATAATATATTGGAAATTATATTTTCTTAAACCTAAATTTATGCAATGAAACGCGTTCATTTTATAGCCATTGGCGGTGCTGCGATGCACAATTTGGCGATTGCTATCAGCAAAAAACAATGGTACAAAGTCAGCGGTTCGGACGACGAAATTTTTGAGCCGTCGCGCTCGCGTTTGGAAAAAAACGGATTATTGCCCGAAAAATTGGGATGGTTCCCCGAAAAAATCGACGCTGGACTTTCGGCGGTCATTCTCGGAATGCACGCCACATTAGACAATCCTGAATTGTTGAAAGCCAAAGAGTTAGGATTAAAAATTTATTCATTTCCGGAATATCTTTACGAACAGACACGCAGCAAAACGCGCGTTGTGGTTGGCGGTTCGCACGGCAAAACCACGACAACTGCAATGATTCTTTTTGTTCTGAATAAAATGGGATTTAACCCCGATTATATGGTTGGCGCGCAGATTGACGGCTTTGAGGATATGGTAAAACTTTCGTTGGAATCGCATATTGCGGTTTTTGAGGGCGACGAATATTTGACTTCGCCGCTCGATCGCCGACCGAAATTTCATCTTTATCATCCTCATATTGCGGTACTTACGGGAATTGCGTGGGATCATATAAACGTTTTTCCAACATTTGAAAATTATGTTGAGCAGTTTAAAAAATTTACCGAATTGCTGGAACCACAGGGGCGTTTGATTTATAATTCGCAGGACGAAAATCTGCAAAAAATCACGCGAAGTTTGCGTTCCGATTTGATTACATTTCCTTATAAAACGCCCGATTACAGAATTGAAAAAGGAATAACTTATTTAAAAACTGCGCAAGGCGATGTTCCTTTAAAGGTTTTTGGCGAACATAATTTGCAAAATATTGAGGCGGCGCGCTTAGTTTGCCGTCAATTAGGGATTTTTGACACAAAATTTTATCAAATAATCAAAGATTTCAAAGGTGCGGCAAATCGGCTGCAAAAAATTGCAGAAACATTATATTGTGCTGTGTATAAAGATTTTGCACATTCGCCGTCAAAACTTCGCGCTACAATTAAAGCGGTGCGAGCGCAATATCCCGACCGAAAATTAGTCGCAGTGATGGAATTGCACACTTTCAGCAGTTTAACTGCCGATTTTTTGCCGCAGTATAAAGATTGTATGAAAGATGCCGATTTGGCTTTTGTGTATTATAATCCCGAAATCGTTGCACATAAACATTTGCAAGAGTTTGATACAGAATCAGTTAAAAATGCTTTTGGCGGAAATATTCAGGTTTTTACCTCTTCGCAGGCAATGCAAACAGCACTAAAAAAAATTCGTTATGATAATTCCGTATTATTGTTTATGTCTTCTGGCAATTTTGACGGAATAAATTTAGAGGAATTTTCGGAAGAATTAATAGGAAAATAAAAATATCACATAATAATAATATGAACGAAAAACAACAACTTCTCGACCGGCGTTATATGCGAATGGCGCAAATTTGGGCGGAAAATTCGTATTGTCAGCGGCGCAAAGTCGGTGCATTGCTTGTAAAAGATAAAATGATAATTTCTGACGGTTACAACGGGACGCCGTCAGGGTTTGAAAACGAGTGTGAAGACGAAAATAATGCCTCAAAACCATACGTTTTGCACGCTGAGGCGAATGCGATTACCAAAATTGCACGTTCGCACAACAGCAGCGACGGCGCAACGCTCTACGTTACTGCCTCGCCCTGCATGGAATGTTCAAAATTGATTATTCAATCGGGAATTTGCCGCGTAGTTTACGGCGAAAAATACAGAATTTTAGACGGCATCGAACTTTTGGAACGCGCAGGAATTGAAGTCGTATTTTTGGAAAATCAAAAAACAACCCCTACCGAATAAAAAATGCTTTGTCCGTAAGGCGAATAGCCATTTTGCACAATGTCGTACTGCAACATCATAAAAACATTTCCCATACGCACACCCGCGCCAACAAGAATCACAGGCACAAGTTCAGTGTAATTTTCGTTATAAATTTTATCCGAAATCCACACGCGGTTAATTTCGGGCTGCACCATTGCCACAAAATAATCGGCAATCGTAACTCTTCCATAAACGTTCATTCCTACATAATTTCTGCTGAAATTATTTTTCGCACCAAAATAGGTATATTGCAGCCCAAAACCCGCATTAAAAAATTTTGAAAAATTATAGCCAATCTGCGGCGCAACCTGTACAACAGAATAATTATTTCCAAAGTAGCCACCGAGCGCACCGCCAAAAGTAATGTTTCGTTTGTCGAACCACGATTTTTGTACTTGTGTTGCAGGATTTTTTATTTGTGCAGTAATCGGCTGTAATGTAATGATAATCAATATTATAAAAAAAATTCTTTTCATATTATTATTAATAAAAAAATTGCAATTCTTTTTGTAACAAAAAACGTGCAAAATTATTTATTATAAAATTTTTACTACAATTTTTATTATTATAAATAAAAAAATGTACTTTTGTGGCTGTAAAATTTTTAAATATTAACTTTTTAATTTTAAAGTATGAAAAAATATTCAATTTCATTTTTGTTGTTTTGTGTCGGAATAAGTTTTATTTCGGCGCAGGAAAAGGTGGATACCTTTGCATTTCAAACTTTTAAGGCAAATCCAATATCTTCCATAAAAGACCAGGCAAGTTCGAGTACCTGTTGGGCGTTTTCGGGTTTGGCTTTTTTTGAATCGGAAATTTTGCGAATCGGCAAGCCGGAAGTGGATTTGTCGGCAATGTATGTGGTTTATAAAAGTTACATCGACAAGGCGGACAAATATGTTCGTATGCACACAGAAACGAATTTTGGAGCGGGCGGCTCGTTTTATGATGTACTTTACTGCCTGAAAAATTACGGAATTGTGCCAACTTCGGAAATGACAGGTCTGAATTACGGCTCGCCGCGCCACAATCACAAAGAATTAGATAATGTTCTAAAATCTTATGTCGAAAGTATTGCAAAGACAGACGGCACGATTTCAACCGTTTGGAAAAAACCATTTGAGTCAATTTTGCAGGCGTATCTTGGCGTTCCGCCGACAGATTTTGTCGTCAATGGAAAGCGTTATAATCCAACAGATTATGCAAAAAGTTTGGGCTTAAATTTTGACGATTACGTTTCTTTGACATCTTTTACGCACCATCCTTTTTATCAACAATTTATACTTGAAATTCCTGATAATTGGCGGTGGTCTCAAAGTTACAATTTGCCGCTCGACGAATTAATGCGCGTTTTTGATTATGCAATTGAAAACGGATATACTGTTGCGTGGGGTTCTGACGTAAGTGAGCGCGGTTTTACGCGAAATGGCGTTGCTGTTTTGCCCGAAACAAATATTACAAATCTTCCGGGCAGCGACCAGGCACGTTGGACAGGCGTTTCTCAACGCGATATTGAAAATCAAATTTATCAGGCAAAAGGACCACAACCTGAGGTAATTGTTACGCAGGAAATGCGTCAGCAGCAGTTTGATAATTTTCAGACCACTGACGACCACGGAATGTTGATTTATGGCATTGCGCGCGACCAAAACGGTACAAAATATTATATGGTAAAAAATTCGTGGGGGATTACAGGGAAATATAAAGGCATTTGGTATGTCAGTGAGGCGTTTGTAAAACTCAAAACGATGAATATTGTTGTAAATAAAAATTCTATTCCAAAAGATTTGAGGCAGAAATTGGGAATTTAAAATTTATATTATTTTTATTTTTATCATAATTTTTCTTAAAATATTTTTCTCTTTTTCGGTTTCAACTGTTTGAAATTGAGAGTTAAATATTTGTGTACCAATATTTTGTCCGTTAGAAAAGAAACTTACGGAATTTTGACGAATTTTGGCAGAAAAATCCGTTTTATTCTCAAAAATAATTATTGCCGAAAATGATTTTCGCGCTTCGAGTTCGGCTGACGAAAATTGCGAAATTTCGTAATCAAACTCTAAAATGCTGCTTTCAGGTGGCGTTTTTTTGTTTGCGGACAAAAGAAAAACAGTGTAATTCTCGTTCAATTCAAGTACGGCAATTGCAGTGTTGCCGCTGACTTTTGAATATTCGGTAAGTAATTGTTTTTCAGTTGGTTGTGAATTAAAATTTTGATTTATCAATAAAGAGTCAGGAATCTCTTCTGTTTTTTCTGCAAAAATTATTTTTTTAAAATCATAGGTATCTAATAATAAAGACATTAGAATTATTGATGAAATAAAAATCAGCACTACAGAAAATCCGTTTTTTTCTTTTATTAATGAAAAAATTGCCATCGCCAAACTTACTGCAAAACAGATTATTATCAGCAAATTAAAATTTGAAGTTAAGAAAAATTCTTTTTGTAAAACAAAGGGAATCAGCAATATACAGAAAGAAATAGTTAGAAAAACGATTGATATTTTTGTAAATATTCTCATATAAAAAAAAATCAAAATTTTTCCGTATTTATTTTGCAATCAGATAAACGCCAATCATAATTACAAAAACACCAATCCAACGTGTTACAGGAACGTTTTCTTGGAAAATAAAAACAGCGGCTAGCAATCCGAAAATATATGCAAAAGCGGTAATAGGGTAGGCGACCGAAAACGGAAAATGTTTTAGAATAAATCCCCACAGAATAGTTGCTGAAATCAGGCAAAAGCCGCTCGCTAGCAGCCACCAGTTTGTCAGTAAATCGGCGAACCAACCCCACGAAAACTGAATTTTTGTGATTTTTTCAACTGCAAATTTGAAACAAACCTGCCCTGAGGCAAGCAAAAAACATTGAAATATTGTTAAAATAACAACTTTTAGCATTTTATTTTGAGATAAATTAATAATTTTTACATTCTGTAAAGATTAAAATTCAGAACAAAAACATAAAATTAATTTTGCAAAATTACTCAAAATTTTTCGTATTACTCAAAAAAAGTATTGAATTACCGCTTTTTGTGGCAAACAAAAAAAATATCAAAAAAATATCAAAATTTATTTGGTAATTAAAAAATAAAGCAGTACTTTTGCAGCCCGAAATTCGTAAAAGGCGAAAACGGAAAGTTTTAAGAGAGCGAATGACTCTTTTCTTGGAACTTAATTCATTAATAATCAATAAAATAAGATGAGTCAAAAAATCAGAATTAAACTCAAATCGTACGACCATAATTTGGTCGATAAATCAGCCGAAAGGATAGTAAAAACTGTCAAGGCGACAGGTGCGGCGGTAAGCGGACCAATTCCTTTGCCAACTCACAAACGTATTTTCACTGTCAATCGCGCTACTTTTGTGAATAAAAAAGCACGCGAACAGTTTGAACTTGCATCGTACAAACGCCTTATCGATATTTTTGGTTCGACACCAAAAACTGTTGATTCGCTGATGAAACTTGAGTTGCCCAGCGGGGTTGAAGTAGAAATTAAAGTATAAAAAATAAAAAATTGAAATGCCGGGATTAATAGGAAAAAAAATCGGAATGACATCCGTTTTCAGTGCCGACGGGAAAAACGTACCGTGCACTGTTATAGAAGCAGGTCCCTGTGTTGTTACTCAAATTAAAACGGTAGACAATGACGGATATGATGCTTTGCAGTTAGGTTTTGAGGAAAAAACTCAAAAGCACACAAATAAAGCCGAAGAAGGTCATTTCAAAGCCGCCGGAGTAGCCCCGCAGCGACACTTGGTTGAGTTCAATGAATTTGAAAAAGAGTACAAAACAGGCGAGGAAATCCGCGTTGCCGACATTTTTGAAGAAGGTGTTTACGTTGATGTAATTGGAACTTCAAAAGGTAAAGGTTTTCAGGGCGTTGTAAAACGCCACGGCTTCGCAGGTGTTGGTCAGCAAACGCACGGTCAGCACAATCGTTTGCGTGCACCGGGTTCGGTGGGCGCAAGTTCGTATCCATCACGCCTGTTCAAAGGAATGCGTATGGCAGGACGTATGGGCGGCGAGCGCGTTACCGTGCAAAATTTGGTAATAATTAAAGTGATTCCCGAACATAATCTTTTGATGGTAAAAGGTTCGGTTCCGGGCGCAAAAGGTTCAATTGTTTACATTAATAAATAATAAGGTATGGAATTGGAAGTATTGAATATTGAAGGAAAAAGCACGGGGCGTAAGGTTACGCTCAGTGATGCAGTGTTTGGCATAGCACCAAACGACCACGCCATTTATTTAGATGTAAAACAATATATGGCGAATCAACGTCAGGGAACGCACAAAGCCAAAGGAAGAAGTGAAATTGCGGGTTCGACTCGCAAATTAGGACGGCAAAAAGGAAGCGGCGGCGCACGTCCGGGGGATATTAAATCGCCTGTTCGCGTTGGTGGCGGTCGGATTTTTGGACCGGTTCCGCGTTTGTATCGTTTTAAACTTAATAAAAAAGTAAAACAACTCGCACGGAAATCCGCATTGAGTTACAAGGCGCAAAAAGATGCTATTTGTGTTGTCGAAAATTTGAATTTTGACACCCCAAAAACGAAAAATTTTGTTGCTCTTACAAAAAATCTCAATGTGAGCGACCGCAAAATATTACTCGTTATGCCAACGCAGAACGATAATGTATATCTGTCGGCACGCAATTTACCGCTTGTAAAAGTGATAACCGTTGCCGATTTGAATACCTATATTATAATGAATGCCAAATCTTTGGTTATTTCCGAAGATGCGGTTTCGGTTTTTGAACAACAATTTAAAGCGTGAGCAAGGAGGAAAATCAATGTCAGTAATCATTAAACCAGTAGTTTCAGAGAAAATGACCCGCATTGACGAAACCGTCAATCGCGCGATAGAACGTGAAAAGTCGAAACCGACCAAGCAGCATCGTGGAAACCGTCGTCGTTACGCATTCCGCGTATTGCGTGATGTCAATAAGATTGAAATCAAAAAAGCAGTCGAGGAAATGTACGAGGTTACGGTTGATGAAGTAAATACGATTATCGTTGCGCCGAAAAAACGCAGTCGCAATACCAAAAGCGGTGTGATTTCGGGTGCTTCTTCATCTTATAAAAAAGCGGTTGTAACGCTCAAAGAAGGCGATACGATTGATTTTTATTCCAATATTTAATTTTATATTTATTAGAATTAAAAAAATTTTTATTAAATATAATTTTAAAAATAAAAAAATCTTGGAATTTTGAAAAAATAAAATTTTGAAATAAAATAAAAAAATAGACAGATACAGAAAATGGCTGTACGCAAATTAAAACCCACAACGCCGGGACAACGGCATAAGATTATCGGTACGTTCGAGACGGTTACGGCGAGCGCACCGGAAAAATCGCTGGTGTCGGGACATCGTAAATCGGGTGGTCGTAATAATCAAGGAAAAATGACTATGCGATATATCGGTGGCGGGCACAAGCGGAAATACAGGGTTATTGACTTTAAACGTAACAAAGACGGCATTCCGGCAACGGTAAAAACAATCGAATACGACCCCAACAGGTCGGCTCGTATTGCGCTGTTGTTTTATGCCGACGGCGACAAACGGTACATACTTGCACCCAACGGACTGCAAGTTGGACAGACGGTTCTTTCGGGCGCAGATGCTGCCCCCGAAGTAGGCAACGCACTTCCGATGACAATTATTCCACTTGGAACAGTGATTCATAATATTGAATTACGTCCCGGACAGGGTGCGGCAATGGTACGCTCGGCAGGAACTTTTGCGCAACTTACTTCTCGCGAAGACAAGTACGCAATTATCAAACTTCCTTCGGGCGAAGTGCGCAAAATACTTGCAACGTGTAAAGCAACGATTGGCAGCGTAGGCAATTCGGACCACGGATTGGAACGCTCAGGTAAAGCAGGTCGCTCACGGTGGCTCGGACGCCGTCCGCGTGTAAGAGGCGTAGTAATGAATCCGGTTGACCACCCGATGGGTGGCGGCGAAGGACGTGCATCAGGCGGTCATCCTCGCTCGCGCAAAGGATTGCTTGCAAAGGGATACAAAACCCGCGCACCAAAACGCCAATCGAATCAGTATATTATTGAAAGACGTAAAAAATAATTAAAAAGTAGTAAATAATATGAGCCGTTCATTAAAAAAAGGACCGTATATCAACTTAAAACTCGAAAAGAAAGTTTTGGGTATGAACGAAACAGGCAAAAAGTCGGTTATAAAAACTTGGGCAAGGGCATCAATGATTTCCCCCGACTTTGTAGGTCATACAATAGCAGTTCACAATGGAAATAAATTTATTCCTGTGTATATTACCGAAAATATGGTGGGACACAAACTCGGCGAATTTTCGCCTACCCGCATTTTCAGAGGACACGCAGGCAATAAGAAAAAATAATATATTCCATTGATATTTAACTAATTATATTTAAAGAATTAGAAAAATGGGTCAAAGAAAAAAAATAGCAGCCAAAGCACGAAAAGAGGCAAACAAAACGCTTTATTTCGCAAAATTAAATGACATACCTACCTCGCCGCGCAAAATGCGCTACGTGGCAGATATGATTCGCGGAATGGAAGTGAACAGAGCATTGGGCGTTTTGAAATTCTCAAACAAAGAGGCGGCGGCTAAAATGGAAAAACTGTTGAAATCGGCTATTTCCAACTGGGAACATAAAGCGGAACGCAAAGCCGATAACGTCAATTTATATGTAAGCAAAGTTTATGTGGACTCGGCAATGATGCTCAAACGCCTTCGTACTGCACCGCAGGGACGCGGCTACCGCATTCGCAAACGCTCAAATCACGTAACTTTGTTTGTTGATGAAAAAATTCAGAATACTAACGATAACGAAAAAAAAGCAGTAAAAAATGGGACAGAAAACTAATCCAATAAGTAATCGTTTGGGCATTATTCGCGGGTGGGACTCGAACTGGTACGGCGGAAAAAATTACGGCGACACCATTCTTGAGGACAGCAAAATTCGCAAATATCTCAACGCCCGTCTTGCCAAGGCAAGCATTTCGCGCATCGTTATCGAACGTACTTTGAAACTTGTTACAATCACTATTTGCACCGCTCGCCCCGGTCTGATTATCGGAAGAGGCGGAAAAGACGTTGATACTCTCAAGGAAGAATTGAAAAAAATTACCGACAAGGAAATTCAAATCAATATTTTTGAGGTAAAACGTCCCGAAGTTGATGCTGTGATTGTGGGCAGTAATGTTGCTCATCAAATTGAAGGCAAAATTGCTTATCGCCGTGCGGTAAAGATGGCAATCGCCTCAACAATGCGCGCAGGTGCCGAAGGAATTAAAATTCAAGTGTCAGGGCGACTCAACGGCGCAGAAATTGCCCGTTCGGAAATGTACAAAGAAGGCAGAACGCCACTTCACACATTCCGCGCCGACATTGATTATTGCCACGCCGAAGCACTCACAAAAGTTGGGCTTATCGGTATAAAAGTTTGGATTTGCCGTGGCGAAATTTACGGCAAAAAAGACCTCACACCTAATTTCTCACAAGGCGAAAAAGGTGGCGACCGCCGCGATTTTGGCGGACGTGGCAGAGATAGAGACGACCGTGGCGACCGTGGTGGTGGTTTTCGCAAACGCCGCGAACGTGGCGACGAACAGCGTGGCGACCGCCGCAACGAAAGAGGTGGCGGTGGCGGCAGAGGCGACCACCGAAATGACAGAAATAACAGAAACGGCGACCGCCGCGGCGGCGACCGTAGAAATAACAGATAACCATTTTGAATTAATAATAGATTTAAAAGAAAATTATGTTACAACCGAAAAAGACAAAGTTCAGAAGACAGCAGAAAGGGCGTATGAAAGGCAACGCCCAGAGAGGCAACCAATTGGCATTCGGTTCTTTTGGAATTAAATCATTAGAATCTAAATGGTTAACAGGTCGTCAGATTGAGGCAGCACGTGTGGCTGTAACTCGTTATATGCAACGTCAGGGACAAATTTGGATTCGCATTTTCCCCGATAAACCGATTACTAAAAAACCCGCAGAAGTGCGTATGGGTAAAGGTAAAGGTGCACCGGAAGGATTTGTAGCCCCTGTTACACCCGGACGAATACTGATTGAGGCAGAAGGCGTTCCATTTGATATTGCAAAAGAAGCACTTCGTTTGGCTGCGCAGAAATTGCCCGTAACAACGAAATTCGTTGTACGACACGACTATGATGCAACTCAAAATGTTTAATCTTTAAAATTAATTTTTATATAAAATGAAAATAAAAGAAGTTAGAGAGTTGACAACTAAGGAAATGCGCGAAAGGATGGAAGCCGAAAAGACGCGCCTGACAAGTTTGAAAATAAATCACGCAATATCGCCTTTGGACGACAGTTCGCAGATTAGCAAGACGAGACGAAATATCGCCCGCTTTGCCACCGAACTGCATTTGCGCGAATCGAATAATAAATAATACACGCAAGTTCTGATGGAAAATATAAGAAATTTAAGAAAAGAAAGAACAGGTGTAGTTTTCAGCAATAAGATGGATAAAACCATAACTGTTGCCGTTAAATGGAAAGAAAAACACCCGATTTATGGTAAGTTTGTGAGCAAGACAAAAAAATATCACGCTCACGACGAAAAGAACGATTGCAATATCGGCGACACTGTTCGCATAATGGAAACGCGCCCATTGAGTAAAACCAAACGCTGGCGTGTTGTAGAAATAATTGAAAGGGTTAAGTAATTATGATACAGCAAGAAACAAGATTGACAGTAGCCGACAACAGCGGTGCAAAAGAAGCCCTTTGTATCAGAGTGCTTGGCGGCACACGCAGACGTTACGCCTCAGTGGGCGACGTGATTGTTGTTGCAATTAAAAGCGTAATACCTTCGGCAGAACTCAAAAAAGGGGTCGTTTCGAAAGCCATTGTAGTGCGTACTAAAAAGGAAATCCGTCGCGCCGACGGTTCGTACATTCGTTTCGACGACAACGCCTGCGTTCTTTTGAACAATGCCGGCGAAATTCGCGGAAGTCGTATTTTCGGACCAGTTGCCCGCGAACTGCGTACAACAAATATGAAAATAATTTCACTTGCACCCGAAGTCCTTTAATAAATTTAGAATGAAGAATTTAGAATAAAGAATTATTTTTTTGAAACTAAATTTTTAATTTTTAATTTTTAATTTATAATTAAAAGAAAATGAGTAAATTACATATAAGAAAAGGCGACACCGTATTTGTGAATACAGGTGAAGACAAGGGAAAAACAGGTCGCGTACTGAAAGTGTTTATCAAAGAACAGCGAGCCATTGTCGAAGGCATTAATATAGTGTCCAAAAGTTCAAAACCGACTTCCAAAAAGCCGCAAGGCGGAATTGAGAAGAAAGAGTCATCTGTTCATATTTCAAATTTGAACATTGCCGAAGGTGGAAAACCCGTTCGTATTGGGCGCAAGCGCAACGCAGATGGTACATTAGTGCGAATTTCTAAAAAATCAGGTAAAGAAATTTAAAAGAAATGAATACAGCAAGTTTAAAAAAAGAATATAGAGAACGTATCGTTCCGACTTTGATGAAGGAATTTGGCTATACGTCTGTTATGCAGGTTCCGAAACTTGAGAAAATCGTTCTCAATCAGGGACTTGGACAGGCAACAGCCGACAAAAAAATCATTGAGGTTGCAATCAACGAAATGACCACAATTACCGGTCAGAAAGCCGTTCAAACAGTATCTAAAAAAGATATTTCAAACTTTAAAGTTCGTAAAAAAATGCCTATCGGCGTGCGCGTAACCCTTCGTGGCGTGCGTATGTACGAATTTTTGGAACGTTTGGTGCGCGTGGCTCTGCCCCGTATCCGCGACTTTAAAGGAATTGAAAACAAACTTGACGGACGCGGAAATTATACATTAGGAATCGAGGAACAGATTATTTTCCCCGAAATAAACATCGACACCATTACCAAACTTTTGGGAATGAATATAACGTTTGTTACCACCGCAAAAACCGATGAAGAAGGTTTTGCCCTGTTGAGAGAATTTGGTTTACCTTTTAAGAAAAATTAAGAAAAAGTATGGCAAAAGAATCAATGAAAGCCCGCGAGGTTAAAAGAGCCGCAATGAATGCAAAATATGCAGAAAAGCGCAAAAAACTGATTGCCGAAGGCAATTACGATGCTCTGCAAAATATTCCGAAAAACGCCTCGAAAGTGCGTTTGCACAATCGCTGCAAACTGACAGGTCGTCCGAAAGGATATATGCGCCAGTTTGGAATTTCGCGCATTCAGTTCCGCGAAATGGCTTCAAAAGGACTTATTCCGGGTGTGAAAAAGGCAAGTTGGTAAAACAATGTACAATTTTACCATTGACTATTTACAATTAAAGATAATTCGTATGATGTCTAATAAAGTAGCGAAAACGTCATTGCGGGCTTGACCCGCAATCTATTGTCGCAACGGATTTGTAATCCGTTGCTGGATAATATAAGGATTTTAAATCCTGATGATAAAGCCCTGCGGATTGTAAACCTGTAGGAAATGGGTATAATACAGTTTTATATAAAAAAATATTTTCATTATTCAAAAGAAAAATCTATTTTTGTTCAAAATTTTAAGTAAATATAAAAAAATAAGTATGAGAAGCAACTTTTTGAAAATACTAATTCCTTCGTTCCTGCTGTTATTTATGGCAAGTTTGAGTGGATGTAAGACAACAACAGAAGACCCGACAGTACCTCAAACGGGTATTGTGGGTAAATGGAGGTGGACAGAAACTTGGTTTATGATTCCCATTAGCGAAACAAACCCTCAAACACCTCAAAACACAGGGATAAAACAAACATTGGAATTTAGAAAAGATTCAATTTGGCTCAAAACTAAAAACAATGTTCTGGTTGATTCAGGCACATATACGCTTGGACACGGTAGTATCACTTTCGCTGATGCCTTTACGTACGTATATGACAGTATTGCCTACTATAAAAACAATATAAATATTAAAAATGATTACTATGAAATTTATGGTAATGATACTATAATGTTTTGTTGGTGTTTTATGGGATATGTTGGTAGCGCATCAGAAAGATGGGTAAGAATTAAATAAAAAATAAAGTATTATGAGAAAAAGAATTACTATTGTCGCAACGGATTTGTAATCCGTTGCCGAATAATATAAGGATTTTAAATCCTAATAATAAAGCCCTGCGGATTGCAAATCCGCAGGAACAAGGTTATAATGCAATTTTATAAAAAAATATTTTCATTATTCAAAAGAAAAATCTATTTTTGTTCAAAATTTTAAGTAAATATAAAAAAATAAATATGAGAAGTAACTTTTTGAAAATAATAACACCCGCTATCTTGCTCGCATTATTTTTTGCGGTGGCAAGTTTGAGCGGATGTAAGACAACAACAGAAGACCCGACAGTACCTCAAACGGGTATTGTGGGTAAATGGAGGTGGACAGAAACTTGGTTTATGATTCCCATTAGCGAAACAAACCCTCAAACACCTCAAAACACAGGGATAAAACAAACATTGGAATTTAGAAAAGATTCAATTTGGCTCAAAACTAAAAACAATGTTCTGGTTGATTCAGGCACATATACGCTTGGACACGGTAGTATCACTTTCGCTGATGCCTTTACGTACGTATATGACAGTATTGCCTACTATAAAAACAATATAAATATTAAAAATGATTACTATGAAATAGATAGTAATAATAATTTAATATTTAGTGGAGCTTTTAAAGGTTGTGCGGGTTGCGGTTCAGAACATTGGGCTAGAATAAAATAATTAAATTTAATTGTATTATGAGAAAAAGAATTAATAAAGTAGGGGACTTATTCCGGGTGTGAAAAAGGCAAGTTGGTAAAACAATGTACAATTTTACCATTGACTATTTACAATTAAAGATAATTCGTATGATGTCTAATAAAGTAGCGAAAACGTCATTGCGGGCTTGACCCGCAATCTAAAACAAAGAATTGTGATAAAAATTTTCAATATTTTATAATGTAACTGTAATATAAGTTGTTAATTAATAACGTTTTAGAAAATATCAGATTGCGGGTCAAGCCCGCAATGACAGCAATAAGTTACATTAGAACACTTTACAGATAATCAAATACAATTTTATTTAATTGTATAAAAAATAGTAAGTGGTAAATAATTAAATAGTAAATAGTTAAATATTGTCCTGGCAGTCAGGATTAATTTAAAAATAATAAAAAATGACAGACCCAATAGCAGATTTTTTGACAAGAGTAAGGAATGCCATCAAGGCGAATCATCGCGTTGTGGAAATTCCTGCATCGAATCTGAAAAAAGAAATGACGAGAATATTATTTGAAAAAGGATATATTCTCAACTACAAGTATGTAGAAGACGGTCCGCAGGGTGCAATAAAAATTGCTCTCAAATACGACCCCGTCAATAAAGTGAGCGCAATCAAGAAATTGATTAGAGTATCTTCGCCCGGTTTGCGTCAGTACGTTGGCTACAAAGATTTGCCGCGTGTGCTGAACGGACTCGGGATTGCCATTGTTTCGACTTCAAGAGGAGTTATGACCGACAAGGAAGCGCGTAACCTCAAAGTAGGCGGCGAAGTTTTATGTTATGTACATTAATTAAAGAGGAGGAAAAACAATGTCAAGAATAGGAAAATTACCAATAGTATTGCCAAAAGGCGTTTCGGTTGATGTTAAAGACAACATTGTAACCGTCAAAGGACCAAAAGGCGAACTCAAACAGGCAGTAAATCCTGCTATCAAAGTGGAAGTTGAAAACGGCGAAATAAAAATCAGCCGCCCCGACGACGAGAAACAAAATCGTGCTTATCACGGACTTTACCGCTCGTTGATAAATAATATGGTTATCGGCGTGTCCGACGGTTTTACAAAGACACTCGAACTTGTCGGCGTGGGTTATCGCGTTTCAAATCAGGGACAGGTGCTCGAATTTTCTTTGGGTTATTCGCATAATATATTTTTGCAATTACCAAAAGAAATTGGCGTGGAAACCAAGTCGGAACGTAACCAGAATCCGCTTGTGATACTGACAAGTGCCGACAAACAACTTATCGGTCAGGTATGTGCTAAAATTCGTTCGCTGCGCAAACCCGAACCGTACAAAGGCAAAGGTATTCGTTTCAAAGGCGAAGTTGTACGCCGCAAGGCAGGCAAAACAGCCGCTAAAAAATAATATTTAATGACGGAAAAATAATTAAAAGATTATGAGTAGCGATAAAATTAAAAGAAGAATCAGAATTAAGGCGCATATCCGTCATCGAATTTCGGGGACGGCAGAAAAACCGCGTTTGTCGGTTTATCGCAGCAATGCGCAGATTTATGCACAAATAATTGACGATGGCAAAGGTACAACGCTTGCCGCAGCATCGTCTTTGAAAATAAAAGACAAAATGACCAAAACCGAACAGGCAGCAAAAGTCGGAAAACTTATTGCTGAGGCGGCAAAAGGTGCGGGTGTCGAATCGGTTGTGTTCGACCGCAACGGTTATTTATATCACGGAAGAGTTAAACAGTTGGCAGATGCAGCACGCGAAGCCGGTCTTAAATTTTAAAAAGCAATGGCAACAACAAATATTAACAGAGTTAAATCGACAAATGATTTAGATTTGAAAGACAAATTGGTAGCCGTAAATCGTGTTACCAAAGTAACCAAAGGCGGACGTGCATTCAGTTTTGCAGCCATCGTTGTTGTAGGCAATGAAGACGGTATCGTTGGTTGGGGCTTGGGCAAAGCGGGCGAAGTTGCCGCTGCCATCGAAAAAGGAACAGAGGCAGCGAAGAAAAACCTGATAAAAGTGCCGGTTCACAAAGGAACAATTCCTCACGAACAGGTTGCCAAATTTGGCGGCGCACAGGTTTATATTGAGCCGGCATCGCCCGGTACCGGTGTAAAAGCAGGTGGCGCTATGCGTGCCGTGCTTGAATCGGCTGGAATAAACGACGTGCTGGCAAAATCGAAAGGTTCGTCAAATCCGCATAACTTGGTTAAAGCGACGATGCTTGCTTTGAGCGAACTGCGAGACGCACGTATGATTGCACAAAATCGTGGAATTTCATTGTCAAGAGTATTTAATGGATAATTAATCAGTTAAAAGTAGAAAGTTCATAAAGTTATAAAGTATTTTTAACTTTTAACTTTTAACTTTTAACTTTATAAACTTTAATTTTTTATGGCAAAAATAAAAATACAGAAAGTAAGAAGTACCATCAAATCGCCTAAAAATCAGAAACTTGTGATGGAGGCACTGGGTTTGAGAAAAATGAATTCCATCGTTGAACACGAGGACAGCCCGTCAATTATGGGAATGGTTGAAAAAGTAAAACATTTAGTAAAAATAATTGAATAAGTTTAAAGATTAAATCTTTAAATCTTTAATTTTTAAATCTTTAAATTAAAAATAGGATATGGAATTACATAATTTAACCCCGGCAAAAGGTTCGGTTACCAAAAGAAAACGTATCGGTCGCGGTACGGGTTCGGGTTTAGGTGGGACTTCCACACGCGGACACAAAGGAGCGAAATCGCGTTCGGGATATAAACAGAAAAAGGGCTTTGAAGGCGGTCAGATGCCAATTCAACGCCGTTTGCCCAAATTCGGTTTCAAGAATTTTAACCGCATAGAATATAAAGCGATTAATATTTCGACTTTGCAAACGCTCGCCCAAGAGAAAAAACTGACGAAAATCGGTTTGAACGAACTGCGCGATGCCGGATTTATTTCCAAAAATGCTTTGGTAAAAATTCTTGGCAAGGGCGAACTTACAACAAAATTGAATGTTGAGGCAAATGCCTTTTCAAAAACAGCCGAAGAAGCCATTACGGCACTCGGAGGCACAGTTACAAAACTTTAAGATAAAGCAAAGATAATGAAAAAGTTTATCGAAACATTACAGAATATTTGGAAAATCGAAGACCTGCGTACTCGGTTGCTTATCACGCTGCTGTTTATAATGATTTACCGCTTCGGTTCGTACATTGTGCTTCCGGGAATCGACCCTAACGCTTTGGGCGCACTCAAAGCGCAAACACAGGGCGGATTGCTTGGATTGCTCAATATGTTTACCGGCGGCGCATTTGCAAACGCATCGATTTTTGCATTGGGAATAATGCCCTATATTTCGGCTTCAATCGTGGTGCAACTGCTCACAATTGCAGTTCCTGCATTCCAAAAAAAGCAGCGCGAAGGCGAAAGCGGACGCAAATGGATGAATCAATTCACACGCTATCTGACAGTTCCGATTTTGTTGCTGCAAGGTCCGTCTTATCTGATTAATTTGAGCGTACAGTTGCACGGCGTGGGCTTGCCGAGCGGATTTTGGTTTCAGGCATCAAGTACAATAATTTTGTGCGCTGGCTCAATGTTCGTAATGTGGCTTGGCGAAAGAATTACAGACCGCGGAATTGGTAACGGAATTTCAATGATAATTATGATTGGTATCATTGCCCGTCTGCCTGAGGCACTGCTTCAAGAAGTGGTTAGCCGTACCGGCGATGTTGGCGGCGGATATGTGATGTTGCTGCTCGAAATTATTGCTCTGATGGTAGTTATCGGTTTGTCGATTTTACTTGTTCAGGGTACGCGAAAAATTCCCGTACAATATGCTAAACGTGTTGTGGGCAATAAACAATATGGCGGTGTGCGGCAGTATATTCCGCTAAAAGTAAATGCGGCAGGCGTTATGCCGATTATTTTTGCTCAGGCAATAATGTTTATTCCAATTACCGTTATCGGATTTTCGAAAGTTGATAGCGTAGGTAATTTTTGGCGAGGATTTACAAATAACGACCATTTCCTTTATAATGCGGTTTTCTTCATTATGATTGTGGCTTTTACCTATTTCTATACGGCAATCACGGTAAATCCCAAACAGATGGCAGAAGATATGAAACGCAATAATGGCTTTATTCCGGGCGTAAAACCGGGGAAAAAGACATCGGATTATCTTGACGAAATAATGTCGCGTATTACATTGCCCGGCTCTGTATTTTTGGCAATAGTGGCAATTCTGCCCGCAATAGCGCGTATGTTTAAGGTTACGCACGGCTTTGCTCAATTTTTTGGCGGAACATCTTTGCTTATTTTGGTCGGGGTTGTGCTTGATACTTTGCAACAGATTGAAAGCCACTTACTTATGCGGCATTATGACGGATTGTTAAAATCGGGTAGAATTAAAGGACGGTCAGGCAATATCGCCGCTTATTGATAAGCGGAAAAAAGATATTAAAGAAAAATGATTTTTCTTAAATCGGACGAAGAAATAGAGTTACTCAGGCAGAGTAATCATTTGGTAGCAAAAACGCACGGCGAAATGGCGAAAATCATAAAACCGGGTATTACTACCAAATATATTGAAAAAATTGCTAACGAATATATTCGAGATAATGGCGCAACGCCGGGTTTTTTGAATTATAACGGCTTTCCGGGTGCGGTTTGCGTTTCGGTAAATGAAGTTGTGGTTCACGGAATACCGTCAGAAGAAATTATACTTAAAGACGGCGACATCGTTTCGGTTGATATTGGGGCGTATAAAAATGGTTTTCACGGCGATTCGGCTTACACTTATTGTGTAGGCGAGGTCTCACAGGAAGTTTTGACTTTGCTGCGCACAACAAAAGAATCGCTTTATAAAGGAATTGAAATGGCGCGCGAAAACAATCGCGTGGGGGATGTGAGCAGTGCGGTGCAAAGTTATTGTGAGAAAAATGGTTATGGCGTTGTGCGGGAAATGATAGGACACGGACTCGGACGAAAATTACACGAAGACCCCGAAGTGCCAAATTACGGACGGCGCGGCAACGGACCAAAACTGAAAACAGGAATGGTTATTTGCATTGAGCCGATGATTACAATGGGTTTGCGCAACGTAGTGATTGAAAAAGACGGCTGGACTTGCCGCACAGTTGACAGGAAACCGGCGGCACATTACGAACACGCAGTAGCAATTCGCAAAGGAGCGGCTGATATTTTATCAAGTTTTAAATATATTGAACAAGTGTTAGGCGACAGATTTATTTAAAATGAAGAATAAAGAATGAAGAATAAATAATAATATAATAGTAAAAAAGTAATTTATTGATTTATAATAATTTTTGAATTTTGAAATATTAATTATTAAATAATAATTAATCAAAAACGAATGGCAAAACAGGCGGCAATAGAGCAGGACGGAAAAATAATTGAGGCATTGAGTAATGCAATGTTTCGCGTTCAGTTGGAAAATGGGCACGTAATTACCGCGCACATTTCCGGCAAAATGCGTATGCACTATATCAAAATCCTTACCGGCGACAAAGTAAAGGTTGAAATGTCGCCTTACGACCTGACAAAAGGCAGAATTTCGTTTCGATATAAATAAAAAAGTCGGTAAGTCGGCAAGTCGGTAAGTCGGCAAGTCAGTAGGACTTACAAACTTACGACTTACGGACTTACAAACTAAAAATAAGAATTTTATAACTTTAAGATATATGAAAGTAAGAGCATCGGTAAAAGCACGCAATGAAGATTGTAAAATCGTCCGCCGAAAAGGACGTTTATATGTAATTAACAAAAAAAACCCGCGATTTAAACAGCGTCAGGGTTGATAGTATTAATTTTTTGCAAAATAAATAAGAAAAATTTATGGCAATAAGAATTGTAGGAGTAGATTTGCCCCAGAACAAACGCGGGGAAGTTGGATTGACTTATATCTACGGAATAGGTCGCAGTAGCGCAAAGCAAATTCTCATTGACGCAGGTGTTGATTTAGACATCAAGGTCAAGGATTGGACTGACGACCAGGCAGCAAAAATTCGTGAAATCATCGGCACCAAATACAAGGTCGAAGGCGACCTGCGTTCGGAAGTGCAGTTGAACATCAAGCGTTTGATGGACATCGGTTGCTATCGTGGAATACGTCATCGTATCGGACTGCCAACGCGCGGTCAAAGCACCAAAAACAATGCCCGCACACGCAAAGGCAAGAAAAAAACAGTTGCTAACAAGAAAAAAGCAACCAAGTAAAAAATGATTGACGATTGTTGATTGACGATTTTATAATAAATTTATAATAAAAAAAATCGTAAATTGTAAATCGTAAATCGTAAATTATTTAACGAATTTTTAGCAAAAAAATAAAGAAAAAATATGGCAAAGAAAACAGTAGCAGCCAAAAAACGTGTAGTGAAAGTAGATGCAGTCGGGGAGTTGCACGTGCATTCTTCGTTCAACAACATCATAGTATCGCTTACCAACGGCGACGGACAGGTAATTTCGTGGTCGTCGGCGGGTAAAATGGGATTTCGCGGCTCAAAGAAAAATACACCTTATGCCGCCCAAATGGCAGCGCAGGATTGTTCAAAAATCGCATTCGATTTGGGCTTGCGCAGAGTAAAAGCATACGTTAAAGGACCAGGCAATGGACGCGAATCGGCTATTCGTACCATTCACGGCGCAGGAATTGAAGTAACGGAAATTGTTGATGTTACCCCGCTGCCGCACAATGGTTGCCGTCCGCCAAAACGCCGCAGAGTTTAAAATATTAATTTGATTAATGTTCTTTGTTTTTTATTTGAAAAATAAAATTTTTGGAATTGTAAATGAATCCTCTCACAATTTTATGCGGCAATTTTATTTTTTTGAATAATAAAATAAAAACAAAAATCGAAAAATTTTTAATAAAAGAATAATAAAAAAATGGCAAGATATACAGGACCAAAATCAAAAATTGCCCGTAAGTTTCACGAGCCAATTTTCGGACCGGATAAAGCACTTTCTAAAAAGAATTATCCACCCGGTCAGCACGGCAACAGTCGAAAACGCAAACAGTCGGAATATGGTATTCAGTTGCAGGAAAAGCAGAAGGCAAAATATACTTACGGTGTGTTGGAACGTCAGTTCCGCATAACTTACGAAAGAGCGCAACGCACTCCCGGCGTTACAGGTGTGATTTTATTACAACTTTTAGAATCACGCTTAGATAATGTTGTATTTCGTTTGGGATTTGCTCGCACACGTGCAGGGGCGCGTCAGTTGGTAAGTCATCGGCACATAACACTCAACGGACGTGTTGTAAATATTCCGTCGTGTCAGGTAAAACCGGGCGACGTGGTTGCAGTGCGCGAAAAAGACAAGTCGATGGAAGTGATAAACGATGCATTGAACGGTTTTAATCATCACAAATATGGTTGGATAGAGTCAAATGCAGGCGAAATGTCGGGAACTTTTCTTCATCTGCCTGAACGTGAAGATATTCCTGAAAATATTAAGGAACAGTTGATTGTTGAATTGTACTCTAAAAACTAATAATCAGATGGCTATACTCGCATTTCAAAAACCGGACAAAGTAATTATGCTTACCAGCAGCGAATTTGAAGGAAAATTTGAATTTCGGCCGCTGGAACCAGGTTACGGACAAACAATAGGCAATGCTCTGAGACGTATTTTATTGTCGTCTCTGAATGGATTTGCCATTACCTCAATTAAGATTGAAGGTATAGAACACGAATACGCAACAATTCCGGGCGTTATTGACGATGTTACAAATATTATTTTGAATCTGAAAAGAATTCGTTTCAAACAAATCGTAGAAGACGTTGATTATGAAAAAGTTACAATCAATGTTTCGGACAAAAAAGAACTGACAGCGGGCGATATTGGAAAATATTTTACTGCTTTTGAGGTGCTTAATCCCGAACTTGTTGTCTGCGAAATGGACGAAATTGCAAATTTTCAGATGGACATAACAGTCAATAAAGGGCGCGGATACGTGCCTGCCGAAGAAAATCGCAGCACGCACGACGAAATAGGCGTTATTCCGATTGATGCAACTTTCACACCGATTCGCAATGTGAAATATTCTGTTGAAAATTATCGCGTTGAGCAGGTTACCGACTACGAAAAACTCATTATTGAAATCATTACCGATGGTTCAATTCATCCGAAAGAAGCACTTAAAGAGGCGGCAAGGGTATTGATTCATCACTTTATGCTTTTCTCAGATGAGCGAATAAAACTCGAATTGCCTGAGGTAAAACGTAATGATGATATTGACGATGAATATGTGCATATGCGGCAGTTGTTAAAAACAAAACTTATAGACCTTGAACTGTCTGTACGTGCTTTGAATTGCTTAAAAGCAGCGGAAATTGACACATTAGGTCAGTTGGTACTAATTCAACGCGCAGATTTGCTCAAATTCCGTAATTTTGGTAAAAAATCTTTAAACGAACTTGATGATAAACTCGAAAGTTTGAATCTCAATTTTGGTATGGATGTCGCTAAATATAAATTAGATAAAGAATAAAAAGAAAATGAGACACAATAAAAAATTTAATCATTTAGGGCGTACTGCCTCTCATCGTTCGGCTATGTTGTCGAATATGGCAACTTCATTGATTTTGCACAAACGCATCTCGACAACATTGGCTAAGGCAAAGGCGTTGCGCATTTTTGTAGAGCCGTTGCTAACCAAAGCAAAAGAAGATACAACTCATTCACGCCGTATGGTTTTCAGTTCTTTGCGCAGCAAAGAGGCGATAAAAATACTTTTTGGAGAAATTTCGCAGAAAATTGCCGACCGTCCGGGTGGATACACACGTATTTTAAGGACGGGCTTTCGACAGGGAGACAATGCCGAAATGTGCATAATTGAACTTGTTGATTACAACGAAAATATGCTTAAAGAAAAAGCGGCAAAGAAAACACGGACACGTCGTGCAGGTCGCCGTTCCGGTGGCGAATCGACAGCCGAAAAAGCACCTGTTGAAACAAAAATCGAAGAAAAAGTTAAAAAAGAAGTAGAGGCGGTTGAACAAAAGGTCGAAGAGGTAATTTCGCAGGCAGAAGAAAAAGTTGAAGAAGCGGTTTTAGAAACCGAAAATGAACAACAGACAGAGACCGCAAAAGAAGAAGAATAAATAAGTTTATTATTTTTCCAATATAAACCGATGGTGCATTTTCAAAAGCCCCGTCGGTTTTTTTTATAAAATAAAAAAGCAAAATAATAGCCGCCAAATTCACTTTGACGGCTATTAATCATATAATATTTTTTTTGAAATTAATTAAAAGATATTTTTTTATTTTTTAATTAACTTCACTCTTGATGTAGAGTTATTATTCTGTAATTCAAGGAAATACGCACCGGCTGCTATCGTACTGATATTTACAGATTGAGCATTATTCGTAATATTTGTTTCAAATACTACTTTGCCCGAAATATCATAAATTTTAGCATGCGAACCCGCTGCATTTTCAATAACTACATTATCTTTTACAGGATTCGGATAAACATTGATTCCTTGTGTTGTATTTACTGTTGTATTTGTACAATTTCCAGCAATTACACTTACATCATCAATCTTCATATAGAACCAGTCGCTGCAATTATGATGAACAAAAGCAATGTAAATGTTCTGTCCTGCATACGCCGACAAATCCAAGGTGTGTTGTGCCCAAATTTCGGTTGCTAATGTTTCAGTATATAATGAAGTAAATGAAGTAGGATTCATGTCTGTTGTCGAAACCATTACATCATAAACATCAGAAGGATAGTCAGGATCTTGAGCAGCAGCCCACCAAGTTAATGTTATCTGACAATTTGCAGGAATTGCAAGTTGCGGTGATATCAAATAATTATTTGGGAACAATGCACCACCCGAAACCGGATCCCAAGAATTGGATGCAGCAGAATAATCACCAGAGTTAGCAGTCATCATATCAGCTGTTGCACTCACAATTACCCATGAAAATCCGTCTCCATCGGCATCAAGATTTGTCCAGCAGCCCATACCATTTTCAAATCCTTCATTAAACGGTAATCCTACCGCACCCACGCATACTGTATTATACACATTAACTGTTTTTGAGTCGTTTAGGGTATTTTCATCTCCTGTATAAATTACCTTTACAGTAATCGGGTGATTTCCTGCTGCACTCAAATCGGCAGTTTGTGGGAATGTATAATTTACAGTTGCCTGCGGAGCAAGATTTGCAGTATATGGATTGTTTGCAAATTCTACACCATCAACAGTTAAAACAAGGTTGATATTACCTATAGGGTTTACTCCCATATTTTTAACGGTTGCCGTAACCGGTTCTGCAGCAGTCAGGTTCTTACCGCTTACAGGAGCAGTAATTGCCGTAATAGCAGCATCATTATCAAAATTACAGGAAATATCAATATCCCAACCTCTGTCTACATATCCAAACCATGTACCCCACTGGAAATAGAATGTTAGCGCACCATTCGGATTAGTTGCGTCAAAATCCATCGGACAAGCACTCGACCAGTCGCCTGCACCGCCAAATAGCAAGACAGCATCCATTTCTTCCTGAGTCATAGCAAAAAGTTCGTCCTGAGTAAATGCACCGTCAAAAATAAAGAATGCATCCTGATCAATGTCTGCTCCTAAAGCGAGGTCGTTCATTGTAGCATGAATCATTCTACCTGCCACACCCGGATAGAATACTACCCATGCGTTATCATAATACGAATAATCGGCATCAGTACCGCCGTTATCCGTAAATTTAATGCCACAAGTATTCACACTTCCGTTATCTCCTTCTTGTAGCGGCATTACATTTCCGAAATTGGTTACTGTCTTTGAAAGCGAATTGTTATCAGCAACCGCGTCATTCATTACATTTACCGATGCGTTTATAGTGTGAGTTCCTACCACAGACAAATTGGCTTTTGCAGTGAAAGTATATGTAAATTCTGCCAAAGGTGCAACTGAAGTGTTTATTGTTTCGGTTATAGGAGTTCCTCCATCTACAGTTACAGTAACAGGAAATCCCGAAATAGGATCCATGCCGTTATTCTTAACAGTAACCTGAATGGGTTCTGTTGTGGTAAGATTCGGACCAGAAGCCGGTTTTACAATTGCTGACAGTTGTGCATCAACATAATCTTGCATATCTTTTACTTCTACATCGTCAATATACCAGTTGTCGGCGCAATTACCCTGGTTTTGGAAAGCAATATAAACCGTCTGCCCTGCATAAGCAGTTAAAGGTATGGTAAATTGCTGCCATGTATCGGACAGGTCACTTCCTGTAAGTTGTTTCAATTCTGTAAATGTCGCGGTTGCGGGGTTATTACCTGTTGTAGAAATCTTTACTCCGTCGTATTCTGCATCAGTTCCGTAGTCGTTCATTGACCAAAATCTTAAAGCAAACTTGCCTGTAGCAGGAATTGTTATTGCAGGAGAAATTAACCAGCTGTCCACTCCGTTTGTACAATCATAATGGCTGTACATTGACCCCGTTCCAGTGTAAGCTTCAAATGTTGTCGGTACCCAGTTGTATGTTGAAGCCGACACCAAATTATATGTTGACCAGCAAATCAAATCAGGTACATTTTCAAAATTTTCCAAATACGGGAAGGTTGTAATTGTATTACATATCGTGTTACGGACAGTTTTGGTAAATGTGTTGTTTGTAAGGTCGCCGTCGCCTGTCATGTCGGCAGTAACAGTAATTGTGTGGTCGCCTGCTGCACTCAAATCTGCTTTTGCTGCAAATGTGAAGTTATATGTACCACCGGCAGCAATAGAACCTGAGAAAGGTTCCGATATCACGGTGCCGCCGTCAACCTGCAATTTCATTGTCAGAGCAGTGATTGAAGTAGCACCTTTGTTCTGAATAGTTGCCGTAACGGTTTCAGTAGCAGTCATATTTTGTCCGTTCACAGGTGCCGGAATAGCCGTAACTGCTGCATCACTGCCTGCTAATTGCTTTAATCTGACATCGTCAATATAGAAATCTTCTCCCCAATGGTCATACGCTTCTAACGCCACATAAATGGTTTGTCCTGCATAAGCAGACAAATTTACTTTTGCCTCATACCATTTAGTTGAGCCGCCAATATCTGTTGATGTAAGAATTACATTATTGGAATTAATACCTGTATAATTAAAGGTAGAAAATTCCATAATAGTTGTAAAACTTGATTCTTGGTTATCTGTTGTGGATACCTTTACCCTTACAGTGTTGTAGTAATTTGATGAACCATAAAAAGAGTACATCATCATTTTGAACGACAGTTCTGCCGCTTGCATTGCTATTGGTGGAGTAATCAGTCCGTATTTATAGTATGTGCTCGATGTTGTCAGCATAATACTTTTTGTCCCTTCGGCTGCATAATCAGAAGCTTGCGTAAAGGCGTTCTGATATGGCGTCCAGCAAGCCGGCGGATAGGTGCCTTCAAAACCTTCTGACCATGGGAAAGTGGTAATTACATCGCAGAAATCATGCGTAACACTTGCCTCTACACCCGCTCCTGCAGCATTGCTTGCTACCACAGTAAATTTATAACCGCCAGGTGTAGGAATAGTATAGGTGTAAGAACCTGCTCCTCCTACCACAGGGCTTGAATTTGTATAAACAGGTGTTGTCCCGTCATTTACATACAAATTTACAGCAGTTAATGATGTAAGTGCTGTACCGTCAATGGCTTGAGTTGGATTTGTCCAAGAAATGGTTGCCTGTGTTGTTCCAACAGGGGTAACGGTAAGATTTGTAACGGCTTTAGGAGCATTAGGATTGTCATTTTCAATGGTAAGATTAACTCCGTCATTCTGACCGTTGAACGTCATTACAAAAGTGTATTTTTTTCCATCTTGGAAAACAAAATTATCCGCTCTTGCAGAAGTATTGCCTGCACTTCCTGCTATCCATAAATTAGGTTGAGTAGGGTCAGTTGTTGGATTAACTATGCAAAAGTCGTAAGTGCCGGCAGGAATTTGAATAGTAATACTATTATTCACAACAATATTACTTGTGGAACATACAGGGTCTGCATTCGTCGGAATTTTATACGTAAAAATGTCGTATAAATTTGAAGGAGCACTGCAAGAATATAATGCACCTGATGTTGCCGGAATTACTGTCCCGTATGCTGTGGCAGAAGGGTCAAGCAACAACTGATAACCTGAACCGTCTCCCCAAATATCACCAGCCGTTAAGGTAACGTTTACCATACCCCGACTTGCGGCAGGAGTACGTTGAGGGGTCGGGGTGCTAAAAGGAACAGGGATAAAACCTGTATTTGTCCGCGTTTTAAACATCTGCGGCTTCATATTTGCAGGTTTTACTCTCTCTTCTGCCTTTTTCTGTTCAAGGGCTATTTTTTGCTCCTTAGATGTTGACTGTTTTAAATCAGCGGCTTTCTGCTGCTGTTGATTTAAAATTTGCTTAACCTGTGCAGCGTTAAGTTGCACATGTTTCGATTGATTTCTTCGCAAATCATTTTTGTTTTGCGCCTGCGCATATCCTGCACCCGAAAGGAAGAATATCGCCAAAATTAAAAGTACAATTTTTTGTCTCATGATTCTAATTTATTAAAAAATTAATTATTAAATATTTTTATTTTACAAAGTTAAAAATCTATTTTTGCAACAACCAATTTTTTTATGTTAAAAATTATTTATTATGAGTTATTTTTTTTATAAATAAAATAATATTTATTAATTATAATCAATATTAAAAAAATAGCCGCCGGAATCTCCGACGGCTACCAATCAAATTATAATCAAATTAATTTAACAACCAAATTACTGTTTAATTAATTTCACTCTCGATACAGAGTTATTATTCTGCAATTCAATGAAATAAACTCCTGCCGACATTGAACTGATATTTACAGATTGAGTAACATTGGTAATGTTTGTTTCAAATACTACTTTGCCCGAAATATCATAAATCCTTGCATGTGAGCCGAAAGCATTTTCAATTACAACATTATCTTTTACAGGATTCGGATAAATCTTAACTTTTTCCGTTTGATTAACAATTGTGTTAGTACACCCAGTAACAACTGTGATTTCTTTAAAATTGTTAGTTGCATCCTGGTCGCCGGTGTAATACGAATTTACACGAATTGTGTGGTTACCGTTTGCACTTAAATCGGCTGTTGTAGTAAAAGTATAAGTATAAGTTGCTGTTGGTGCAATAGAGAGACCATGTAACTGAGCTAATTGAAGTACTACATTATCAACTACCAATTCCAGGTCGATATCCGTAATCGTTGCTGTACCAAAGTTTGTAATTTCTGCGGTAACAGATTCCGTGGTAGTGAAACATCCGCTTGTAGCAGGTGCCGTAATTGCTGTTACAGCGGCATCCGTTACTGCTACAGGATTTGCAGTAATTTGCGGTATAATACTTGAAGAACTTTCGTAATCTATCCAAAATTCGTCTGTATTATACCATGCACTTTGATAAAAGCAATAACTTGTTGAATACGGGAATAAACGGGATTTAGCACTTGCCAAACCTATTTTATTAGTTGTAGTACCGGATGTTCCCATGCCTGAAAAATCAATGGAAATAAAGAAATTTCCTGTAATTTGCAAAGGTGTTGTTAAAGTATAAGTCTTTTCCGTTATTACACCATTTATTGTAGTATTTCCAAACAAAGCCGAGAAAGTAGGGCTGTAAGTACCAAGAACAGTCCCCGGTAAACCCGTTGCAGGGTCTTCTTTGTAAACTTTTATCGGAACGGTTTTGGTCCTGTTTGCCGTGGAAATTGTATAATAAACAGGTAAAAAACTTATTGCACTAAGGGTTACGGTAGTATTTGCAGGAATTTCAAAATGTTCTCCTACAACATTATAATAACTATTAAGCCCAATTAAATAATTATTTGTTGATGCGGTATAAATACTTAACTGAGTTTCTTCTGGAAGAAAATTCCACACCCAGTCACTAAATCCTGCTGAAGGCATTTGAATGTTTCTTGTATTAATAACCGAGTAATCGTTACCATCCAATCCTGTAACAACGAATGTTGCCGATTGTTCACCTGAAATGTTGTACATCAGGGCGGTAATATTATTTACCGGAGGAAGCACATTTGTTGCAGTAGAATTAAAACTCCATTCAGCAGAGGCAACTCCACTTGCCAATCCATAGTAATTAAAATTCTTTGCATAAGCAATACCCAAAACCGACGCATCTGTCGCAGAGAAAACACCTCCCCAAGACGAAGTTATTAGTTCGGTAGGTGGATTGTAATTAGGGTCATATTCATTTACTTTAACATCGTCAATAACTGTATAAAGTCCCATTTGTGTTCCTGGTGTAATGTCATGAAAACCAAGATAATAGGTACCATCAACAGTAGGTGTAAATGTAGCAGTTACTTGAGTCCATTTGGCAATCAGTGTTGTGGTATTGCTAAACAGAGATGTAGCACTGCCCATACCCGCGCTTGTTGCTGTTTGACCAATTTTTACTTCCAAGCCACTGTATTCCTGTGGAGGACCTGCGTAACCTGGCATCATATACCAGAAATTGATTACATAAGTAATCCCTGCTGTAAATGTAAGTCCTTTACTGAAAGCCCAGGAATTCAACCCCGAATCTTGCCAACTGAGTGCCAGCATACGAGATCCCGCATGTGGTGCAACAGTTCCTGTTACCCCCGGTATGTTATTGGTTCCATTGCCGACGGTTACCCATCCTGCTCCACTGTTTTGGCTCACGGTCCAACCTGTTGGCACTGCCGTACCAGAAGTGCTTTCAAATCCTTCGTCCATAAGGACATCACCTGGTGCCTTTGATGGTGTTTCAGCACTATCAATAAACCGTGCCAATGCGATATTACCATCATAACCTTGAATCATTTGATTCGTAATCTTCGTACCCACAGGAATACGAGGCGCATTTCTCATCTGCTGCGCATTTACGGCGGATATAATCAACGCCAGCGCCATTAATAATGTAATTTTTCTCATTTTTAAAAAAATTATTATTGTTATTAAATAAATATTTTATTTTGCAAAGGTAAAAATCTTTTTTGAAGTGAATTGCTTTTATTTTGTTAAATAATACAAATAAATTATTATTATATTTAAATATAATACAATTATTATTAATTACGGTTTTTATTATAAAAAAATAGCCGCCGAAAATCTCCGACGGCTACCAATCAAATTATAATCAAATTAATTTAAAAACCAAATAAATTACTTTTTAATTAACTTCACTCTCGATACAGAGTTATTATTCTGCAATTCGAGGAAATAAACTCCTGCCGAAATTGAACTGATATTTACAGATTGTGCAGTATTTGTAATATTGGTTTCAAATACTATTTTTCCCGAAATATCATAAATCCTTGCATGTGAGCCGAAAGCATTTTCAATAACAACATTATCGGTTACAGGATTCGGATAAATTGTAACTTTTTCCGTTTGGTTAAGAACGGTATTAGTACAACCTCCTTCAATCGTAACTGTATTGGTATTATTAGTTGCTACTTCGTCGCCAAGCAGATAAGCAGTAACATCAACCACGTATGAATGTATTAAACTGAAATCAGCTGTTGTGGTAAATGAATAGTTATAAGATGCTCCCGGTGCGATAGAGAATGTTGCGCCGTTAACAGTTTCGTACGCCTTTACAACTCCATCAATTACCAATTCCATATCGATTGATGTTATCGGATCTGTACCGTTGTTGGTTATTGTTGCTATAACTGTTTCTGCAGCAGTTAAACATCCTGCCACAGGGTCGGTGATAGCAGTAACAGCAGCATCGGTAAATTTATGAATAACCGGCGTGCAGAACTCGTCGTTTGATGCGTCTTGGTCTCCAACCAAAATTACACCTGCGCAAATGGTATGATTACCTACAGCTGATAAATCGGCTGTTGCTGTTGTAAATGTATAGTTTGCCGAAGCACCTGCTGCAATTGCTGCTCCGGTGTACGGCTCAATTGCTTTACTTACGCCATCTACTTTTAATTCCAAATCAAAAGTTGAAATCGGAACATTACTATTATTTTTAATGGTAGCAGTAACAGGTTCTGTTGCTGTTAAGCCACTTCCACTTACAGGAGCAGTAATTGCAGTAACTGCGGCATCCAATAGTTGAAAAACCATACGAATGCGAGGCATACCTAATGCTGTTGTTGAAGTAACAGTAGTAAGAGCGGTTCCTGTCAAACTTGCTTTGGTGTAGAATGTTCCACCTGCAGTAGCATCATAACGAAGAGAAACAGCAGTGGCTCCACTTTGAGCGATACCCAAGTAATAAGTACCCGGAGTTAATGTAATCGGAGATGCCGGCTTGTAAGTATTCCAACCTGCAGCAGTTCTTGTAAATGTTACATTGTTAATTATTCCGGTTGCAGCACTTAACGTAGTTCCGGTAACGGATTGCAAATAAACTTGCGCCGTTCCTGTTGTAGCGTTGAATTCTGCTTGAATTTCTGCGAGGTTAACAGTTGAAGTAATGGAAAAGATATGTCCGGTAGTAGCATTACTTCCAATATTACTGTTTACAGAAGTTGAAGTCGGATTATCCTTAGCATAAATGTTAGGCGTACCCAAGAAACTTTGAGTATTTGTAATAGCATTTACTCCTGTGAAGTAATCAGATGAAACCTTGTTAGTCAAAGTGTTGGTTCCCAAAACAACTGCTAATCCTGCAACGGGCGTAGCAGTTAAAGATTGAGTTTGACTCGTAGTAATAGGACCCACAGGTGTCGATGTTGCAATCGTAGCACCTTGCAAGTCCACACTTAAAGTTACATTGGTTTGATCATTTGTACCTCTGTTTGTAGCTGTTGCTGTGAATGGCGTTATAGGTGCTTGTGAAGTCGGAATCATGGTATACGGGAATTTACCAAAAGTTGCTGACATATCGTTAGCAAGTAAAGCTTTGGTAATCAAGCGAATACCCATAGGTCCAACCGAAGAATTACCAACTGTCAAGGTTCCTCCAGATGTGCCGCCAGACCAAGCATTTACACCATTCATGATATCTCCAAAACCAGCTGAATAGTTAGTTGTATTGCTTGAAATCAAACAGACGAAATAACTACCCGGCACCAATATAACATTAGCCGGAACTTTTTGCCAACCCGCAGTAGCAGGACGTGTAAGACCGGTCAAAGTTGCCAATGCTGTTGTATTAAAGGATGTAGCACCGGTCATGGTATAGATACCGATGCTATAAGCCAAAGCACTTCCTGAAGCCCATGCAACGTTGATTGAATCTAATAATGTAGCAGCCGTAATGTTAAAAACATTACCCAATCTTGAACCACTTGTAGATGATCCAAAACCTCCCGGAGGAACTTCCGGCGTGTTATCTACAGCATACACATTGTTTGTAATTTCAAACGTAGCCGTTGCCGTATTATTAGCCGGATTTTGATCGGTTTCTGCTTGTGTTGCAGCGTAAGACAAAGTGTGTGTGCCGAGTGTTGTTGGCATTGTATTCGGCGAAGGTACAAGCGTTGCTGTAGAACTTGCTAATGAAGCAATACTTGTAATTGCAGGCGAAGTACCAATTGCGTTACCGTTCAACGTAGTCGAGAATTTAACTTGTGTTTGTGGTTGCAAACCGACATTCGAAAGCGTTGCAACAAGATTTGGCAAAGTCATCGCAGCGGCTTGGTCGGCTGGAACTCTCGAAAAAGGTGGTGTAGCCGTAATACCTATATCGTTGTTGAGATAATCAACATTGACACGGATGTCTAAATTGTAAGGCAACAGTGTCAAACCTGTTCCTGATTTTTGGAAAGAACTGTTTCGAAGAGGCACAGCATTATCTGCAATAATCGATGCTGTTGTCGCATTATCCGGTTCTGTAATACAAACATAATAACTTCCTGCCGCTACTGTAAGTGGTGTCGTAAGGGTATATGTGGTTCGTACTTGTTGAGAGCCACTTGTGATTGTTTGCTGACGTATAGGCGTTGCAGCAACCGTGTTAGGAGCGGTAACCGAGTAAAATGCTAAATTGAAATTTGCGGCACTTGTTCGATTTTGACGTATGGTAACATTGTAAATGTCGGTTGATTTGCTAAACGTAAAAACGTTTCCATAAGTATTCGTAGAAGTGGTAGCAGTTCCAACTTGGTAAGCCAAACTGCCATTATCCACAGCCATCGTATTACCCGATACCGTAATTGTAGTTGTAGCGACATTATCACTTGGATCAGCATCCGTTAAGCCGGCTGCCGATACTGTGTAAGTTAAATCGTTGTTGCCATAAACTGTAGTTCCGCTTACCGGAATCGTAATCGTTTGAGATTCTCCTTCGGCTAAAGTTATTGGAGCGGAAGTTCCAACTGTAGTGCCGTTGAGTTTAACTTCAACGCTTACATTGTTTTGTGCATTAGCACCAACATTGCTAATTGTTGCAGTTAAATTTGTTGGTGTTAATCCCTGGGCTATTGGAACTTGCGAAAAAGGAAACTCTGGAATAGAAATCGCTAAATCGTTTGTTTTTGGGAGTAGTTCGTTAATACTGATATCATCAACTCTAAGGTTACCACCTCTATAGCCGGTTACCCCGAAAGCAGCCAGATTTCCTGCCAGAAATTCAAGGCAATAATCGTTCGCGGTTACCGGAACCTTAAATACATAACGATATTTTGCCCATGCTAAATATGAAACTGGTGTTTGCCCTTGGAACGGTCCGAAATCGGCTATATATACTGTATCTTTATTAACAGCACTATTGCCATTAAAAAGGTTTACAATAAGAATGTCATCCATAGTTGTACTTGTACCATCACCCTCATACCCCCAGAATACCAATTCGTAGGTTTTACCGGCTTCAAGTGTCAAATTCGGCGAGAATAGATCTCCCCAATTCTGAGTAGGGCTTGCAGCGTTCAAGTTAATCAAGGAAGTTCTACTTCCTCCATGAACAGTTGTTCCGGTAGTCATCCAAGCACCGTTAGTGGTGGCAGTTGGAGTACCTGTACCGAAACTGTTAGTAGCAGTCCAACCGGTAGGAAGGGCTACGCCAGTTGTTCCTTCAAATCCATCGGAAAAGATAAGGTTGCCCGTAATTGGTACTCTTGAAGAACCTCCCCTGTTTACTTCAATCAAATTAGTTGATTGGTGTTCAGCCCTTAACAATCTTGCCTGTTCTCGCAAGGCATTTTTGTTGAACTTTGCATCTATCTTTTGATAGATTCTGCCTGAATTTAAAACAGGCAACGTTTCTTGCGCATTTACGGCGGATATAATCAACGCCAGCGCCATTAATAAGGTAATTTTTCTCATTTTTTAATAAATTTTATTATTATTATTAAGTTTATTTTTTCGATTTTAAAAAAATCGTGCGCAAAGTTATAAATAATTAATTGAATTAAATAAATTTTGATGTTAAAAAACATTAATTATTTAGTTAAAAAAATGTATGTTATTGTAATACTGCAATTTAAAAAAACAGATAAAGAAATAATTGAATAAATGAATTTTTTTCGCTCGTAAGGGCGCAATATGAATAACCGCAGGCGAGCGTAGCGTTGCCTGCGGTAGTTACAAATCATTCAATAATTCGGCATATTTTTGAGTGAGATTGCGGCGGGAATATTGTGAAATATTTTCGGAATGAATTTGTAAAGTATTGTTTTTGAATTGATTATAAAAATCAATAATAATTTTTTTAGTGTTTTCAAAATCATTGAAATCTATAATTTTTCCGGCTTTTATTTCGTTCAGAATTTTAGCCACATCACCTTCCGGCGGTCCGATAGCCAGAATCGGACGTTCTGCGGCGAGATATTCGTAAAATTTTCCTGTAACAATGCCCTTATTACTCGACGTATTATCAATAAGCAACAAAAGCAGAACGGCAGATTTTTTTTGCTCTTCAATAACCTCACAATGAGGCAAATAACCGATATTTATAAGATTATTATTTAATTTAAAATTTTCAATTTCCTGTAAAACCGAAAAATCGATTTTGCCAGCCAGTTTTATTTGTAAATCATTTTTAAAATTTTGATTTTCGGCGCAAATATCAGATAAAACCTTCCAAAGCATAGACGAATTACGAGATTTGTCCAAATTCCCCGTATGTGTAAGGGAAAATTTTTTGTCCGTAAAAACCGACTTGCTACAAAAATCATCTTCATCAAAGCCATTGCTAATCAATTCAATACGTTTTGGTTTGAGTGGTAAAAAACCTTCCACGCAAGATTTTGAAACAGTAACAAGACAGTCGCAATTTTGCACCACCTTTTTTTCAAGCCGATGATTGATAAAATCGGCAACTAGGGTCAAATGCAAATCTTTATAGAAAAAAATATCAGTCCAAGGGTCGCGAAAGTCGGCAATCCACTTAATATACGGAAATTTCTTTTTCAAACCCAGCCCAATCAGGTGCATAGAATGCGGCGGACCTGTAGTGATAATTGTTTCTATATTATTGATTTTCAAATAATTGGAAAGAAATTTCACAGACGGTCGAATCCAAAAACGGCGAGGGTCGGGAATCAGAAAATTGCCTCTAATCCAAATACTTAACCGTTCTTTCCAGCCCGATTTTTTATTTTCAGAAATAAATCCTGCATTAATCGGCTCGCCTTTTTTGCCAAAAATATTACGGTAAATATTATATGGTTCCCAAATTTTTGTTTTGATAACTTCCAAATTTTCAGGTAAATCGCGCTCAAATGAATGGTCGATTGACGGAAATTCGGGATTTTCGGGCGTATAAACTACGGGCTGCCAGCCGAATTGCGGCAAATATTTTACGGTTTTTACCCACCGCTGTACCCCTGCCCCACCGCTCGGCACCCAATAATATGTTATAACAAGGACTTTTTTCATTTTGCGAAATTGCAATTTTTGGATTTCAAAATTTCAAATTTCAAAATTATTATGTATCAAGGAATTATGGTTTTTTAATAATCTATTCAATAAAAAATCCTCATAAAATTATTCCTTCTTTTTTTATATTTTGATAAAAAGGAGTAAAACGATTTTTGCTTTCCCAAAAAGAATGAGACATAACCAACGGATTGATCTGTACACCGGTTTCCAATTCTACGTCATACAATGGAAACGTGATTGACTGTTGTTCCTACAATGATAAATTTTCATTTTCGACCAGAATCAACAAATCAATATCACTGCCGAGTCGTGCATCGCCACGTGCCTGACTGCCATAAAGTATTACAGTGGCATCCGGTGCAACTTTTTTCAGAATATTTTTCAGCGACAATATAACTTTTTGATGTTGCATTATTTTTTTATTATTAATGAAATTAAAATTTAATTAATATTTTCAACTGCTGCGGCAATTCGCTGCAAAGTTTCGTTTTTGCCGATAATTTCCATAATATCAAACAGGTGCGGACCTTTGCTTGCGCCCACAAGTGCGATTCGCAAAACGTTCATTACCGCCCCAACGCTGTAATTTTTTGCAGCAATCCATTCCATTACAATTTTTTCGGTATTTGCAGGCGAAAAGTCGTCTATTGTTTTCAGAATTTCTGCCAATTCTGTCATTTGTTGAGCGGAATCTTCTTTCCAGCGTTTGGCAATGGCTTTTTCGTCATAAGTTTTTGGTGCAACAAAGAAAAATTCGCACTCATTCCACAATTCCCAAACGAAATGTACGCGCTCTTTTATAAGCGCAACAATGCGCACAAGCGTGTCGGTATCGGTTATTATATTTTTTTCAATAAGAATTTTATTAAATTCATCGGCAATTTCATCGTCCGATTTCATTTGTAAATACTTATGATTAAACCATTTGGCTTTTTCGTAATCGAATTTTGCACCTGCTTTGCTCACGCGTTCGAGCGAAAAATTTTGTATCAATTCGTTCATCGAAAAAATTTCCTGTTCCGTTCCCGGATTCCAGCCGAGAAGGGCAAGAAAATTCACAATCGCTTCGGGAAAATAACCTGCCTCGCGGTAGCCGGACGAAATTTCTGTTGTCTTGGGGTCGCGCCAGACGAGCGGAAAAACAGGAAAACCGAGTCGGTCGCCGTCGCGCTTGCTGAGTTTTCCGTTGCCGTCGGGCTTCAGAAGTAGCGGCAAATGTGCAAATTGCGGCATAGAATCTTCCCAACCAAAAGCGCGATAAAGTAAAAGGTGCAGCGGCGTTGACGGCAGCCATTCCTCGCCGCGAATAACGTGTGAAATTTCCATCAAATGGTCGTCAACAACATTTGCCAAATGATAAGTCGGCAGCCCGTCAGATGTTTTATAAATAACCTTATCGTCTAAAACTGAAGTATTTACGCAAACCTCGCCGCGAATTAAATCATAAATTTTTATCGTTTCGTTCGGTTCAATTTTAAAACGCACAACAAAATTGCAGTTGGAATTTATCAGTTCCTCAACCTGCTCTTTGGACAGCGAAAGCGAATTTTTCATCGACATTCGCGTCGATGCATCGTATTGAAAATTAGCAATTTGCGAGCGTTTTGCTTCCAATTCTTCCGCCGTGTCGAAAGCCACATAAGCAAGTTTTTTTTCCAAAAGAATATCAATATATTTTCTGTAAATGTCTTTACGCTCGCTTTGGCGGTAAGGCGCAAACTTTCCACCAACGCCAACGCCCTCATCAATGTTGATATTGAGCCATTTAAGCGATTCGATAATATATTCTTCGGCACCGGCAACAAAACGCGCAGAATCGGTATCTTCAATTCGCAAAATCATTTCGCCGCCAAGTTTTTTGGCAAAAAGATAATTGTACAACGCCGTTCTGACCCCGCCAATATGCAGCGCACCCGTTGGCGAAGGCGCAAAACGCACTCTTATTTTTTTCATTTTATATCATTTATATTTCAAAATTTCAAGATTTCAAAATTATTAAAAATCAATAAATTATAAATATTTATGTGTAATTATTTTTTAGAATTTATATATTTTAAAAATAATAAATTTTAAGAGCGGCAAAAATAGTGAAAAATAATGACTTTATTCTATTCCAACAAAATCAAAAAAATCATCTTCTATTTCATTTTTTTCAATTTTCATCGGTTGGCGAACGATATTGTCGTCAAAAAAAGCGGTTTCTCGATTAAGTTCCGTCCAAAGTAAATCCTTCAATTCGGAAATTCCCCAGCCGGTAACAGAAGAAATAAACAGCGTTTGCAAGTCGTTGGGCAGGTTTTTTTGCATTTGTTTCATCATTATTTCATCAAGCATATCGCATTTTGAAACGGCAAGAATACGCTGTTTTTCAAGCAGTTCGGGATTGTATTTTTTCAATTCATTGAGTAAAATTCCGTATTCGGCAGCAATATCATTACTGTCCGCAGGGACAAGAAACAAAAGAATGGAATTTCGTTCAATATGCCGTAAAAACCTCAATCCCAATCCCTTACCTTCGGCTGCACCTTCAATAATTCCCGGAATATCAGCCATAACAAACGATTTATGGTCGTGATAAGGCACAATTCCCAGATTTGGGACAAGCGTAGTGAACGGATAATCTGCAATTTCGGGCTTTGCCGCCGAAACCACCGAAAGTAATGTTGATTTTCCGGCATTTGGGAAGCCCACTAGCCCAACGTCAGCAAGAATTTTTAACTGCAAAATTACAATTTTTTCGGCTCTCGGCTCGCCCGGCTGTGCATAACGCGGCGTTTGATTTGTTGCGCTGCGAAAATGCCAGTTTCCCAAGCCGCCGCGTCCGCCGCGCAGTAAAATAAATTCTTCTTTGTCGTGCAAAATTTCGCAAATAAAATTGCCTGTTTCGGCATCATGGACAACCGTTCCGCACGGCACTTCAATAATCTGGTCAATCCCATCTTTGCCAAAACTGCGGCTTCGACTTCCGCCGCCACCGTCGCCGGCAAAAATGTGCCGCGCATATTTCAAATGAATTAAAGTCCAGTAATTACGATTGCCGCGTAAAATCACGTGTCCGCCTCTGCCGCCATCGCCACCGTCGGGACCGCCTTTGGGTACAAATTTTTCGCGATGAAAATGCGCAGACCCTGCCCCACCTTTCCCTGAACGGCAGTATATTTTTACATAATCAACAAAATTTGAGTCGGACATAATTATTTACGATTTACGATTTACAATTTACGATTTACAATTTACGATTTACAATTTATGATTTTAGAATACACTGATAATTAACTTAGATTTCAAAATTTCAAGATTATTTTATATCAATAAATAACCTATTATTATTTGTAATTATTTTTTTAGAATTTTAATTATTTGAAAAAGTATTGTCGCAAAGGATTTGCAATCCTTTGCTTTATAATTTCAGGATTTAAAATCCTTATAATAATCATTTTCGGATTGCAAATCCGAAAAGACAGAGTTCTGACTTGCAAAAGTAATGTTTTTTGTCAATAAAAAAAAATGCAGTATTTTTGCAATGGCAAAAAATAATTTATCAAGCACCAAATTTTTATGAGCAATATCGCCCAGACACCGCTGATGCGGCAATATAATTCTTTTAAACAGAAATATCCCGATGCAGTTCTGCTGTTTCGCTGCGGCGATTTTTACGAGACCTTTTCCGAAGATGCCATTGTCGCCTCGGCGATTTTGGGTATCACGCTCACGCGGCGGGCAAACGGTGCGGCGGCGAGCATCGAACTTGCAGGTTTCCCGCATCACGCCCTTGACACTTATTTGCCAAAACTTGTGCGTGCGGGCAAGCGCGTTGCCATTTGCGACCAACTCGAAGACCCGAAATTTGCCAAAGGAATTGTCAAACGCGGTGTAACAGAAGTAGTTACACCCGGCGTTTCGTATTCGGACACTACGCTCAATCATCGTGAAAATAATTTTCTGGCGGCGGTTTTTATTCAAAAAACTGCTGTCGGCGTGGCGTTTTTGGATATTTCCACCGGCGAATTTCTCGTTGCCGAAGGGACGGCTGAATATGTTGATAAATTGCTTAATAATTTTTCGGCAAAAGAAGTTCTTTTCGACAGAAACCGCCGCCAAGAGTTTGAAAATCTGTTTGGTAAAAAATATGTAACCTATCCGTTAGACGATTGGGCTTTTGCCGCCGAAAGTGCGCACGAACGGCTTTTAAAACAGTTTGAAACGCTGACTTTAAAGGGTTTTGGTGTTGAAAATCTGCGTTTTGCAACAACTGCCGCAGGCGCAATTTTGCATTATTTGGATTTGACGCAACACACGCAAACAGGTCATATCACACAACTTTCGCGCATTGAAGAGGAAAAATATGTCTGGTTGGATAAATTTACAATTCGCAACCTCGAACTTTTTAATTCTATTAATGAAAATGGAAAATCGCTGTCGGAAGTACTCGACCGCACGATTTCGCCGATGGGTGCGCGCCTGCTAAAACGATGGATTGCTTTTCCTTTAAAAGAAAAAAAGCCGATTGACGAACGCCTCGATGTGGTTGAATATTTTTTTAAAGATAAAGAAAATAAACAACTTTTTGAACAAAATATCGCTTTGATAGGCGATGTGGAACGGATAATTTCAAAAGTGGCTGTCGGGCGGATAAATCCGCGTGAAGTAATGCAACTTAAAACGGCTTTGCAGGCAATTCTGCCGATAAAAACGCATTGTTTGGAAAGCGAAAACGATACTTTGCGGCGCATTGGCGACCAACTTAATCCCTGCGTGCTTATTGCCCAAAAAATTGAAAAATCTCTTGCGCCTGAGCCGCCAACAGCGGTAAACAAAGGAAATGTTTTCCGTAAAAATGTTGATGCCGAACTTGACGAACTGCGCCTGATGCAGCAAAGCGGAAAACAGTTTTTACAGCAAATTCAAGAGCGTGAAGCGCGTAAAACAGGTATTCCTTCGCTAAAAATTGATTTTAATAAGGTCTTCGGATATTATCTTGAAGTTACAAATACGCACAAAAATCGCGTTCCGACCGACTGGATTCGCAAGCAAACGCTCACAAATGCAGAACGTTACATCACGCCGGAACTGAAAGATTATGAGGAAAAAATTCTTGGCGCAGAAGAAAAAATTCTCTCTATCGAGACACGACTTTTTGCCGAACTTGTGCAAAATTTAACGGAATATATTGCTGCTATTCAGTTGAATGCCAACTTGATAGCACAACTCGACTGTTTGATTTCGTTTACCAAAATTGCCGCCGAAAATAAATATATTCGCCCCGAAATTAATGAAACAAAAACTATAGAAATCATCGCAGGGCGACATCCTGTGATTGAAAAACAACTTCCTGTGGGCGAAAAATATATTGAAAACGATGTTTTTCTCGACGATATTTCGCAGCAAATTATCATTCTTACCGGTCCGAATATGGTTGGAAAGTCGGCTTATCTGCGGCAAGCAGCGTTGATTGTGCTGATGGCGCAAATTGGAAGTTTTGTGCCTGCAACGGCGGCAAAAATCGGTTTGGTGGATAAAATTTTTACGCGTGTGGGCGCAAGCGACAATATTTCTGCCGGCGAATCGACTTTTATGGTCGAAATGAATGAGGCGGCAAGCATTCTTAACAATTTGACAGACAGAAGTTTAGTGCTTTTCGACGAATTGGGACGCGGCACAAGCACTTACGACGGAATTTCTATCGCCTGGGCTATTGTCGAACATATTCACGAGCAGCCGCAAAACCGCGCAAAAACCTTATTTGCAACTCATTATCACGAACTTAACGAAATGGAAAAGTCGTTTTCGCGAATTAAAAATTATAATGTTTCGGTCAAAGAAATTGAAAATAAAGTGATTTTTTTGCGAAAACTTGTGCGTGGCGGCAGCGAACACAGTTTTGGGATTCACGTTGCAAAAATGGCTGGAATGCCGCAAAGCATTGTTCGCCGCGCTGAACAAATTCTCAAGCAACTCGAAGAAGACAACCGCCAGACAGGAATTGCAAAGCCGGTCGGCGAAATTTCGGCAACACGTCAGGGAATGCAACTGAGTTTTTTCCAACTCGACGACCCCGTCCTCGAACAAATCCGCGATGAAATTAACAATCTTAATATCAACGACTTAACACCATTAGAAGCATTGAACAAACTAAATGAAATCAAAAAGATTGTGAAGGGGAAATAAAATTTTTTATTAATAAAAAACACAAAACTCTCAAATGCAAAATTTACAATACATTAAAAATCAATTAGATAAATATGTTGATAAATATAACACTCTCGAATTTATCAACAGCGACCCGATTCAAATTCCACATCGGTTTTCGCTTAAAGAAGACATTGAAATTGCAGGTTTTCTCGCCGCTACAATAGCGTGGGGGCAGCGCAAGTCAATAATAAAAAATGCCGGACATCTAATGGATTTGATGGATAATTCGCCTTACGATTTTTTAATTAATTATAACGAAAATACTGATTTTAAACGCTTTACAACATTTGTTCATCGTACTTTCAATAGTGATGACTGTCTTTTTTTTATAAAATCATTAAAAAATATTTATTTGAGTCACAATGGTTTGGAAAATGTTTTTTCTTTCGGTTTTGAAAAAACACAAACAATTTATGGCGCACTGACACATTTTCGCTCTGTTTTTTTGGAAACCGCACACGCTCATCGCGCCGAAAAACATTTGTCTGATGTTACGCGCGGCTCAGCGGCAAAGCGTTTGAATATGTTTTTGAGGTGGATGGTGCGTACCGACAATGCAGGCGTTGATTTTGGACTGTGGAAAAAAATTCCGCAGTCGGCTTTGATGTTGCCGCTTGATGTGCATTCCGGTAATGTTGCACGGACTTTTGGACTGCTCACACGCACTCAAAACGACTGGAAAGCAGTCGAGGAAATTACCAGCGTTCTACGCACTTTTGATGCTTCTGACCCTGTAAAATACGATTTTGCGCTGTTTGGGGCAGGTGTTAGTGGCGAAATAAAAACATGATTTTGAGTTTTTTTGCTAAAATTGCACGATTTTTGATATCTCAATAATCTTTTAATTTTTTATTTAGGTTTTAAATGCAACTTATTGATTTTAAAAATATTAATGAAAAAATTCCGTCATCTGTTGCCACGATTGGATTTTTTGATGGCTTGCACAAAGGTCATCGTTTTTTATTGAAGCAATTAGTTGATTTTGCCGCTGCAAAAAGTAAAAAATCGCTTGTAATTACTTTCCGCGAACATCCTAATCAATATTTACAGTCGCAGCCGAGAAAAAAACTGCTCACAACTTTCGATGAAAAAATCGGCATGTTAACAGAATTAAATATTGATTATTGCGTAATTCTGGATTTTAACGAAGAAATTGCAAAACTTTCGGCTAAAGATTTTATCTATTTGATACACAAAGATTTATATGTTGATGTTTTGCTCGTTGGGTACGACCATCGTTTTGGACACAATCGTCTGGAAACTTTTGAAGATTATAAAAAATATGGACTGAATGTGGGAATGCAAGTTATTCAAATTCAGCCGTTTGTAATGGGTAAGGGACTTGAAGTTAGTTCATCTAAAATCCGTCATTTGATTCAGGACGGTAATTTTAAAACAGTTAATAATCTTTTGGGTTACAATTATTTTTTTTCGGCGCGAGTTGTGCGTGGGCTGGGAATTGGAAACAAAATCGGTTTCCCCACGGCGAATCTCGAATTGCTTTGCAAAGAAAAAATAATGCCAATTCAAGGTGCTTATTATGTGGAAGTTACGCTCGAAAATCAAATTTTTAAAGCAATGATGAATATCGGTTACAACCCCACCCGAGCGCATTTGAACGATGGCGACCCTGTGAAAACTATTGAGGTAAATATTTTTAATTTTTCAGAAAATATTTATAATAAAATCTTGAAAATCAGTTTTTTAAATAAAATAAGAGATGAAATAAAATTCAAATCAATGGAACTTTTGGTCGAACAGTTGAAAAAAGACCGCGAACAATGCGAGAATGAAAATTTTTAAAAAATTGTCTGCTACGCAAAATTTTTCTCATAAAAAATATTTACTTTTTCTTCAAAAATTTTACTGCCCGCTCAAGTGATTCTGTCGGTTCGATAATGTTGTATGCTCCCCAAAAATCGCTGTCAAAATAATCCGAAACCTCGTCAGCAAGAGATTTTCCGGACGAAAAAGCCGATTTTCCCGGAATTTTTTCCACATTGTCTGTTTGGCTGTTCGTTGCAACGAACTCGCTGACAACCACATAATTAGTTGCAAAAAGTCGCCTGCGCCAATCGCATCGGAATTTCAATTCAAAACGAATATAATTCAACTGAAATTTTCCGTCAATTTGCCTGTAACTGACCGTATAATTCATTTCATTTGGCGAAAAACGCAATCCAAGCGGTTTTTTTCGCAAAACTAATTCAGTAACTTTTTGTTTATCAGTCATTTGTATTGAACATTCAATTCGAGAAAAAGCCAGTGTTTCGCGGTCAATATAAAGTGTTCCCGAAAACAGCGGATTTTCCGCCTGCACTTTCGGGGAAAAACTAACCATTAACTGCACGCGATTGTCGATTGTGGCGGTGCCTTCCATTTTAAAAGAGTAAAATTGCAAATCCTCTTTTGTAAAAATAATTTCACGATTTTTAACAAAATCCAAACTTGTTGCCGAAGTAGGTCCGCCGAGCAATTTTACCGCCAGCGTATCGCGTAAATTCGGGCTTACAAGCCGCCGTCCCTTCAAAACCTGCACTTTTTCGGTTCGATAAAAAGATTCATACGAATTTTTATAAACACTCAAAACCGCCTCCGAAATATCTATATAACGCTTTCCCTTTTGAACCGTTTCTCGGTAAAAACCTGTCAGCAAAGCAGGCGAAGATGGATAATTTTTCTCAATCCTGTCGATTGCCGTTTCAACAAGTTTTTGCGGATTTTCCCAGCCAAGCACCTCAACCTCGCTCAAAACAACTGTTCGAGGCGAAAGTCGAATAATTTTAAAGATTTTGGAAGCATTAATACCACTTGTTACAACATCTGATTGACTTTTATTTTGAAAAAAATCGGACAGCGGCAAGCGTTTGTTTGCAAAACCCAAAGAAGAAAACTCAATTTCCGTAACTTTCAGAGTATCAACGATTTTCAAACTAAATTCGCCGTCTTCGTTACAAACTGTGCCAATATTCGTCCCGACGGCACGCACATTAGCGTATTCAACCGCTTTTTTGGTCGTTTCGTTAAGGATTTTGCCGTTTATTGTGATAAAACGTTCGCCTTGCTGCGCAAAAACCGGAATTGTTGAACAGCACAATAACCACAGAAACAATAATTTTTGTGTTTTCATAATGTATTTTGATTTTTTATTTTAAATATTTTTTTGCAAAAATACAAAAAAAATCTTTTTTTGATTTTATAAAAAAAAATGTATTATCTTTGCAGCGAGTTTTTTGAATGAACTTACTTGTGCAAGCGAGCACAAAATAATTTTTAAAAATAGCGTTTGCTATATTCTTGCCTATATAAATGTGAGAAGTTTAAAAGTACAAGAATAAGAAAACGTTCACAGTGATGTGGGCTTAACTTATTTGTACAAAGGTTTACTCACTACCATAGAGGCGGATATGTAAGTCCGCTTTTTTTATTGTAAAAAATCAACAACGGTACGACCGTTACTATATATGAGACAGAAGCCAACTGTTCCCGAAAAAATGTGTAGCGAAAATAGCAAGAACGCTTAATAATAATTGCAAAGTTAAGTATAAACTTTTTAAAAAGAATAAAAATATTATTAAAAAATATGAAAAATATATTTTTAAAAAAAGTTTTATTGTTATTGTTTTTAACAATAAATTCTGTCATACTTTTTGGACAAACTACAGTAACGTTTTGGACAGACAGTAAAACAGCAGGAGGAGGGTATATTGAAATCTATGTAAACGATTCTTATGAAGGTAGAATTACTAGTTATTACGGCAACGGCACCCCAAGCTGTGGTGCGAGCGGGTGCGTAACAGTTAACATTACACACAGTAATAATACATGGTATGCCCGAGGAGAAAATGGAGATGAATGGAAAGGACATTTTACTCTTGAAGAGGGATGCAATTTGATTCGCATAAATGACAATGGAAATTCAGGTAGTGGTTACAGCGGCGGTACCAGTCCAAATAGTGGCAATTCGGAGGCACTGGCAACAGCAGCGGCAGCCATAGCAATTGCGGCGGTCGCAGTTGTAGCCTTCGCTGCTTCTAACGACATTTATTTTAACAAAACCGAATCATCAATGTATAACGGTTACAATTTTGGATTGAAAAACAGGTTAAACAGCCATATTGATTTAGAATATGGAACTTCCATAAACAAAGCAGGTTTCGGACTTGTTAATTTGAGTCCATTAAAAAGTAATTATATAGGTATGGCGGATAAAACTTTGTGGACTTTGGATTTTAATGCCGTATATAATTTTCGTACAAGAGAAAACTGGGAAAACGAAACAATGTTCAATCCATATTTTGGATTCGGTACATCAACTTTTCTTAACGATTATAAGCGTAATCGTTTTGGATTTGGAGGAATTGTCGGATTTTCTATTGGAAGGCGACTTAAACTGCATTGCCGCTATAAATGGCTAAATAATTTTCAACACAATGTTGTGTTGATGAACCAATTTGAAGTGGGGTTAAGCATCAGATATCAGAATAAATGGTTCTTTAAAAAATAATATGAATATGGAAAAGAAAGTAAAATTATTATCGCTAATTTTATTCTGTTGCCTTATGGTTGCGACAGAAAATGCAACAGCACAACGTTTTGCAATACAAGGCGGTCTGGAAAATTCTTCTATTGTATCCAAAGAAAAACCAAATAATATTCTGAATAAAACAGGATTTGACATTGGCTTTTTTATTGAAACGCCGCTAAATTATAGGCAAACATTAAATATCAATTTCGCTGTGGACGTTGTGTTAAAAGGCTGGAAAGAAAAATATGACGACCAACTGTATATTTTATATAATCAACTTTATGAAGAATTTTCATTGAGTTTGTCATACCGTTTTCATATCGTAAATGATGTGTTTTCAATATTACCTTATGCAGGAATGTACGGTGGAGTACTTATGAATTTTTCAGATTCTAATAATAGCCAATATGAAGATTTTTACGAGTATATGAATATGTTTGATTATGGTATAAGAGTTGGAGGTGCAATCGAAATTGTTCGCAACGTTCAATTTGGTGCGGAAAAAAATATTGGTTTACCGTCAATTTATAAAGGCGACAACCTAAAAGTAACCAATAATGGAACAAGATTGTACATAAGATTATTCTTTTAAAATTCGCTCTGTTTCTGCAAATATGTAATCCATATTGATTTTGTCGTCAAATTTTATAATCCGCTAATTATCAACATTATATTTTAACGGATTATAATTATTTACTACAAAAGTAAATTACCAATTTTAAAGTTAAAACAAAGGTGGTATTCCATACGAAATGCCACCTTTATAATAATTTAGTTTTTAGTTTTCAACCACTTATCGAGCCATTCAAAATAAGTTCGTTGCCAGAGAATACCGTTTTGAGGTTTGAGTACCCAATGATTTTCGTCGGGGAAAATCAACATTTCTGCCGGCACTTTGCGCAAAATTGCAGCATCAAAAGCCGCCATTCCCTGCGAGGCAAGAATACGATAATCTTTTTCGCCGTGAATAACCAAAATCGGCGTATCCCATTTATCTACAAATAGATGAGGCGAATTTGCGTAAGATTTTTGTGCCGTTTTATTGTCTTTTTCCCAATACGCACCGCCCAAATCCCAATTTACAAACCACATTTCTTCGGTTTCGAGATATTGCTGCTCAAGATTAAACATTCCGTCGTGCGCAATAAACGCTTTAAAACGCTTATTGTGATGTCCGGCAAGCCAGTAAACCGAAAAACCGCCATAAGAAGCACCGACGCAGCCAAGTCGCTGAGCATCAACATATTTCTCTTTTGCAAAATCATCAATCGCCGACAAATAATCGTTCATATTTTGCCCACCGTAATCGCCCGAAATCTGCTCTTTCCATTGCTGCCCAAAGCCGGGAACGCCGCGCCTATTTGGCGCAATAATGATGTAACCGTTTGCAGCCATTATTTGAAAATTCCATCTGTACGACCAAAACTGCGAAACCGTACTTTGCGGACCGCCTTCGCAGAAAAGCAAAGTCGGATATTTTTTATTCGGGTCAAAATCGGGCGGAAAAACAACCCACGAATGCAGCATTTTGCCGTCTGTGGCTTTGCAGAAACGCTCTTTCACATCGCCGATTTTCAGTTGCGCCAAAAGTTCTTTATTTTCAAAAGAAATTTCGGTTTCTGCGCCCGTTTCAGCATTTATTGCATAAATTTCGTCGGGCTTGGACATCGACTGTTTTACGCCAATCAGACAATTTTCTGCCGGAAAAACCGACAAATAATCGTGCTGTCCGTTTGTAATTTTGCGAATGCTATCTGTTTGAATATCAGCAGAATAAACTTGTGTCGTTCCTTGCCAACTGCTAATAAAATAAATCATTTTACTGTCTGCCGCCCACGCCAGCGCACCTGCATCCTGGTCAATTTTTGCAGTCAAATCGCGTTTTTCGCCCGTTTCGATATTCATTAAAAACAAACGATTTTTGTCCGCCTCGTAGCCGTCGCGTTCCATACTTTCCCACGCAAGATATTTTCCGTCGGGCGAAAACGCAGGATTTTGGTCGTAACCGAGCATTCCTTCGGTTTTGTTTTCAGATTTTTTTTCTTTTATATTATAAAAATAAATATCTGAATTTGTGGACATTGCATAATCTTTGCCGGTTTTTTTGCGGCAGGTATAAGCAATGGTTTTGCCGTCGGGCGACCACGCCAACTGCTCAATTCCGCCCCAAGGTTTCATCGGACTTTCGAACGGTTCGCCTTCGAGAATATCAATTTCGTTTGAAATATTTTTACCGTCAAAATCGGCTACAAATGGGTGTGGAACGGTTTCTACCCATTCGTCCCAATGTTTGTACATCAAATCGGTAACAATTCTTCCGGTTGCAAGCGGCAGGTCGGAATATTTTTTCGCCGTTTTTTGTCCGTAAGGCACGTCCTTAATGTAAAGCAACATTTTCCTGTCGGGTGAAAACTGGAAATCCGAGATTCCGCCTTCAACTTTTGAAATCTGCTTTCGGTTGCCGCCTTTGCTGTCCATAATCCAAAGTTGCGGCTCGCCGCTTTCTGCCGAAAGAAATGCGATTTGCTCATTGTCGAGCCATTTTGCCGAATTTTCACTCGCAGCGGTTTTGGTAATCTGCTTTTTATCCGAACCGTCTGTATTCATAACAAAAAGTTCGGCGTTGCCTTTGTTTTGCGCTATGTTATAATAAGTTACGCCAAAAAGCACGCGGCTTCCGTCTGGCGACACCTGCGTTCCGTTAATTCGTCCAAACGCCCAAAGCACTTCGGGGGTCATCAGTCCGTCTTTGATTTCGGGTTTTGCTTTTTCAATTATTTCGGATTTTCCCGAAACGTCGTTAGCGGCGTTTTTCCTGTCGCCGCACGCCACAATTGCTGTCAAGGCAAGAGCCATAATAGATATTTTTAAGGTTTTCATATATTTTTTATAAATAATTTATTCATCTAACATCAATATTTTCTACCGTTCATTTTTTAGTTTTTTAGTTAAATTAGCGTCAACGTATTTCAGGACGACACGGTTTTATGGCACAACTTCAAAATTCTCAATGATTTTTTTGTTATATGCTTTCCAACCTCCACGAAAATCTCTACTTGACATTGATACAAACTTATCCATTCGGTCAGAATTTAATTGATACATCAATTTTTCAATACTGAAACCATTAATTTTTTTTATACAATAACCCGAATAAAATGTACAATCGGGATTTGAATAAAAAACAAAATTTGGTTTTTCATTCATTGGCGAAAAGATAATTTTCTCGCCAAAACTTGTGTCTAAACCTTGACTTCTTCCAAAAGCGTACCACGCAACAGAGTTTGGGTTTCCGTTGTCTCGTTTGTCTAATTCTGATTTTACGGAAAGTAAATATTCGTAAGCAAGCGGAAATTCTGTTTTCAACTTATTTTCGGGGATAATTGCGTGCCTTCCATTTGTTTTACAATACGGAAAAAGTATCAATTCTTTGATTTCTTCTTCGGAATGTTTTAGTTTTGAACCTTTTATAATAGGTTTTAAAATTTCTTTTTCGAGTTTCACACGACCTTTCAATTTGGAATTTACCCAAACATATTTTTCTTCAACACGCTCAAAAGGGAAAATATATGCGCTATCGCAAAGTGTTGTAATTCCGACGTGAATGTTGCAGATTTCTTTTAATTTTTTCCCTTTAACAACGTTCGCTTCATCAGTTGTAAGTTGCCAAAATGGCTCTTTAAGTTCTGAAAAATCAATTGTTTTTTCTTCAAATGTCTGTTCTGAAATCGCTTTTTGAAATTTGAAATTTTGATTTTTTTTGTTGTTAAAAATAGTTATTGCAGAATATGTTGTTGCATCATCAAACAACTGAATATCGCCGTAATTTGTGATTTGTACAAGATTTTTGTTTGTGGCAAAATGTAATCGTAATGGTCGTGCTGTTTCAGTAAATAAAAATGTATTAGGTGTAATCAGTCCGCAAATTCCTTTTCGCGATAACAAATTGATACACAATTCATAAAATGCGATATATATGTCGGTTGATCCATTTTTACAAAAATCGTAATTTTTTTGTATATAGTTTCTTTGAATCAAATCTAAATGTTGAATACGAATATAAGGCGGATTTCCAACAATGAAATCAAATTTTTGAGCATTTGATGAAGTTGCAAAAATATCAGGTTTTTCATATTTTTTTATTGAATTGGTTACGCTTACATTCCATTGAATATCAATATTTTTATCTTTTATTAGGTTATTTAAATTTTCACGACATTCCATAATCGCAATTTCGTCTATATCCCAACCATATACACATTCAAGATTTTTTTGCAAGTCATTTTTTGGCGAAAATTCAATAATTCGTTTCACAATTTCAACTAAAAAACGACCATCACCGCAAGCAGGGTCAATAATCGTTTTTCCTAAAATTTCAGACGAATTATAGCCAACATTGTCCAAAATTTTGCACACAATAAATTGAGGCGTATAAACTTGCCCAAATAATTTTTCCTGTGAATATGATTTTGCTAAACTTGCCATTATTTTTTGAGTTTTAAATAATCCTTGTAAGTCTCAATTTCACTAAAAAAGTTTGACAATGAAAGTTTGGTTTTCAGAAATTTAGTTGTTTCTGCTGAAAATGATTTATTCAAATTGGTAAGTGAAACTTTCCCCGCTTTTTCGTCAATGTTGATAAGTTGAATGCCGAGATAATTCGGGCGGTGTGCTTGCGGTTGATCATACATCAATTTTAGATATTTAGCGATATCTTTGTCGTTTACAATTTCAATTTTTGACGGTAATTCGGTTTCATTTTTTAGATAATATGGCGTTTCGTGTCGTAAAATAATCAGTTGAGCATAAGGAATTTGTGTTGCTTGAATATTGGCAGTTTCGCCCATCATATTTTCAAAATAGTTGTTGGCGTTTTGCTTGTAATTGGAAGTTACAAATTTGATACCTAAGCAAAAAATAGGTTTTTCATTTTTGGAAATGGTTATGTCAATGTCTTTGGGATAATATTTTCCTTCAACTGTCATTTCTTTGTTATCATCGCTCATAAAATGCAGTTCAAACCCTTTTCCGAAAATTTTCGCTAAAGTTTCAGCGACAAATTTGTGTATCGGTTTGAGTTTTGCAGTACTTCTTGCACCGTGCAATTTATACATTTTGAACGACTGTTCGACTGCTTTTATAAATTCATTTTCGTTGTAGGTCATATTTGCTTATTTTTTTTGTTTGCAAAAATACAATTTTTATTTCAAAAAAATGTTTTTTTTGCTTTCAGTTTTTTCAAAACAAAAAAAGACAAAAGAAAAATCTATTGTCTTAAATTTGTGTTAATACGTTAATTTACAAATATTTATTTAATATTTGTGGCGTGGTTCGTCGGCTACGGTAAGTTTTGTACGACCTTTTGCGCGGCGCGCAGCCAAAACGCGGCGTCCATTGGCGGTTGCCATTCTTTCGCGGAAACCGTGCTTATTCTTTCTTTTTCTCTGCGATGGTTGAAATGTGCGTTTCATTGCTTATATCGTGTATTTTTATTATTTTTTACTCAAAAAAATTTCGGACTGCAAAGGTAATACTTTTTTTTAAATTTACAAAAAGGTTTTTTCAAAATATTTTGTATAATTTTTGTGTGAAAATAATTTCGTACTTTTGCAAAAATATTTTTAGATATGAATAAAAAAGTTTTTACCATTATAATACTCTTATTTTCAGTAACTTGTATTTTTTCTCAAAATTCAAATTCTTCAACCGTTATTTATTTGACCAAAGCGGATTTTTTGACAAAGATTGCAAATTATGAAACGAACCCCGAAAAATTTATCTATTTGGGCGACAAACCGTGTATTATTGATTTTTATGCCGACTGGTGCGGTCCGTGCCGCCGTGTTGCGCCGATTATGGAAGAATTGGCGAAAGAATACTCAGGAAAAATTTATATTTACAAAATAAATGTTGATAAAGAAAGAGAACTTGCCGCACTTTTTGGGATACGCCCTATTCCTGCAATACTTTTTATTCCGCTAAACGGCACCCCTCAAATGGCTGTCGGGCAGTATCCAAAAGATGTTTATTTGCAAGTTATCAATGATTTCTTGTTAAAAAATTAAAAATATTTCACTTCTTTTCCTTCGATTGCTGTCAGCAGATTATTTGCCAGACGGCTTGCGCCAAAGCGGAAATATGATTTATTAAGCCAGTCGTTTCCCAAAATTTGTTTTACGATAGTAAAATGTTTTACGGCATCTTCGGCTGTAACAATGCCTCCTGCGGCTTTGTAACCAATGCGCTCGCCGGTTTTTTCGTACCATTCACGGATTGCGCTGCAAATCACAAAAGTTGCCTCTACGGTTGCCGAAACGTCAATTTTTCCGGTCGATGTTTTGACAAAATCCCCTTGCGCTGCCATTGCCACAAGTGCCGCTTTTTTTATCAGCGATGCCGATTTCAATGCGCCGCTTTCGATAATTACTTTAAAATGTGAATCGCGGCAAGCGGCTTTTATTTCGCACAATTCTTCGTAAACATCTTTATAATTTCCGTCTAAAAATTCGCCAAGTGAAATCACAGCATCAATTTCGCTCGCACCTTCGAGGACAGACATTGCCGTTTCTGCAATTTTTATTTCCAAAAATGTTTGCGAGGCAGGAAATCCACCTGTAACCGCCGCAATTCCAACATTTTCAGTCAAATGACCTTTTACCACAGGCACAAGCGCAGGATAAACGCAAATTGCCGCCACATTTGGCAAATGCGGAAAATGTTCGTCAAAATCATTTACTTTTTTGGTCATCGTGGTAATTTCGCCCTGTGTGTCGGTGCCGTTCAACGAAGTTAAATCAATGATACTCAAACACTTTTTGTATGTTTCAATATTATTGTTTTCGTCAAAATGCTGCTTTATCAAATTGGCAACCTGACTTTTAACCTGCTCATCGTTGAGGTTGGTTGAGTAAAGTTTGAAAAGTTCATCAAATTTATTCATAATTTATAGATATTTTTGTTAATTAAAACTAATTTTATTCTTCCGTAAATTGACTTGGCGGGTCGGATTTCAAAAGTCGGTCAATATTTTCCAAATAATCAAGCGAATCGTCAATATGAAACGACAATTCGGGAATTACGCGCAGTTGATAGCGCACTTTATTTCCAAGAATAAAGCGAATTTGTTTGTTGTCGGCATTGATTTTTTCAATTATTTCGTTTGCCTTTTCGCTGGGGAAAATGCTCAAACGCAAGTGTGCAATGCTCAAATCGGGACTTATACGCACACTCGTTACAGAAATTAAAATTCCTGAACTAAATTTATGCGCATAATCCAAAAAAATCGTACCGAGTTCCTTTTGCAGCAGACGCGAAATTTTTTCTTGTCGTTTTGTTTCCATTTTGAAATCCTTTTAAAGTACAAAGGTACGGATTTTTTCGCAATAGTGGGTCAAAATTTTTCATTTTATTACTTTTATTCATTTAAAGAAAAATTAGAAATACTCGTAAAGTATTAATTATTAATATTTTATAAAATAACAATATGAAAACGAATAATTTTTTACAGAAAAATATTTGTTATTTTAATGAAAAAGCATTACCTTTGCACCCGCTTTTTGAAAAAGCATTGATTCATTAGCTCAGCAGGTAGAGCACATCCCTTTTAAGGATGGGGTCCTGGGTTCGAGCCCCAGATGGATCACAGATAGGTTTAGTATGGATAATAGTTTTATATGCCTGCGAAAAAATGTGAATTTTTTCGCAGGCTTTTTATAAGAAATTTCGTAGAATTATTTGTACTTTTGTATTTTAAAATATTTGTATAATTTATTTCAAAAACTATGATACAAGACCGCATAGAAACGCTTCGCAACGAAATAAACAAGGCAAATCACGATTATTATGTGAAAAATCAGCCGACGATTTCCGATTTTGAATTTGACCAAAAATTAAAGGAACTGGAACGCTTGGAACGCGAAAATCCGCAGTTTTTTGATGAAAATTCGCCTACGCAGCGCATAGGAAGTGATATAAATCAGTCATTTACGCAGGTGGCGCACCAATATCCGATGATTTCGCTGGCGAACACTTATTCCGAAGGCGAAGTTACGGATTTTTACAACCGCACGCAACGCGCTTTGAATCAGCCATTTGAGTTGGTTTGCGAACTGAAATACGACGGAACGGCAATTTCTTTGATTTACGAAAACGGTTCGCTGGTGCGCGCAATCACGCGTGGCGATGGCGAAAAAGGCGATGACGTTACATCTAACGTGCGGACTATCAAGACAATACCGCTGAAACTTCACGGCGAAAATTATCCTGAAAAATTTGAAATTCGAGGCGAAATTCTTCTTCCCTGGACAGAATTTGACCGTTTGAACCGCGAGCGCGAAGAGCAGGAAGAGCCGCTTTTTGCCAATCCGCGAAATGCCGCAGCAGGAACATTGAAACTGCAAAATTCGTCAATCGTAAGTAGCAGAAAATTAGACGCTTATCTGTATTATCTTTTGGGCGAAACGTTGCCCGCCAAAACGCATTACGACAATTTGCAGGCGGCGCGCTCGTGGGGATTTAAGATTTCCGATGCGATGCGGGTTTGCCAAAATTTGCAGGAAGTTTTTGATTTTCTAAAATATTGGGATTCTCAGCGAAAAAATTTGCCTGTTGCCACCGACGGCGTTGTGATTAAGGTAAATTCCATTGAGCAGCAGCGTTTTTTGGGAATGACGGCAAAAAGTCCGCGCTGGGCGATTGCTTATAAATTTCAGGCGGAAAAAGCCGTAACGCGCTTAAATTCAGTTTCTTACCAAGTCGGGCGCACGGGCGCAATCACGCCTGTGGCAAACCTCGAACCTGTGCAACTTTCCGGCACGACCGTCAAACGCGCCTCGCTGCACAACGCCGATATTATCGAAAACCTTGATTTGCACATCGGCGATATGGTTTTTGTGGAAAAAGGCGGCGAAATTATTCCGAAAATTACAGGTATAGATACTTCATTTCGTCATTCCTGCGAAAGCAGGAATCCCCTGACCGAAGAGGAGATTGCGGGTCAAGCCCACAATGACGACAAAGTGCAATTTATTAAAAAATGCCCCGAATGTGGTGCGGCTCTTGTGCGCTATGAGGATGAAGCGGCGCATTACTGCCCGAATGAAAATCACTGTCCACCGCAAATTAAAGGAAAAATCGAACATTTCGTTTCGCGCCGCGCAATGAATATTGATGGCTTGGGAACTGAAACCGTTAATTTATTGTATAACAAAGGATTACTGAAAAATATCGCCGATATTTATGAATTAAAAGTTCCCGATTTGGCGCGGCAGGAACGGCTCGGAATGAAATCGGCTCTGAACATAAAAGAAAGTGTAGAACGCTCAAAATCAACACCTTTCGAGCGGGTTGTTTTTGCGTTTGGAATACGATTTGTGGGCGAAACGACCGCTAAAAAACTTGCAAATGCCTTTATTTCAATAGAAAATTTAGAAAAAGCAACGGTCGAGCAACTTACCGAAGTTGATGAAGTTGGCGAGCGAATTGCGCAAAGCGTTGTGGCATATTTTGCTGATAATCAGAATATTGAAATTGTAAATCGGTTAAAAAATTACGGACTGCAAATGTCGCTTTCGCAAACAAAACAGCAGGCAAAAGGCGATGCGCTGGCTGGCAAAACGATTGTGATTAGCGGCACTTTCAGCCGTCATTCCCGCGACGAATATAAGGAAATTATCGAGCGCAACGGCGGCAAAAATGCGGGCAGCGTTTCGAGCAAAACGACTTTTATCCTTGCCGGCGAAAACATGGGACCCGAAAAACTCAAAAAAGCCGAATCGCTTGGCATTCAGATTGTCTCGGAAAACGAATTTTTGGAAATGATAGAAAATCAATAAATTTTTTTCAAAAATTTGTCAATAATTTTTATTAAAAAGTTTGCTTTGAGTTTTTGGGTTTTTCGTAAATAAAAGTGAATGATTTTGTCAAATGGTTTTCGCGGGTCGGTTATTTCTTTTTCTGCAATTTTTGAGAGTTGCTCAAGCCACTTTTTATCCCAAATATCGAGTTTTCGGAAGAAACTTATTTCTTTTTGAGAAAACATTTTTAAAATTTCTTCAAAATAATAATTACCATTATCTTTTGAAATTAATTTTTCAAAATCTATGTTATTTTTTTTATAAAAATCATAAATATTTTTATCCAAATCGCAAGTTTTTAATTTCGTTTCTTTTTTCCAATATGTGCGATGCAATGCAGCCGCCGACTTTTTTGGCTCGTTGAAAACAGTAGAAATTTGATAAAATTTTTCTTTATTTTGCTGCCGTTCAATATTTAACCTTGCGAAATGGATAACCTTTAAATCGTTGATAACAATCCAGTTAGCATTTTTCGGATACATTAATCGCGGCTCGTGAATATAATTTTCAGAATAATCGCCCTCAATCTTTTCGCCATAATTACAAACCCAATCGCCATCTGCACTTCGTTCCGTTTGAGGCAAAATTTTAAAAAACGAATTATATAAATTTAACCATTTAAACTCAAAAACATCATTTTTTTGTGAGTTCAAAATCCTGTTCCATCCATCTGTTTGCAAAAAGTTGCCTGCAAAAATTTCGTCCGCATCCAGCGTAAAAATAATTTTATTTCCATCAATTTTATTCGCCGCATCGAACAATAATTTCCTTGTATGCGACATTTGCATTTGCGGCAAATTATTATCTACAACAATCACTTTCGGATATTTTTTATAAATTTCGCGGCTTCCGTCTGTGGAATTTTGGTCGGCAATGATAATAAAATCAGCCCACAGGGAAGTTGCGGTCAGGAAAGCGTCTAAAATCCACGCTTCATTTCGCACAGGGGTAAGGCAAATAAGTTTGGGATTATTCATATTTTTTTTTATTTTTTCGCAAGCCATAAAGAGAAAAAGCGGTCGTAAACAAAGTATTTTCCGTCTTCATCTTTTAATACTAACGACTTGTCTATTAGAGATTTAATGGCAAGTTTTACGCTGCTTGGCGCACTTAAATTATATTTTTTCAAAAATTCGGAATTTGTTGGCATTGACGTTTTTCTTTCTTTTGCAACTGCCGTCAAAACAAGCAACTGCCCTTTTGTAAGCAGTTCGCAATAGGTTTTGTAGGTTGCATTTTCTTCTGCTAAAACGTTCGTTATTATTCTGTTCAGGTCGATTTCAGAATATTTTTTTTGAGGTAACGAATATAACTGATTAAGAATCAACTGAATATACCACGTATGCCCTGACATAAGATTATAAATTGTCTCAAAAAGCGTTGGCGGCAATGTTTTTCCTTTTTTAGCAAAAAGATTTTGGGCAAAAACACTGTAAGTTTCCATCGGAATTTCACGCAGGTTAATTTTTTGGGTGCTTTGATAAAACGGACGATTTACCGCCGAAAACATTGCATCCATCAAGTGTTTTTTACTTCCTGAAAAAATAAAATTCACATTTTCAGCAAATTGCACATACGACCGCAAAAGTGCCTCAACACCTTTTTCGGGATATTCGGTAATTTGCTGAAATTCGTCAATAGCAATGTAACAACGTTTTCCGCTGGTTTTCAGATAATTAAAAATTTCCTGTAAGCCGGCTTGCGCCTCTTCGGGTCGGATATCGAAAGAAAATTCGGGTTTTCCCGTCAAGGTATCGAACGAAACTGTGGGACGAAAACTTTTAAAAAATTCCGAAATGCGTTTAAATGTTTTTCTCGAATAATTATCCATTTTCCCAAGTACGGTTTTGCCGAAAATTTGTACAAATTCGTGCAAGTTTTGGGTGGAAAAAATATCAAAATAGAAGCAAAAAACATTGTTTTTCTCGTCTTTTAGATTGTAAAATACGTGATGAATAAGCCCTGTTTTACCAAAACGACGAGGGCTAATCAGTGAAAGATTTCTATTGTTTTGCAATGCCGAAATTATTGTTTCGGTTTCTTTATCTCTATCACAAAAGCAATCAGGGGTAGTGTAACCCGCAATTAGAAATGGATTATCGGTTTCTTTTGATTTCATTTTTGACTCATTTTATTAGAAAAAATATTCGGCTGCAAAGATACAAAAAAAACATAAAACCTGTAACATAAAATATGAAATATTTTTGATATAAAATATGTTTCGCAAAATGCGAAAAATTTTGATTATTAAATGTAAAGATACCGCAGTAATTATTTTTAACTTTTCATTATTAATGTTACTCGTTTTTTTATTTTTCGCCAGTAATTTCTAACTATCAGAAAATCAAATTTATATAATTTATAAAACATTTCAATTTTGCCTTTTTCAATCAGATTGAAAAGAATTTTCATATCAAAATCGTGAATTGTATCTTTGAATTTTGGGCTTACGAGCATTTTTAATTCCGCAAAATTGTTTCGTAAATTATTGTTACACAAAATATTAAACGCATTCAGCACCCACATTGCATTTTGCCGCTCAACAATTTTTTTATTAATATTTTTATTTTCAAAAAAATCGGTTAATTCATTTACTATCAATATTGTATCTTTTGTACGTTTTATAATTGCTTCTTTATCAATATTTTGCGTGATACTTGATTTTCTAATTCTGTAAAAATACAGAATATCCGGTATAACTTTCACATTTTGAGCATAATAGCAACAAATCGGCGTAAAAAGATTGTCTTCGTGGAAAATTCCTTCGCGGAAAAACAAATCGTTTTTTATCAAAAATTCCCTTTTATAAACCCGCAAAACCGCCGTTACAAAGTGAAAACGGCGCGGAATAAGCGCATATTTATTGTAATAATCCCAGCCCGAAATCGACGGGCTACAAAATGATTTATCAATAATTTCCTGCTCGTTTTCTTCAAAAAAAACCTTACCCGAAAACCATATAAAATCCTGATTTTCAATATTTTTATTTAGAATTTCAAGCGAATTTTCGGCAATAAAATCATCACTGTCCAAAAAGAAAATATAATCGCCCTTTGCAGCGCGTATTCCTGCATTGCGTGCCGCCGATAAACCTTTATTTTCTTGATTGAGAATTGAGAATTGAGAATTGAGAATTGAGAATTTTTGCAAAATTTCCAATGAATTATCCGTTGAGCCATCGTTGATACAAATAACCTCAAAATCTGTAAAAGTTTGATTTTTAACAGATTGCAGGCACTGTTCCAAATATTTTTCAACATTATAAACCGGTATGACGATTGAAAATTTCATTATATGTTTTTATTCCAAATTCCAAGATTTCAAATTTCAAAATTATTATATATCAATAATTTACCAATTTTAAAACAGCCCTTGAACTCTTTATTCTAATTCAGAATGTTCGTCGGGTACTTGAAAATACTTCATATATTTTTTAAAATCTAACAAATATTTGTCTAACAATTCTTTTTCGCCATACTGCTCAAATGCCTGCAATGCCTGCTGCAACATACTGAAATTGATGTACAAATCGCGCTCAATGCTCGAACGCTGATTCGAATTAAGCGAAAATCCCCAACGCAAATACTGATTATTTTGTTTTAGAAAATCCTCAACATATTGATTTGCCTTTGCGTGGTCGCCAATTTGATAATAGGCAATGGCAAAATCCAAAACGAAATTATCGTAACCGGTTGTTTGCGGCGGGAAAACTTCAAAATGTTTGTCAAGAACGTTTCGCACACGCACACTGTCGCCACGCGCAAGCAACACAGCAACCAAATTTCTGAACGACATTCGATGCGAAGAAACCATTCGGCGCACTGTTTCGTCTGAATAAACTTTCGGGTCGGCAACGTTGCCATATTTGAATTTTGTCATTATATTTTCGTAGGTCTTATCGGTATCAACGCTCGCCGGCTTGTCTTTTGCGCTTATTGGTAACACTTGAAAAGCCATTCCTGTAAGTACGAACTGACCGTTTTTATCCAAACCGAGATAATTTTGACTTCCAACGGTTGTGGCAAAATACACAGGACGCTTCCAGTTTGCCTGATTGATAATATCAATGGTAATCATTTCGCCTTTTAACATCATATTTTTGAAATTGAAATTAATCTGCGGAATAATTTCAGCGCGGCGGCTTTCGGGCAATGCACCCGCTGCAATCACAGAATCGGCATTTATAGGAATATAAATCTGACTTGTAGGCAAAATCTGCCTTTCTTTTACAAAATCAAACGCAGTATTAACCTCTAATGGCTTTCCCCAAATATCATTCTGAACCTCAACATAATCGTTGGTTCCTGTGATATAATCTTTTGGTTCAAAACTTATTTTCAGCGGTGCAGAAAGATACGCACCTCGCTTCATCTGGTCAATATACCAGTCGGTTTGAATGTACGAAAGATTGCACACGCGCACGTCTGTACGCACACCTTCAACTTCCTGATTGTACCAAAGCGGAAAAGTGTCGTTGTCGCCATTTGAAAAAATTATTGCGTTCGGTTCGCACGAATTAAGATAATTTGCACCAAAATCGCGCGCTGCATATCGTCCTGAACGGTTGTGGTCGTCCCAGTTTTGTTGAGCCATAATTCCGGGAACAATCATACAAAGTAAAGGCGCTGCAATGGCTGCCGCAAGAGTCGGAATTTTTAATTTTTTCAATAAAGAAATTACACCCAAAACACCAATTCCAATCCAAATACAATAAGCGTAGAACGAGCCGGCATAGGCATAATCGCGTTCGCGCGGCTGCAAAGGCGTTTGATTCAAATAAATAACAATCGCAATTCCCGTCATAAAGAATAAAGTCATTGTAACCCAAAATGTCTGTGTGCCTTTTTTTCCTTTAAATATTTGATATACAAGCCCTAAAACGCCAAGCAAAAACGGCAGCATATAATACACATTGTGTCCTTTATTATTTTTTAATTCATCGGGATAATATTGATTTTCGCCCGAACGCATCGGTCCGTCAATAAATTTGAAACCTGTAATCCAGTTTCCTTTATCAATTTCGCCCTGTCCCTGAATATCGTTTTGCCTGCCCGAAAAATTCCACATAAAATATCGGAAATACATATAATTTAATTGATAATTAAAGAAAAATTTTAAATTATCAATAAAAGTAGGAATAACTTCGGTGCGGTTTTGGTCGCCAAGTTGGTAATTGATTGTTTTCCCTTTCATATTCGACCAACTTTTGTATTCCGACACGTGCGATGCTACACGAGAATACATTCGCGGGAAAAGCGTATTAAATGCGTTAATGAAAACAGGGTCTTGCTTATTGCCCACAACAATATATTTATCTTTCTGATTTTCAGATGTTTTTACTATTTTTTGATAAATTGCCGCACCTTTGGTGGTCTTTGTCTGGTACATTCCGTTTCCAACATATTCATATTGAGGCACGGCATTAAAAACTTCGCCATAAAACAGCGGACGGTCGCCATACTGCTCGCGGTTAAGATACGATTTGAGAGCAAAAACATTGTCCGGCGCATTCTGGTCCATTGTCGGCTTTGCAGAAGCACGAATCATAATTATTCCAAAAGTGGCATAACCGATAAGCATCACAACAGCCATCATCGTAATTGTGTTTAGCCATTGATAATTAATTTTATTTTTAATAAAATAAAAAGAAACTGCCGCCGCAATTATTACCAAAATTCCAATCCACGCGCTTCCCATTAAAAACGGCACGCCAATAAAACTCATTGTGAGCAGGAAAATAATATTTGTCAAAAGCGGATTTTTCGGATTTCGCGTTAAGAAAATTGTCCAGACAAGCAAAGCGATTAGCAAAATCAAATAAATGAAAAGTCCTGAATTATAAGGCATTGAGAATCCGTTTACAAACATCAACTCGAACCACGCCGCCACCTGCACAAAGCCCTGCACAAGTCCGTACATCACAAAAATTACCATCGCAAACGAGGCGAGAACGGTTACAATAACGCCTTTGGTCGTTACTTCATATCTTTTAAAATAATAAACCAAAGCGATAGCAGGAATTGTTAGCAAATTGAGCAAATGCACCCCAACCGACAAGCCGGTCAAATATGCAATCAGAATAAGCCAACGGTCGGAATGTGAATCGTCTGCGTTTTGTTCCCATTTGAGAATTAACCAAAAAACCACCGCCGTAAACAGCGACGAGAGCGCATAAACCTCACTTTCGACAGCCGAAAACCAAAACGAATCGGTAAAAGTATAAGCAAGCGCACCGATAAGTCCGCTGCCGATAATTGCGATAATGTTGGTTAGCGTAAAGTCGGTTTCCTCGTTTTTAATCACAATTTTACGCGCCAGATGCGTGATTGTCCAAAAAAGGAACAAAATCGTCAATGCGCTGCACAATGCCGACATTCTGTTAATCATCGGTGCCACGTGCGAGGGGTCGGACGCAAAAAGCGAGGCAAATTTGCCTAAAAGCATAAAAAACGGCGCACCGGGTGGATGCCCCACGTCAAATTTGTATGCGCTCGAAGCGAACTCGCCGCAGTCCCAAAAACTGCCTGTCGGCTCTATTGTACTCAAATATGTAAAGGCAGCAACTGCAAAAGCCACCCATCCGAAAATGTTATTGAAAAGTTTGTAACGTTTCATTTTTTATTTATTTATTTTAAATGAATTTATATTGTTAAAAATTGAAGATTTCAAGATTTCAAGATTTCAAATTGTTTTATCATTCACTGATGTCATTGCGGGCTTGACCCGCAATCTGATATGTTCTAAAATGTTATTATTTAACAAGTTATATTATAGTTACTTTATAAAATATTGACAAATTTTCTCGCATTTCATTGTTTTAGATTGCGGGTCAAGATGCGCAATGACGTTTTCGCCTTACTCTCGATAATCTTTTTTTGTTCGTTATTTTCAAAAAATTGTAGTTCTAAAATGAAAAAATCTAATTTATTGTCAATATTTTCATACTCTTCATATTTTTTCAAATCCGAAATGGCAATTTCTAATATTTCCGGAATATCTTCTGAACTAATATAATCGGAAAAACCATCTATTCGCTCAATGATTTCTTCTTTAGAATTTTCAATTTCCAAAAATACGGAATTTTTTTCTAAATACAATTCCGAAGCCCAAACTTCTATATTTCCCACATTAAAACTTGCAACGTAACATTTCATAATTTATTTTGTATTAAAATTTTTAAAATATTCGTCAATTTGGGGTCTTAATTCAATTCCTGCCTGTTCAAAACAGTCAAGTAGTTCGTTATAAGCACCTTTTCCGCCGAGAAAGTCCCAAAATTCTTCGGCTACTTTGAGTTCATTTTCCAAATCAAGCATACCGCGCATTTTCCAACGATTGTATGGCTGCGGCTCGTATGGATTATAGGGAATGGCTATCAAAGTTTGAACATTTGCAGTCGGATTTACGGCAAGCGTAACGGCAACCCATTCTAAAAGCATTCGCTTATATTCTTTGAAATTTCCAATATTTGGTTTTGCTGTTTTTAAATCAAATAAATAAACAGTATTATCTTTTGCTGTTACTTTCAAATCTATTTTTGTTGGTTTTACTTTTCTAATTGCTCCTTTCTGACAAACTTTTCTTATTGCTTCTATTTCATTGGATTTATTAGGATAAATAGTAGCAGTAGTCAAGTCGTCAATTATATCTTGAATAACACGTTGTGCTTCTGTTGATATATGTGTTCCTGCAATTTGTTGTAATTCTGCATTAGCAAAATTTAAAAGTGCTAATGATTTAGCAACCGGTTCAAAAATACTTATTCCAAAACTTGTGTTCAGAGAGTGAATAAAAGAATATAGGGCAAGCCTATCTTTACCCAAAAGCCGAAAATGAAAGGGCATATTACTACTTTCAGGTTTATAATTTTTAAATTTATTCCGCAAGCAATTAGAAATAACCTGCTGAATATGTGATTTTTGTGTATTTGTTAGTGCCATAATTTTATTTAATATTTAAGTGTATCATTGCGCTATGAATAACATCATACCAATTAATATGGTCGCCGATTTTTTCAATTAACATTTTTATTTCTTTTTCTGTTAATTTTCTTTCCAAATACTCATCTGCGACTGTTTGCAAATCTGCAACCACTAATTTGTATATTGTTTTATCACTTCTCATAATTTTCTCCTTTTTAAATGAAAAATACTTTCCGAATACGCTGTTTTGTCTTTTTCTGTTCTGTTTAAAACAGGACGGTGAAATTGATTAACTATCTGCATTCCTGCATTTTCGGCGATGGTCGGGTAAAGATTATATTTGTCGTTCGCAACAAGAAAAACATCGTAATCTTCTGCCAAAAAACGTTTGCAGTTGTTCAAAACATCAGAAATTCCTGTTGCATATTCCTGTTGCGCAATTTTGGTTTGTCCGCGAAACATTGAGCCAATTTCCAACTCGTCTTTGCGGTCGAAACCGAACAAATCGTAAGCGTAGGCGTGTTGCTCGTGGTAATCAATCAAACCAACATAAGGCGGCGAAGAAAAAATACCTTTGATTTTTTGTTTTTCCAATAAATTTCCAAAATTTGCATTGCGCTTTTTTACTTCTGCAAAAATATCAATATTTCTGCTGTCGCCCGTCAGGCAAAGTTGAAACGTGTTTGTGCGCAACCTGTCAAACTGCAAAAGCCGACTGACAGTATCTTTTGAGTATGTTTTCCACCATTTGAGAATTGAAAAAAGCGGTTTGCAAATTTTGCCGTGCTTGCTGCAATAGTAAGTTGCGGTTATCGGCTCTAAAAGCGTTGCCAAATCGGCGTGCGTTGTCGCTCTGCAACTGCGAATGGTACGGCTCAAAATTATACTGACAATCTTTTTTGTATCAATATTTTGTATCTTTTTTATTTCGCCAAAAACAAAATCTATCTCATTTCTAATGTGTTGCGAATACCATTTATCTAAAAATGTTTCGTTTTTATCTTGTAATAATTTTATATTATACTGATTTACAAGGTTTTGATAAATCGGTAAAAATTCTTTTTCTTTTTCTGAGCCGTATTTTTTTTCGTCAATTTCGCCGTTTCGCAAACGATATTTATAATCAGGAACAGGAAAATATTTATTGTTAAAATTATTTAATTCTATCATTAATGTTTCTTCAAATTCAACCGCATTTGAATTTTTGATAAAATTTTCAAGCAATTTTGTAATTCTGTCAATCTCTTTGTTCAGGTCGGCAATGTCATATTTTGCAGTTTTGCAGTTTCCAATCAGCGAATTAAACGCCGAAACATCAACGCCAACCGCATTTATGCCCAATTCGCACGACTGTACCATTGTTGTGCCGCTACCCGAAAAAGGGTCTAAAACAATATCGCCATTTTTAAAATAAGTTTGCGTTTTAAAGTTATCTGTGTGATTATCAAGAAAATACTCAACCAACTGCGGAATAAATTTACCTTTGTACGGGTGCAAACGATGAACGTGTTTTGTGGTCTCCGCCTCTTTGTATTGCTCAAACGACAACGCCCAATTCAAGTCCTCGCCCAAACGATTTTTAAAATAATTTTCCCTTGATGTTAAATATTTTTTGTAATAATTTTCCAATTCAGACAACAAAACCTGCGTACTGCCGTTTTCACCGATTTTTCTAATCAAGCCATATTGCACCAAATAGGCAATATTAGAAGGGGTTACATTTTTTTTGATGTAACCGCTTGCCCAAATACTTGCCTCAAAAATTGTTAATAATATGGCTGAATTTTTCTGCATCGTGGGAAAATTTTCGGCAAAATTACAAAAAAAATCGCAAATTTTAAATCGTAATTCGTAAATCAAAAAATCGTAAATTATTTGTACTTTTGCAAAAAAATTCAATGAAAATTTCGCTTCACAAAACGATAAATCCTTCCATTCCGCTGACTGCCTTGTGGATGGCGGGTTGTTTGTTTTTATGGTTTTTGCCAATAAAAACTTCCTCTGAAAATATTGAAAATCAGAGTTTTTTGCCTTTGGCGCAACTTTTACAGACAATCCTGCCCGCCTCTGCCATTGTTACAAAAATTGTTTGCATCGCTCTGGCGGCTCTAAGCGGGGTTTTGCTCAATCATCTTAATAATATTTTTGCACTTGTGAAAGAAAAAACTTTTATAGTTTTTTTGACTTTTATTATTCTAATAAGCACCTTTTATTCAACACATTACAATGTTATCGCATACATTTCTCTGATATTTTTGTTTCTTTCGTTTTTTAATTTTTTGAAAATGTATCGCAACGTGCAGCAAACCGAAGCGGCATTTTTAGGCAGTTTTCTGATTGCGTGTATCGGCTGGCTGTTTTTGCCCGAATTTTTGCTGCTTTTTATCCCTTTGTGGCTGGGGATTGTGCAGTTGCGGGCAATGTCGTTAAAAGTTTTTTTGGCAACTTTAATCGGGCTGGTTACGCCGGCAATTTTCTGTTTTGTGTACGACCAAAATTATTTCATTTTTTTTATTTCACATTTTGAAAATATTGGAATAAAATGGCTGTTTTTTGGGGAAAATTCAGTCGGTTTTCCAAGTTTTTTCTTCGCTATAATGTTGATAATATGGGGATTATCTCTTTATGGAATTTATTCAAATTCTTTGCTCAACAATGTTCGTGCGCGTACAAATCTTAATTTTCTTTTAATATTTTTTATTTCAATAATAATAATCACAATTATCTTTCCACAAGCGTTTTACGCATTTTTGCCTGCACTTTCCGCGCTTTTTGCCGTATTTTTTGCGCATCCGATAACTTTGCGAAACTCAACACTTTACAAAATTATTTTTATAATTTTTTGTTTTGTAAATTTAATTTATGTACTTTACAATCTGATTTTCAGTTATTTATAAGATTTTTTAAATCTTCAAATTTTAAAAATTCGGTTGCTTTTATTCTTCCGTTAATTTCGCCGACTTTGCAACATTCGGTATATGCATCGTGTTGAAAAACAAGTATTTGCTGCTGTTCAACGGCTTCTGTCAGCAAACAAATTTTATCGTCCATAGCAGTTACCGGATAGCAATCGAAAGCCGAAATCCACGCAATTGGAATATTTGTCGCCAGCGGAATAACATCGCCACAGAATACCACAGTCGCTTTTTCAAATTTTATATACGGAACAATCTGCCCGGGCGAATGTCCGTCGAACAGACGCAAATCAATTTCCCCACAAAGAGCAAAATCGCTGTCAATCAGGCGGATTTGTTTGCGTTCCTTCAAAGGCAGCATATTTTCAGGGAAATACGAATCCGCTTCGCGAACATTCGGGTTCAAATAATTGTCCCACTGCGCTTTACCAACCCAAAAAGTTGCATTGGGAAAAGTTGGAAGAATTTCTGTTTTTTGCGCATCGGCAAAGAAAGTTCCGCCGCCGCAGTGGTCGAAATGCAAATGAGTTTGCACAACATCGGTAATTTTGTCGCACGAATAACCCAAAGTGTTAAGTTCCGTTTCAAAATCAACTAAATCGCTGACATTATAATATTTAAGTTTTTCCAAATGTTTTGTTCCTGAACCTGTATCAACAAGCACAAGCCGTTCACCCGTATCAACCAACAGGCAGCGCATCGCCATTGTACAAAAATTGTCTTCATCGCAAGGATAGCGTTTTTGCCAGACGCGCTTTGGTACAACCCCAAAAGCCGCTCCCCCATCGCAATAAAACGTTCCCGATTCAATTTTATAGATTTTCATTTATCTAATTTTTTTTACAAAAATACAGTATTTTTTTAATTTTGGCAAACTTTTTGCAGGAAAAATAAGTTCTAAAAAAAATAATTTTTAATAATAATAAAAAATGAAAAAAAGTATAATTTTATGTTTCGCGCTTTTGAGCGCAATTTTGGCTTTATCATTTGCATCTTGCGGTGGTAACGACACTCCACCCCCACCCAAAGACCACACTTTGACAGATTTAAGTGTTTTTACAGCAAATGGGGGTAAATTTAACGGAAATGTAACGATTCAGAATTCCCTTACCGGTGTTCCAAGAGAAAATTCTGCTTCCGTAATGTTTTCTCGAAACGGAAATGATTTATCAATGTTAATTTCGCCGCCAAATGAACTTGGTTTGGTAACATGTTCTAAATTTATGGAAAGCGGCGATAAATCAAAAATTTGGTTCGATATTACAGCACCCATTGCTACATTTACAGGCGGTGATGTACCGACATATTACAAGGATTGGTACAATATCTATACTGTAACGAAAATTAATGTAAAATCGTACAAATTTTCGGATGTTAAATATGATGCCGCAAGTAAAATTCTTAGTTTTGTTTGCACTGCAACCGTTGATGTTTTCGCAAAAAATAATATAACCGGTGCCGAAGAAATTGCAAGTTCACCATCAGTGGTTTACACGTTTAAAAATTTGAAAAAATAATTTTAAAAAAATTAGAGCAATAAAAGCACTTTTGAGAATTTCACAAGTGCTTTTATTTTTTGAAATATATTTCAAAAGTATAATTTTTTTTCAAAATAATATTTTTAAAAAAATTGTATTAATTTTGTACTCAATAATTCAATAAAATTTTTTTCGTATGAAACGAACATTTTCTTTCTTACTGTTGTATTTCATTACTGCTAATGTTTTTTCAAGTCCTGTGAATGTTGAAAAGGCAAAACAGATTGGGCAGTCGTTTTTTCAAGCCAAGAATACTATTGCGAATCCTGCTACTCTAAATCGTGTGGCATACAGCGATAATATTTCACAGGAAACTCCATTTTATATTTTTAACCGCAATAATGGCGGATTTGTAATTGTTTCGGGCGAAGATGCTGTAATGCCAATACTTGGCTATAGCCAGACGCAAAGTTTTGACCAGACAACAATGCCAGAAAACGTGCGTTGGTGGCTCGAAAGTTACAGCCGCCAAATTCAATTTGCACGTGAAAATAATTCCGTTGCTAATTCTCAAACGCAAAAAGAATGGAACGACTTACTAACGGGAAAAATGCAAAAAGCACCTGCTGCTGAAAATGCTGTAAATCCACTTCTGACAACAACGTGGAATCAGGGCTACCCTTATAACAATTATTGCCCTAATAATGATTGGACAGGTTGTACCGTTACTGCAATGACGCAAATTATGAAATACTGGAATTATCCGGCGCAAGGGACAGGTTCACATTCATATACACATCCTGTTTATGGAGTATTATCGGCGGATTTTAGTCAAACAACTTTTAATTGGGCGCAGATGCCAAACGCAATTAATTCTTCAAGTACTGCGGCACAAATTGATGCCGTTGCAACTCTGATGTACATTTGTGGAGTGGCTACCGATATGAATTATTCGCCAAATGGAAGCGGTGCTTATACTTTGAACGCAGCATTAGCATTAGTAAATTATTTCCACTATGATACAAACATACAAATGAAATATCGAAACGATTGCGACCTGACAACCTGGCAGAATATAATTAAAACTGAACTTAATGCCTCACGTCCGGTACATTATGCCGGTTATAATGATGCCTCAGGTCATGCTTTTGTGTGTGACGGATATAATGATAATAATTATTTTCATTTTAATTGGGGCTGGGGTGGTGCATCTAACGGCTACTTTGTTCTTACAACCCTTCTTGGTGAAGATGGAGTCGGTTTTAATTATAATCAGGAAATTATTGTAGGTATTCAACCTGAGCAAGGCGGACATTCGATTGCAATTACATGTCCTAATTTTCAAGTGAATGGAAAATTAACTACAAATGAAGATGGCAGTTTTTCTATTACACTAAAAAACTCAGGCACAAGTGATTATAATTCGTATTTGTCTTTGGAAATTTACAACTTTGATGATGCGGGAAACCTTTCCGGCGATTTGATTGTTTTTGAAGATATTGTAAATATCGCTGCCGGAGAAACAACCATATTAAACTATTCAACGAATATAACTCTTCCGCAGGGAATTTATTTTATTCTTTTGGCAAATGATGCCAATAACGACTATAACAATGTTAATTGGAATTATTTATATTTTTCAAAAGTACAGGTTAATGTTATTTCCCAAACGGATAATTTGCTTAATAATCAAATTTCAGTTTATCCGAATACGACCGGCGATGGATTAAACATTTCGAATTATAATGGAAATGGAGTTTTTTCAATACTTGATTTATCAGGTAAGAAAATATTTTCAGGAAAAATAGATGGCAATTTAATTGACATTTCATTTTTACCGACAGGGGTATTTATTTTGAAAATTGACGGCAAGCAATATAAATTCTTAAAAAAATAAATAATTATTCATTAATAATATTTAAAGGAAATTTAAGATTTTCATAACTTTGTAAATAGGCACGCATACGTCCGATGCGAATTGGGAACTCAAACTCAATGGGAACGTGGTTGGGGTCGTCCGAAATCCATACGGTAATTTTTTCTTTGCCTGTAAAAACTTCGCCGGCAACCACTTCAAAACTGAATTTTAAGCAATTAACTTTTGCATTTAATTTCTTTTCCTTACGAACTTCTTTGCCAATATAAACGCATTGAATTGAGAAAAATTCATTATCTAAAATGAAATAAAATGAAAACGTTTTCCCTTTGGAAATATTTGTAAAATCCTGATTTCTAAAATTATAAAAACTTGTCAGAACGTCAGAATAATTTTTACCGCCCTCCATGACAAGGGAAAATGCTTTAGCGGGATCTTTGCGTTTTTGCATTTCACCGCTAATTGTTCTGCTCGCCCAATTGAAATTATACTTGTTCAACATCGTGTAGCCGCCTTCGTCAATGTTTCGATAGAAAAACAGAGAACGAAAAGGAACGGTCTCAAATCTGGTTTCATAATTGTCTCTTACACGAAAAACACGGTCGTAAAATTTGCGCGTTTTACCATTTCCACGAACACGATATTGATTTGCCGCAGCAAGTTTTTCTAATTGAATTGTTACATCAGCCACTTCGGTGTATATAAAACCCAAAGAATATGCACCGACAAAACTTAATTTTTCATTATCCGAAAAATTAACTGTTTGTGCTTCAGTATTATACGGCAACAAAATGGTAATTATACAAAAAAATATTTTCAAAATGTTCTTTTTCATTTTCAATTAAATTTTGTAAAAAAACATTTTGTAACAATTACCGTTCCAAATTCGATTATCCTCTTTCTGCTAAATATTTTTCTGCCTCAATGGCGGCTTTGCAACCACTTGCGGCGGCTGTAATCGCCTGTCGGTAACGATTGTCGGCAACATCACCCGCGGCAAAAATTCCCGCAATATTTGTTCGTGGTGTGTCACCGATGGTTTTTATGTAACCTATTTCGTCGGTTTCGAGCCATTGTTTAAATACGTCCGAATTTGGTTTATGACCGATTGCCAGAAAAAAACCGTCAATTTCCAAATGCAATTTTTTCTCATCCCTTGTCCCGCGATGTTGCACTAAATCAACGCCTTGCACAATCCCATCACCGGTCAATCCCAAAGTTTCGGTTTCAAAAAGTACCTCAATTTTTTCGTGTGTCATCACTCTTTGCTGCATAATTGACGAGGCACGAAGGAAATTTTTACGCACAATTATATAAACTTTTTTGGAAAGTGAGGCGAGAAAAATCGCTTCTTCGCAGGCAGTATCACCGCCACCCACAACCGCCACTACACGATTTCTGTAAAAAAAACCATCACAAGTGGCGCACGCAGAAACCCCTGAGCCGGCATATTTTTTTTCGTCGGGCAAGCCCAAATATTTGGCGCTCGCACCGGTGGCAATAATTACAGTTTCGGCTTTCAGGTGCGTTTCGTCATCTACAACGACCGAATACGGCGCAGCAGAAAAATCAACGGAAGTTACTATCCCATAGTGAATTTCAGTGCCAAAACGCTCGGCTTGCCGCCGCAAATCGTCCATCAGTTGATTTCCGGAAACGCCATCGGGATATCCGGGAAAATTTTCTATTTCCGAAGTTTGTGTTAGTTGCCCGCCCGGCTGTATTCCTTCGTATAAAACGGGGTCAAGGTTAGCCCGTGCCGCATAAATTGCCGCAGTATAACCTGCCGGACCTGAACCAATTATCAAACATTTTATTTTTTCTGACATAATTTTAGATAAAAATTTTTGCAAAAATACAAATTTATTTCATAAAAACTTACTCACAGATTTTCAAATAAAAGTATTTTATCAAAAATTCATATTTCTCTTCGGCGAAATTCTGAACAGACAATCGCAGTGGCAACGGCGACATTCAAAGATTCGGAATTTTGGCTGTTTTGAGGAAATGATGGGATTGTTATTTTATTGGTTATCAGCGGTTTAATGTTGGCAGAAATTCCATTTCCTTCGCTGCCCATTACAATAATTCCTGTTTTATTCAAATGAGTTTGATAAATATTTTCCCCTTCAAGAAAAGTTCCGTAAATCGCTGAATTTAAGGCGTTTGTAGATAAAAATACCGGTAAATTTATGCGATGAATTTTTACCCGCGCCAGCGCACCCATCGTTGCCTGAACGGTTTTCGGCGCAAAAGCATCGGCGCAACCTGCCGAACAGTAGATATTTGAAATTCCAAACCAATCAGCAATCCGAATAATTGTTCCGACATTTCCGGGGTCTTGAACTTCGTCGAGGGCAAGCGAAAGTTCATTTTTTATATTTTCAAAATCAATTTTATATTTTGGAATTTTAAAAACCGCCAGTGCGCCCTGAGGCGTTTTTTGATTGGAAATTTTTTGTAATTCCTGCTCAGAAATTTCTATAATATTTTTATTTTCAGCAAAATACGATTTTTTTGTAGAAAATAAATATTTACATTCCAAGCCGCCGCCGGCAAGGTCGCTAATGAGTTTCACGCCTTCGGCGACAAATAGTCCTTCGCTGTCCCGAAATTTTTTCAACGACAGCGAACTAACAAGTTTTTGTTTGGATTGACTGAGCATTATTTTTTAAAATTTATTTTTATAAAATACTAATAAACAGCACATTATAAAAATTATTTTATTTTATAAAAAATTAAAAAAGCGACTTGAAATATTCTCTCAAATCGCTTTTAATAAATGTTTTCTTCTTAAAAAATTCTGTAACTGAGCGTAAACGTCATTTGAGGTATGAATGGAAACGTAACAATTTTATAAAGTTGTTCGTTATCCTTTCCTGCGCCCGAAACATCACTCAAATAAAATTTGCCACCGGGAACGTTGTCGCTAATAAATCTGGGTTTACCCGGAAAATATCCACCAACATCCCAACGAAAACCAACACGGCTGTTTGGAATAGTTTTACCCAAACCAAGACCAATATACGGCTTTACGGCATTAAATCCAACGTAACCCTTAAATGTTTGGTCGGCATTTGGGGTAACCTGAATTCCTTTGTAAGAAAATGGTGCAGTGGCTGTACCATCAACATTAACTTTGTTTGCGCCGATAAGGAAACCGCCTGTGATTGAAAAAACTGAATTTCCACCAAAAGGATAAAAATCAGCCAAAATGTGAGCATTCAAAAAACTGAAACCCGCTTTGTTCATTTTTCCACTAACAGATTCCGGCACACTTCCGTCATAACTGTCGCCGTTAAATTCTGCATTGATTGGAACATTAAAACCAATCCAACTAATTCCAACACGTGCTTTTAATATAGGAAGTACCGATATATGAGCACCAATTCCAGGACCACTAAAAATAGAGGCACTTAAACCAACCCCAACGTGTTCGAGCAGACCGCCTTCTGAGGCATCTTGCGCTTTTATGTTGCTTGTGAAACACAACATACTGCCAATCAATAAAATACCAAAAATTTTTTTCATTTTTTTTATAATTAAATTTTAAAATAATTTTTTGCTTCTTTCACAAATATTGTGCCACAAAATACTATCAATCAATCTTTTTTGCCTCTTCCCAAATTACGTCCATTTGTGCAAGCGACATTTTTTTTAAATCAATACCATTTGCCAAAGTGTTGGTTTCCAAATAATTAAAACGTTTAATAAATTTTCTATTTGTGCGCTCAAGTGCATTTTCGGGATTAATTCCATACAAACGGGCGGCGTTAATTATGCTGAAAAGCAGGTCGCCAAATTCGGCTTCCATTTTATCGGCATCGTGCGCAGAAATTTCGGTTTGCAGTTCATTCATTTCCTCGCGAACCTTGTCCCAAACCTGTTCGGGCTTTTCCCAATCAAAACCTGCGCTGCGTGCTTTATCCTGAATTCGATACGCTTTAATCAGCGCAGGCAACGCACTCGGAACGCCCGCAAGCACAGAGTGATTTCCGTCTTTTTCCTTTAATTTAAGTTTTTCCCAGTTTTGTGAAACGGTTTCTGCGGTTTTTGCATCGACCTGCCCAAAAACGTGCGGATGACGAAATATCAACTTGTCGTTCAATGATTTACATACATCAAAAATATCAAATTCGTCATTTTCGTCAGCGATTTTTGAATAAAAAAGAATATGCAGCAATACATCGCCTAATTCCTTTTTAATCAACGACATATCTTTTGAAAAAACCGCATCGGTAAGTTCAAAAGTTTCTTCGACTGTAAGCGGGCGCAGCGAATCGAAAGTTTGCTCTCTGTCCCACGGACATTCATTGCGCAGGCGGTCTAAAATATCAAGCAGCCGCCCAAATTCCTGCAATTTTTCTTCTTTTGAGTGCATCGTTTTGAAAATAGAAGTTAGAAGTTAGAATTATAAAAATTTTAAGTTGCAAAATTACATATTTTTTTACCAATAATTTTTTCAAAAAAACATTATCCAAACGGATTGTATGAAATATCGTTGTCGTAAATGTCGGTTTTTTCGCGCTTTTTAACAAATTTTACAATTTGAGTTGTAACCGGTAAAATTACGATTTCGTAACAGGTTTTCATTGTCGTTTGTGTTAAAATCAATATAATCAGCGATTTAACTGGTATTATTCCGCTGAAAGCGATGCTAAAAAACACAATCGAATCCGCACCTTCGCCTGCAAGAGTTGAAACAACGGCTCGCAACGAAAATCCGCGTCCGCGTTGAGCAATTTTCATTTTGCTCATCACATAAGCATTTAAAAATGAGCCGATTAAGAAAGCAACAAAACTTGCTGCGGTTATACGTAAAGTGTTCCCCATAACGAGCGAAAACGCTTCCTGACTTTGAAAATTGACTGACGGCGGAAGAATAATCGCCAAATGAAACACCCCTACTGCAATAAAATTCATCAAAAATCCGTACCAAATCAATGTGCGTATTGCGCGGTAGCCCCAAACTTCGGCTACAAGGTCATTTACAATATAAGAAATCGGAAAAATCAGCAGTCCGGCAGTTGCCTCAATCGGACCGATTTTGATTAATTTTTGCTCAACAATGTTCGCCACAATAAGGCAGGTGGCGAAAATCAATGCGAAAAATAGAAAAGTTTGTGAATATTTTTTGTTCATACTTGTTTTTTACGTGGTTATCAAGCACACGAAACGTTAATTAATATTTCAAGATTTAAAAATTCCAAAATTTCAATATTGGGGCAAAATTACTACAATTTTGTCAGAAATCCAAGTTTGTAAAAATCGAAAAGTAACATTGACGGATTTTTAGATGTTAAATTTCTGATTAATAATGATTTGAATATTGTAAATTTTATAGAAATGATTTTTGTTAAATGCAGTTTTTTTATTTTTAAATAAAATGAAAGAATTTTGGAATTTTGTTTGATTTCAGGATATTTTCCTGATTTATAGATATTTAAAAGTGTCTGCAAAGCGAGTTCGTTTTTTTTAAGAAATTCTTTGTTTTCTTCAAGTCCGATATGATAAACAGGATTGTCAATCATTTGAATTTCAATATTTTGCCGATGCAATTCTATTCCAAAAACCGTATCTTCGTGTCCATATTGCTTTATTGATTCGTCGAAACGGACGATTTTAAAAATATTTTTGTCAATTAAAAAATTTGGCGTAGTGAGAACTGTGTATTTATTTCTGATTTTCAAGTTTTTAGCGGTAAACTGTTCGCGCATTTTGCCGTATTTCACGTGCAAAGAATATTTGCTGTCCGTATTTTCATAATAGACAGTTCCGCCCGTAATAACGCAATTTTTTTTACAAAAAGATAAATATTTCTTTAAAAAATCGTTTCGACAAATCTCAGTATCACAATCCAAAAAAATCAAATACGGATATATTGCGCTGTCTGCCAAGCGATTACGAATTGCAGCGCGACCAATATTTTCTTCAAGAACAAAATATTTTACAAATGAAAGATTTTCAATATTTTTATTTTCGGTTAAAAATTTTTGCGAGCCGTCTTCCATCACAATTATCTCAAAATCAGCATTTAGCGATATTGCCTGACGGTGCAAATCATTGACAAGTTTTGAAATATTATAATTGTATGCAGGAATTAAAATTGAGAGCATAAAAAATAATGTTTAATGATTAATTATTAATGATTTACAGTTTTCCTTTTACTATTTTTAACAAAATTTTTTCTTCATTTTCCCAACTGTTTTTTTGCGCAAGTCCATAAAACCGCGAAGTGTCCATTCTGTTTTCAAGCATATTATTTATGGTTTCAGCCAAAAACTGCGGCTCGTAATGGTCAATCAAAATACCTGTGTTATTGGTACCTACAAATTCGCGAATTTCCGGGAAATCGGTAGCAAGAACCGGAACGCCCGCCCGCAAATAATCGAAAATCCTGTTAGGCAGTGAATAATAATAACTTAGCCCCAAATTTTCGAGCAGACAAAGTCCGATATCCGCACCTTTTGTGTAGCGGAAAAGTTCGTCGGGCTGCTTTTTACCAAAAAACGTAACTCTCATCATAAGTTGCATATCTGCAACCTTTTGCACAAGTTTCTTTTTCACATCGCCGTCGCCAATAATTACCAGCAGCGCATCTTTATTCACATACGGTATCGCATCGATAACCCATTCAAGCCCGCGCCCAAGATTAACCGCACCCTGATAAAGAATAATTTTTTTATTGGGAATAAAAAATTTGCCTTTCTCATCTGTAAATCTCTGAAAATAAGGCACATTTCGTACAACCTGCATATGCGTTCGGTAGAGGCGGCGGTAATAATCGGAAATCGATTGATTGACCGTGTAAGTGTTGCGCAATTTTGGAAAAATGTAACTTTCAATTTTTGTCCAGACCTTTTTTACAAACTTACGGTGCTGAATTTCAGGAACTTCGGGGAAAATCTCGTGTGCATCAAAAATCAGTTTTTTCTTTTTGAATTTTGAAGCATAATAATTTGCCAAAATGGTGTCGGTGTCGTTGGAAAGATAAATATCAGAATTAGAACGAATTAACAAAAAAAACAAACGAATATTAAATTCCGCATAGAATAATGCTTTTTTATTGAAAATCAGGCGCATACGCTTTGTTTCAAAAGGCAAATTAAGCGGTTGAGAATTTGGCAATTCTCTGCCAACGAGCAAAACGTCAAAATGATTTTCAAACAGCGTGTAAGCCACTTTTAAGACGCGCTGGTCGGTGGAAATGTCGTTGGTAACCGATATGACAATTCGTTTTTCCATTTTGCAAAAGTAGTGAAAATGGACGAATTTAAAAAAAAACAATAAAAATACTTTATTTCAAAAATTATTCTTACCTTTGCAGCGTTATTGTAAAAAAGAAATTAAAAGATGTATATAAAAAAATTTTAATATTATATTAAAAAACGTTAATAAAAAAAAGGGGAGGGTAAATTTAACCTATCTTTCTCATTTTCAGGCATTTATGTATTTTATGGATTTAGGACTTTGTAGAATGCTATTTTACAGCAAACTACAAGGTCTTTTTTTGTGCAAAATTACGCAATGCCATTGCGCATCTTGACCCGTAATCTAAACAACCGTAGGGGTTGAAAATGTTCAACCTCTACGGTTGTTTGAAAAAAAAGTTGTATTTTTGCAAAAAAAATAAAAGATATGTTGATAGAAAAAACAATGGACGAAATTGTTATTCATTTCCCGCTTACTGAAAAGATGGAACGAATACAAGATTTTATGGATTATTTACGTTACAAGGAATTGACAGCCACTTACGAGCATGCCCAGCAGGATGTTGATTCTTTAGCGCGAGAGATTAACAAAAATTGGAACTCAAATAGTAAGCATTTATTTTGATTAATGAATATTGTAGTTGATACCAATATTGTTTTCAGCGCATTGCTCAATTCCGACAGTAGAATTGGGCATTTGTTGCTTGATTCGCGCGAAAAATTTGATTTTTTCTCTTGCAAATATCTGCAAAAAGAAATTTATCAACATTTTGAAAAGTTGTTAAAATTAACCAAATTATCTGATAATGAATTATATGAGTTGATAAATATTATTACAGGTAAAATCTTTTTTATTAATGAGTTATTACTGCCTGTCGCTACGATTAAAAAGGCAAAAACGCTGGTTACTAATCTCTTGACGAGGATGATTTTGCTTTCGTCGCAACCGCAGAACACTTTAACGCATTACTTTGGACTGGCGATAAAATTTTAATAAATGGATTGCGACAAAAAAAATACAAACACATTATTACAACTCAGGAATTACTTGAACTTCAGAATTTATCCACAATGTCGAGTAAATTTAGTGAAGCATAAAAATTTTAATTCTTTGCTATAAGAAAGCATATTGTACTTAATGAGGTGGAACTTGTTTTTTGTTTTTAATCTGTTAAGTTTCAGAAACTTAACAGATTTGAGGTTTTTACTTTTCAACTTGTAATTCGCATAAATAATCAATTATTTTTTTGTACAAATTTCTGTGAAAACTGCTTGCATTTTGCGCCACAGACGTGTTGTGCCACAAAAAACACAAATCGCCATTATTTTTCGCCGTATTGTCTGATAAAATTTTTAAATATTCAAATGCTTGATTTTCAGATAAATTCATATATCGTTCGTCGCTCAATGTACATTCCATTGCCGTCAAAGGATGCAAAATAAGCGGCGTAAGTTGCAGATTTTCAGGATTTATCCAGCGAACCGCACGACTTGTTCCGAGCCGAAAACCCGCAACATCGGCATAAGACATTGTAAAATCGTCTGTTATGCCTGCATTTATCAGTTTTTTAAAATCTTGCGGCTCTTTGCTGCAAAGGTAATGATTTCTGTTTGAGGAAATTATGCGAGAAGTTGCCTTTTCGAGTGCCGATTTTTCTTTTTCAATCAATTTTTGATTTTGGCAGGCAGAATAACTTGTATGCAAGCCGATTTTTACCTGATTTTCGTCGCAAAAATCAATAAATTGGTAAAAATCATTTCCAAAAATATCATATCGGCTATCGTCTCTTTTCTCAATTTTATTTCCAATAAGAATAAAAATAATTTGTTCTAAATTATTGTTTCTCAATCTTTTATTTTGTTCAAAAAGAAAAGGAAAAGTATAAAAAGGGTCGTTTTCAATTTTTCCAAAAAAAGTTTTTAAAGCAACAGACATTTCTTTTCTGTGAAAAATTGCACCCAAAACACTGCTCAGATTGCGATAATGCGCCAAAGAATCCACATCGTGCGTCAGATAGATTTTTGAAATTCCGATTTTTCTCTCTGAAATTTGTATTCCGTTAGTTCTCAATAATTTGCGAAACGCAAATCCATATTCATCAACAATAGGGCGATGTAAAAATCCTGCTCGATATGGTAGGGATTCTTTTGCTAAAGAACGCCCGTGTTCGTCGCGAGTTTTGTTTATAAGTTCCTCATAACGAGAGATTAAGAAAAAACTTGAGGCAATAATATCAGCATTCAAAACGATTGTTTCGCCGCGCTTTTCAACCGTCGGCTCGCCGAAGAGCAGCGGAATATTTTCCCAATTTTTTAACGGTAAAGAAGGTATGGAATTTTGTGTAAGAAAAATCGTTTTATCAAAAAAATCCGACTTTCTGATTACGATTTTATATTTTTCAAACTCATTTTCATCGCAAGTATAAGCGAATATATTTTCATTTTTCCCAGAAAAATAAAAATCAGTCAGAAAATTAAAAATATATCGAACTGCTTCGGTCATTTTTTCTGTCGAAATTTTATTAATAAAATTAAAGAAATTATAAAAATCACAAATGCCACGAACAGAAAAACAAGTCGTAAAATGCTTGCAGGCGTAAAAATTCTTTGTGCAAGCACTGCAATTATCAAACCGATAATTGTTAGCAATGGCGGTAATAATCGTTTGTCTTTCATTGTGTTATAAAAAATTTATCTTTTCATTTTGCCGAGTTTTCCGCTTTGAGCCATTCGCATCATTTTGCTTGTCTGGTCGAACTGTTTTAGCAGGCGATTGACTTCCACAATAGTTTTTCCGCTACCGGCTGCAATACGCTGCTTGCGGCTGCCGTTTAGAATTTGCGGATTTGAACGTTCTTTGGGTGTCATCGAATGGATTATTGCCTCAATTCCTTTGAAAGAATTTTCATCTATTTCGGTATCTTTCAATGCTTTACCAACGCCGGGAATCATTCCAACAAGGTCTTTCACATTACCCATTTTTTTGATTTGTTGAATTTGAGAAAGAAAATCGTTGAAATCGTACTGATTTTTCGCCAATTTTTTGCTAATTCGTCGCGCTTCTTCCTCGTCATACTGTTCCTGCGCACGTTCTACAAGCGTAACAATGTCGCCCATTCCCAAAATTCGGTCAGCCATTCTTTCAGGATGAAACACATCAAGAGCATCCATTTTTTCGCCCGTTCCGACAAATTTTATCGGTTTATTGACCACCGAGCGAATGGAAAGTGCCGCACCGCCGCGAGTGTCGCCGTCTAATTTTGTCAACACAACTCCGTCAAAATCAAGACGTTCGTTAAATTCTTTTGCCGTATTTACCGCATCCTGTCCAGTCATCGAATCGACGACAAACAGAATTTCCTGCGGCGAAATCGCTTTTTTTATCGCCGCAATTTCGGTCATCATTTGCTCGTCTATCGCCAAACGCCCTGCCGTATCTATAACTATCACGTCGAAACCATATTCTTTGGCATATTTTACGGCATTTTCTGCAATTTTGACAGGATTTTTATTACCTTCTTCAGAAAAAACTGGAATATTCAGTTGTTCGCCAAGCACTTTGAGTTGGTCAATCGCAGCAGGGCGATACACGTCAGCAGCCACCAAAAGCGGTTTTTTGTGGCGTTTTGTTTTCAACAAATTAGCAAGTTTGCCCGAAAAAGTCGTTTTACCCGAACCCTGCAAGCCCGACATCAAAATTACCGCTGGATTGCCTTTGAGGTTAATATCCGTACTTGTCCCGCCCATCAAAAGTGCGAGTTCGTCGCGCACAATTTTTACCATCAACTGACTGGGTTTGAGCGAAGTAAGCACATTTTGCCCCATCGCTTTTTCCTTAACGGTTTCGGTAAAAATTTTGGCGGTTTTATAATTTACGTCGGCATCGAGTAACGCCTTGCGCACGTCTTTAAGCGTTTCGGCAACGTTAATTTCGGAAATTCTGCCTTCGCCTTTTAATATTTTAAACGACCTTTCGAGCCGTTCCGATAATGATTCAAACATAACTTTTTATTATTTCAAATTCCAAGATTTCAAAATTCCAAGATTATTTTTTATTAATAAAATAGAATTTACAATATTTTTTTCAGTGTGCAAAATTAGTTAAAAATTCTGAGTTTGAGCAAGGATTTTGCCGTTTTCTATTTCAAAGATGAGGAAATTGTCGGCATTTTTTTTCAGAATTTCATCTAAATGTTTGCGGTTGGTGTCCGTGATAAAAATTTGTCCAAATAATTGTCCGCCAACAAGTTCCACAATTTTTTCAACGCGGTAAGCATCAAGTTTATCAAAAATATCGTCGAGCAGCAAAACCGGCGAAAATCCGTTTATCTGCGCCAAAAAAGCAAACTGTGCAAGTTTGAGTGCGATTACAAAAGTTTTACACTGCCCCTGCGAACCGAATTTTTTTATTCCAAAATCACAAAGCAGAAATTCCAAATCGTCTTTATGAATGCCAACGGTCGAAAATCCTAAAATTTTGTCGCGTTGGCGGGCAGATTTTATTTTTTCCAAAATATTTTCCGTTTCCTTATGCTGGGAAACATAATTTAACATAACTTGCTCATTTTCAACGGCTATTTTGTTGTAAAATTCTTGAAAAACAGGTACAAATTTTTCGAGAAATTTTTGCCTTTCCTCAAAAATAAATTTGCCGTTTTCCGCCATTTGTTCGTCTAAAACATCAAGCAAGGTGTCGTCCGTTTTTTCATTTTTTAACAAAGAATTTCTTTGTAAAAGCGCATTGTTATAAGCAATTAACTTATTGAGATACAGTTTGTTATATTGCGAAATCACGCCATCGACAAATTTTCGTCTTTCGTCGCTGCCTTCGGCAATGAGCGCAATATCGGCAGGCGAAATCAGCACCAAAGGCAACAGTCCGATGTGGTCGGCAAGTTTTTCGTATTCTTTTTTGTTACATTTAAAAATTTTGCGCTGCCGCCGCTTGCAGGCACACGAAATTTCGGTTTCATTTTCAGCAAAAAGGTATTTTCCGTTAAGCATAAAAAAGTCCGTTTCGTGCTTAATGTTCTGATTATCAATGGAATTAAAATGACTTTTACAAAACGAAAGATAATAAATAGCATCAAGCAAATTTGTTTTTCCCACGCCATTATTGCCAATAAAACAGTTAATTTTGGGCGAAAAATTCAAATTTGCCTCCTCAATATTTTTATAATTCAGTATCGAAATCGTTTTTAAATACATTTTTATTCTAAATTCTTCATTCTACATTCTACATTCTTCATTTATCATATCGCTCCGCGTGCCTTCAATTCTAAATATTTGTTAATTGTGTTAATTGTCAGATTTTCGGGTTCGGTAAGAATTGTCTGTATTCCATATCGCTTTAATTCATTTATAATCAAATATTTATCAAAATCAAATTTTTCGGCAATAACTTTATGATAAATTTCGCGGGTTGTTTTTGCGGCTGTTTCGGTTAGTTTTTTAAGTTCTACATTTTTAAAAATAATAACCACGAGCAAGTGCATTTTTGCAATCGCCATTAAATAAGGCAGTTGCCGCTGCAGCGAGTCGTGGTTTTCAAAATTTGTGTAAAGCAACAGCAAACTTCGCTGCGAAATATTGCGGCGCACGTCGGCATACAATCGCCCGAAATCGCTTTCTGCAAAATCAGTACGAATGTTGTAAAGTGTTTCTAAAATATTGTGCATCTGCGCTTTGCGGCGTTCTGCCGGCACACGATTTTCTACTTTTCGCGAATAAGTGAAAAGTCCCGCTTTGTCGCTTTTTTGCAAAGCAACATTTGAAATCACGAGCGCGGAATTAATCGCATAATCGAGCAGCGAAAGCCCGCCAAAAGGCATCATCATAACGCGCCCTTTGTCGATAACGCTGTAAATCGGCTGCGCACGTTCATCTTGAAACTGATTGACCATCAATTTGTTACGCTTTGCGGTGGCTTTCCAGTTCACATTGCGAATTTCGTCGCCCAAAACATAATCTTTAATCTGTTCAAATTCCATCGTATGCCCAATTCGGCGAATGCGCTTAAGTCCGTAATCTGTTAATTTTGAGTGAATTGCACGCAAATCGTACTTGTGAAGTTGCAAAAAAGACGGATAAACCGCAATATTTTTATTTTCACAAAAAATATATCTGCGCCTAACAAGCAATAAAAGCGTTTCAGCATAAACATTTAATTTTCCAAATTGATAAACACCGCGTTGAGTCGGGCGAATATTATAGACGTAATCTTTTGATTCATTGGATTTTAATTTTATTTCAAAATGAAAATTGCGAATTTGAAACTGATGTGGAATTTCGTCTATAACGCCAATTTTAGTGGGGAAAGTGTAAAGATTTGTTAAAGTGATATGAACAGGATTTTCATCGCCATTGCTGAATTTTTCGGGCAAAAGCCGCTCGGCAGAAATGCCTTTTTTGGTCATAAAAAGCAAAAAAATATCCGCCAAAAACATCAGCAGAAAGCCAAGAAAAACGAATTTTAGAACAATAAAAAACGCAGGAAAAATATAGGCAATCACAAACAATGCCACAAAACCCAATAAAATCAGGAAGAAACGATTTGTGAAATATAATGATTTAAAAAATTTTAACATTAAAAAAATGTCTATATAAAAAGAACTGTTTTTTTGCAAAATTACAGATTTTTATTTTAAAATGAAAAATCAATTTCGTTTCCCACGTTGAAAAGCAAATCTATAATACTCAAATTTGGGACAAAACCGAATTTTTCTGTAAAAACTTGATAATAAGCGGGATATTGTGATAAATTTTCTTTTTTAGGATTAAAAATATTTCGGAAATCGAACGGTTTTTCTTCTTCTTTTGGCTCAAAAAATTTGTCGGTAAATGAAAAAGCAGGCATTTCAATTTCCATAATTTCAAATATTTTTTCTAATAATTTTAAATTAAAATCGAAAAGAAAATTATATTTTTTTGTAAAAAATGGCAAAAAATCATCTTTATAATACTCAAAAAAAGGCGAACGGTTATATGCCGCCTCAATTGCTCGCCAGTGAATTGTTTGCCAGTTTTCGTTATAGGAAATACGGATGTTTTTTATCAAAGTTTTTGCACCATCGGGTTTTTCAACAGGAATGGATAAATCCATTATTCCGTTGGCAGTCAGTATTTTACAGCGATTACGATAAGTTTGTTTGACATAAAATTCATTTGTTTCAAATACAACTTTTTCACATCGTAACAACTGCTCAAAATATGAAATCGGCGGCAGATAGGCAGTCGAAAAAATCCCAAAATCAATTTTCTGCATTTCTGAAAAACCGTTTGAATCGAATTTTTCCACTGAACCAACCCTTGTCTTTATCGAGCGAAAGCCAAACAAAAACAGGTCGCCCAACGATGTGGTCTTCGGGGACAAAGCCCCAGTAGCGCGAGTCGGCAGAATTATGGCGATTGTCGCCCATCATCCAGTAATAATCCATTTTGAAAGTATAATAGCGGGTTTCAATATCGTTTATAAATATTTTTTCGTCTTTTACTTCCAATTTATTATTTTCATAAACGCGAATCGCCCTTTCATATATCGGCAAATTTTTCAAAGTAAGTTCAAATGTCTGCCCGTGTTTTGGAATATTTATTGGTCCGTAATTATCACGAGTCCAGCCGTAATTGTTTCCAAGAGGAAAAACATCATCAAATTGCACAAAATCAGTCGGTTGAGTGATAACAACTTTTTTTACAAAAGCAAAACTTTCCAATTTCGCTTTTGCTTCATCTGTAAGAGGAAAAAGATAAATTCCAAAATTTGGGTCAAAACCTTTAACAGCGGCATATTCGGCACTCATTTGTTGAGGCGAATAAAAATGAAAATCCTCATTGCTAATGCCTAATTCTTTTTGAATATTTTTTGTAATTTCCGTTCCGTCTGTTTGTACAAAATAATTAAATTGAATTCCCTTGAAATGCTCCTGCGGATTGTTATTTACAAAAACTTGATTATTAACAATTTGTATTTTATCACCTGGCAGACCTATACAACGCTTAACAAAATTTTCCCTCTTATCAACCGGACGATAAACAACTTCTCCAAATTTTTCCGGTTCATTTAAAACAATTCTTCTGCCAAGCATTTCAAATTTTTCTGCCTTGTTTGGGTCATTTTCAAGATTTAATTTTATATTAAACGCATAATCACGCCCAACTTGATAACAGGTTGAATAATAATCCGGATTTACACATTTCAACGGCACTGTGTCTCCGGTTGGAAAGTTAAACACCACAATATCATTGTGTTTGATGTGGTCGAAACCGCGCAAACGGCGATATTTCCATTGCGGATTTTCAATGTACGATTTTGTATTAAGAATCGGTAAAGTGTTCTGTACCAATGGCAAAGACAACGGCGTATTCGGAATACGCGGTCCGTAACTTGCCTTGCTCACAAACAGAAAATCGCCAACAAGCAGCGTTTTTTCTAATGACGAAGTCGGAATTTGGTAATTTTGAAACAGATACAAATTAATAAAATACACAGCCACAAGCGCAAAAACAATCGCATCAACCCAACTCATGAAACTTCTATAAATCTTATTTTCAGAGTGTTTCCACCAAGTCCAGGGAATATATTTTGTGATAAAAGCATCGAAAATAATCGGCAGCAACAGCAGCCACCAAAAATTGCCAACCCAAACGATAAATAGTATGAATATCAAACACCAAAAAATCGCTTTAATCCACTGTTTTACAGGATGTTGCAATCGTTCCGAAAGTGATTTTCCATTTGCCATAAATAATATATTATTGATTTTGAATTACAAATTAATTTGTCGCAAAAATACAACAAAATTTACAATCTACAATTTACCATTTAAAATTTAAAATTTAGAATAAAAAATCAATATCCCAAAATTTTTAGCATCGATTTGTAACTTTGCTCTTTGGCAAAAAGTTTTGTGTACCATTCGCCATCTTCGTCTTTGTCTATCAGAACAAGTTTTGGTGCAGGAATCAGGCAATGCTGGATTCCACCAAAGCCGCTAAGCGATTCCTGATACGCCCCGCAATGAAAAAATCCGATGTACTGCTCGCGGTCAAGTTCCATTTTTGGCAAGAAAATGGCATTTGAATGTACTTCTGCGTTGTAAAAATCTTCACTGTCGCAAGTTAAGCCGCCAAGATTTACCCGCTCATATTCCGAATCCCAATTATTTATCGCCAAAAAAACATAACGCTGATTTATCGCCCATGTATCCGGCAAAGTGGTCATAAACGAACTGTCAATCATATTCCACAACTCTCGGTCGTTCTGTTTCTTTTGGTTTACAATAGAATAAAGCATTGCGCCGCTCTCGCCTACGGTGTATGAACCAAATTCGGTAAAGATATGCGGCTCTTCAATTTCGTGTGTATTGCAAATAGTTTTAATTTGCGCAACAATTTCTTCTGCAATATATTCGTATTCATAAGCCATATCCAAGTGAGTTTGAATTGGGAAACCGCCACCGATATTTAAACTGTCGAGTGCGGGACAAACCTTTTTCAATTCGCAGTAAAGATTGACTGCTTTGTTCAATTCGTTCCAGTAATATGCCGTATCTTTGATGCCTGTATTTATAAAAAAGTGCAACATTTTCAACTCAACTTGCGTGTCGGATGCAATGTGATTTTTGTAATAAGGAATAATATCTTTGTATCTTATCCCCAAACGCGAAGTATAAAAATCGAATTTCGGCTCTTCTTCCGATGCAATCCGAATGCCTATTTTGAACGGTTTTTCAAAATCTTTTTTCAATAAATCAAGTTCAAATTTATTGTCTAAAATTGGAATTACGTTTGTAAAACCTTGATTAATAAGATTTTGAATATTCTCAATATATTGCGGACGTTTAAATCCGTTGCACAAAATAAAAGTATCGGTTTTGAGCAAACCCTGCTCGTGCAACACTTCCATAATATTTATGTCAAAAGCAGACGAAGTTTCCAAATGTGAACCCTGTTTGAGAACTTCTTCCATCACAAAAGAGAAATGCGAACTCTTTGTGCAGTAACAATAATTGTAATCGCCTGCATAATCTACCTTCGCCATTGCAACGTTAAACATACGACGCGCCTTTTGTATATTGGCAGCAATTTTCGGCAAATACGCAATCCGAAGCGGCGTTCCATACTGTTTTATCACGTCCATTAATGGAATATCGAACCAGTTTAGTTCGTTGTTTTCTACTGAAAATTCCTCATTTGGAAATTCAAAACTTTGTTCAATTAGGTCAATGTATTTATTTTTCATTATCAAAAAAATTATAATTTAAGTAAAACAAATTCAATTTTTTCAATCAATGTAACTCACTTAGATTGAAAAATTTCGGCAAAGGTAATAAAAAAACATTAAAACAAAAAAAAACTCTGTTATAATTCTCAAAAAAGAACTATAACAGAGTTAATTATCTTATTATCACTGTGTTACATTTTTCGCCTTTTCCAAAACCGCTGTTGCCTGTTTGTCGGCGGTGTCGTAGAGGGTTTGTGCCTGTTTTTGGGCTTCGTCGGTTAGTTTTTTTGCCGCTGTCTGCGCCGCCACTTTTGCTATCGGATTTGTCGCCGCATCAACCAACTGCTGACCTTTTGCCTGCGCCTCGCTCACAAGTTTGTCGCCGGCGGCTTTTGCCTGCGCACGAATATTGTCTGCCTGCTTTTGCGCCTCTGCAAGTGCCTGTGCGCTAACCTGTTGCACTTTTTCGGAAACAACTTCGGTAACTTTGTGAGTCGCCTCGTCTTTCAACCCGCTGACAACGCTATTCAAAGTACTCGCAAGGTCAAGTTTAATCGCCGGTTTTGTGAAAGTTCCGCCGATTGTAAAACCAATATTTTGGAATTGCCCCAAATTCAAACTGCTCGGCAAAGTCGCCGTCCCCGTCCAGTTGAGCGACTGATCTAAACCGCTTGCACCGCCGAGATTGAGTTTCAGTCCGCCGATATTCACATTAAAGGGCTTTGTATTAACTTTTCCGTCTTGAACTGTGAAATTCAAAAGCAAATCTTTTAAGTCAATATTTGAACTGCTCGGCAATTTTAAACTTTGCGCCAGCGGAATTTTTTGAATATTTTCCAAAAGAGAAGACAGCGCAGGAACTTCCTTAACTTTTACAGCCGAAGTTGAAAGCGAGCCGTTAGCAAGCAGCGTTGCGAGGTCGGGCATCATATTTTCGCTCAAAGACGAATTTAAGTTAATTTTTGTAGAAAAATTCCCAACTAAATTTTCAATTATCGGCGCAAATTTTCCAAAAGTTTCGACCTGCTTGAAAACTTCCGCAAAAGCCACATTATTCAAAGCCAAATCCATATTTACAAGCGGCTTTTTCGGGTTTGCCGAATCGTATTTTCCGCTCACATTAACCGAGCCGCCAAAACCCTCTAAACCAAGATTTTGGAAATTCAAAATGCCGTTTGCCACGTTAAAATTGCCGTGAGCATTAGCAAAATTCATTTTATCATAAATTAATTCCTTAATTGACGCTTGCATATTGAAATTCAGGTTTTTAGGAATTTCAACAGCCGTCATCGGCGAACTTTCTTCGGCGGTTGTTTGGCTTTCGCCCATAAAATCGTTCAAATTCAAATAATTAGAATTTAAAGTCAAATTTCCCGTCAAAGTTTGGTCTTTGAGCGCATAACCGATAAAATTTTCGAGCCGTCCGCTTGCCGCAAAGTCGTTTTTGCCAATTTTTGCCGACAAATTTGTCAGATTTGCATATTGATTTGTAAATTGCAAAGCAGCCGACGAAACCGACACATCATTCTGTAAATCAGCGATTTTGATATTCGCATTTGCTACGTTCATTGTGCCGCCGAAAGTAAATTTATCAAACTGATTTTTTTCGTAATACGACATTCTGCCCTCCAGATTCATATCCACATTGAACACGCCGCTCAAATTCGTGCCTTTTTCCAAAGGATAAAAATCCTTAATTTTTCCTAAATCGAGCGTTCCTTTGGCAAGCGCATTAATATTTGGGTCGCCCATCGGGTCTTCGATGTGCGCGCTGGCGTTGAAAATATTTCCGCCCATATTAAACGACAGTTTCGACAAGTCCAAAATCATCGTTTCCAACTTGTCGGTGGCATTTTTTGCAGTAAAATTCAAATTAATATCCTGCAATTTGCTCGGCAGCTGCGGATATTGCAGCCAGCCATATTCCACCCCAAGCGCAAAATTGAAAGTCGGATAACTTTCGCCCGCCATTTTGCCTTTCACATTGCCCGCAAGCGCAACTTTGCCGTCGGCTTTCAAATCCTTAAATTCTTTGGAATAAACCGCCGGAATCAGCGACAGAATGGACTTAAAATCAACTTTTTCGGTATTCATCGTCAAATCCATATCAAAACCTTCGGGGTCGAGCATTTGCACAAAGCCGTTGAGCGCAAATTCGATGGCGTTAAGTTTGGTTTGATTTTTACTCAATTTGAAAATCATTTTATTCAAATTGGCGTTTATATCTGCCTGAATATCAAGGTTTGCGTTTTTCAGATAATCAATTTTATCCATCGTAAAAGTCAAATTGCCGACTGCGAGTTTGGTTTTCAGCAGCGAACTGTCGGCGGTAAAATCGCCCGAAGTGCTGAAATTCACTTTTTTCAAAATCGCCTTCATTGCGCCCTGCTCGTCGTTGTAAGTGATGTTCGAGTTGTTCATCGCCACATTTTGCAATTTCAAACTGAACTTCATCGCAGTGGTGTCCGCCGTTTGCGCTTGCAACGAATCGGGTTTCACAATATCCCAATTCGTTTTGCCGCTCGGTAGAACGTGCGCATAAACATTTACATCGTTGAAAATCAACTTTTTAATGTCGTAACCGGTATCCGAAAACAAACTTTTCAGATTAATAACCGCATTGATGCTTTTTGCGGATACCAGCGTGTCGAGCGCAAAAGAATCGCGCCCGATAACATTCAGATTTTCAATGCTTACTCGTGCATTTGGAAAATTGCGGATAAAACTCAGATTCACATCTTTGAAATCAACATTTGCAGTTAAATTGTTGTTAATCTGCTTTTTAACCACTTCCATAATTTTCCCCTTAAAGGCAATCGGCGCAATCAACAATGCCAAAAACAGCACCACCACCACCGAAACCACCCAAATTGCAATCTTTTTTCCTTTTTTGTTTGCCATAATTTTATTATTTTTTAAAAAATTTATTTCCCTGCAATATTAATGAGATACATTTTTTGATTTTCAAAACCGGCATTAGTTTTTTCTCGCATAAAAGAAAATTGCGATTGAACCCCAGCCGGATAATCTACATTATTTTTATCTATTCCAAAAGCATTTCCATAAGTTTGCAGTTGAAATATAAAGCAGTTTGTTAAGTCGTAGCCGAGCAGGTCATAGCGCGGATTTGTTGTTGCCGGCTTCCACGCAAAATATTTTGAAAAATCTTTTTGATAAATATTTATATCTTTGGTATTCAATGAATTATTAAATGGTGAAATGTACATTGTTTCGGTGTTTTTGAAATTATAATTTAACCACGAATATTTTACATAAAGCGCTAAATTTATATTTGCCGCCGAAAGTGTATTAATTGTTGCCAAATATGGCTGAATATTTGCAAAATTATCGGTCATAAAAATTAAAATATTTTTTACGCCCGAACGTAAAGAGGTCTGAATTTCCGTGTTGTCGGCAGGCGCAGTCCAGTCGATAGTTTCCGAATATTTACCTTTTTTGGTCAGTGCATTATCCAAACTCGTTGCCCAAATATATCCCTCGTCGCCTACATTAATATTATTTGGTCTGACAAAAATAATATTTGCATTCTGATAATCGCCCGAAGAAAGTTTTGCTGAAATAAATTCAATTTCGGTTTCGGTAGAAGGATTAAATTGAAAAAGATATGGATTTGCGGCAATGCCCTGAACTTTTGATGCAAAAGGAACAACAGTAAAAATTTTATTCTGCTTTGCAAAATCTGCCACTGCGCCCACCTGATTAGTATAAGCGGGACCCACAATGAAATCAACATTTTTCATTTCGGGCTTTTTGAGAATGGAATTGATTGTTTCAATATTTCGATTCGTATCGTAAGAATAAATTTCAAAAGTCGAGCCGTTTTCTTTTGCACTGTTGATTGCAATTAGCGCACCCGAATAAAATTCTAAAAAACGACTGCTGTTAATATCCGAATTTTCGGTTGAAAACGGCAATAAAAAAGCAATTCGTATGGTTGTGGTTTCCTTTTCGATATGAAGCGTTTCAAAAGTAGGCGGCGCGTAATCAGATTTTATCGGAATACGCAAAGTTTGCCCTACCTGCAAAGTAGATTCCAAATCAGGGTTCGCATTTATTATATCTTCCACAAAAACGTTATATTTTTTGCTGATGGAATAGAGCGTTTCTTTTGGTTGAATTGTGTGTGTCAAATATTTGGCATACGGGTCGCCGTAAATGTCTGTGAGATTTGAAGGTGAATAATCCACTGCAGGATTTGAATACGAACCGTCGGTATTTTGTTTTTTACGAACGGGAATCCGCAAAATTTCACCCGTTTTAACGGTCGTTTTTGCCTGAGGATTATATTTTATAATATCTTCCTGGCTTACGCCAAAACGTTTTGAAATGGAATAAAGTGTCTGTTTTGCCTCAACTTGATAATTAACAAGTCCGACATATTCATCATCCGGCTGCTGAACGGTTGGCGGCGGAACTGGTTTAGCAGGTTGAGCGGAAACGGGTTTTTGTGCTGTTACTTTTATTGGAATATAAAGTACCTGACCTGCTCTCAAACCATCTTTTGCTCGCGGATTAAGCGCAATGATTTCGTCCTGAGTTACATCAAATTTTTTTGCAATGCCATATAATCCTTCTTTTGCCAAAACTGTATAGGCATAACATTCGGTGCCTGTACTTGTAAACACGCGCGGCAGTTCGTCAATATTTTGTGCCGTAACTATGACAGAGAGCAGCAACAAAATCACTGTAAATGAATGCTTTAACTTCATTTTATAGATAAATTATGTTTTATAAAATATAAAAAAAATTGCTGCAAATTTACAAAAATTATTTTAATGAGAAAAAAATGTTTTCAATGACTTTCATAAATAAAAAAAATTTTTATACCTTTGCAGCCCGAAAATCTGAATTTTTACGGAAAAATGACAGAGTGGTCGAATGTGCCGCACTCGAAATGCGGTGAACGGGTAACTGTTCCGGGGGTTCGAATCCCTCTTTTTCCGCAAATATATTCGATGCACATTTTGTAATTCAAACAGCATAATTTTGTGAAACATTATGCTGTTTATTTTTTGTAAAACAGAAAAAATATTTATATCTAATTTCCCCGCAAACGTTTGCGTAAAACAAAAATATTATTTATCGTAAAAATAAATCTTTAATCGTTTCACTTTTAATACTTTTGCAGTAAAAATAAGTAATTTTTAGTTACAAACCTTAAAAAAATAATGAATGAAACGTACAAAATTCAGTATTAAATTCAGAATTGTGCCTGTTGTGGCGATGCTTTTTGCCTGCATCGCCGTCAGTGCGCAACAAATTTCCGTTTCGGGAAAAGTAACTGATACCGCAGGCGAGGCGATTATAGGCGCAACCGTCAGCGAAACAGGTACTACAAACGCCACTATGACAGATTTGGACGGTAATTTTGCTTTGAGAAATGTATCAAGCAATGGCTCGTTACAGATTTCGTCTATCGGCTACCTTACTCAAACCATTTCCGTCAACGGACGAACCACAATAAATGTTACGCTGCAAGATGACGGCGGCATTAACTTGAACGAAGTGGTGGCGATTGGTTACGGAACGGTGAGGAAAAACGATGCAACCGGTTCGCTTACGGCAATTAATGCCGACCAAATGGGCAAAGGTTTGGCGCCGAATGCTCAGGATTTGATGATTGGTAAAGTTGCGGGTTTAAGTGTTGTATCTGGCGGCGGTGCGCCGACCGACGGCTCAACAATTCGTATCCGCGGCGGTTCGTCTCTGTCCGCATCCAACGACCCTTTAATCGTAATTGACGGGGTTCCTTTGTCGAACAACCTTCTCGGCGGGCTTGGAAGTGTTCTTAATTCCATCAATCCGAATGACATCGAAACATTTACTGTTTTAAAAGATGCCTCGGCAACCGCTATTTACGGAACTCGTGCATCTAACGGTGTTATTCTTATTACTACAAAAAAAGGTATTAGCGGTACAGGAAAGGGCAGCACTTTCAGAGTTCAATACGACGGCAATACTTCCGTCAGTACAAAAAGAAATCAAATTGATGTTTTGAATGGTGATGAATTTCGTGATTTTGTTAAAACAACATTTGCCGGTGCAACCAACGAGGGATCTGTGCTTGCAAAACTCGGAACTTATAATACCGACTGGCAAAGTCAGATTTTTCAAACCGGTCTTAATGTTGACCATAATTTAAGCGTTCTCGGTTCGGTAAAAGATTTTATGCCTTACCGCATTTCTTTTGGTTATACCGATATGAACGGTATTTTGAAAACATCATCAATGGAACGCTACACAGGAAGCATTTCTCTTGCGCCAACTTTTTTTGACCGTCATTTGACCGTTAATATTAATGCAAAAGGAATGTATATCAAAAATCGTTTTGCAGACAGAGGTGCAATAGGCGAAGCGGCAGCATTTGACCCAACACAACCTGTGTACGATGCAAACAGTCCGTTTGGCGGTTACTGGTCGTGGATTGGGGCAGACGGTCATTTAATTAAAGTAGGAACGAAAAATCCTGTTGCAAGGTTGATGATGCAACAAGATGATTCGAAAGCATATCAAGTTATTGCAAATACACAATTTGATTATTCGGTACATTTTCTACCAGATTTGCATTTAAATTTGAACTTGGCTTACGATTATTCGTATAGCGACGGAAAAACCTGGCGACCTCTTAATTCGCCTGTACAAAATGAAGAATATGAGTTTTTGAGAACTTATAATGTAACTCACAAAAATCCCTTAGTTGAATTTTTTGCTCAATATAAAAAAGAATTTGGTATAAATTCTATTGATTTGATGGCAGGGCATTCGTATCAATCTTTTTATCGTGAAAGCCCCACAATAGAGCGACATATCGGTGCATTCAATGACGACGGCACACCTGTTGAAATTATCACCAAAGACCCTTCCGAATTAAGATTGGAATCATATTTTGGACGTATTAATTATGGTTTGCTTAACAGATATTTATTGACGGCAACAATTCGTACCGATGGTTCATCGCGCTTTTTGCAGGGTCATCGCTGGGGTTTATTTCCTGCAGCAGCACTTGCCTGGCGCATAAGCGAAGAGTCGTTCCTTAAAAATTCAAAAGCGGTTTCAAATTTAAAACTTCGTTTGGGTTGGGGTATAACAGGACAACAGGATATTGGCGTTGGCGATTATCCTGCCTTAAACACTTATCAAACCAGCCCGGGTGTTGCAGCAAATTATTATATTGACGGACAATGGATTGGTTTAATTAAGCCGCTGGCATATAATCCTATTCTGACTTGGGAAAAAACAACTACCTATAATGCCGGCTTGGATTTTGGCTTTGCCAATAACAGAATTAACGGTAGTATAGACGTTTATCACCGTCTGACAAAAGACCTTATCAATACTGACGTTTGGATTGCAATGGGAACAAATTACAAAGAAACCGTTATTGCAAACCTTGGCTCTTTGAAAAATGACGGTATTGAATTTGCAATAAATGCAGTACCTGTTGCCAAGAAAAATTTCAAATGGGAATTTGGTTTTAATGCAGCATACAACAGAAATGAAATTACTCAACTTGCGCTTGGTGATAATAAATTAGCATCTAAAAGATTTGAAAGCACGGGTGGCGACGGTTCGTTTTTCCTGAAAATTCATCAGGTTGGACAACACGCCGGTATGTATTATGTTTACGAACAGGTATATAACGAGCAGGGGCAACCTATCGAAGGTCTGTATGTTGACCGTAATAATGATGGAATTATTGACGATTATGATATGTATCCGTATCATAATGCCGACCCGAAAATTATTTTTGGCTTTAATACCCGTTTGACCATTAAAAGATGGGATTTCTCAATCGCTTCGCACGGAAGTTATGGAAATTACAATTACAATTCCATAGCATCCCGCAATGCGGAACTTGCGCCTGCACGCGTATTTGCCAATGAATTTTTGAGCAACCGTTTCAAATCGGCTTTTGATGCCAATTTCCAAATGAAACAGGTATTGTCGGATTATTATATCCAGGATGCTTCGTTCTACAGAATTGATAATATTACGCTCGGATACTCGTTCCCAACTATCGGACAGGTAAAAGTAGCGGGTCGTGTTTATGGAAGCGTACAAAATCCTTTTGTATTTACCAAATATAAAGGATTAGACCCCGAAATTTCAGGCGGAAAGGACGATAATTTTTATCCGCGTCCTGTTACGTTTATGTTAGGTTTAAATCTTAGTTTTTAATTTTTAATAAAATATTTACAATGAAAAATATAAAATATATATTGATAACAATAATTGTCGGCTTGTTATTTTCAACAGGATTTACTTCCTGCAATTTGAATACAGAGCCGCCGGCGGGTGGTTCAACTCTGACACCGGACGAGGCGTGGAAAGATGTTGCTACTTACCAGACCTTTTTGGCAAAACTTTACGCCTGCTTTGCATTATCGGGCAATAGTGGTCCGAATGGAAATGATGATATTGCGGGTTCCGACCAGGGCGAGGCAACATTTTCGCGTTCTTACTGGAATTTGCAGGAACTGACAACCGACGAAGCGGTTTGTGCGTGGTCGGACGACGGGCTGAACGGTCTTATGTTTTGCAACTGGAATGCAAATAACCGTTTTGCGCAACTGACCTACAATCGTACATTGATGACCGTAAGTTATTGCAACGAATATTTGCGCAATACAACCGATGATGTGCTTGCTCAAAGAGGCGTTGATGATAATTTGAAAGCGAAAATTAAAACATATCGCGCAGAAGCACGGGCTATCAGAGCAATGCAGTATTATTTTCTGATGGATTTGTATGCCAATGTTGCTTTTGTTGACGAAAATTCGCCTGTCGGTGATGTTTCTTTCCTGCCCGAACAAAAAGGACGTGATTTTCTTTTCTCTTTTGTAGAAAGTGAATTGAACGCTGTTATAAATGATTTGCCTGCAAAAACCGCTGCAAATTACGGCAGAATAAATCAATATGTTGCAAATATGGTTTTGGCTAATTTGTATATGAATGCAAATGTATATCTCGGCACGCCAAAATATACCGAAGCCATTACCTGCCTTAATAAAGTAATTAGCGGCGGCTATACTTTGGATAATGATTATTGCAACCTGTTTATGGCAGACAACGACCAGTCGCCCGAAATTATTTTCCCAATTATTTTTGACGGGAAAAAAGCAACCTGTTACGGCGGAACTACATATTTGATGGCAGCCGCTTATGGTACGGATTTTTTTCCGGCAATAAATTTGGGATTGAATCAGTCGTGGTCAGGGCTTCGCGCAAAAGAAACATTAGTAGATATATTTACTGATGCTGCAGATGCAAGAGGCAACAAATTAAATGGCAGCAAATTAGATAAGAACGGCAAAGTTGTGGATCCTTATGATGCCGCTCACGCTATGTTTTGGACGACAATGATGCTTGTAAAAGGTAACGACACTACATTTATTGACCGACCCAAAGAAACAAGTTCGATTTACGATTTCAAATATGGTTATGGCGTTGTTAAATTTAAAAATTTAAGAAAAGACGGTGCGCCAGCATCAGACCCCGCTTTCCCCGATACGGATTTTCCGTTCTACCGCTTGGCTGACGTTTATCTTTTGTACGCAGAAGCGGTACTTCGCGGCGGACAAGGTGGCGACCGTGCAACTGCATTGGGCTATGTTAATGCTGTACGTAATCGCGCACAGGCAGGAACAATAAGCGATGCTCAGTTAACGCTCAATTTTCTGTTAGATGAAAGAGCAAGAGAACTTTATTGGGAAGGACATCGCCGTACCGACTTGATACGTTTCGACAAATTCACATCTAATTACAGATGGCCCTGGAAAAACGGCGTATATCAAGGCACTGCAAATATTAATGATAAATATAAGATTTTCCCGATTCCTAACAGTGAAATAGGGGCAAATCCTAATATTAAACAAAATCCGGGTTATTAAACTTTAAAAAAATTTTTAGAATATGAAAAATATTAAAAATATATTATTTGGGCTTGTCGTAATCGTTGCAGCGGGCTTATTTAACAGTTGCGCAAAAGACGACACTTCGCCCGTATTGAAAAGTATTACGCCTTCGGTGTTAGACGGTATTCCTGTTAATTATTTTGTATTAACACCCGTTGAAGGGCAAAATCCGTTTGTATTGACCGTTACCTGGATCGAAACAAAATTTTCGGTAGATGATAACCTGCCCGTAGCGCCGGTAACCTACACTCTGGAAGCAGACACGGTTGGAAACAACTTTGCACATCCTGTTGCAATCGGCGCTTCGCCCGATTTAAGCGTTAATATTTTAACCAATGATATTAACGATATTTTGAGAAATAATTTTGTGGTAGAAGCCGAAAAAGACACTATTAAAGCGGTAACATTGGAATTAAGAGTAAAAACTACTTTTGGGCAGGCATCTCAGGCAACTGTAATTCCGTCCGAAACGGTTTACTCGACAAATACGATTACGGTTACGTTCGTTTCGTTTCCGATAGATTTGGCTGTGCCGCCTGTGTATCTTATTGGCAATATGAACACGGATGCTGGTGGAAATTGGAATAATAGTGATATTTCATTCCCAATGTACAGAGCCGATAATAAGACAGGTGTGTTCACTTATACCGGTAAGTTTGCCGCAGATGTTTATTTCAAAATAATGCCACAAAAGAATTTGGGTACTTGGGTAATGTATCATCCGACAGACAATTCAGGTACAAGCGGAACTCTTAAGCTGGAAAATCAGGACCCCGCATTTCACATTGTAAGTGAAGGTTATTATACCCTTACTATTGATGTGAATGCAATGACCTGGAAACTTGAACCTTACGATGTAACATCTGCACCTGTTTATAATATTATGGGCTTTATTGGCGATTTTAGCGGATGGGACGATGCTGCTACAGTAATGAGCAACGTAATTTCCAAAGGCAATAATACGCCTGATGCTACCGACTTGCACAACTGGACCTGGACAGGAAACGTTGGCGTAACCGGATACGGGGTTAAGTTCAGAGCAAATCACAGTTGGAATGACAAATGGTGTCCTTCTGTTCCTAAAAACAATCCTTATGGCGTAGCCGTTTATAATCCGACCGACCAGGATAATAATATTGATATTACAGCACAGGGAACTGGCGATTATCAAGTATGGTTCAACGACCTGACAGGTCATTATATTGTAAAACGTAAATAAAATACATTGTTTGAAACGTGTAAAAGTTTCAATTACACGTTTCAAACTTTTTTAATAATTAAATAAATTTATAAGATGAAAAAAATAATTTTTTTATTCAGTATAATAGCATTTGCGTTTATCGCATTTTCGTGCCAAGACGATTATACACGCAAAGCCGAAGGAACGATTAATCCTGCGGCGCCTGCATTGGCTGCGCCGGGTACGGATACGGTTAAAATCAACACTTTGGACAGTGTTTTGGCTGATACATTTTTAATTCGTATGAATTGGACTAAAGCGCGTTTTACTTACGCAAGCGGACTTCCATACGATATTTCGGACTTGCAATATACTTTGGAAGTTGATATTAACGCCGATTTTCCTGCGCCAAAAACGGTTACAACTACAGGTTTGCTTTATGCGGATTTGTATGCCGCTCAGATTGATGGCTGGATTACTGGTTTTTATCCTGCCGACAAACCCGAAAACGCAGGGTTGGTATTCAGAATTAAAACCACAGACAGCAACGGTGAGCCGTTATATTCAAATATTGTTACGTTAAATGTACAATATATTAATGTAATTACGCCACCACCACCGCCGCCGCCACCTGTTAATGATGTAATGATTCAATGGAAACAGGTTACAGGCAGTTGGACGGATTTTGCTGTTTATTCGTGGGGCGGCAGTCCAAATGTTGAAGCATTTGGAAATTGGCCCGGGAAACTTGTATTGCCTGATGCAGACGGTTGGTATGCTGCTGTTGTTCCACCTGTTAGACCAATTAATTTGATTTTGAATAACAATAACAACGGAAAGCAATTTGATTTCCTGTCCGACCCGACAGAAAGCGCAAGTTATGAAATTAACACCGATAACGGAACGTCTGTAAAAGTAGCCAATCCTGCCAAAGCAATAACTATTCGTTGGAAATATATCGGTACAACTTGGACAGCGTCTGCAATTTATGCTTGGGGCGGTTCGCCCACAGGTGAAACTTTCGGCGGATGGCCTGGGGCAAGTGTAACACCTGATGTTAATGGATGGTGCAGCGTTACCGTTCCTGCCGGGCAAACCGTTGGAAATGTGATTTTCAATAACAATAACAACGGCAGTCAATTTGACGTAAAATTGAATATTATTTCAAGCGTAAGTTTTGAAATTGACGACACCGGCTACACAAGCGCAACCTGCCCATAAATGAATTTTAATATTATAGAAGTTGTCCGTTTTTAAATGGGCAACTTCTTTTTTTTATTAAGGTCTGGTTAATAATGCAAATCACCTATTCAATTTTTATCTTTTAGCCCGTGAGGGCGTAATTTTAATAACCGTAGGTCTCTGACCTGCGGTTGAACAAGCCAACTAATTCCTGCCTGTAAGGCAGGAATTTTTTCTTTTGTTCTGCCACTACGGGCAGGAGTTTTGTCGTATTTTGTTACCGCAGGTTACGCTACGCTTACCTGCGGTTATTCAAATATGGCTTTCCAAGCCATTGTATAATCTAATATCCATCATAAAACGCATATTATTTCAATTTCAACCAGTGATTCGCATTAATAACAGGTTTTGCATTTTAAAATAAAAAGTTGTATTTTTGCAGTTGTTAATTTTAATTTTTTATTATAATGAAAAAATATTTTTTACCAATTATTATGATTGTAAGTATGCTGGTAGCCGTTGCAGGGTGCAAAAAGAAACAAAGTGAATTTCAATATTCGGTGGATAAATTTGCCGATATTGAAATTTTGCGCTATCAGGTTCCAGATTTCGATTCGCTGACTTTGCAGCAAAAACAGTACATTTATTATCTTAACGAGGCGGCACTTTCGGGGCGCGATATTCTTTACGACCAGAATTGCCGCTACAATCTTTGTGTGCGCCGAACGCTCGAAGCAATTTACGAAAATTATCGCGGCGACCGCAAAACAGACGACTTTTCCGCTCTGGCAACCTATTTAAAGCAGGTTTGGATGGGAAATGGCATTCATCATCATTATTCTAATGATAAATTTAAACCCGAATTTTCGCAAAAATTTTTCAACGAAGCGGTCAAAAGTATTGACAGCGAAAAATTTCCTTTGGAAAACGGACAGACAATCGACGATTTACTTTTGATTTTGGATAAAGTTATTTTTGATGAAGAATTTTTGAAAAAGCGTATAAATCAGACAGATGGTGCTGATTTGCTGCTTACTTCGGCTCAAAATTATTATCAAAATGTTTCTCAGAAAGAGGCGGAAAATTTTTATAATAAATTAAAAAATAATGATAAAAATCAAACGCAGCCCCTTTCCTACGGCTTGAACAGCCAGTTGGTAAAGGAAAATGACTCGATTTTTGAAAAACCCTGGCATATTGGCGGTATGTATTCGGCGGCGATTGAAAAAATTGTTTTTAATCTTGAAAAAGCAAAACAGTTTGCCGAAAATGAACAGCAAAAAATCGTAATCGACAAATTGATTGACTTTTACAACACTGCCAATCTTAAAACTTATGACGAATATTGCATCGAATGGGTAAAGGAAACCGCCGGAATGGTCGATTTTGTAAATGGTTTTACCGAAGTTTATGGCGACCCGCTCGGCATTAAGGCAAGTTGGGAAGCGGTTGTGAATTTCAAAAATCTTGCTGCCACAAAGCGCACAGAAACAATCAGTGCCAATGCGCAATGGTTTGAGGATAACGCCCCGATTGACCCGAAATTCCGCAAAGAAAAAGTCAAAGGCGTTACTGCAAAGGTAATTACGGTAACGATGCTCGGCGGCGACTGTTATCCCTCAACGCCAATCGGAATTAATTTGCCGAACGCAAATTGGATTCGCGCTCAATACGGCTCAAAATCGGTTACGATGGAAAATATTACTGATGCCTACAACCTCGCTGCGCTCAAAAGCGGATTTGCCGACGAGTTCTACTGGTCTGATTATGAGCGAAATATCGTAAAAGAATGCGGCTTGCTCACAAGCAGTTTGCATACCGATTTGCACGAATGTTTGGGACACGGTTCAGGGAAAATGTTGCCCGGAATTTCAAAAGACAATCTAAAAGCATACGGCTCCCCTATCGAAGAGGCGCGCGCCGATTTGTTCGCACTTTATTATATTGGCGACCCTAAAATGCTCGAACTCAATCTTTTACCTAATGATTCCGCTTACAAAGCCGAATATTATACTTATATGATGAATGGGCTGATGACGCAACTGACGAGAATTAAACTGGGAAATAACATCGAACAGGCGCATATGCGCAACCGTGCGCTGATTGCAAATTGGGTTTATGAACACGGAAAAGCCGAAAATGTTGTGGAATTTAAGGAAAAAGACGGCAAAACATACGTTGTTGTGAATGATTACGTGAAACTTCGCGCTCTTTTTGGCAAACTTTTAAATCAAATTCAGACAATAACCTCGACAGGCAATTTTCAGGCGGCTCGTTCGCTTGTAGAGCAATATGGCGTGAAAATTGATAAAACGCTGCACGCACAGGTTTTGGAACGTTTCGAAAAGTTAAATCTTGCGCCTTACAAGGGTTTTGTAAATCCGGTTTACACTGCCAAAACAGATAAAAACGGCAATATTACCGATGTAACAGTTTCATACACAGAAAATTACGTCGAACAGCAATTACGTTATTCAAAGCAGTATTCGTTTTTGAAATAAAAAGAAATTTTGGTTATTCATTAAAAAAGAAAGATTGCCTATTGAGACAATCTTTCTTTGCTGTGGAATGTGTTATTTTTCCGTAACAGTAAATTCTACACGGCGGTTTTCTGCTCGGCATTCTTCACCGTCGTCTGTGGTACATACAGGCACGCGTTTTCCTTTACCTTCGTAAGTCATTCGCGATTTATCGATACCACGTTTTAGCATTTCGTCATATACCGACTTGGCACGTTCGAGCGACAATTTATCATTATGAGCATCGGTGCCAACATTGTCGGTATGTCCTGTAATACGAATCTTTATTGTCGGATTATCTTTTAACAAATCGTAAAGTTTGATTAATTCAGGTTCGCTCTGCGGCTGAATTGTTGCCATATTGAAATCGAAAAACAGATTTTTGAGAACGATAGGAACTTCGGGTTTGATCGGGTCAAGTTTTATTATGGTCGTTTCCTGACCTTTCACAGTTAGGATGGCAGAATTGGAAATATATCCCTGTACTGCTGCCGAAAGTATATAATCGCCTTTTTCAACGGTACGAATTAATGTTTTGTTTATTCTGTCGGACTCGGCACGGAAAATTTGTTTACCCGTTGCCGCCTCACTGATTGTAATATCGGCGACAATCGGCAATTCGGTTTCAGAATCAATTGCCTTAACTGTTATCATCGGTTTATGTACCAGACGAATAACCACAGTATCAGGGGTTGTCGATGGTGAAACATTGCCCTTAAAAGATTCGTAATCGTTCATCACAACTTCGAGCGCATAGTTTCCTGCGGCAAGCAAACGCGAGGCAACGCCTGTATTACGACTTGAAGTAAGATTCCCAACTTGTCGTCCCTGTGCGTTTTTAAGTAAAAGTTGAGCGGGAATACCATTGCCTGTCTGTGAATCAACAACTTTAGCAATAAAACGCGGATGTTGCTGTCGAACGATGCGACGATCGGGTGTGAGGTCGAAAAGCAAAGTAAATTTTACTCCAACGAGCATAGAATTTACCTTTTTACCAAACGATTCCTGCGACTGAAAAACCGAATTTGTTTTTACATTTGCTGGGTCAATATATCCTTCGGCTGTCATTGTTGGGTATTGAATCAAACTATTGCCAGTTTCCTCCTCATTATGAATATTTGCAAAGCCATAATCTGCAAACAGTCCAACTCTGTATGAATTTCGTTTTTCGTAATTTCCCCTTCTGTCGCGGCGCGGAGGCGCACTATAAATCCATTTATCTAAATAAATTCCGATTTCCAATGAGCCAATAAAATTGTTATTAAATTTCAAATTGCCTTTTGACGGTTTTGTCTCTTTATTATTAACTATTCCGTGATTTGGAATATCGGTCATTTCTTCAATAAATTGCGGGTCGTCGGCAGTGGTCGAAAATATACCTTTCGATGAATAATTGCCAAGCATATTGATGCCGTATTTTGCTCCAATCATAGTGTAAAATAAATCATTAAACCGATAACCTATACTTATCGGAATATTTACAAAACCGACATTTTGAGCATCTGAAAAGTTATTGAATTTATAATGAAAAATTATATCCTGATTCAAGGGCTTGTATAAATAGGAAATATCTTGTGAAATATTTGAAAACGAGGTTTTAGAATTTAAAAAATTAAATTCTGCTCCTGCTATAAACATAAATTTATTGATACTTCCCTGATATCCAACTCCGAGCAAGCCACCAAATCCGCCGGGAATTTTTGTTCCCAATGAAACTTGCTTTGTCGTGTTAATGTCAATGGTTTGGTTTATGTTATGCTCCAGGCGAGAATATCCTCCTCCAAGCCACACAGCCAAATTATGACGAAAGCCGGGCACGATAAAATCATCTTGCGCCTGCAACATTCCGCTTTGCACACAAAGCAATAATAAAATTGTAAAAATTGAAATTTTAAATTTTTTACTCATTTTCTGAATTTTTCTTTATTAATATTTATTTTTAATATATTCTAATTCAATGTTTTATCAATAAATTCCTGTGCCTGTACGTTTATATTTTCAATCAGTTTCATCAAATTGTTGTTTTTTGCAGTCCCTGTTTCGCCACGTTCGAGTGCGCACAAAATATCGACAATTTCCTGATTTTCAATCATTTTCATGCGCGGCAAAAGTTTGTGGGCAAGACCTTTGATTTCTTCACTTTTACCAAGTTTAATTGCCTGCTCAATTTCCCGCGCAATATTTACATTTTCGTCAATAAAAGTTTGCATAATCATTACCGATGCCTCCCTGTCACCAACAGCGTAATTAATTAAAGGAGTAAAATTGGAATTGCCGTCTTTTATTTTTTTCTCTTCCGATTTATTATTTTTCAAAAATCTTTCTATAGATAAATCCAAATCGTTAATACTGAAAGGTTTGAGCAAAATGTCAGTAAAGCCATTTTCCTTCAAATCTTTTTCGCAGATAGCAGTTGCCGAAAGGGCAAAAATAATCGGTGGATTTTCGAAATTTTTTCTGATATTTTCTACAAGTGAAAAACCGTTGATTTCGGGCATGTTTATATCGCAGAAAACAATATCTATTTTGTTGTTATTCAATATATTAATAACATTATTTGCCTTATCGGTAACATAGGGGACGTATCCCAATTTTTTCGCCATTTGCTCGCAAACTTTCAACATCAACAAATCGTCGTCAACAAAAAGTAATTTTTTGTTTTTCGTGGTTTTATTTTCATTATCTACGCTTTTGACATCTGTAACAGGCACGCTCAGGGTAAAAGTGCTGCCTTTATCTTTTGTGGAAACGACGGTGATTTTTCCGCCAAGCAATTCAGTTAATTTTTGTGAGATAGATAATCCTAATCCTGAACCTTCAATATGCTGTATTTCAGATGATTGAGTACGTTCAAACTCATCAAAAAGTTTTTTAAAATCGTCTGCTTCAATTCCAATCCCCGTGTCGCGCACTGAAAAAATTAATTCGTTTGTTACTTGTTTCAGTTCCGCAAAAATTTCAATTTCTCCTTTTTGTGTAAACTTTAATGCATTGGAAATCAAATTATTAAGAATATGTGTTATGAAAATGGAGTCGCTTTTGCAAAACAAATTTTTATGAAAATTATTATTAAGAATAAATTTTAAATTTTTTGTATCCGCTATTGGTTTAAAAGTAGAAAATGCCTCATTTACAATTTTGTATGGTGATATTTCGGAAATTTTTAAAAATGATTTGCCTTGTTCAATTTTTTGGAAATTTATCAGATTATTTACAAGTTCAATAACCTGAATCGACGAATTTCGCATATTATTAATGCAATATTTTTCGTTTTCGGATAAATTTTGGCTTTCCATACAAATATTTGTATATCCGAGAATTGAACTCATCGGTGCCTTTATATCGTGCGAAATCGACAAAATAAGCCACTCGCGCGATTTAAGCAGTTTTTCAATCTGTTCGTTCGACAGTTCAAGTTTTTGGCGATAATTTTGTTGACGATTTATAAGCCGTATTATATTAAAAATGAACAATATAGCGATTAACATGGCGGCAAGTGCAACGACATATCCAATAATATTGGAATTTAAAAGCAGGTCATTTTGTTTCTTTGCCAATTGCTCTTTTGTATTGGTATCGCGTTCTTCGAGCGAACGCAAAATCATATTTATTTTATTAAAAAGAGTTTCATTTATCGATTGTAATTCCATTTGACGAAGGGCAAGTGTTGCACTCATTTGCAGATTTTTTTTGCTGCGCTGAAACAAAAAATCGGTAACATATTGAGAAATTGTATCCAATGTGAATTTTACCGGCAAAACATCTATTGTAGTGTCTGATGTTTGCGCGTTGTTCACAATTAAAGAATCTTTAGTTTGTCGGCGAAAGAGGTCTCCAAATTTTTCTCCAAAAGATTTTTCTTTTGTGATAATTCGAGTAGAGTCCATCAATCGTGTGTCGCGGTTTTTAATTACTGAGGTTAAATTGTCCAACTCTTTTTGCGACAGCACAACATTTACTATACGCTTTTGCATTGGCAGTTTCATTATTGAGTCGAACAACTGCAGAATTTTCAGTTCGTTATCATTTTTTTTGGACAGTAAAAGTTCTACCGTATCAAGTTTTTGAATAAAATAATTGTCGTCCGAATGAATTTTCAAATACGAAATACCGTCTATTACAATCGTTACAAGTGAATCTTTTTTATCAAGTAGGGAATAATCGCCGTCAAAATTTGGTGTAAAAATAATATTTCCCAAACTTTCGGCTTTGTAAAGTGTTGCAAGAACATAACCGACAGTAATCAAATTTTCACTGTCGCCTTTGTTTTTTTCCAGTTTCGACAATTTATGAATTTGATATGTAATGCCGATAATTCCAACTAAAAGCAATAAAATCAACAACATATAACCAATCAGTACAGAAATTTTTGCTTTTGATTCTTCGTGTTTCATTTTACTTTGGTAATATTTTTTGCAAAAATAATAATATTTATTTATAAAAAAACATTTTTTTAAAAAAAATAAAAAAAACAGTATCTTTGCAAAATCTATTATTAAAAATAATATGTTAAAAACACTTCTATTTTTTGTTGTAATAAATTCTTTTTTCTGCATCATCAAAGCCCAAAATGTGAATTTTTCGGGTTATCTGACTGATATGCCCTCAGGAATATGGATAAATCAACCAAAATCAACGTTTTACTGGCAAAATTTGATTCACAGTCGGCTAAATTTCGGCTGGCAAATAAATAAATATTTTCGTTTTGATACAGGGCTGCGAACTCGTTTTTTGGCAGGCAGCAAAGAAATGCTCAATCCTACTGAAATTGGTGCGGACAAGGGTATAATGGATTTTTCTTGGAATATTTTTGCAAAAGAAAATGCTGTTTTGAATACTTCTTTAGATAGATTTAATTTTACTTTTGAAAAAAACAAACTTTCGCTCACACTCGGACGGCAACGCATAAATTGGGGACAAACTTTTGTTTGGAATCCCAATGATATTTTCAACACATATTCATTTTTCGATTTTGATTATTCGGAACGCGCCGGCTGTGATGCTTTACGCGCAATTTATTATCATTCAGCAATTTCGTCATCAGAAGTGGCTGTGTCGGTTGCACACAATAACGAAATTACAGCCGCTGCAATGCACCGCTGGAACTGGAAAAGTTTTGATTTTCAAGTAATTGGCGGTGTTATAAACGCAAGTGGAAAAAAAATCATAAATGACTCAATTCCGACTAATATTAATACCCAACCTGCAAATCTTGTACTTGGCGGTGCGTGGTCGGGCGATGTAAAAGGTGTGAGTTGCAGAGGCGAATTTTCGTTTTTTCAACCTTTGGAAAAAATAGCAGGAATTACGGACAAACAATCGTTTGCGGCATCTGTCGGGCTGGATTATACTTTTTCAAATTCACTTTTTTTGCAGACGGAAATGCTTTTCAACACAAATTCAAGCGGTTCGCTTCTCGGTAACGGCATTATGGGAATTTATTCGCAGCCGCTTTCGGCAAAAAATCTGTCGTTTGCGCGATGGAATATTTTTGCGCAAGCAAGTTATCCGTTTTCGCCGGTGCTGAACGGTGCCTTTTCCACAATTTACTACCCCGACCGAAAAGCATTTTACGGCGGTTTTTCTGTCGAATATTCTGTGACGCAAAACCTTGATTTATCGGTTTTTATGCAAAATTTTTATTTTTCCATAAAACCAAAATCAATGGAATGTCTGTTGGGTTTTGTTCGTTTAAAATATTCATTTTAAAATCTCATCAATTTCCTGCAATTCTTCGTTGCTGAAATTGAGATTTGCAAGCGAGCCAATAGCATCTGTAACCTGTTCCGGCTTACTTGCGCCGATAAGAACAGATGTAATTCGGCTGTCGCGCAAAATCCACGAAAGCGCAAGTTGCGACATTTTTTGTCCGCGCCGCTGCGCAACTTCATTCAAACGTTTTATTTTATTTAAAATATTTTCGGTAATATCATTTTTTTTAAGGAAAAAATCCACCGCAGCACGCGAATCCGACGGGATTCCGTTGAAATAGCGGTCGGTAAGCAACCCTTGCGCAAGTGGCGAAAATGGAATTACGCCGACACCGTTTTCTTGCATAACATTTAACCATTCGCCTTCTATTGTGCGGTCGAGCATCGAATATCGCGGCTGGTGAATGATGCAGGGTGTTCCCAGCGAGCGCAAAATATCTATTGCTCGCCACGCATCTTCGGTTTTGTAATAATTTGAAATTCCAACATATAACGCTTTCCCTTGCCTGACTATCAAATCGAGTGCGCCCATAGTTTCTTCCAAAGGCGTGTTAGGGTCGGGGCGATGATGATAAAAAATATCCACATAATTGAGGCGCAAACGGCGCAAACTTTGGTCTAAACTCGAAACCAAATATTTTTTGGAGCCAAAATCGCCGTAAGGACCGTTCCACATCTGATAACCGGCTTTGGTTGAGATAATTAACTCATCGCGCCAGCCGCGTAAATCGCTGTGCAGAATTTTCCCAAAAGTTTCTTCGGCACTGCCGGGTATCGGTCCGTAATTATTTGCAAGGTCAAAATGCGTTATTCCATTATCAAAAGCGGTATGAATAATTTGGCGGCAGTTGTCGAACACATTTACACTGCCAAAATTGTGCCAAAGCCCAAGTGAAATCATCGGCAAATCAATTCCACTGCGCCCACAACGGCGATATTGCATTTTTTCGTAACGTTTTTCCGAAGGTTGATACATAAAGAATTAAGAATTAAGAATTAAGAATATTGAAGTTAGAAGATAGAAGTTTGAATATTAAGAGTGAGGTTTTATTTATAACAATTTAAAATAAACAAATCAATCTTAAAAAACCAAACACAAAACAAATTGCAGATAAATTTTACCTGCAATTTGAATTGAATTTCACTTTTTTTACGCCTTATTTATCCAAATTTGGTGCAATAAGTTTGTAGCCCTTGCCGTGAATGTTGATAATTGCAACGTGTGGGTCGGGTGCCAAAAGTTTGCGTAACTTCGTGATATACACGTCCATACTGCGTGCATTGAAGTAATTGTCATCCACCCAAATTGTCTTCAGAGCGTAATTACGTTCCAAAATGTCATTTGTGTTAGAAGCGAGCAAACTGAGCAGTTCCGATTCTTTTGTGGTCAGTCGAGTTACCTCTTTACCGCGCACAAGTTCCTGTTTTTGTACATCAAACAGAAATTCGCCAAGTTGGTAATTTGTAACTTCTTTCAACCTTTTGCCCGAAACGCGCCGTAAAATTGACTCGATGCGATAAAGCAGTTCTTCCATCGAAAACGGTTTGGACAAATAATCGTCTGCACCAAGTTTGAACCCTTGCAAAATATCTTCTTTCATCGATTTTGCCGTCAAGAAAATAATTGGCACGTCGGAATGAGTTGCCCGGATTTCTTTTGCAAGTGCAAAACCATCTTTTCGGGGCATCATCACGTCTAACACGCACAGGTCAAATTTTTCACGCTGAAATGCTCTAAAACCCGCTTCTCCGTCTGGCTGCAGGTCGGCATCATAACCTTTTGTACTAAGGTATTCGCGAAGCAACATTCCTAAATTTTCGTCATCTTCGCATAACAGGATTTTTACTTTTTCTTCTGTCATAATTATAAAGTTATTAAAATGTTAATACTATATTATTTTTTTATTTCAAGATTTCAAATTTCAAGATTTCAAAATTTATTCCGAACTTATTATTGGAATTGTAATAATAAATTTCGTTCCCAATCCGAGTCCGCTTTCTACTTTTATTGTTCCGTGATGTTCCTGTACCATTTTTTTAACGTAAGCAAGTCCAAGTCCGAAACCTTTAATATCGTGTGTGTTACCTGTCGAAACGCGGAAAAATTTGTCAAAAATTCTTCTCTGGTCTTCTTTTTTAATTCCAATTCCGTTATCTTCTATTTCAATACAAATTTTGTCCTTTTCATTTCGCGTTGCCACCGTGAGCAAAAGCGGTTTTTCGCTGCAATATTTGAGCGCATTATCCATCAAATTATAAATAATATTTGTAAAATGCAGTTCGTCAACTATCGCAATATCATTTTTTGCATCAAGTTTTGGAAGAATTTGCCCGCCTTTGCTGTTTACTTTTAATGAAAAATTATTTATTATATCTGTAATCAATTCATTTATAGACAATTCCGTCAAAGTAAGAGTCGAATTTTCTTTTTCAAACATTGCCATTTGCAGCACCTTATCTACCTGAAAACCAAGCCGTTTGGTCTCGTCGCCAATAACCGTCGAAATATGTTTCATCATTTCGGGCGATTTACACACCGAACTGTCCCTTAACATTTGCGCCGCCAGCGAAATCGATGAAATTGGCGTTTTGAGTTCGTGCGTCATATTATTTACAAAGTCGGTTTTCATTATTTCCAACTGCTTTTGGCGCAAAATTATTATTATTGTTGCAATGAAAATAATGAGAATCAGCAACATAAGTCCGATTGACGGCAAAAGCAAATTCATTGATTTTAAAATAAAATTTTGCTTTTCAGGGAAAATAACTTTCAGAAAAACAGGATTTTTCGCGTTTTCGAGCGGAAAAAACTGCTGTTTGAAGGTGGCATTTTTCGCCTTGTTATACGAAATCGGCTGCGCATCTTCGGATTTGTAAATCATATTGCCCGACTTGCCAACCACATACACGTAATACGGCTGCGTAATTCCTTTATTTTCAAAAAGCGTGTTCAAAATATTTTCAACATCCTCAAAATCAATACGTTGCTCAACCGGTCGCTCTTCCGACTGCCGCAACCAGCGAAAAACCGCCTGGTCGAGAATTGTTTTGCGGCGCGAAAAATTTTCCTGAAAAAGTTCCTGCAAATATCGCGATGTTTCCTCAATGGTCGCCTTGCCGTGTCCGGTCGAAAGTCGGATTGTCGGGCGGGCTGTATTTGCCGTAATGCTGTTAGTATCAATATTTTGCGGCGGTTTGTAACCTTCGGGATACATAAAAGCCAAAATCTTTTTATCGGGGCTGTAATCCTCTTTTTCGAGCGATTGCGACAAAAATTCCAACGCCTCGTTTTCCTCAATCAACGAAACAGTTTGCGAAAGCGAATATTGCACATTTTCGTTAAATTGCTCTTCAATAATTTTGGCGTTGGTCGTGATATAGCGGATTTGCAGTATTACCAAACCGATAAAACTGAAAACCATCGCTACAACCAAAATTATTAATCTGCTTCGTCTCATTTTTTTAAAAATTGAAAATTATTTACTGCGAAAATTGCGCCAAAGTTTTTTTTAAAATCAAAAAATTAATTATTTTTAAGTAAAAATTTTTCATTTACCACAAAAAAACATTTATCAAAACAGTATATTTATAACGCAAATTTAAACAAAAAAGTATATTTTACAAAAATATTTAGTTAAAAAATCTGCTTTTTTTAGGTAAAATGATTTTTTTTAATACAAAAATATATTTATACAAAAAACAACAAAAAATTAACTAAAAAATACAATAAATATATTTTTTTATACAATGTTTTTTTGTAAAAATTTTTTTTTATTTTTGCAAAAAATTTTTCTAAAAAAATTATGACAAAAATTCTGATAATAAACGGTGCAAATTTGAATCTTTTGGGGACACGCGAGCCGAAAATATATGGCAATATTTCTTTCGATGAGTTTTTTATAACCCTGCAAAAAGAATTTCCAGAAGTGGAACTTGCTTATTTTCAGTCGAATAGCGAAGGTGCGATAATTGATAAAATTCATCAGGCAGCCGAAAATTTTGATGGAATTATTCTTAATGCAGGTGCATACGCGCATACTTCACTTGCCATTGCCGATGCGGTGCGCGCAGTGCAAATTCCTGTAATTGAGGTACATATCTCAAATATTTTTGCTCGCGAGCCATACCGCCGACACAGTTTTATTTCCGAGGCAGCAGTCGGCGTAATTTGTGGATTTAGTTTAAATTCCTATCGGCTGGCGGTAAAGTCGTTACTTTATAAGTGAGCCGGCAATAACACGCAAAATAACTACATTATTACCAATTACCTTATAAACAATTGTCATTTTCTTGAAATTTATTGTGCGAACATCTGCACCGTAATTGGAAATCAGAAAATTATTTTGACTGAAAGCAAACGACTTGCCTGTGGTTTTCAATTTATCAATGGTATCAAGCAAATCATTAAAATATTTTACAGCAGTCGTGGGCGAAAGTATTTCAAAAGCAATATACTCATAAACATTTTGCATATCCTTTTCTGCTTGTTCGGAAAACCAGATTTCACAAGAATTTTCCATAACTCAAATTGCTGATAAATTATGATTTGTGAGCGATTTATTTAATTCTGGGCGAATATTTTCCCCATAAAAGCCAACCAAACGCTCAGCAAGAATGCCGAAAATTTCGTCTTGAGAATACAAAATCGGCTCGCCGTCATTTCCAATACGCACACCACACAATTCCAACTGCTCCCTGACAGACATTGATTCCAATTCTTCCAATGTTGGCTGTTCCAATACTGCTGACATATTATTATAATTAAATATTTAGAATCTATTTAAATTTTATTTTAGAAAAATATTATCAAATCGAATACCAACTGTCATTGCGGGCTTGACCCGCAATCTAAAACAAAGAAAAACGGTATAAACTAGCAATATTTTATAAAGATACATTGATTTAACTTGTTAAATAATAACGTTTTAGAAATTATTAGATTGCGGGTCAAGCCCGCAATGACAAAACGAAGTTTTGTTAAATTTAAACAGATTCTTAATTTTTCTGCAAAAATAATATTTTTTTATCAATATAAAAAACTGTCATTTTCAAAAAAAACGAAATTTTTTCGTATTTTTGCAAATAATTAATAAAAATCCTGATACTTGTGTCTTGATACTTGTGTCTTGATACTTGATACTAAAAAAATATGAAACTTATTGCCGACAGTGGCTCAACCAAAACGCAGTGGAATTGCGCAGGAAACGATTTTTTTACCGAAGGAATTAATCCGTTTTTTCTCTCGGAAAATGAAATTAAAACATTGATTAATAATGAATTATCTGCAAAATTTTCATTCGACGAAATTTCCGAAATTTATTTTTACGGTGCCGGCTGCACAGCAGAAAAAAGTATTGTTTTGCAAAATGCACTCGCAACGACATTTCCCAATGCAAAAATTGAGGTAGAAAGCGACCTTTTAGGTGCTGCTCGCACACTATTGCAACATTCGGCGGGCATTGCCTGCATTTTGGGAACCGGCTCAAATTCCTGCTTTTACGACGGCGAAAAAATTATTGCAAATGTGCCTTCTTTGGGTTTTATTCTCGGCGACGAAGGCAGCGGTGCAGCACTTGGCAAATCGTTGATTAGTAATATTTTAAAAAAGATGCTTTCAGAAAATATTATTAATAAATTTGAAGAAAAATATCCAATTTCAACCGCCGAAATTATTGAAAATGTTTATCGCCGCCCTTTTGCAAACAGATATTTGGCTGGTTTTTGTGAGTTTTTGCTCGAAAATCAAGATGAGCCCGAAGTTGATGCGCTGATCCTCAACGAGTTTCAATCATTTTTCGACCGCAACATTGCAAAATACGATTTCCGCAATTTTTCGGTAAATTTTGTTGGTTCGGTGGCGTTTCATTTTTCGCGGCAGTTGCGTCAAGTGGCTGGCTACAACGAATTTAGAATTGAAAAAATCGTACAGTCACCAATGGAAGGGCTGGTAGAATTTCATTTGTAATTTTCTTTTCTACTCTTTAAATTTTTGAAAAACAAAAACATCTTCAAATCCTTCCGACGTTTTTATCCACGCTTTGAGCCGTGTTTGGCAATAATATTTTTCGCTTTCAAAAATGCTGCGGCTCGCTTTGTTGCTTTCGGCGATAAAAACGTATAACTGATTGATTTTAAGAAAATTAAAAACATAATCTTCAACTAATTTCAACGCCTGTCGCGCATAACCTTTTCCCTGAAAAGTTTGTTCGACAAATAAACCCAAGGCAATTTTGCTATGATGCATATCGAAATCATACAAATCGACCGTTCCCACTGTTTTTTTCGTTTGCCTGAGGTCAATCATCAAACGAAGTTGGCGGCTTTCATATATATCTTTTTGAAAATCAGCAATATAGTGTTTTAGTGCAAAACGCGAATACGGATTGCGAGCATTTCCTGCAATCCACAGTGCCGAATTGTTTTCCCAAACATAAAGCGTGTCAAGGTCAGACGGCTCTACAGCACGCAGAATAATATTTTCATTTTGAAAAAACATAGTGAAAAAAACAATTTTCGGCAAATGTACGATATTTTTTTAAAACAATTTATTTCTGTCAAAAATTCATTTTTTTTTTCTATTTTTGCGCAAAAAATTTTTCAAAAAAAATGAAAAAAATAATTTTCTGCACATTAGCAGTATGTACCGTTTTTTTTGCGTTTTCCTGTAAAAAAACAAAAGTACAAACCGATAACAAACCCGAAAAAACGATAATCGTACCGCAATTTTCATCAGATTCTGCGTATAAATTTGTAGAAAATCAGGTAAATTTTGGTCCGCGAGTTCCGAACACTCAAAATCACGCTCTTTGTGCGGCTTATTTGGCTGCAAGTTTAAAACGTTTTGGCGCGCAGGTAACCGAACAAAAAATGAAATTGCAGGCATTCGACGGCAAAACCCTTGATGCAGTGAATATTATCGGCTCGTTTCAGCCCGAAAAAAGCCGCCGTGTTTTGCTTTGCGCTCACTGGGACACACGCCCTTTTGCCGACCAAGATGCCGACCCGAAAAATCATGACAAGCCAATTCTTGGGGCAAACGACGGCGCAAGTGGGGTCGGTATTTTACTCGAAATTGCTCGAAATCTTGGAAAAGATACAGCGGATATTGGTATTGATATAGTTTTTTTTGATGCCGAAGATTATGGCGCACCAGAAAGTGCAAAAGTGCCAAACAGCACTTTAACTTGGTGTCTTGGCTCGCAATATTGGTCAAAAAACCCGCATAAAACAGGTTATACGGCACAATTTGGGATTTTACTTGATATGGTAGGTGCGCCAAATGCAACTTTCTATCGCGAACAATATTCCGATTACTTTGCGCCCAACATAGTTGATAAAGTTTGGAATAAAGCCGCAAAATTGGGTTTTTCGCAATTTTTTATAAACGAAAAAAATGGTGCTATCACAGATGACCATTTATTTGTAAATCAGAATATTAACATTCCAACTATTGATATTATCCATTACAACCCAAGCAATGCACACGGCTTTGGCGACTATTGGCATACATTAAACGATAACATGCAAAACATTGACAAACAAACACTTAATGCCGTCGGTGCGACTGTAATGAATATTATTTATTATGAAGAATAATTTTTTCTAATAAAAAATTGTACTTTTGCACATAATTTTTTTTAAAATAAATGAAATATACATTAATCATAAAAAAGGGAAAAGATGGTTTTTTAATTGGGCAATTAAAAGAATTACCTGATGTTTTTACGCAAGGTTATACTATTGACGAAGTTAAAGAAAATATTAACGATGCACTTGAAATGTATCTTAAATAATAATTAAATGATAATCATCTTAAAGTCATAAAAGTAGCGAAAATGTCATTGCGGGCTTGACCCGCAATCTCAAACACTGAATAGTGAGAAAATTTTCAATATTTTATAAAGTTACAGTAATAAAAATTGTTAAATAATAACGTTTTAGAATATATCAGATTGCGGGTCAAGCCCGCAATGACAGCAAAATTACATTAGGACATTTTACGGAAATATTCATAAAAAAATAATCTTTAAATAATTAATAATAAATACTTTAAATTTTAATAAATATTATGGCAGAAAAAAATGCGGAAGATAAGAGAAGCCCTGTTGATAAGTTAAAATCATTGCAAACTGCGCTGGACAAAATAGAAAAAGACCACGGCAAAGGCGCAATAATGAAAATGGGCGATAATAAAGTTGTGGAAATTGATGTAATTCCCACAGGTTCAATAGGTTTAAACGCTGCTTTGGGTGTTGGCGGTTATCCACGCGGGCGTGTGATTGAAATTTACGGACCTGAATCGTCTGGGAAAACGACTCTTGCCATTCACGCTATTGCTGAGGCGCAAAAGTCGGGTGGAATTGCTGCCATAATTGACGCCGAACATGCTTTCGACCGCTTTTACGCCGAAAAACTCGGCGTTAATACCGACGAATTGCTTATTTCTCAGCCAGACCACGGCGAGCAGGCACTCGAAATTGTTGACCAACTTGTTCGCTCGTCGGCAGTAGATATTATTGTAATTGATTCTGTGGCTGCACTGACGCCAAAAGCCGAAATCGAAGGCGATATGGGCGATTCTAAAATGGGTTTGCATGCGCGCCTGATGTCGCAGGCGATGCGCAAACTGACCGCTACAATAAGCAAAACAAATACTACCTGCATATTTATCAATCAGTTGCGCGATAAAATCGGAATTACCTTTGGCTCGCCCGAAACAACCACAGGCGGTAATGCGTTGAAATTTTACGCATCTGTTCGCCTCGATATTCGTCGTGTAACACCGCTCAAAGACGGCGATGCTGTGTTTGGCTATCTTACCCGCGTAAAAGTTGTGAAAAACAAAGTTGCACCGCCTTTTCGTCGGGCAGAATTTGATATTATGTTTGGCGAAGGCATTTCGCAGGCAGGCGAGATTGTTGACCTTGGCGTTGATTATGGAATTATCAAAAAAAGCGGCTCGTGGTTCAGTTACGGCGACACGAAACTTGGTCAGGGGCGCGATGCGGTAAAAAATCTTGTCAAAGATAATGTAGAACTTGCCGCCGAACTTAAAGAAAAAATTTCTGATGCAATAAAGAGCGGTGTTAAACCCGAAATATCTTCAAAAGATAAAAAGAAAGAAAAGGAAAAAGAAAAGCAAAGTGAAGATGATGAATAAAAAAACATTGATTTTAAGATTACTAAAAAATAATTTTTAATACTAAATTTATAAAAAATATTAGTTATGCAAAACATTGATTCATATAATTTTAAAGGTAAAAAAACCTTTGTGCGCGTTGATTTTAACGTGCCATTGGACGAAAATGGAAAAATTACGGACGACACGCGCATTGTTGCGGCGTTGCCGACACTCAAAAAAATTCTTGCCGACGGCGGCAGATTGATTATTGCATCGCATTTAGGGCGTCCTGAGAAAAATCCTGACCCCGAATATTCTCTCAAACAGATTTTGCCGCACGTAAGCGAACTTCTTGGCATAAATGTTCGGTTTGCGCCCGATTGTGCAAATGCGCAAACGGAAGTTGCCGCTCTCAAAGACGGCGAGGCGTTAATGCTTGAAAATCTGCGTTTTTATGCAGAGGAAGAAGGCAAGCCGCGCGGCGAATTTGCCAGCGACGACGAAAAAGCCGTTGCCAAAAAAGCGATGAAAGAAAGTCAGAAAGAATTTGTAAAAACGCTCGCCTCGTATGCCGATTGCTATGTAAATGATGCTTTTGGAACGGCGCATCGCGCTCACGCATCTACTGCGCTGATTGCCGCATATTTTCCAAACGACAAAATGTTCGGTTATTTGATGGAAAAAGAAGTTATTGCTGTTGAAAAGGTTATGAGCGATATTGTGCGCCCTTTTACCGCAATTATGGGCGGTTCAAAAGTTTCTTCAAAAATTGAAATTATCGAAAATCTGCTTACAAAGGTTGATAATCTGATAATTACGGGCGGAATGACTTACACGTTTACCAAAGCCACAGGCGGAAAAATCGGTAATTCTATTTGCGAAAACGATAAACTTGACTTGGCACTCGAATTGATTGAAAAAGCAAAGAAAAACGGCGTAAATCTCGTTATGGCTGTTGATGCAAAGATTGCGGACAGTTTCTCAAACGATGCAAAAACCGATTTTGTTGATGTTGATAAAATTCCTGACGGCTGGCAAGGGCTGGACATCGGTCCGAAATCTGAGGCACTTTTTGCCGAAGTTATAAAAAAATCAAAAACAATTCTTTGGAATGGTCCCACAGGTGTTTTTGAGTTTGAGAATTTTACACACGGCACACGCGCAGTAGGCGAGGCGATTGTTGAGGCAACAAAAAACGGTGCTTTTTCGCTCGTTGGCGGCGGCGATTCGGTGGCTGCGGTTAATAAATTCGGCATTGCCGACGGCGTTTCGTACGTTTCCACAGGCGGCGGCGCACTTTTGGAAGCAATTCAAGGAATCGAACTTCCGGGAATTGCAGCGATAAAAGCGTAAAAAAACTTTAAATCATTAATTCTCTGATTATTTCGTCTGAAATTAAAATTCCTTCCCGTGCGAGCGAAAAATGATTGTTGGCGGCGGGAAGGATTTTTTTTGATAAAATAAATTTTTGAATATTTTTTGAAAAATAATTCGCATAATCATTTCCAAAATTATTCTTAATATATTCAAAATCAACACCTTCGGCTGTGCGCAACGAAACCATAACATATTCGTTATACTTATCCGTCGGCGATAAAATTTCCTTTTCAAAAAAATCTTTTTTCTCGGCAATCGCAGCGATATATTTTTGAATTGAAGGAACGTTCCACTGGCGTGTCTCGCCGTCAAAAGAATGTGCCGCCGCCCCGATTCCCAAATATTTTTCGCCTTTCCAATAGGCAGAATTATGCCGCGCACGAAAATCGTTTTTTGCAAAATTTGAAATTTCGTAATGCTCAAATCCTTGATTTTCTGCCGTTTGAATAAGATGCAAATACATTTGATTAAGAATTTCTTCTTTTGTTTCGCTGATTTTTCCCTGCACAAGTTTTTTCCAAAGCGGCGTTCCCGTCTCGTAAGTCAGGCAATAAGCCGAAATATGCTGAATATCAAGCGAAAACGCTGTTTTTAGTTCGTTTTCCCAATCGAAAAAAGTTTGTGAAGGCAGCCCGTAAATCAAATCAATACTGATATTTGTAAAATTATGATTTTTAGCAATTTGCACAGAATTAATCGCCTGTTGTGCTGTATGGCGGCGATTAATTTTTTTCAACAATTTATCATTAAAACTCTGAATACCAATACTTAACCTATTAAATGGTAAATTTTTTATTTCATTAAAAAAAAATTCCGTTAAATCATCAGGATTTGCCTCAAAAGTTATTTCTGCATTTTTTTCTAAGGTAAATAATTGATTTACAGCATTAAATATTTTTCCAAAATGTTTTGCCGAAAGCAAACTCGGCGTTCCGCCGCCAAAATAAACTGATGAAATCGGTTTATTTTCTTCCAAATAATTGCGGCGCAAAAATAATTCCGCAATCATTGTATCTATATAAGAATCAATAAATTGCGGAAAAATTTCGGTGTAAAAATCGCAATAATTACATCGTTTTTTACAAAAAGGGATATGAAAATAAATTGACGCCATCAAAATTTACCAAATCAGGCGCAAACTGAAATTCATTGTCGGCGGCGGGTCAACTGCAAAATCCGAATTAATTACATAAACCATAACACTGCCCGGCATAACATCGGAAAAAATCGTTCGTGTCCAAAGATTTCCATTTGTATCCTCTTGATGCAGAACATAAGGCAACTGAATTTGCATATCGCCGTCAACAAAATAGCAGAGTATCAAACCTTTAGTTGCAATAAAATTGTCAATTTCAGGTACGTCAATAATACAAGTATACCACCTGTTCAAGCCGTCTGCATCGGTTGATTCTTCCCATTGATTCGCATTTACAGTAAATGTAATAATCTTCCAATTAACGCCCTCGGCGTCTTTTCCCGGAGGACCCTGCGGACCTTCACACGCCGAAAAAATCATTGTGCTAACAGCCAAAATTCCAATAATAGTTAATATCTTTTTCATTTTTATATAAATTTTTAAATTTAATATTTTCAATTACAGCAAATATTTTGCCAAAAAATATTGGCAAAAAATCCGTATCTTTGCACTCGCGCTTGTAATCGGTGTAGAGGGTAAAATGCTGACAATTGCGGATTGCAAATCCGCAGAAACAAAAAAACTTCTGATAATATATTTGTATAATTTTTTAAATTTTTTTTAAATAATTTTTTTATTTCAAAATTTATTTTTTATCTTTGCGCCGTTATTTTTAGTATTAATTTTAAATCTGAAAAAAAGGATATGAAACCGCCAGATTGATATTGATGCGTGCATCTTGAATTGGAAAAACGTTTTTTTTGCTTTTATTTGGGCTTTTAGAAACTTAGACACCTTCTTCAATTCCCATAAATTAAGAGTCAAATTCGCGTTGCGGCGTGGAATGTACTCTATTTATTTGGGAATTAAGGTAGTCTAAGACCTCTAAAAGCAGGTAAATTTAAGAAGTTTTGTCCGCGTTTTTTTATGCACGTATGCCTCTACGGAGTGCCTTACAGAACAAAATATACAGTCCGAATAAAGCCGAAAATGGACTTTAATTACGAAGTAGGCAAAATTAATTTATTTACAAAAAAAGTTTGATATGAAAAAGTGTTTTATATTGGTATGCAGTATGTTTTTGGTATCTATCGGTGCGTATACTCAATGTGCAGAATGCCGGGACGAAGATGACTGGAAATTTGCTGCGGGAGTAACGCTCTTTAATAACAGTAAGAATGGCTATGTTTCCAAAACTGATTTTTTGGAGCGGCGACCTTTAGAATTTGATTTCAGGTACAGAATAAATAACCATCACACTTTGCGAATGGGTATTCCTTTTGCTTGGAAAGTAAATGGTACGGGCGGAAATGTTTTTCCGCCATTATCTATCGATGAAACTATGGATAATAAGGCTGCTGCCTATATTGATGCTATGAGAGAAGAACCTTTTTTAAATTATTGTGAAATAAAGCAACTTTATAATAGGTTAATTGGCGTAGCGTTAGGATACGATTATGATTTTCCTCTATCATCAAATTTATCTTTCTTTGCAGGAGTGGACTTGGCATATAATTATTTGTATTTTTATAGTGAATACTATATAGTGACGTACGACAAATTAGATGGTAATAATATATCGAATTTGTTAGAGGTGTCATATGTAAAAAGTAATACTGCTAATTATAATGCCTATTCCGTGCGCCCACTTGCAGGAGGACGCGTCAATTTTAGAAATTTGATGTTTGAATGTTCTTTGGGATATAGTTTTTCTAAGGTAAATTTTAATGGAAAATTTGTATCTCAAAGTGCAGATTTCCCAAATTTCGGTACTAATCATTTGCGTTATCCTATAAATTTTACTCGCTTTTTATATCAAATTTCTTTATTTTATTATTTTTAGTTTAACATTTTAATTTTTTGAAAATGAAAAATAAAAAAGTTTTAATAACAGTTTTAATATTTTTGGGATTTATTCCCATTTGCAACGCACAAACTACCTACAATTATTGGGTGGAAAGTTGGGCACCTATGGAACAGTGGAAAAATCTCTATTGGTTCGCCGACTATCACGGTGCCCCTTATGTTTATCCGGGAGTAAATCCAATGCAATTTATTATAAAAACTGACAGTCCAAATCAAACTACCTCAGAAGGAAACTTTACAATTACATTTACAAATGCAAGTTTGCCAAATGGTACGACTACAGTAATTGACAAGTCACTATTTCAAATTGTTTGGAGTGATATTAGAGATGTTGGCTCTTTCTCAGTTATAAATGGTACTGGTAGTGGCATTACCTTTAAACCTAAACAGGGTGGAAATTTTGGTTTTCAGTTTAATATTGCTTCATTAAAAGGGCAAACGCCAAGTTTTGGTATTGGCGGTCCGCCGCCAATAGGGAATAATCAAACACTTCCTGCTTACTTGAATGTTGAAGCACGATATTTAAATTTAAGAGAGTATGATTGGACAAGTGGCGAACAGGATAAACGCGCCGAATTTTACGAATTTACTTTGCCTGCGAATTGGACAATAAATGGTAGCACTTATCAGAATGGTGCTTTTGTTGTTGATGCTGCTTCAATAAGAAGTAACAATTATTTTGTAAATATTCTTCCTGATTATTTTACGCAAGGAGAAATAAAAATTCGTGCCTTAAATAGGTTCAAAGATGCAAATGCTGGTAGTAACTATCAAACCATTACTATGAACCGTGGTTTTAAACTTACTACCTATCCTGCTACAATTCTGTTCGGAGATTTCAGTCCCAAGACATACGCTACAACAAAGCACACGGGTGTAACTTATGTATGGAAAGCCCCTGATGGCTGGCAAATCAATGGTGGCGGTAATACGGCAGAAGGTCTGGAATTAAACAGCGTAAGTATTACGCCTCGTTTTTGTTCATCCGGTACTGCTGTCGTACAGATGCAAATGAAAATGAATGGAAAATCATCCGATTGGTTTTCTTTCCCTACAACAGTAACAACCCCAAGCATTGCAAATACTACTGTGTATCAAAACATTCCAACTACAATGCAATTAAGCGGTATAAATGTAAATAATATACAGTCAATTACATATAGTGGTAATGGAGTAAGCCAAAGTAATGATAAAGTTACATTTTCGTTAACAGGCAATATTGATTTAACTGTATCTGTGTTATTAAATGGTTGTCAAACCTCATATAAATTTATACAAACCATTAATGTTAAGACTATTGAAATTGCGGGACCTTCTTTAGTTTGTCAAAATAATGTTGTAGCATATACTATTCCTGACGGCGCTACACCTACTTGGAGTCATTCGTCTAATCTGACACTCATTAATCAAACGAATTCGTCAATAAATGTACAGCCAACAGGTAATATTTCCGATAGGGCTTATGTACAAGCATCTTTTTCGGGTACAACAATTAATAAAGATTTTTGGGTAGGCAAACCCTATTTTTATTTAGTATACTCCAATTCGCCTGCATCATCAAATACAATTAATTTTTCATTACTTTGCGACCAAATGTCATTAGACAGGCAAGGAATAACTGATATAAGTTGTAAAATACTTTCGGGTACAGCATCACTTTATCACACTGGCAGTTTTAACGGCTATATAACTGGGACTGATTCCGAATGGAGTGTGGTTATGGAGGTAAAAGTTACAAATTCTTGTGGAACGTATACGATGCCATATACACTAATACATAAAGATACAGGTTGCCTTACGAGATATTCTATGTCGAACGAAGGGGATAGACATACGATTAGAGCAATGTTACCAACAGACTGTGCAAAAACACGAGATACCAACGAAAATAGAACTTATCAAATCATAGTTGCAAATGCAGTAACCGGCAATGTTGTAATTTCAACAATAGGAGATTCTTTTGATTTGAACGGCTTGTCTTCAGGTATGTACGTTGTAAATGTAATGATAAATGGCGAAGTGGTAATACGTCAAACTGTATTGAAACAATAACCCTAATAATTCAAGCAGGCATCGCACAAAAGCGGTGCCTGTTTTTGTTTTAAGAAAATAAAAAAATCTGAAAACTGAAAACTTTTTCGTACTTTTGGCGAAAATTCTCGTAACTTATATAAACAATGTCGCTTGATATAATATTAAACCTATGCGGATTGCAAATCTGCAAGAACAGGAAAATTGCAAAATTATTATAAAATATTAAAAATGAGACAAATAACAGAACTGAAAATTGCGCTTTGCAGCGACCATGCGGGATTTGAGTTGAAAAACCGCATTATAGAATATTTAAAAACGAAAAATCCGCTGGAAATAAAGGATTTTGGAACTTTTTCTGCCGCGCCGGCAGATTACCCCGACTATGCTCACCCTTTGGCTGTGGCTGTGGAAAACGGTGATTTTGATTTTGGAATTGCCTTTTGCGGTACGGGAAACGGCATTAATATGACCACAAACAAACATCAGGGAATTCGCGGTGCGCTTTGCTGGATGCCGGAACTTGCCGAGTTTGCCCGCCGACACAACGATGCGAATGTTCTTTCAATTCCTGCGCGTTATTTGGCTTACGAACTGACAGTTAGCATTTTAGATAAATTTTTGCAAACGGATTTCGACGGCGGACGGCATAAGACAAGAATTGACAAAATGCGATGTGAATAATTTTTTCGCAATTTATTTATTAATTTTCGCCACACGAAAAGTGAGGAAAAATATTACTACACAATAAATTAGCAAAAGTGCAAGCCAAAGCCGCTGATTTTTGAACATCAAATACGCCGAAGGCACAAGCACCACGCTTACCAAAAAACACAGTGAATAAAAACGCCGCTGCTGGTAATTTCCCGCTTTTCGAAATTTCATCGCGTCTAAAAAATGGTACAAAATTACCGCACCCGCGCCGACTGCAAAAATATATGGCGCATAATATTGATAATCAGTTGGATACAGCAATGCACCAGCGAGCAGCAACGCGCCGCCAAAAATGTACAAAGAATCGAAAGGTTTCAATTTTAAATTCATTTTTTCTTTTTTTCAATAATAAAAACATCTTCGTTGTCTTTTTTGAACAGGTACTGTTCGCGGGCAACTTTGTCAAGATTTTCACCAACTGTTTCTAATTCGTTGAGTTTGTGTTTGTTAATGTTGATTTCATTTTCATAATATTCGATTTTTCTGTCCAAATCTTTAATTTTTCGAGAAGTTTTAAAATACGAAATAAGATTGTAATTATCTAAAAAAACAAAAATTACAACAAAAATCAACACTACAATCACATATTTATTTAAAAAAATATGTTTTAATTTGTTTTTAATATTTTTTGAATTGTCGGACATAAAAATTTTTATGATAATATGGTTAAAATTATTTTTTGCAAAAATACAATTTAATTTTTAATTTTTTGTTTAAATAAATTCACTAATTTTGCCAAGAAAAAATATTTTATGAAACAGACATACGAACAGTCGGTAGCCGAACTTGAAAAAATTGTTTGCGAACTCGAAAACACAAAAGAGGCAAACATCGACGAATTAAATTTGAAAGTAAAGCGAGCAGGCGAACTGCTTGCGCTTTGCAAACGCCACTTGCACGAAACAGACAAAGAATTGGAAAAAATTTTGGAACAAATTCAGAATTAATTCGACTCAATTAGGATTTTTTACTTTTTACATAAATAATCTCACTATCCAAAAAATCCCGGCGGCTATTGCTGCGCTGACGGGAATTGTAAGAATCCACGCGGTAAGCAGTTGGCGGGTTACGCCCCAGCGTACTGCCGAAAGGCGTTTTGTTGCGCCGACGCCGATAATTGCACCGGTAATTGTGTGAGTTGTAGAAACCGGAATTTTCAGTATTTCAGTAAGATACAAAGTTATCGCACCTGCTGTTTCGGCTACTACGCCCTCAAAAGGCGTTACTTTTGTAATTCGTGTTCCCATTGTGCGAACAATTTTCCATCCGCCGGACATTGTGCCGAGCGAAATTACCGTAAAACACGAAATCGGCACCCACGCAGGCAGGTCGTTCACCGAATTTATTCCCTGTTCCAGCCCAAGCGAATGTGCCGCAATCATCGCTGCTGCAATAATTCCCATTACTTTTTGCGAATCGTTCATACCGTGTCCGATGCTGAAAAGTGCCGACGAAACCAACTGCAGCCGCTTAAACCAGTGATTTGCCTTATGAGGATTTGCTTTTTTGCTGATATGCTGAATGAGGATTGATAATATTGTCGCCATAATCATACCAATAATTGGCGCAAGAAAAATGAATGCGGCAATTTTTAAAACAACCTCGCCGTGAACCGCTTTAAATCCCCAGGCAGCGATAGCCGCACCTGCAAAACCGCCAATCAAAGTATGTGAAGAAGAAGACGGAATGCCAAACCACCAGGTTAGCAAATTCCAAATTATTGCGGCAATTATTCCTGAAAAAATGACTATCAGAGCAATTTCGCCATTCAAATATGTTACTTCAACAGTTTTTGAAACCGTATTTGCTATTCCAAATCCGCCAATAATATATTTTGAAATAAAAAAGGCGACAAAATTGAAAAAAGCCGCCCATAACACCGCCAAAAATGGGGTTAAAACCTTTGTCGAAACGATTGTGGCAATAGAATTTGCCGCATCGTGAAAACCGTTGATATAATCGAACACCAACGCCAGAACAATAATTATTATCAGTAAAGTCATATTCTTTATTAGTATTTAGAATGTGGAAGATAGGAGTTGGAAGTTGGAAGATATAATTAGAAGTGTGGATAAAAATGTTCAAAATTCTAAAATTATAAATCATGTTATTAATTTTAAAAAAAAATTATGACCTCCAACTTCTATCTTCTATCTTCTTTCTTCTTGTTCGCTATGCGTATTTTACAATAATTGTTTTAATAATTTTTCCGCAATATTCGGCAATATCGGTAGTTTTTTCGAGTTCGTACACGATTTCCTTTTTTTTGAGCAGTTCTATTCCGTCTTTTTCATTTTCAAATAAATTGATAACAAAATTTTCGTACAACTCATCTGCCTGATTTTCAAGGTCGTGCAAAGTTTTGCAGTATTCCACAACATTTTGAGCATTTTTCTTTATACTTCCAAGTTCTTCAACCGCCTTATGTATGTAATTTGTACATTCGTGTAGAACTTTTGTGAGTTGAATAGCCGCCTGAGGCACTTCTTTGGGGTTGTAAAACAAAATACGTTTTGCGCAACTGTTTACCCCGTCAATAACATCGTCGAGGCGGGTGGCAAGCGCATTAATGTCTTCGCGGTCGAAAGGCGTGATAAAAGTCTTGTTAAGTTCGTCAAAAACTTTGGTGGAAAGTTTGTCGCCTTCGCGTTCTTTTTCTTTAATCCTGCGATAATAGGATGCCGCAGTTTCGTGGTGGTAATCGCTCGCAAAGTCAATCAATATTTCCGATGCTTCAATAGCCACAATCGACAGGTTTCTCAAAAGAGGGAAAAACTTCGGCTCTTTTGGGGTAAGTTTACTTAAAAACGAATTATTCATTTTACTTAATTTTAGTTTTAAATTATTGAATATTAAATAATTATTAAAAACCGTAGAAAAATAATTTCACGTTTCAAAGGTAATACAATTTTATTGATTATGAAAAAATTTTTTTTGAAAAAATATTTGAAATTTTTTAGAAAATATGTTTTATAACATCAAAACGGCGAATATTTGTTAAAATAAATTATGATAATCGTTAATCAATAATCTTATTACGATTTTTAAAATTTTAAAAAAATATAATTTTACAAAAAAATCGTATTTCATAATTTGTAATTGGTAAAAAAATTATACCTTTGCATTTTTAATTTTAATAAAATATTTTTTAAAGTATTAATAATCAATAAAATAAAGTAAATATGAAAAGTATAAAAGGTACAGAAACCGAAAAAAATCTGTTGAAATCGTTTGCCGGCGAAAGTCAGGCACGTAATCGCTACACGATGTTTTCGCGTCAGGCGCAAAGTGAAGGTTTTGAGCAAATTGCAGCGATTTTCCTCGAAACAGCCGAACAGGAAAAAGAACACGCAAAGCGATTTTTCTCTTTTCTCGAAGGCGGAATGGTAGAAATTACCGCCACTTATCCGGCAGGAAAAGTTGGCACGACAGCCGAAAATCTGCTCGCCTCAGCAAATGGCGAAAACGAAGAGTGGAAAGAAATTTATCCACACTTTGCACAAGTTGCTGAAAATGAGGGCTTTGAAAACATTGCCATAGTTTTCCGCAAAATAGCAAGTGCCGAAGCAGAACACGAAAAACGTTATCGTCGCCTGTTGCAACGTCTTGAAACACAAACAGTTTTTGCACGCAACGAAGAAATTACGTGGCAGTGCCGCAACTGCGGGTTTGTTTTCCACGGTAAGGAAGCGCCGAAAGCGTGTCCTGCATGCGCACATCCACAGGCATTTTTCGAAGAAGAAAAACAGAATTATTAAAATTCCGATTTCAAAAAGCAACCGCAAATCAAAACAGGTTTGCGGGTTGTTTTTTGTAAAAAAAACATAAAATAACAAAAAAGATTTGGCGTTTTTTGGCACATTATGAAATATCTGACAGAGTGGAAAAATATTTTGCTCAACAATAAAAAAGTGGTGGAAAATTACTTTTTTATGACTGTTTTACAGATACTTAACTCTTTTTTTTATTTGCTGATTTATCCGTATCTTATTCGCACACTTGGTGCAAACAGTTATGGAATTTATGTATTCGCCTTATCGGTGATTACATATTTTATCACTTTTATCAGTTTCGGTTTCGATATGCCGGGCGTAAAAGCGATTGCCGAAAATGCCGATAATAAAGCGGCAAAAGAACAGACACTTTCGGCTGTTTTTACGGCAAAAATTTATTTGGAGTTTGCGGCGTTGTTGGTTTTTAGTGTTTTGGTTTTTTCAATTCCATTTTTTCGTAAAAATTACATTCTTTATTTTATTCTTTTTTCACAAACTTTAGCCAATGTCTTGTTTCCGCAATGGTATTTTCAAGGTATTCAACGGATGCGCACCGTTACTTTTATTCAATTAGGATTTAAAATTCTTACTTTGCCGTTTATCTTTTTACTTATAAAAACATCTTCGGATTTTACAACTTTTGCTGCTATTAGTACTTCAGGCATTCTGGCAGGCGCAATCACGGCATTTCTGCTTATTCGTTACATAGACGGATTGAAAATAGTGTGGCAACCGATTAATGCGTTGAAAAATAGTTATAAGGACGCTTTTCCTTTTTTTGCGAGCGGTGCGGTCGGAGTGCTGAAAGAACAAAGCATAATTCAGATAATCGGTATTTTTTTGAATTTTACCGACGTTGCAATATACGATTTTGCAAATAAAATTATTTTGTTGCCGCGTACAATTTTTTCGAGTTTGAATGGTGCTATTTTTCCGAAAATTATACAGAATTATGTTGGCGAAAATGTGCGAAAAATTATTAAAACCGAATATTTTATCGGACTTGCGGTAATTGTCGGCGTTGCGTTGCTGGGCGGCGTTGCGGTAAAAATTCTTGGCGGCGCGCCGATGGCGGCTTCATATCCAACAGCAATTATTCTAAGCGTTACGGTGCTTACGTGGCTTGTGGTGGGCGCATACATTAATTTTATTTTTATTCCGAATAAAAAATATTATTATGTAACTAAAAATCAAATACTTGCCCTTGTAAGTTTTGTGGTTTATGCCGTTATAGGACTATTGTATATGCAAAACGTTTATGTAATGGCAGCCGCATTATCACTGTCGGGCTTAACGGAAATTGTTTATACTCAATTTATTACATCGAAAAACAGACTGCTGAAATGACCCATAAAGTTTGCATAATAGTACCGATTTACAATGTTTCAAAATACATTGAACGTTGTGCGCGCTCGCTTTTTGAACAAACTTTTAACGATATTCAATATGTGTTTGTAGATGATTGTTCGCCTGATAATTCGATGGCAATATTGGAAAAAGTTTTGGATGAATATATTGAACGAAAAAAACATTCAACCATTTTTCGGCATTTAAAAAATGAAGGTCAGGCGGTTACGAGGTCGGACGGTTTAAATTTATCCAAATCGGATTATATTTTATACGTTGATAGCGACGATTATATTGATGTAAAAACGGTAGAATTGATGTACACAAAGGCAATAAATGAAAATGCTGACATTGTTGTTTGCGATTTTTTGCTTGACTGGGGGAATGTTACCAAAATGTTTTATCAACCATTTGACCCCAATAATATAGAATATACTAAACTTTTGCTAGATACTAAAGCGCAGCCGGGACTTCCCAATAAATTAATAAAAAGTTCTCTGTTTTTTAATTACAATATTTCATTTTTTAGAGATATTGATATGGGAGAAGATTATTCTACAACTCCTCGTTTAGCATATTACGCTCTCAAAATTGCCAAAGTTGATTTGCCGCTTTATCACTATGTGCAGACAAACAATAATTCTTATACAAAATCGTTTTCAGAAAAATCCATTAAAGATGTCGTTTCAGCAATAAATATTTTAGAATGTTTTTTTACACAAGTTCCCGATAGTGAGGTATTTACAAAAAGTTTGATGGAGGGAAAATTGCGAAAAAAAATAATGATGTTGATGTTGTCGAAATCTGATTATAGGCAAAAAATTGCAAATTTATTTTTAGAAACCAATGAAATAATTCCAACCGTGCGATTAAAAATTGAGGAGAGAATAACTATTTATTTGGCAAATAAGAAGTTATTCAAGTTGTTAGATGTTTTTTTGGCTGTATATTATCGTTTGGTTGGTTTTTCTCAAATATTAAAAGGACGAACAAAAAAATGATACTTGTTTTAATCAATATTTTATTTTGTATAATATCGTTTGTTATGGTGCTTGTTGCACCCGACACTTATTCTTATGGATTTTGCATTGCAGCAGCATCGTTGTTTTTGATTCAGAATATTATTTATTTCATTTTACGCAAAGATAGAAATGCTGTTTGTTTTGAATCATTTTTTGCTATTGCTTTTGGGTTAACCAATTTTATATATCCTATTTTTTATTTTCCTATAAACGATTCTTTTTCTGTTTTTGTGCTTGATTTTAATTTTTCAATAATTTCATACGCTACTGCAGTTGCCTATTTTGCCTATTCTGTATATTTATTGTTTCTTTCAATAGTTGAATACAAAGTTTCGCTGTCATCCGAAAGTGATTCAATTGTAATGCAGGAAGATTTCATCGACTATAATAAATTATTAAAACAGATTTTTCTCATCGCCCTGATGTCTTTTATGGGTTACCTCGTTTCAGGTGGGTACGCTTCTTTGTCAAGCGAATATCAAGATAGTGGCTCCGGCGTTTTAGAAAAAGGTATTTCACCATATTTTTACGTCCTGTTTTTTACATCTACGATATTAATCGCCTTTTTGTTATTTAAAAACCATGTCCTAATTAATGCAAAAATTTTTTATTTCGTGTTTATTATTGCAACAGTATTATTATTTCTATCAAGCGGTTCGCGGACTCTGCCGTTGTCGCTGGTCTTGTGTTTGATTGTTTCTTTTAATAATAATGTCAAAAAAATTTCATTTCCTGTTTTTGCTTTGATTGTATGTGTAGGTATAGTTATATTAGCTTTTATTATGTATACTCGAACAGCAGTTTCCGATAAGATAGGTGCTTTTAATGATTCTGATATCACATCAATCTGGGATTTTGCATTTGACTTAATAATCAACAATCGCAATTTATATACTCTGATAGACCATGCTCATACTTCGGGTTACACCTATGGATCAAGTATGCTGGGCGGACTGCTCGCACCAATTCCATTTGCTGTAGGTTCATTGGTTTCTATAACCGGAATTCCACCAGAGTATTTCACTTCTGCAGGATTAAATACTTATTTAGAACTTGGTTTTAATTCTCAGTGGGGACTTGGCACAAACTTAGTATCCGACGTCTATCTGGCTTTTGGATTACCGGGGGTTGTGTTTTTCTTTGGATTATTGGGTTATCTTATCGGTAAGGCAAAATACCTGTCCGTAAACAATATATACTGGCACATTTGTTTGTACATATTTGTTTCTTATGCAGTATTTATGGTTAGAGGCGGTTTTTTTGACAGTTTTAGATTTTTGATTTGGGGTTTGGTGATTGTGTATGTTTTTACAAAATTCAAACTCAAAACAACTGATTATTAAAAAGATTTGTATTATCTTTAATATGCAACAATTTAAAAACATAGTTTTTTTTACGCCAATTTTAGATGCTGGCGGAGTAGAAAGAGTGTTCTTAACTTATGCTAAAGAATTGTTGAAACGTGGATATAATGTTTCATTTTTAACGGTGTACGACAATGGTATTTTTAATAATTTAATTGAAAGTTTAAAAATTGTTTCATTACATAAAAATCGGTTACGAAATTCAATTTTTTCGTTGATTAAATATTTAAGAAAAACCAATATTGATGTTTTTATTACAGGAGGTGAAATATCAAACGCAATATCAATTTTAACAGTAAAATTTTTTGGGCTTAAAATTAAAACTATTGCAAGTCATCATAATTATTTTATAAGTGAACATAACTCGCTGATAAACAAATTAATAGTTAAATATATTTACAGATTTTCTAACGTTGTACTGTCTGTGTCTGACGGAATAACAGAATTGTTAATACAAAAAGGGGTAAAAGCAAATAAAATAAAAACCATATATAATCCTGTTGATTGTCAAAGTATTAAAACATTAGCAAATGCAGAAACCACAATAGACCTTCCCCAAAAATATATTGTTTTCGTAGGAAGATTGTCACCGGTTAAGAATTTGGACTTGTTATTAAAATCATTTTCCGTTCTAATTAAGATTTTTCCTGAATACAAATTAGTAATAGTTGGTGATGGTGCGTTGAAAAATGAATTACAAAAAAAATCCATAGATTTAAAAATTGAGAACGATGTTTATTTTACCGGGTCGGTTTCAAATCCTTACCCGATAATTAAAAATTCATCGGTTGTAATATTGCCTTCTTTTGCCGAAGCATTGCCTACGGTAGTGTTAGAAAGTTTTGTTTTAGGAAAAACTGTTGTTTCGACCCCCAATAAAGGGGCTGTCGATTTGCTGGAACAGGGAAAAATGGGCTATATCGCTCCGACTTTTGACGATGAAAAAATTTTTGCCCAATATATTGAAAAAGCAATTTTATCGCCAGTAAGTAGCGCATTCTTACAATCGAAAGTACAAGAATTTGATATAAATAATGTAATCAGCAAACTTGAAAATCTGTTTTAAAATTGAAATAAAAAATAATGTTTGATATCACGGCATCAATAGTAACATATAAAAACGATATTAAAATCTTGAGAAAAACTATTGAAAGTTTTTTGAATACAGATTTGAATGTAAAATTGTATGTTGTTGATAATTCGAGCGATACGTTAATTGAAAAATTGTGCAACGAATATAAAATTCAATATTTTCCGCACGAAAATTTAGGTTTTGGTGTCGGTCATAATTTTATTTTACGGCAAAATGAAATGTTAGGAATATATCATTTAATATTAAATCCTGATATTTATTTTGAAAAAAATGTTTTGGAAACCTTATTTGAATATATGGAAAGTCATCCGAAAATTGGAAATATTATGCCGAAAATACTTTATCCAAATGGCGAAATTCAATATTTGTGTAAATTACTGCCAAGACCGATAAATTTGATTGGCAGAATTTTAATTCCATTTAAAAAAATAAAAAAAAAATTAGATTACAATTTTGAAATGCGTTTTTGCGATTATAATCACATTATGCAAGTGCCATATTTGTCGGGTTGTTTTATGTTTTTGCGCTCGGAAGCAATCCGAAAAGTCGGTGTTTTTGATGAGGGAATTTTTATGTACGGCGAAGATACCGATTTGAACCGTAGAGTTGGAAAATATTATCAGACAGTATTTTATCCAAAAGTTTCTATTATACATAATTTTGAAAGAGGTTCATATCGTAATTTTCGCTTGTTTGTAATTCATATTAAGTCGGCAAGTTATTATTTCAACAAATGGGGCTGGTTTTTCGACAAAGACCGAAAATTGATTAACAAACAGACAAAAGAACAATTTAGCGACAGCGTGTCTTACTAAAATTTGAATAGAGAATGAAAATAATTCTTGATAATATTGTTTTTTCTCTGCAAAAGGCAGGTGGTATTTCTATTGTTTGGAAAGAATTAATAGAAAGAGTTTTACATTCTAATTTTTCATATAATTTTATTGAATTTGAAGGTTGCCAAAACAATATTTTCAGAAAAGGAATTAACATTCCAGCCGAAAAAATTGTTTTAAAAAAATCATTTTTGATTTCAATAAAACGCTATTTTAATTTTCGTTCAAAAGAAAAATCGCCATACATTTTTCATTCGTCATATTTTCGTTATTCAAAAGACAGTCAGGCAGTTAACATCACAACCGTTCACGATTTTACATACGAATATTTTTACAGCGGCTTTCATAAATGGGTACATTGCCGTCAGAAGTACGCTGCAATTCGTCATTCTGACTATATAATTTGCGTTTCGCAAAACACAAAACAGGATTTACTCAAATTTTTACCCGAAACCAATCCTGATAAAATTCTTGTTATTTACAATGGCGTTGGTGCAGATTATTGTGTTTCGTCGGAAGATGAAAAACACGCAATACGCTGTAAATATGGCAATTATGCTCTTTTTGTAGGTTTTCGCAGCGTCTATAAAAATTTCCGTAATGCTGTTTTGGCTGTGAAAAAGTCGGATTTGAATCTTGTGATTGTTGGCGGCGAATTGACCAAAGAAGAACGAATATTTTTGCAGGAAGAACTCGGTGAAAATCGTTTTTTTGCCCTTACACGTATCCCAAACAGCAAATTAAGCAAACTCTATTCTGCGGCTTATTGTTTGTTGTATGTTTCTTTATACGAGGGTTTTGGCATTCCCGTGATTGAGGCACAAAAGTCCGGCTGCCCTGTTATTACTTTAAATACGCCATCTATTGTTGAAATCATTGGAAATCAACAACTTGTTGTGCAGGAAAATAATATCGAAAAAATTGTGGAAAAAATCAATTCATTGAAAAACAGCGAATTACGACAACAAATTATTGTTCAGGGAATTGAAAATTCCAAAAAATACACTTGGGACAATATGTATCAGCAAGTTAGCGAAGTTTATAAAATGGCAATAAAATAGAAATAATAATGAAAATATCCCTTATAACAGTTTGTTACAACAGTGCGGCAACAATACGCGACACAATAAATTCGGTACTTTCGCAAACTTACGAAAATATAGAATATATTGTTGTTGATGGTGGCTCTACCGATGGAACGCAGGAAATAATTATGAATTACGAATTACAAATTAAGAGTGATTTTCCGAATGTTGTTTTTAAATGGATTTCCGAAAAAGACAATGGCTTGTATGATGCAATGAATAAGGGAATTAAAATGGCAACCGGCGATGTGGTGGGATTTTTAAATTCAGACGATTTGTTTTACGATAATTGCGTAGTTGAAAAAGTAATGAATGCTTTTGCCGAAAATCCGAATGCAGATGCTGTATATGCTGATTTATTTTATGTTACTCATAATGATACGGGTAAAATTGTTAGAAAATGGATTACCGGCAAACAACACCCTTTTTGTAAGGGCTGGCACCCTGCCCACCCAACTTTTTATGTTAAAAAAGAAATTTACAACAAAGCAGGTTTATTTAATTTGGATTTCCGTTTGGCTGCCGATTTTGAAATAATGCTTCGTTTTATCGAAAAATATAAAATTTCTCTTTATTATTTAAAAGAATCTTTGGTAAAAATGCGTTTGGGCGGAACAACCAATAAAAGTATTAAAAACATTATAAATCAAAATATTGAGTGCATAAAAGCATTTAAAAAAAATCAAATTTGGGTTAATTCGTTTCTTTATCCTATTGTAAGAATTATTCCCAAATTAAAGCAGTATAAATAAATGAAAAAACTTCTTCTTACCGGCTCTTGCGGCTTTCTCGGCAGAAATATTTTGCCGATTTTGCAAAAAACATATCAGGTAAAAACGCTGGATTTACAAAATGCGGATTTTTGCTGTAATATTTCTGATGATATTCCTAATATTAATGAAAAAATTGATGTCGTTTTGCACGCGGCAGGCAAGGCACATATTGAGCCAAAAACCGAAGACGAAAAAAATCAGTTTTTTCAAATAAATTTTTCGGGTACGGTAAATTTGTGCAAGGCATTTGAGAAATCAGGAATTTTCCCCAAAAGTTTTATTTTTATAAGTACGGTTGCCGTTTATGGCTGCCCGACAGGTGAAAATATTGATGAAAATTATCCTTTGAACGGTACGACGCCTTATGCTTTAAGCAAAATTCAAGCGGAAGATTTTTTAACGGATTGGGCAAAAGCAAATAATGTAATTCTCTCAATTTTACGCCCTTCGCTTATTGCAGGCAAAAATCCGCCCGGAAATCTCGGTGCAATGATAAATGGAATTAAAAACGGAAGATATTTAAGTATAGGAAAGGCAAATGCACAAAAAAGCGTTCTTATGGTCGAAGATATTGCCAATCTCGTGCCATTTTTAGAAAAAAATGGCGGTATTTTCAACGTTTGCGATTCGCAAAATCCTACTTTTAGCCAACTGGAAAATCTGATTATCAGTCAATTACATAAAAGTACGATTATTAATGTTCCGTTTATTATTGCAAAAATTTTGGCTAAATTTGGTGATTTTGTTGGGCAAAAATTTCCAATAAATTCCGATAAATTAATAAAAATTACCCAGCCACTCACATTTTCGAACAAAAAAGCAAAAACAGAACTTGGCTGGCAGCCGCTTAATGTTTTAGAAAATTTTAAAATTAATTGATAATCAATAATTTACTTATATAAAAACCTCGTTATAACTCGCCAAAACTACCTAAAAACTACCACTTTTGGCGAATTATACAACAATAAATGAATAAAATTATATGCAAATTTTAGAATATTTTATCATATTTGTTATCCTTTTAGCACTCGAACTTGTTTATTTTCGCATTGCCGATAAACTTAACATTATTGACAAGCCCACCGAACGCAGTTCGCACACGCAAATTACTCTGCGCGGCGGCGGAATAATTTTTTATTTTGCCCTTGTTATATTCTTTATAATCAGCAATTTACAATATTCGTATTTTTTTGCAGGACTTACTTTAATTTCATTTATCAGTTTTGCCGACGATGTGCGTCCGCAATCGCGGCTTTTACGCCTCTGCATTCATTTTACGGCAATGTTGCTTATGTTTTTTCAGTGGAATCTGTTTGAACAGCATTGGTATTTTGCCATTTTCGCACTTGTGATTTGCATCGGGATTATTAATGCTTACAATTTTATGGACGGAATTAACGGAATTACAGGACTTTACAGTTTTGCCGTATTAATTTCTTTGTGGTTTGTAAATAATTTTGTTATAAAAGGTTTTGTGCATAATTCGCTTATTTATTGCGTTTTACTTTCGCTTGTAGTTTTTGGATTTTTTAACTTTCGCAAAAAAGCAAAATGCTTTGCGGGTGATGTCGGCTCGGTTTCGATGGCTTTTATTTTAATTTTTTTATTAGGAATATTAATAATTAAAACGCAGAATATCAGTTATATAATGCTGCTTTCCGTTTATGGTGTTGATTCGGTTTTAACAATAATTCACAGAATAATTTTGAAAGAAAATATTTTCAAACCACATCGCCGCCACCTTTATCAAATTCTCGCTAATGAAAAGAAAATGCCGCATCTGCTCGTTTCAACTATTTATGCGGCTTTACAGATATTAATTTTTATCGGTTTGTTGGTTTTTGCAGATTTTGCGCTATTGTATTCAATTACTGTAATTGTTTTATTATCAATAATTTATATTATTTTAATAAAAAATTTAAAAACATCATTATAACTCGCCAAAACTACCTAAAAAGTACCACTTTTGGCGAATTATACGATTATATTTTGCCATATCATATATTTTTTATACCTTTGTGGCGAAATATAAATACATTTTTGCTATGAAAAATAATATAACAGGACGGGAATATGAATTGAAATTGCTGCACGAACTATATTCTTCCAAAAAATCGGAATTTGTTGCAATTTACGGCAGGCGCAGAGTGGGCAAAACGTTTCTGGTGCGTGAAGTTTTTTCGGAACATTTTATCTTTGATGTGGCTGGCTTGGCAAATGCTACCACAAAAGAGCAGTTAGTAAATTTTAACATTTCGCTCAATAAAAACAATTTGGGAATAACTTTTAAAGTTGCAAAAAACTGGCTGGCTGCCTTTGAACAACTGTTTTTTCTTATAGAAAAATCGTCAAAAAAGCGAAAAGTGATTTTTTTTGATGAAATTCCCTGGATGGATACGGCACGTTCGAGTTTTATTACCGCTTTGGAACATTTTTGGAATGCAAGAGCGGCAGCGCGAAAAGATATTGTACTGATTGTGTGCGGCTCTGCAAGTTCGTGGATTATTAACAAATTAATTAATAATCACGGCGGATTGCACAATCGTCTCACGCGCAGTATTCATCTGAAACAGTTTACTTTAGGCGAATGCGAGTTGTATTTTAAATCTCAAAAAATGGATTTAAGCCGTTATCAGATAGCCGAATGTTATATGGCAATGGGCGGCATTCCTTATTATTTGAGCAAAATGGAAAAGGGATTGAGCGTGTCGCAAAATATTGACCGACTGTTTTTTGCACAGGATGCCGAAATGAAAAATGAATTTAAAAATCTTTATGCGGCACTTTTTCGTAATTCTGCTGATTATCTGCAAGTTGTGGCTGCTTTGAGCAAAAAAATGAAAGGATTGAATCGAAATGAAATTTTATTGGCTACAAAATTCAAAAGCGGCGGCGGATTATCCGAAATCCTTCAAAATCTTGAATATTGTGGCTTTATTCGTTCGTATCCTTCGTTTAATAATAAAAAACGCAATTTGCTTTATCAACTTATTGACCCTTTTACGCTGTTTTATTTTCATTTTATAGAAAAAAATGAGTACAATGATGAGCATTTCTGGTCAAATTCTTTGGATACGCCGTTGCGTAATTCGTGGGCTGGATACGCATTTGAGATGTTGGCTTTGTTACATATAAAAGAAATAAAACAGGCACTGGGAATTGCCGGAATACAATCGCTGGTATCGGCGTGGCGTAGCGAAAACTCGACCGATGCCGCACAAATTGATTTGGTAATAAACAGAAAAGACGGAATTATTAATCTGCTGGAAATTAAATTTTCAAATTTGCAATATACAATAACAAAATCGTATGAAGAAAATTTGAGAAAAAAAGTTGCCGTTTTTAAAGCCGAAACCCAAACTCGAAAAGCAGTACATTTGTTGATGCTTACAACTTATGGATTAGTAAAAAATATTCATTCTGAAATAATACAAAAAGAACTGATAATAAATGATTTATTCTAATAAAAATCTCATTATAACTCGCCAAAACTACTATAAAAGTACCACTTTTGGCGAATTATACGATTATAAAAATTGAAATTTTTGTTGAATTTTTCTTTTGCAGTAATTATTTTAAAGATAAATGAAAATAATTATTTTACAATTTTTTTTACCAATTTATTGGGATTTTGTCTGTTATCAAAAAGTGATAAAATAATAATTCTATCTTCTTCAATTTTGTAATACAAACTTGTTTGTTTGCTTATAACACAACGTCTAACACTTGTATTTTGACTGCTTACAGGAAAAATAGAAGGGAACGAAACAATTATTGAAATATTTTTTTCTAATAAAACGGCAAAATTTTTCAACTCTCTCTCTGTCCATTTTTCATCAATGTAATCCAAAATTTGAGACAATTCAATTTTGGCGTTTGATGTCCAATCTACTTTTAATTTAGCCATTTCTCATAAAGTTTTTTTACCTCAAAATGAGGAATTGTGTTCCCATTTTCTGCTTCCAACAATCCCTTTTCGATAGATTGACGTTCATACTCAGAAATATCATTCCACCAACCGCTTTCAATTTGCTGCTGCTGTAATTGTTCCAAAAAACTTAATGTTTCCATATCTTGAATTGCAGTAATCCAAGTAATTAAATTAAGTTTTAATAAATAATTTTTGTTTACCGTATCCATTTTTTGAGTGCTATATTATATTTCTGCAAAATTAGTAAAAAATATAGAATGTGGAATGAAAAATATGTATTATGTATAAATTAAACATAAATAAATATTTTTTAAATTTAAATTTTAAAATTATAAATCGAAATTTGCAAAATGATATTTTTTTTGTAATTTTGCAACAAATTTTCATTTCTAAATAAAAAAACAAAAAATTATGCAGTGGATAGGACGCAGACAAAGCACAAATGTTGAAGACCGCCGTGGAATGTCGGGCGGCGGGAAAGCCGCACTTGGCGGCGGTGGAATTTTAGTTGCCGTTTTGGCAATTTACTCAATGTTTTCGGGTAATGACACATCTTTTTTACAAAATCTGGTGTCGGGATTGAACGGCGGCGGCTCGGCGCCAACCGAGCAGCGCGAATTGACCGCCGAAGAACAGAATCAGCAGGCATTTATCAAAACCGTTCTTGCCGATACGGAAGATGTTTGGGGACAGATTTTTCAGCAATCGGGGCAACAATATCAAAATCCGCACCTCGTGATTTTTTCGGGACAAACGCAATCGGAATGTGGCGGTGCAGATGCTGCCGTAGGACCGTTTTATTGTCCTGTTGATATGACGGTTTATTTTGATATGGATTTTTTCAATGAATTGAAAACACGATTTGGCGCAAAAATGCGAAATCAAGTTGATGGCGAGCAGGGCGACTTTGCCGTTGCGTATGTGATTGCGCACGAAATTGGGCATCACGTACAAAATTTACTCGGAACATCGACGCAGGAACAGCGGCTCGCACAGCGTGCGCGCAGCGAAGAAGAGGCGAACAAATATTCTGTTGCGCTGGAACTGCAAGCCGATTTTTACGCAGGAATTTTCACTTATGCCGACAATAAAATAAATAATATGCTGCAGCCCGGCGATATTGAAGGGGCGATTTCGGCGGCGCAGGCAGTTGGCGACGACGCAATTCAAAGCCGTATGCAAGGATATGTCGTGCCGGAAAGTTTTACGCACGGAACTTCCGACCAGCGCGTTTACTGGTTTAAAAAGGGCTACGAAAGCGGTAATCCATCGTTGGGAAGTTACGAAACAATTTTGAAATCAATATAATTTTTTTAAACAATATATTTATGGAAAATATTAAACCTTTAATTCGTATTCACGGCAAATCTCAGAGCCGTACAGCGTTAGGAATTTTAAATGCTTATTTGAAAATTCATCCGGACGCAACACTGTCGGAATTGCAGCAGGCATTTCCAAAATCGCTGAACACAAGAAGTTTTGGCGACCACATTGTCGTTCCTTTGAAAGAAACAAAAGGACACGAAAAACACTACTTTGAACAGGAAGATGAGATGATTGTTCTGAAAAACGGACAAAAACTCGCTTTGGTAGAACTTTGGCAAAAGGAAGATTTTGAGGCAATTTGCGAACACGCAAAACAGTACGGAATCGAAGTTGCCGAGTTTGAAAAAACCGAATCTTTCGAAAAAGGAAGTTACCGTTTGGAATATCTTAACAATTACGTGCCGCCCGAAGAATTTGCGGCGCCGGTTAAGAAAAAATGTAAATGCAAATGGTGGTGGTGGCTGCTGGCACTTTTGCTACTGCTGTTAATTTTATTATTCTGCTTTAAAAAATGCGGCTGGTGTGGCGCAGATAAATGTGCAAAACCTGCTGCGGTAGAAAATGTTACCCCAAAAGACACGCTGAACAATTCCGTCAATCCTGTGATTGAAAATGGCGATGCGATTTCGGTAAAATTACCTGACGGAAATGAATTGAAAATTGACAAAAACAGTTCGGAATACAAACTGTTTGCTTTTTTAAATTCTAATGATGCAAAAGTCGATTCGGGCGAAAATGGCTGGATAACAATGGACAAACTGCGTTTTGAAACGGGGAAAACCAACCTTACAGCCGATTCCGAAAATCAGTTGAATAATATTGCCGCAATTTTGAAATTCTTCCCAAATTCTAAAATTAAATTGGGCGGATACAGCGACAATACAGGTTCTGACGCAATTAATATGAGAGTTTCGACGGCAAGGGCAAAAGTTGTAGCCGATAAACTTATCGTTTCGGGCATCACAGCCGACCGCGTAACTTACGAAGGTTTTGGCTCAAAAAATCCTGTTTGCCCCGCCAACGACACGCCCGATTGCAAAGCACAAAATCGCCGCGTTGAAGTGAAAGTAACGCAGAAATAGTTGTCAAAAATGGCACAGAAAAAAGAAACGTAATACGCTTTTTAAGAGTGTGTTACGTTTTTTTTATGAATTATTTATCGTTTGTTCGATAATTTTTGGGAACCATTCATATTCAAGTGCGTGGACTTTTTGTGCAACAATTTCCGGTGTATCATCAGGGGCGATACGACATTTTGCCTGAAAAATTATATTTCCTTCGTCGTAATTTTCTGTTACATAATGAATTGTGATGCCTGTTTCGGTTTCGCCGGCTGCGCAAACTGCGCGATGAACACGGCTGCCATACATTCCTTTGCCACCGAACTTAGGCAAAAGAGCGGGATGAATATTGATAATTTTTTGTGGAAAAAGTTCGAGAATCAAAGGCGGAATTTTTAGTAAAAATCCTGCAAGAATCACGTAATCAATTTGTTGCCAAATTAAAATATCGTGTAAAACTTCCCAGTCCAAATATTCTTTAAATTCTAACGTGAAAGATTTTACGCCAAGTTTTTTGGCGCGTTGATGAACGTAAGCATTTTCTTTACTGGAAATAATTATTGGAAATTCAAATTCCTGATTATCAGCAAAATATCTGATAATATTTTCTGCATTGCTGCCAGCCCCCGACGCAAAAATCGCAATCCGCTTTTTCATTTAAAAAAATATTCAAAACGTAAAACCGAAACTTACCGCAGCCATTGGATAAAGGTCGCCGCCGGTGCCAATTATCGGGGTAAGTCCGACACGAAACAAAAAACCGCCTTTTGCGGGCGCAATACGATACATAAAACACATATGACCGATAAAATGACCGGGATGATTGCTGTCGTAAGTGTACAGCGAAACTTTGCGTGTCAAAGGTGTTACACCGCCGCCAACTTCAAAAGCGTGTCGCGAATTGCGCCGACCAAAAATGTAAGTTACCTGAATGGGAAACGAATAATAACTGTGTTTTTCTGTGTAGTCGGAATAATATGGAATACCGTTGGAATCGATCCAATCAATTGTTTGTCCTGCGGTAAAATCGGCAATTCCAAAACCGACACCTGCACGCATACCCCAGCCGCGATTTGAATTTGAAAATCGCGTATCAAAATTGAACGACATAATTACGCCAGCACCGCCAAGTTCGGCATAAATTGCCTTGTTCGCAATTTCGCGTTCGGGCTGTTCCACTCGTTGAAGTTGAGAAAAACCGTTTGCCGCTACGGCAAATACTGCTATTGTTAAAATTATTTTTTTCATAAATAAAAAATATTTTAAAAAGTTATTATTAAAAAAACAACCGCAAAATTACATACTTTTTGCGAATTTGCACCTATTTTTTTATTTTTTTTCTTAAAAAAATTCCTAATTATTTAGAAAAAAGTTTTATTTATGCCCGAAAAGCATTACATTTTCATTACTTTTGCAAAAATTTATATTCTATATAAAATAATATTTCAAGATTTCAAATTCCAAGATTTCAAAATTATTTTAAATCAATAAATTACAAATATATTTTATTTAATTCTTTTTTGAAAAATAAAATATTCAAAATAAAAACTTTCTGCTTTTCGGTAATGATTTTACTGATAAGTGCGGCAGGGCAACTGACGGCGCAAACCGATTCTGTTTCGGTTCTGTTGCCTTTTGATACTTTGAAAATAACGCACGACAGCACTGCTGTACGCAAAGTTGTTGAATTGCCAAAAGATACTTTGCCAAAAAAGAAAAAAGAAAATGCCATTGATGCGAAAATTGACTATACCGCGCAGGATTCTATCGTTTTATTTGCCAACGGGACAGGGTTTTTGTACGGCGCGGGCAATATGAAATATAAGGAAATTAATTTGAAAGCCGATTATATCCGCGTGAAAATGGACAGCAGCATTCTTTTTGCCCGCGGAATTACGGACAGTTTGGGTGTTGTAAAAGGCAAGCCCGAATTTTCGGAAGGCGAACGGAAATTTATCTCAAAAGAATTGTCTTATAATTTGAAAACCAAACGCGCTTTTGTGCGGCAGGCAGTAACCCAGGAAGGCGAAGGATATATTATCAGCGATTATACAAAAATGAATGCCGACCGCCTTTTGTCAATTCAAAACGCCAAATATACCACTTGCGACAACCACGATGACCCGCATTTTTACCTTAAAATTTCCAAAGGAAAAGTAAAAACGGGCGATTATATTGTTGCCGGTCCGTCGCAAATGTACGTTGCGGATATGCCGCTACCCTTGGTTTTGCCATTTGGGTATTTTCCTTTTAATAAAACATATTCTTCGGGCTTGTTGATGCCGTCTTATGCAGATGATATGCAACGTGGGCTGGGGTTAATTCACGGCGGTTATTATTTTGCTTTTAATGATTATGTGGATGCCGAACTGCGCTCAGAAATTTATACAAAAGGAACTTGGGCTTTATCGTTAAATTCCACATATTTAAAACGTTACAGGTATAATGGAAGAATAAATATTGATTACAGAAATGACGTTATGGGCGAAAAAGAAATGCGCGATTATTCACAGAGTAAAAATTTGAGAATCGGCTGGTCGCATTCGCAGGACGCAAAAGCAAATCCTTATACAACATTTTCGGCAAGTGTTAATTTTTCTACTTCGGGTTATAACCGTTCCAATATTAATAATTATGCAAGACCTGAAATCACTTCGCAAAACCAGACCGCATCAAATATTTCGTTTTCAAAACGCTTTCCGCGTATTCCATCACTTGGAATTACTTCAACCTTTTACTTGGAACAACGGACACGCGATTCTACTCTTTCGGTCAAGTTGCCTGATGTAAATATTTCGTACAGCAGCACAAAGCCCTTTAAACGCAAAAATGCGATGGGAAATGAACGCTGGTATGAAAAAATTACATTTAGGTATTCGGGAACGCTTTCCAACTCAATCGGACCTGTTAATGAAAATTTATTTTTCAAAAAAAATCTGATAAAGGACTGGCGAAACGGTATAAAACACAATATTCCGGTCGATGCAACTTTTAACGCGTTTGGTTTTGTAAATATCACACCTACAATAAATTATACCGAGCGGTGGTACACACGAAGTATTAAACGTTCTTGGGATAAAGTAAATCAAAAAGAAGTTCTTGACACAACAAACGGTTTTAAGCGGGTTTATGATTTTAGTGTCGGGGTAAGTGCAGGCACAAAAATTTACGGTTTTTTTGTTCCGAATCAAAAACTTTTCGGCTGGACGAAAATTGCAATGATTCGCCACGTGATAACCCCAAGTGTAGGTTTGAGTTGGCAACCCGATTTTGGCGACCCGATGTGGAATTATTACGGCTCTTATATTGAAGAAAAAACCGACCCGAATAATCCCGGTAATTATATTCAAAAAGAAGTACAATATTCGTACTATGAAGGCAGTTTGTACGGCACACCAAGTCGTGGCAAGTCGCAGTCCCTGAATTTTTCTTTGGATAATAATTTGGAAATGAAACTGCGCAACGATGCCGATACCACCGGCAAAAGTCCGTATAAAGTTGTCAGTTTGATTGACCAGTTTTCGCTTGGCGGCAATTATAATTTTGCGGCTGACTCGATAAAATTAAGCAATATCAGTGCAAATTTGCGTCTAAAAATAGGAAAAATACCGATATCTTTCAGCACTTCTTTTGACCCATACGATTATGCTGTCGGTGCGGCAGATAAAGATTATCCGCAAGGCAGACCGGTAAGAATTAATACATTTACTTGGAAAAATGGGCGATTTCCGCGCTGGTCGGGGATAAATTGGGGAACAAACGGAACTTTAGATAATGATACTTACAAAAAAATTAAAAAGTTTTTAGGATTAGATAAAGACAGTAAAACCACAGATGGCGACACAAACAATGATTCTGAAAACGCAAATCAAAATAATTCTTCAAATAATAATCAGCAAAATAATAATTCGGGCGGCGAAATTGACTCAGACGGTTACGAAAAAGTTGATATCAGATGGTCAATCGGCTGGAATTATACTATTACTTATGGACCATCTTTTCTGCCAGCGGACTTTATGTACGATAAAATGCGGTATAAAAATCGGATTACCACAAGCAACTGGGGGCTTTCGTTAAATTTATCGTTGGGCAAAAACTGGAACGGCTCTACAAGTTTTTCGTATGATGCTTTGCATAAAAATTTTACAACATCATCATTTTCTGTTCGGCGAAACTTGCACTGCTGGTCAATGTCGGCGAGTTTTGTTCCTTTTGGTTGGAACAAAAACTACTCTTTTCATATCGGCGTAAATGCAAGTATGTTGCAGGATTTAAAGTACGACCGGCAATCGCGCCAGTCGAATCAGATTTCGTGGTATTGAATTTCTTATTGCGTTTCAAAAGGCGAGGCAGGCAAGCCGTTTTTGCCGCGCAAATTCCAAAGGTTTGGATTGTCTGCCCAGGCATAACGTAACTGAACGGGATTGGAAATTTTTTCGTTCCAAACTTCTATTGTTTTCCCAACAATTTTTGCATTTGCAGCAAGAAAAGTTCCGCCTTTTTTATCGGAAATATAAAATCCTTTTAATTCATCAACTTGCTGAAAATCAGCGGTTTCTTCTTTAAAATAAAGAATAATTTTATTCCCTTTAACTTCAAATTTTTCATATAAAGGACCATCTGCGACAATATTTTCGCCATAAACCAACTTTTGCGCCTGCAAAGCAAGCCGTGCCGCAACATCTTTCTTATTTAGCGGGTGAATGTCGTTCCATTCGCCAAGGTCAATGGTTACAGCCATTGCACAATTTGCAATTTTTTGACTAATAATCCTCTGAACATTGCGCAGAGCAGCCCAATTACTATTTTGTTGATAAGGTGCGGCTTCCATAAAATTGCAAAGTTGCACCGACAGAAAAGGCAAATTCTCATTTTTCCAATCTTCGCGCCAGGCAGCAATCAACGCTTTCATCAAATCAAAATATTCATAATAATTCACGGTGTTCGCCTCGCCCTGATACCACACAAAGCCCTTAATTTCAAAGTTTTGCAGCGGCGCAATCATCGCATTGTACAATCCCGTTGGCTGACAATGAATGTACATCACGTTGCCCGCAATTTGCGGCATAATAGTGCCGATTTTATACTTCCATTCGCCTTCGAGGTTGATTTCAAAGCCATTATTAAATACAATTTTATACGGTTTTTCCTTCACAAATTCAGGCACACCGCTTTGGCTCACAAGCCGCACAGTAACCGTATTTTTCCCATTTTTTAAAATATTTTTTGGAATAAAATAATTGCGTGGCGGATATTGATAGGTCGTATTTCCAATAAAAATCCCATTCACAAACACAGAATCGGCATCTACAATTCGTCCCATAAAAAGTTTTGCATTTTGATTTTCAAATTCTTTGTCGATAAAAATATCTTTACGAAACCAAAAAACGCCGTTTTGCGCGGCGAAATCGTTTTTTCGCCCCCACGAATTGTCGAAAAGATTGGTCGTTTCCCAATCTTTGTCGTCGTAAGAAGTTGAATACCAGCGTGTTTGAGCGTTACTTCCCAAGTCCGCCAGATTTGAAACCTGCCACCAGCGTTGCGAAGGCAAATTGTTCAATTTCTGAATTTGTTTTACAAAATCATCGTCCTGCACAAGCAGCAAGGCATTTTCGGCGGCAGGAAACTTTCTTATATATTTTTCGCTAATCCACGCCTCGGCAGGCGTTCCGCCAACACTCGAATTGATTATTCCAACAGGAATTTTTGTTTTTTCATAAATAAATTTTGCAAAAAAATAAGCCACACCCGAAAAATCCAGTGCCGTTTGAGGCGTTAAATCCACCCACGAACACGCAGGAACGTCCGCCTGCGGCTCGTGAAAATTGTACGCCATCGGAATTTTTACATACCGAATTTGCGGATTGGAATAAGCGGAAATTTCATCGCCGTATTTGCTCATAAGACGGGAAACGGGCGTTTCCATATTCGACTGTCCGTTGCAAAGCCAAACATCGCCAAAAGTTACATTATTGATTATCAGCGAATTAATTTTGATTGAAAAATTTCCGCCGCCTTTTTGCGCGGGCAAAACAACTGACCAGTTTCCGTCATTGCCGGCAACGGTTTTATATTCTTTTTTATTAAAAATAACGGTAATATTTTCGTTTGGCGTAGCCCAGCCCCAGATTTTCGCAGGAATATCGCGTTGCAAAATCATATTATCGCTCACAAGATGCGGCAAACGCACCTGTGCCGCAAGCATATTTGCAAAAAATAATATTATAAGAAAAAAAGTGAGTTTGTTTTTCATTGCAAGATTTAAATATTTGTGTTTTCTTGCACGCAGAAAACGCTGAATAAAAATATTTTAGCAGATTTATTTTGAATTTTTCTTATAATATTTGATCAATTTTGGGATAACTTCTTCGATCGTTGCAGTGATTACATAATCGGCAATAGTGTTAATTGGTGCGGCAGAATCGCTGTTAATGGAAATAATCATTGACGATTCCTGCATTCCGGCAATGTGTTGAATTTGCCCAGAAATTCCGCAGGCAATATAAAGTTTTGGGCGCACGGTAACTCCGGTTTGCCCAATTTGCCGCTCGTGTTCTGCAAAACCGGCATCAACAGCCGCACGGCTTGCGCCAACTTCCGCCCCAAGAACGTTTGCAAGTTCGTAAAGAAGTTTGAAATTCTCTGCCGAACCAACACCATAGCCGCCCGAAAGAATTATTGAGGCACCGCCAAGATTAATTTTCGATTTTTCAATATGCCTTTCGATAACTTCTATCACAAAATCGGTATCGCAAACATATTTTGCCACATCAAGTTTGCGGGTTTGCCCTTTGTAGTTGGCATCGTGGATTTCTTTTTTCATCACGCCTTGCCGCACGGTAGCCATTTGCGGACGGCAATCGGGATTCACAATCGTAGCCACAATATTCCCGCCAAAAGCCGGACGAATTTGATAAAGTAAATCGTGATATGTTTTATTGTTCTTTTTATCTTCGTAATCTCCGATTTCGAGCGAAGTGCAGTCGGCAGTCAAACCGCTGTACAAAGCCGACGAAACACGTGGTCCCAAATCTCGCCCAATCGAAGTTGCGCCCATAAGTGCAATTTGCGGCTGTTCCTGCTTAAAAAGATTTACCAGCAATGAAGTATGCGGCAGCGAAGTATAAGGCGCAAGACGATTGTCGTCCGCAATATGCAGAATATCAACGCCAAAAGGAAATATTTGCGCACCCACATCATCGAGTTTATATCCTGCGGCAACGGCTTCGAGTTTTACGCCAAGGCGGTCAGCCAAAGTGCGTCCTTTGGTCAAAAGTTCGAGCGAAACCTCACTTACAACCGAATCCTCAATTTCCAAATATACAAAAACATTATTCATATTAAAAAATCTGTTTTATTAATAAAAAGTCGGCAAAAATAGTTAAAATTTTTTATTACGGCAAAAAGTCCATTGCTTTTAAAGTAAAAAACAATAAAATTTTGCCGAATTTATCTCATTTTTAATATCTTTGCAAAATTTTAAAAAATAAAATGCCAATTTCCGACTACACTTTACAGCAGCAACTTGCCGACCCGAAAACGCGCGAGAAAGCGTTTTCGCAAATGGTTGTGATGTATCAGGAACGGCTTTACTGGCATATTCGCAAAATGCTACTCGACCACGAAGACACCAACGATGTGCTGCAAAATACTTTTCTCAAAGCGTGGGGCGGACTTGATAATTTTCGCGGCGAATCGCTGCTTTCGACCTGGCTCTACCGCATTGCTACCAACGAATCGCTGACTTTTCTCACGAGCAAACACGCCCGCGCTGCGATGGCAAATACCGATTACGAAGATGAAATGCTCAAAAACCTGACCTGCGATAATTATTTTGACGGAAATCGGGCAGAATTTTTACTGCAAAAAGCAATTTTGACGCTTCCGCCAAAGCAACGGCTGGTTTTTAATATGAAATATTTTGACGACATTACTTACGAAGAAATGGAAAAAATTACGGGAACGACCGTTGGCGCACTCAAAGCGTCGTATCATCACGCTGTGAAAAAAATTACGGAATTTATTGAAGAAAACCAACCTTAAAATCGCGGTAATTTGTATTTTTTCAGTTCTGTCCGCAAATTTTTACTCTCGCCGTTTGTAACTTTGTCCATCAAAGCCCAAAAACGCGGCGAATGATTCATTTCGTGGGTATGACAAAGTTCGTGAAGTAGCACATAATCAATAAGTTGTGGCGTTGTAAGAAGCAAATAAAATGATATATTTATGGAAAATTGCGTTTTCAGAATATTTTTTTTCGCCCGCGCACAACTTCCCCAGCGGCTTTGAGTAGATTTTATTGTAACTTTATAAAATGTAAAATTATGTAAATCAGCAAGTTGTTTTAGCCGAGCAGGCAAAAGCCGTTTTGCCTCTTTTCGTAAAAAATAATTGATTCCATTCCAAAAAATTTTCTGCAATTCTTTGGTTTTGCAATCTTTTTCCTTTGGAAATTCTATTGTTAAAATATTATTTTTAAGTAAAAAAAACACATCTGAACGCTCAGCAGCCGCAGGTTGAACGGTAAAAGTAAGAGTTTTTAAAGGATTTTTGGGCGAAACAATTAATTGATTATCTGCATTTTGACGAATTTTCTGCTGTTTTTTCAAAATTAACGTTTTTTTCTTTTCAATAAACAGCAACGCCTCTTTTTCCGTTATCCCGACAGGCAAATTTACCCGCAAACCTGCCGATAAAATTTTCACACTGATGCGTTTACATCTTTTATCCGTCAAAAAATTTATTTCACCAAAATCGTTGGAAATCATTTTTTCAAATTTCTAATTTTCTGTCAAAATAACCTTTGCAAAGGTATCCCAGCCGTATTTTTCTTTTTCGGCTTTAATATTTTCTATAAAAGTTTTTTCGCGTTTCTTTTCAAAAAAATCCACCAACGCATCGGCAATTTCGTTTGCTTGCGGCGCAACGACATAGCCAACCGCACCGTCAGGCACAATTTCGGGCAAACCGCCAACATTTGTAACCAACATCGGTTTTTCAAAATGATACGCAATTTGCGAAATTCCGCTTTGTGTCGCCGTGCGGTAGGGCTGCGCAACAATATCCGCCGCGCAAAAATAATATTTTACCTTATTGTCGGCAATGTAATCGGTGTGCAAAACAACCTGATTTTCAATTCGCAAATCCTTAATTTTGCGATAATAAATTTCCGCATCTTCGTAAAATTCGCCTGCAACAAGCAATTTCAAATTCAAATCTCTAACTCGCTCATCTGCAAACGCTTCGAGCAACAAATCAAGCCCTTTATAATGGCGAATAAATCCAAAAAACAGCACAATTCGCTCGTTTTCGTTGATATTCAAAAACTTACACGCAATCTGCTTTGACATCGGCTCGCCGTAAGTATCGTAAATCGGATGTGGGCTGCAAATTTTCGGTTTATTTTTTTTGTCAAATAAATTTATATCATTAATAACTGATTTTGAGAGAGTTACAAATTTATCAATATGTTTTACAAAATATTTTGGCAAAAATTTATCCAAAATATTCGGTTCGTGCGGTATCATATTATGAATCAGTGCAATACGTTTTATTTTGCTGTTTTTTCCGATAATTTTCGCAATCGTACCAAAGCAGGGTGCCATAAACGACATCCAATAGCAAAATATCACATAATCAGGACTTTTACTACTAATTTCTTTGCCAACTTTGAGCCAGTTAAACGGATTTATTGAGTTAATCGTGCGTTCAATTATCAGATTTTTCGGTGCCGCCTCGTCGGAAAATTGTGTTTTTCCCGGAAATAAAAATTTCGGATATTGCAATGTAAATGTCTGAATTTCAACATTATGTCCTTCGCGTACAAATTCATCTGCCAGCCGCTCGTTAAAAGCCGCCAGCCCGCCGCGGAAAGGATGAGCCGTGCCAACAATTATGATTTTCATTTTTTTTAGAAGAAAAAATTATTTGCAAATATACAAAAAAATTTGATAATTGGCGAAAAATTATTTTTGTCGATATAATGAAAAATTGTAGTTTTGCAGTGTATTTTTTTACAAATGAAAATAATAAAATTAACAGTTATTTGCATAATTGCAGCATTAATTTGCACAGGGTGCTCAATATTAATGTCAAAATTGTACGGCATTAAAGAGATAAAGCAATTTAATGAAAAAGAATACTTATCTTTTATTTCAGAAATTAAAAAACAGATAGATTTTGCCACTTTGGTAAGTGATTCTAATCAATATAATCGTGTTTTTAACATTGTAAAAGATGCTGAAATGAAAAAGCATTTTGCGCAACCTGTCCAAATTCTGTATTTTGATAAAAGTAATCTCGTCTCATTTCATATTAATTGTTTAGCAAAAGGAAGTTTCACTAATCTCAATTGGAACACCGATAACAGATTTTCAACTTTCATTCCTAAAAGTGCAATAAATGTTGATTCTTTAGCAATTACATTAAATGAATATAGTAATATTTATAATGAAATAAACACAAATTCCGATAAACAATACACAATACTGATTTTCTGGACTTTAGCATTAAAAAAAGTATCAAATACTGCAATAGAAACGGTTATTGAAAATCTTAATAAATTCGGCAAGGCGGCTGAAACCGATTTGTATTTGATAAATACAGATAAATGGTTTGTTGGAAAATTTTAGTCCTCGACCTTACCTGAAAAGAGATTGTTTATAATTATGTACAAATATACAAAAAAATAGATTTTGCAGTATTTTTGTGAAAATATTTATGAATTTACATTTTTTCAATCCCGGTCACGAGGCGGCGGTTTTTAACGGTTCGCCGTTTTATGTTGCCCCTGCAAACGTGCGGCTTATGCAGCGCGAATTTGCGTTTTTGCCCGCCTGGTATGCGCAAAGCGATGATTTTGTGCTTGTTGAACAAAATTTTGATTTCTCTTTTTTTGAAAATTTAACAAATTATTTTCCAAATTTACCTCAGCCCGTTTCTTGTAATCAAAATTTTATTCTAAATTTTAATAATTCAAAATATGATTTTAATGGCTCTGTAAATGCTTTATGCTGGGGAATTTCGCCTGCGGCAATTCATTTTTTTGAAAAAATACAGACAAAAAATGAAATAAATTTGCGCGTTCCGAAATGGGAAAATGAATTTCGCAATCTTTGCTCACGGCAGACGGCAAACGATTGTATGGTTTATTTAAAAAATAAAATTCCACAAATAAAAGTCGCTGTGCCGCAATTTATAAATTCAATGCAAACTCTTGAAAATGTGATAGATAATTCAAGGGGTACATTAATTGCAAAATTGCCGTTTTCTTCTTCGGGGCGCGGAATTTTGAAAATTGATTCAAACAATTTTTCCCGCGCAACTCGGCAAATTATAAACGGCTGGCTGCGCCGTCAGGGTAGCATTTGCGTTGAACCAAAGTACGAAAAAATTATGGATTTTGCACTCGAATTTTTTTGCGAAAGGGGGATAAATATTAGTTTTGTTGGCTATTCGCATTTTGAAACAGATAAAAAAGGCAGTTATATTGGAAATTTTTTGGATTCACAAAAAAATATTGAAAATAAAATCCTTCAATATATTGATAATAAATTATTTACAAAAATAAAAATAGAATTACAAAATTTTTTAAATGAAAAATACAAAAATTATACAGGATTTTTGGGAATTGATATGTTGATTTATATTTTTGAAAATCAATATTTTATATATCCTTGCGTTGAAATTAATATGCGGGCAAATATGGGGATTTTAGCCATAAATTTTGTAGAAAAATATCTGTTTTCGGGCAAAACCGGTTGTTTTTCGGTTGATTTTTGCAAAAATTCGGGCGAAGTTTATGAAAAACACAACGAAATGACAAAAAAGTTTCCACCTCAATTTGTCCACGGAAAACTATACAAAGGATACCTTCCTCTTTGCCCGATTGACAAAAATAGCAAATTTTGGACTTATGCTTTGGTGGATTAAAAAAGCGATTTTTCTGTGTTGTCCGATTTTTTTCTTTTCTTTTCGCCATTCCAGTCGAAACTTTTTCTGTGAAAGGCGGTTAAGCCGTTTTCGGCGATCGCTTTTCGGTGGGCGGCGGTTGGATAGCCCATATTTTTATTCCAAAAATAATGGGGAAATTTTTCGTTCAACCTTTCCATAAATTCATCTCGGTGCGTTTTTGCAAGCACCGAAGCCGCTGCAATCGACAAATATTTTCCGTCGCCTTTTACAATCGTTTGATGTGGAATATTTTTATAATTTTTAAATTTATTTCCGTCAATAATCAAAAATTCAGGCGTAACAGACAGATTATCAATGGCTTTGTGCATTGCCAAAATTGATGCATTCAAAATATTTATTTTGTCAATTTCATTATTATCCACAAAAGCAACCGACCACGCCATAGCATTTTGCTCAATTATCACACGCAGTTTTTCGCGCACCGATTTTTTAAGTTGCTTGGAATCGGTAAGTTCTGCACATTCAAAGTTTTCGGGCAAAATCACAGCCGCCGCCACAACCGGACCCGCCAAGCAACCGCGCCCTGCCTCGTCGCAGCCGCATTCAAGCGCAAATTCCGAATATTTTTTTTGCAAAAAATTGATTTTCATTCCTTTATGGTTTTATTTTTTCACGTCATTCTGAACTTGTTTCAGAATACACTTATTTTCAGGGGATTGCGGGTCAAGATGCGCAATGACGAATTGGGGTTTTTGGCTTTCCCTTTTTAAAAATAAGTTCGCAAAAGTAGAATTTTTTTTTAACATACAAAACAAACAAAAACCTGTTAAATATTATTTTTTTGCGAAAATTTTTCTAATTTTACATCTCATTGAAGAACTGTGGAACTAATTTTTCTCGTGAATAAAATATAAAAATAACTATTCATTCACGCAAAAGTTGAATTTTTTCGTGAATAATATGCAAAAATCACTGTTCATTCACGTAAAAATTGAAAAATATTTTATATTTTTGCAGTCGAAAAATTTCATTTTTTATGATTACTCAAAATAAAAAAGAAAATCTGAACCGATTGAAATTGGAATACGAGCAACTGCGTGCAGGGCATGCCGATTTGTTGAAAATAATTGCCGAGTCGGAATTACCCGAAATGGTATATAACTCGAATGCGATTGAAAATTCTACGCTAACGCTCAAAGAAACGGAAAAAATTCTGTTGGCACAAGCATTAATGCGTGAAGTATCGTTGCGCGAAACATACGAGGCAACAAATTTGGCGCGAGTGATAAAATATCTTTGGACTCGTCCAAACTACGAACTTTCGGTAGAAAATTTTGAATTGCTGCATCAAATGTTGCTCGGCGGCATAAATGACGATTATTCGGGGCGTATTCGCCGCACGGGTGAATATGTGCGTGTGGGCTGGCACATTGCGCCTGCGCCGGAAATGGTAAAACCATTGCTCGAAGATTTGATACACGATTACAACAGCGATGCGCATAAATATTTTTTGGAAAAAATCGCTGAATTTCATTTGCGTTTTGAAACCATACATCCGTTTTGCGATGGCAATGGGCGAATGGGGCGCTTAATTATCAACCTGCAATTAGCCGCTTTGGGCTATCCACCTGTAATTATTCAAAATAAAGGTAAAAGAGAAGAATATTATCCAATTTTTGATGAATGGCGCGACAAAAACAAATCAGATAAATTTGCTGATTATATGTATCTTGCATTGTCGGAGTCGCTCAACAAACGGCTTGCATATTTGCGAGGCGGTGAAATTATAAAACTTTCCGCCTATATCAAAGAAAATGGATTGAATGCGTCAGCAACTACCAACGCTGCAAAACGGCAAACTGTTCCGACTTTTCGGCAGGAAGGAGTATGGCGAATTGGAAAAGACTTTAAACCATTGAAACTCAAATAAATAAAAATAAAATTGCATTTGTTAGTTAAATTTACATACAACATTATTTTTAAATAAAAAAACAGTTTTTTGCAAAAAAATCGTACCTTTGCAGATTATTTTTTTTTAACAAATTTAATTTTAGGAAAAAATAATTTGAAATCTTGAAATCTTGAAATTTTGGAATAAATAATAAATTGAAATAATGGCATTTAACGATATTTTAAAAAAGATTTTCGGCAATAAAGCGCAGCGCGATTTGAACGAAATAGAACCGATTGTACTGCAAATAAAACAGGTTTATGAAACGATTACAGGGCTGAGTAACGACGAACTTCGTGCGAATGTTCAGCAACTCAAACAGCGCGTAATCGATTATCTGGCTGACGACAAGCGCAAAATTGCCGAACTGCGCGACACTATCGAGCAGACAGAAATTGACGTTCGCGAAAAAATTTATGACGAAATAGACAAACTCGAAAAAGACGTTCAGAAAAAAACCGACGAAATACTTGATGTGATTTTGCCCGAAGCGTTTGCTCTGATGAAAGAAACGGCAAAACGCTTTAAGGAAAACGCCGAAGTGCGCGTAACCGCAAACGATTTTGACCGCGACCTTGCCGCCGTTCACGATTTTGTAACCATCGAAGGCGATACTGCCGTTTATAAAAACGAGTGGATGGCTGGCGGAAATATGATAACCTGGGATATGGTGCATTACGACGTGCAACTTTTTGGCGGCGTGGTGCTACACAAAGGGAAAATCGCTGAAATGGCGACCGGCGAAGGTAAGACACTCGTTGCTACTTTGCCTGTGTTTCTTAATGCCCTTGCCGGAAACGGCGTTCACGTGGTTACAGTTAATGATTATCTTGCAAAACGCGACTCGGAATGGATGGGAACGCTTTATATGTTTCATTCTTTGAGTGTGGATTGCATCGACAAGCATCAGCCGAACAGCGAACCGCGCCGCCGCGCTTATGCTGCCGATATTACTTTTGGTACAAATAATGAATTTGGTTTCGATTATCTGCGCGACAATATGGCGACTTCGCCTTTGGATTTGGTGCAGCGGCAACACAATTACGCCATTGTCGATGAGGTTGATAGCGTGTTGATTGACGATGCCAGAACGCCTTTGATTATTTCCGGTCCGGTGGCAAAAGGCGAAGACCAACTTTTTGAGAATTTTCGTCCGCAGGTAGAAAAAATCGTTGAACGGCAGCGGCAACTTGCCACGCAATATCTTTCCGAAGCCCGCCGACTGTTAAAATCGGACAAAAAAGAAGAACAGGAAGAAGGCGCACTGTCGCTTTTCCGCTCTTTTAAAGGTTTGCCAAAAAATACGGCTTTGATAAAATTCCTTTCCGAACAGGGAATAAAGCAGACGCTTTTGAAAACAGAGGAATTTTATATGCAGGAAAATAACCGCAATATGCCAAAAGCCGTTGAACCGCTTTATTTTGTTATTGATGAAAAAAATAATTCGATAGAACTTACCGATAAAGGTTTCGACCTTTTGACCGAAAGCACCAACGACCCTGCTTTTTTCGTTTTGCCCGATGTCGGCAGCGAAATTGCCGAAATGGAAAAAGACACCACGCTCACAGCCGACCAGAAACAGCAGAAAAAAGATGAACTTCTTTTAAATTATTCTATAAAATCGGAACGTGTTCATACTATAAATCAATTACTTAAAGCATATACACTTTTTGAAAAAGATGTTGAATATGTTGTGATTGAAAATCAGGTAAAAATTGTTGATGAGCAGACGGGGCGTATAATGGAAGGTCGCCGATATTCTGACGGACTTCATCAGGCGATTGAGGCAAAGGAAAGAGTAAAAGTTGAGGCGGCAACGCAAACTTTTGCCACAATTACTTTGCAAAATTATTTTAGAATGTATCATAAACTTGCGGGAATGACCGGTACTGCCGAAACTGAGGCGGGCGAACTTTGGGATATTTACAAACTTGATGTTGTAGTTATTCCGACAAATAAACCTGTCGTGCGAGACGACCGCGAGGATAGAATTTATCGTACAAAAAGAGAAAAATATACTGCTGTTATTCAAGAAATTGAAGAGTTGATACAGCACGGTCGTGCGGTTTTGGTCGGTACGACTTCCGTCGAAATTTCGGAACTTTTAAGCCGAATGCTTAACGGACGAAAAATTCCACATAATGTTTTGAATGCAAAACTTCATCAGCGCGAAGCAGAAATTGTTGCTCACGCGGGGCGGCGCGGCACTGTAACCATTGCTACAAATATGGCAGGGCGCGGAACGGACATTAAACTTGCGCCCGAAGTGCGCGATGCAGGCGGTCTGGCGATTGTCGGGACTGAGCGGCACGAAAGTCGCCGTGTTGACCGTCAGTTGCGCGGACGTTCCGGTCGTCAGGGCGACCCCGGCAGTTCGGTTTTCTACGTTTCGCTCGAAGACGATTTGATGCGGCTTTTCGGCTCGGAAAGAATTTCCAAACTGATGGACAGAATGGGCTTTAAAGAAGGCGAAATGCTGGAAGCAAAAATGCTTTCGGACAGTATCGAACGCGCCCAAAAGAAAGTTGAAGAAAATCATTTTGGAATACGAAAACGCCTTTTGGAATACGACGACGTGATGAATTCGCAGCGTGAAGTGATTTACACAAAACGCCGCCACGCACTTATGGGCGAGCGAATTGGCGTTGATATTACAAATATGATTTACGATTCAGCGGAAAATATTGCTCAAAATGCAAAGGACAGCGAAGATTTTGAACTTCTCAAAGAGGAAATTCTAAAAACATTTGCAATGGAATGTCCTGTAACCGAAACTGAATTTGATAATATTCGTGTTAAAGAACTTTCGGAACGTATCGCCGTTGCCGCAATGGAAAATTTCAAGCGCAAAGCCGACCGAATGGCGGAAATTGCAAATCCTGTTATTCGTCAGGTTTACGAGCAGCGCGGGCAGGACTTTGAAAATATTCTTGTGCCAATAACTGACGGACGGCGCGTTTTCAACATCACGGCAAATCTGGCTGCGGCATATAATTCAAATGCAAAAGAAGTTGTAAAATCTTTTGAAAAACAGACACTTCTTTATGTTATTGACGATGAATGGAAAGAGCATTTGCGCCAACTCGACGAACTTCGCAATTCCGTTCAAAATGCCTCTTACGAACAAAAAGACCCGCTTTTGATTTATAAATTGGAAAGTTTTGGGCTTTTTAAGGAAATGATAAATTCGATAAACGAAAAATCGCTTTCTATTTTGATGCGCGGACAGATTCACGCTCAAGACCCGCAGCAAGTCCGCCGTGGACAGGCACCCGTTCGTTCGGATTACAGCCGCTATCGCACTCAAAAAGATGAAATGGCAACCGAACGTGAACGCACTCAGCAAGTTGCCGGGCGCGATACCCGCGAGCCGCAAAAAGTTGAAACATTCCGCCGCACCGAAGCAAAAGTCGGACGTAACGACCCCTGCCCTTGTGGCAGCGGCAAAAAATACAAAAATTGCCACGGAAGAGAGTAGGGTAGGGGCTATTTGAAATAATTAAAGTAAAAAACTCTATTTTAATTTCCCCAAAGCAATTTTTATGCGTTCAAATGCTTCTGCAAGTTTGTCGTCTGATGTTGCGTACGACATTCTGATACATTCCGGTGCGCCGAAAGCATCGCCTGCAACGCTGGCTACGTGCGCCTCGTCGAGCAAATACATTGCCAAGTCCGATGCGTTGAGGATTTTTCTGTCGCCCAACGATTTTCCAAAAAATTCCTTACATTCTGGGAAAATATAAAATGCGCCTTGCGGGCGATTTACTTTCAATCCGTCAATTTTGCTTGCCAAATCAACAACTAAATCGCGGCGGCGTTTGAATGCCTGCTGCATCTCTTTGACGCAGGTTTGGTCGCCTTCGTAGGCGGCTTGTGCGGCTTTTTGCGAAACGCTGCACGCGCCCGAAGTAAATTGTCCTTGAAGTTTGTTGCACGCATCAACTATCCATTTTGGCGCGGCAATCCAGCCAATTCGCCAGCCGGTCATTGCGTAACATTTTGATACACCGTTGATTACAACAGTCCGCTCACGCAAACTCTCAAACTGCGCAATACTTTGATGTTCGCCCTGATAATTTATATGTTCATAAATTTCATCGGAAAGAATAATGATATTTGGGTGGCGTTCAAGCACTTGCGCCAATTCAGCAAGTTCGGTTTGCGAATAAACGCTACCTGTGGGGTTCGACGGCGAACAGAAAATTATCGCACGAGTTTTTGGTGTAATCACTTCTTCAAGTTGCTCAGGCGTGATTTTGAAATCATTTTCAATATTTGCCGAAATAAAAACGGGCGTTGCATCGGCAAGTTTTACCATTTCGGGATACGAAACCCAAAATGGCGCAGGAATGATAACATCGTCGTTATGCCCGACAATCGACAGCAGAACATTGCAAACCGACTGTTTTGCGCCGTTGGAAACGACAATTTGCGCCGGCGAATAATTAAGATTATTTTCGCTTTTGAGTTTTTGGCAAATTGCCTGACGAAGTTCCAAAAATCCCGGAACGGGCGAATAGAACGAATAATTTTCGTCAATTGCCTGTTTTGCAGCGAGTTTGATGTGGTCGGGCGTGAAAAAGTCGGGTTCGCCAACGCTCAAATTAATTACGTCAATTCCGCGTGAGCGCAATTCGGCACTTTTTGCCGACATTGCAAGTGTTTCCGAAGTAGAAAGTTCTGATATTCTGCGAGATACCTGTGCCATTAAACTATAAATTTTAAGGTTAATCTTTATTTTTTTTACGATGCAAAAATACGCAATTTTATTTATACAGCAAAATATACAAAAAATTCTTTTATTGGAAAATAAAATTGTATTTTTGCAGTAATGAAAATATCTTTAAAAATATTATTTATATTTTTGATTTTCAATAATATAAGCAATATTTCTTTTGCTCAAAACGTTGAAAAGCGAAAAATCCCTGAAGGCGGTGCCTTGCTCAAAATTGAGATAACGCCCGAAGGCGATACGCTGTTTCTTGCGGATATGCAGGGACTTCACGTTTTTCCGCGAACAAGTTACAACGCCTCACGTGAAGATTTTTACTGGAAAACCGTACGTGATGTAAAAAAAACTTTGCCGCTTGCTAAAATTGTCGGTGAAGAAATTGCAAAGACAAATAGAATTTTGATTACACTGAAAACCGATAAAGAACGCAAGGAATATCTCGATGCCTTTGAAAAACAGGTATTTGATAAATATGAACCGACAATTCGCAATATGACGCGCAGCCAGGGCAGAATGCTGATAAAACTGATTGACCGTGAATGCCAATTGACTTCTTACGAAATTATTAAAATTTATAAGGGAAGTTTCACAGCGTTTTTTTGGCAGGGAATTGCAAAAATTTTCAGCACCGACCTAAAAACCGAATACGACTCGCAAGGCGAAGACAAACAACTTGAACGAATTATCGAACTTGTAGAGGCGGGGCAAATATAAAAAAATTGAATTTTTAAAAAATAAAAAAGCAATATGAACGAACTTTATTACGGCGACAATTTGGAAATACTGCAAAATCACATTGCAGACGAAAGTGTGGATTTGTGCTACATTGACCCACCGTTCAACTCGAACCGCGATTATAATCAGATTTATAACAACGTTGTAACCAAAGACCGCGCACAGGCGCAAGCGTTTGAAGATACGTGGGAATGGGACGACGAGGCAATTCGAGGGTTTCGCCGTTTCGATATGAGCAAAACCAAAGCCGAAATTGAAGTGTTGAACAAAACCGCTTACAAAATGAACTTCAAAAAGTACGAAAAAACCTGCCTGCTTATCAACGGGCTTGCGCGTGTTTTGGGCGAAGGCAGTATGCTTGCCTATCTTTTGAGTTTGACGCAGCGAATTATCGAAATTCATCGCGTTCTCAAGCCCACAGGTAGTTTTTATCTGCATTGCGACCCGACTGCAAGCCATTATTTGAAACTTGTGATAGATAGCGTGTTCTGCGAAAAAGGTGGTGATTTCAAAAACGAAATTGTATGGCGAAGACATTACAGCCACAATGATGGTAAAAAATTTGGTTGCATTCACGATATTATTTTATTTTATACAAAATCAAACAGTTACACTTATAATCGACAGCATTTTGCATATTCTGATGAATATAAGTTAAAATCCTATAACAATATTGACGAAATAACTCAGCGCAGGTTCAGGTCTGTATCTATGAATGCGCAAGGTCAGGGCGAAGCAAAATATTTTGGCGATAAACTTCTTGAACCACCAAAAGGAACGCATTGGCGTTGGTCGCAAGAAAGAATTAATGAAAATTTGGAAAAAGGTATTATTTATTTTACGAAAAATGGCGTACCTCGTTATAAACAATTTTTAGACGAAATGTCGGGCATACCCGTACAAGACACTTGGACTGAATTTTATGGTTTATCTTCGCACGACAAAGAGCGGTTGGGCTATCCTACTCAAAAACCCGAAGCCCTAATGGATATTATTATTAACGCATCAAGCAACATTGGCGATGTGGTCTTAGACGCTTATTGCGGTTGCGGAACGACCGTTGCGGTAGCGCAAAGATTGAAACGAAAATGGCTTGGAATTGATATTACTTACCAAAGTATTACGGTGATAATCAAACGTTTAACCGAGACATACGGAAATAAAATTCTGAAAAATATTTCGATAAATGGTATTCCAAAAGATATTGAAAGTGCGCGCGCTTTGTCGACTCAATCGGCTTCGCGCAAGGAATTTGAAATCTGGTCTATAATGACTTTTTCGGATAATAAAGCAATTCCAAACGAAAAACGCGGTTCTGACAAAGGCATCGACGGACGAATGGAAATAACTGTTTCGCACAATTTTGATAGAGGCAATATTTTATTTTCGGTAAAAAGCGGGCACGTTTCCGTAGCGCAAATACGTGATTTTCTGCACGTTATAGAAAGAGAAAAAGCGGCGGCAGGCGTTTTTATAACTCTCGAAGAACCGACAAAACCAATGATTCAAGAAGCAAAAGCGGTTGGACAATTTTATAATTCGCTTACAGGCACCTCTTTCGACAAATTACAAATTGTTACAATTCAAGAAATTTTAAACGGCGCACGGGCAAATTTTCCGAACACATCGGCAGTATTGAACGAAGCGCAGCGAAAAACAGAAAATACACAAGAAAAATTAAATCTTTAAATATAAAATCTTTAATATAATTTATAGTATGACAAATCTTGAACCCAAAACCGTTTTTCGGTTTTTTAATGAGATAACGCAAATCCCGCGTGGTTCCAAAAAGGAAGAAAAAATTGGACAATATCTTGTGGATTTTGCAAAAAAACACAATCTGTCCGTTAAAAAAGACAAAGTTGGAAATGTTTTGATTTCCAAAGCGGCAGCCGCCGGACGTCAAAATGCTAAGAAAATCATTTTGCAGGCACACCAGGATATGGTTTGCGAAAAAAACAGCAATGTCAATTTTAATTTCGATACCGATGCAATTCAAAAGTGGATTGACGGCGATTTTCTCAAAGCAAAAGGCACTACTTTGGGTGCCGACAACGGAATCGGAATTGCGATGGCTCTTGCCGTGTTGGACAGTGCCGAAATTGCGCATCCTGCGCTCGAATGTCTTTTTACTGTCGATGAAGAAACGGGCTTGACAGGCGCATTTGCCATCGAAAACGATTTTTTAAGCGGCGATGCGCTGATTAATTTAGACAGCGAAGACGACGGCGAAATTTTTGTCGGCTGCGCCGGCGGAATTGGGACAACTGCCAAATGGACTTTCGATTTGCAGAAAATTCCTGCCGATTTTTATACTTTCAAAGTTAGTATCAGCGGCTTGCAGGGCGGACATTCGGGCGACGACATCAATAAAAATCGCGCAAATGCGAATAAACTTCTCAACCGTTTTCTTTGGGAAACAAATTCAAAAACCGACTTGCGCCTTGTGTGCTTCGACGGCGGAAATTTACACAACGCAATTCCGCGCGAGGCAGTGGCGATTGCCGCTGTGCCGTCAAAGGAAAAGGAAAATTTGCGGGCGTGGTTTAACGTTTTTGTTTCTGTAATCGAAAGCGAATATTTGCGTTACGAGCCAAATTTAAAATTTGAATTAGAAACGGAAAACGATGTAAATCAGGTTATTGACAAAAAAGTTTCGGACAAATTTTTTGATGTAATTTATGCCTGTCCGAATGGCGTTAAGGCGATGAGTCCCGATTTGCCAAATTTGGTGGAAACATCAACAAATCTTGCTTCTGTTAAAATGCCGCAACCTAATCAGATTGAGGTAGTTACAAGTCAGCGCAGCAGTTTGGAATCGGCAAAATACGATGTTGCTCATCAGGTGCAAAGCGTGTTTCATCTTGGCGGCGCAGAGGTTGAAATCGGCGACGTTTATCCGGGCTGGCAGCCAAATATGCAAAGCGAAATTTTGAAAGTGGTAGAACAAAGTTACGCCCGTCTTTTTGGCAAAAAACCGCTTGTGCGCGCTATTCACGCGGGTTTAGAATGCGGACTTTTCAAGGAAAAATATCCTGCGCTCGATATGGTTTCAATCGGACCGCAAATGCACGGTGTCCATTCGCCCGACGAGCGTCTGAGCATTTCCTCAACGCAAAAAACCTGGCGTTGGCTCATTGATATTTTGGAAAAAGTGTGAGATTAGAGCATAGACCGCTACGCTTATAGAATATAGACCGCTTCGCTGATAGAATATTGACAATAAATAATTATTGGAAATTGGTAAATTTGTAAATTGTCAATGGTTAAATAGTAAATAAAAAAATTGATATAATGCTTAAAGATAAAAAAATATTATTGGGAATTTCGGGCGGAATTGCCGCTTATAAATGTCCCGAACTTATCCGTCAACTGATGGCGCAAGGTGCTGAAGTTAAAGTAGTTGCAACAAAAAACGGTTTGGAATTTGTTACGCCCGTAACGCTGCAAACGGTTTCGCGCAATCGTGTTTATTTCGAGGTTTTTGAGCCGATTGGCAATTTCAACCCCGAACATATTTCGCACGCCGACTGGGGCGATTTTTTACTCGTTGCCCCTGCTACGGCAAATGTGATTGGAAAATTTGCCTGCGGAATTGCCGACGATGCGCTTTCCACGCTTTTTTTGGCTTTCGACAAAAAAGTTTTTATTGCCCCCGCAATGAACGACAAAATGTATGCAAATCCGATTGTGCAGCGCAATATGCAGCAGTTAAAGTCCTTTGGCGTGCAATTTATTGAGCCGACTTACGGCGAACTCGCCTGCGGGACGACGGGCAAAGGGCGAATGGAAGAGCCGGAAAATATTGTTCATTTTCTTGACGATTTTTTTGCTGAAAAATTTTTAGCAGGCAAAAAAATCCTAATTACCGCCGGACCAACTTACGAAAAGATTGACCCTGTGCGTTTTATAGGAAACTTTTCTACAGGAAAAATGGGTTTTGCTTTGGCTGAAAGTTGTGCGCGGCACGGCGCAGAAGTGATTTTAATTGCAGGGCAGGTCAGTTTGGAGACATTCCACCCGAATATCAGGCGAATCAACGTAACTTCTGCCGCAGAAATGTATAATGCTGCAATTCAAGAATTTGCAAATGTTGATGGCGCAATTATGAATGCTGCTGTTGCCGATTTTACGCCCGAAACTGTCGCAGAGCGAAAACTGAAACGCGAAAATGAAGATTTGTCTTTGCAGTTGAAGCCAACCGTTGATATTGCCGCTACGCTGGGTGCTAAAAAAACCGAACGTCAAATTTTAGTAGGTTTTGCGCTTGAAACCGACCACGAGCGCGAAAATGCACGCGAAAAACTCGAAAAAAAGAATCTGGATTTTATTGTTTTAAATTCGCTCAGAGACCCAAATTCCGGCTTTGCCTGCGATACCAACAAAATTTCAATCTTTTTCCAAAGCGGCGAAGTTATTGATTTTCAGTTAAAAACAAAAATAGAAGCTGCCGAAGATGTTGTTATGGCAATGGCAAAAGTTTTTTCAAAATAAAAAAAATATAGTTTTTAATTTTTAACTTTTAGTTTTTTATGACAATTTTCAGTAAAATAGCGGCTGGCGAAATTCCGTCTTATAAGGTTGCCGAAGATGAAAATTTTTACGCATTTTTGGATATAAATCCTTTGGCGGCGGGGCATTCGCTCGTTATTCCGCGTAAAACGGAAAATGATTATCTGTTTTCGCTTGATAATCAAACTTATAGCGAACTTTTACTCTTTGCGAAGCGCGTTGCTGCGGCAATGGAAAAGGCAATTGAGTGCAAACGAATTGGTATGATGGTGCTTGGAATGGAAGTTGCGCATACGCATATTCATCTTGTTCCGCTGCAAAAAGAAAGCGATATGAATTTGTCGAAACCGCGTCCAAAGTTCACAGAAAGCGAAATGAAAAATTTTGCAGAAAAAATTTGTAAAAATTTTACGTAAAATTTTTTATTATAAAATAAAATTTTTACCTTTGCCGCGTAAATTTTTTAAATATTAATTAAATAAAAGTAATTATTATGAAAACGAATGCACCAAAATTTATCACATTAATTATTGCCGTTATTTTGGCAGTATTGGGGGTTATTGGTTTCTTTGTTGGCGGAACGCTCGGCACTTGGGCTTTTTGGCTTGTAGTTGTTGGTTTTGTTGTTCTGCTTGCAGGTAACATTCTCAAAGGGCTGTAATTCAGCAGTTTGTTTTAAAAAAGCAAGGTCGTTTCAATTTTGGGAACGACCTGTTTTTTTTGAAAAAATTATTAAAATCTGAAATTTTTGAAAAAAAAGCTGCCTTTCGTACTTTTGAAAAAAAATTATTAACTTTGCGAAAATTTTTTCTTTTGAATAAAAATAAATTTTATGGCAGAAAAAAACACACAGAATAAATCGAAAAAATCAAAATTCCTCAGGAAATTTTGGTTATACTTTGTCGGATTTTTGGCAGTTATAGTGCTGATTTTCTTTATGATATGGCGCGGCTGGCTCGGATATGTGCCCGATATTGAAGAACTTCAAAATCCGAAAATTCGTCTTGCCACCGAAATTTTTTCGTCCGACCTTGAGGTGCTTGGGCGATATTATTTTAAGGAAAATCGCGTTGGCGTAAGTTACAACGAAATTTCGCCATATCTTGTTAAAGCGTTGATTGCCACCGAAGACAAGCGTTATTACACTCATTCGGGCATCGACGGTTTAGGCGTTATCCGCGCATTTGCACTTTTGGGCAGAAAAGGCGGCGGCAGTACGATTACGCAGCAGTTGGCAAAGCAACTTTATTCCGAATCGTCTCGAAATATTTTTGAACGCGCACTGAAAAAACCGATTGAATGGGTTATCGCCGTGAAGTTGGAACGGCTTTATTCAAAAGATGAAATTGTTGCGCTATATTTGAATCAGGTAGATTTTTTGAATAATGCGGTTGGTATAAAGTCGGCGGCATTGTCGTATTTCAACACCACGCCCGACAAACTAACCATTGAGCAGGCGGCGACAATTATTGGAATGTGTAAAAATCCTTCAAGTTATAATCCGCGTAAAAACCCGCAGGCAGCAAAAAATCGCCGAAATACCGTGCTGGAATTAATGCAAAAAGCAAAAGACATTACGAAAACCGAATGCGATTCGTTAAAAAAAATCCCTTTGACAATAGATTTTCATCGTTTTGACCATAAAGACGGGCTTGCGGCATATTTTCGCGAATATTTAAGAAAAATAATAACCGCCACAGAGCCGAAAAAAAGCGATTATCCCGATTGGCAGGCAAATCAATATGAAAAAGATAAATTGGAATGGGACAATAATCCGCTTTATGGTTTTTGTGAAAAAACGAAAAAACCTGACGGCTCAAAATACAATATTTATTCAGATGGATTGAAAATTTACACAACTATCGACTCGCGAATGCAGCGATATGCCGAAGAGGCAGTTGCCGAGCAGATGCAAACTTTGCAGGCGCAATTTTTTAAAGAAAAAAAAGGAAAACCCAAAGCACCTTATGCCAATGGAACCCCGCAGGAAACCATTGACAATAATATTAACCGCGCAATGCGATATTCGGAAAGATATTTGAATATGAAAAAAGCGGGCGCAAGCGATGCGGAAATCAAAAAAGCATTTAATACAAAAATTGAAATGCAGGTTTTTTCGTATAATGGCAGCATAGATACGGTTATGACGCCTTTGGATTCGATTCGTTATGCAAAATATTTTTTGCGCTGCGGAATGATGTCAATAGACCCTCAAAGCGGATATGTTAAGGCATACGTCGGCGGACCGAATTTTTCTCAATTTCAGTACGATATGGTAACTCAGGGGCGGCGGCAAATCGGTTCCACGGTAAAACCGTTTTTATATACTTTGGCAATGTCCGAAGGAATGTCACCTTGCGACGAAACGGTTCATCAGCCGATTACAATTACTTTGCCTTCGGGCAATACCTGGACGCCGCGCAACAGCACGACCGCACGGCGCGGCGAATCTGTCAGTTTGCGCTGGGGTTTGGCAAATTCGAGCAACTGGGTTTCGGCGTATCTGATGAGCATTTTGCCGCCCGCACAACTTGTGGATTTGATGCATTCATTTGGAATTACGGGAAATATTCCTGCCGTTCCGTCGCTTTGCCTCGGTCCGTGCGAAGTTTCGGTGGAAGAAATGGTTGATGCTTATACTGCTTTTCCAAATAATGGAATGCGTGTAACGCCGGTTTATGTTACCAGAATAGAAGATGCAAAAGGCAATATTATCGCATCTTTTACACCTGAAATGCGCGAAGTTTTTAATGAAAAAACGGCTTATAAAATGATTTATATGCTGCGTGGCGTGGTTGATGGCGGAACGGGAAGCCGCGTTCGGCGAATGGGACTTTCGATGCCCGCAGGCGGAAAAACAGGAACCACAAACGACAATGCCGACACTTGGTTTATGGGTTTCACGCCTACACTTGTTTCGGGTGTGTGGGTTGGCGGCGAAGACCGCGACATTCACTTCGACACAATGCTTTACGGACAAGGTGCGGCAAGTGCGCTGCCGATTTGGGCTTTGTATATGAAAAAAGTTCTTGCAAATCCAAAATTACCGTATTCCACTTCCGACCAGTTCTCAATCCCCGCATCGTTTAATCCTAATGCCGATTGCGCCGTAGCAACAACTTCCGACGGAATAGAAGAGTGAGGTTTTTGAATATTTTTAAACAAATATAAAAATATATGCCAACACAGGAATCGTTAATAAATATCGCTGAGCCGCTTGTAGCCGAATACTTAAAATATCTGCAGGCGCATCCTGACGGAATGGAAATTCAATACCGCACGCCGTTTGAAAATCTTATCAACGGTGTCAGGTTTGACGGGTTGGAGATTCTTGCCATTCAAGAAGACCATAGCAAAAAAGTGGAGATTGAAGGAACGCCGGATTTTACTGTGTATCAAAATTATCACGACTCAACTTCAAAATTGGTTGGTTATATTGAGTGCAAAAAACCAAGTTATAAACTCGAAAAATTAGTTGAAAGTGAGCAAATTAAGAAATATTCCAATAACTGTGAAAATATTATTTTAACAAATTATCATCGTTTTATTTTGCTACAAAAAGGCAAAATTCAGCACGATTTTGAGTTGTCAAACGACACGATAATTATTCAAAAATTTATCAATCTTTTGTGCGATTTCTATGGTTATGAATATCAATATATTAAAACCAAAAAAACGCTTGTTTCTACTTTGGCAGCGCAAAGTTTTTATTATTCTGTGGCTTTGCGTGAATTTATTTCAGATAAAAAAAACGAGGAAGATAATTTTTATATAAAATTTAATGGATTGTTCAAAGATTATCAAAATTCAATTAACTATCATTACGAATTGGAAGATTTTTGCGATGTTTATTCGCAGTCGTTAGTTTATGGATTGCTTTTGTCGCGTCTTGACAAAGAAGAAGATTTGAACGAAAAGGACTTGAATTATTTAAAAAATATACCCGCTGAATATAGATTGCTTTACGAATTTTTGACAAGAGCGTATGAAAGCCGAGAATTGCCATCAACTATCAAAAGTGCGTTAATAAATATTGGGAAAAATATAAATTTGATAAATGTTGAGGCAATTAAAAAGGAATTTGCGCAAACAAATAACGATAAAGACAATATTGCTGTCTATTTGTATGAAGATTTTTTATCGCAATACGACAAATTTCGAGGCACGGAAAACAGAAAAGAGGGCGGGGTTTATTATACGCCTTCGGAAGCGGCTGATTTTATCACAAAAAGTGTTAATTATCTGTTAAAAACACGCTTTAATTTGCAACACGGTTTTAGTTCGGATAATGTAAAAGTTCTTGATTTTGCCTGTGGTACAGGTACTTTTCTACATTCTGTTTTTGAACAAATGATACCAGAAAAAAATGATGATTTACAAAAATCAACATTAAAACAAAAAATTCTAAAAGATATTTATGGTTTTGAATTGCTTTTTACACCATATATTATTGCACACACTTTTTTAACACGTTTTTTAAAAGAAAAAAACATTGTTTTAGATAATGAAAAAAAAGAACGTCTTGGCGTTTATCTTACTAATACTCTTGATATTAGCCAACATTCAATAAGTGAATATTTGCCAAATTTAAGGCGCGAATATGAAAAATCGCGTGCAATTAAAGATAACGAAGATATTTTGGCAATAATTGGAAATCCGCCATATTTTAGAGGCAAAAGTCAAGCAAATAAAAGTGTAATTGATGCAGAATTAAAAAAATATAAAGAAGGATTAAATCTTCGAAATATTCAACCACTTGAAGATATTTATATTAAATTTATTCGTTTTGCAGAATGGAAAATTGCTAAAAGCGGACACGGCGTAGTTGGAATTATTACAAATAACAGTTTTCTTGATGGAATTATCCATCATCAGATGAGAAAACATTTATACGAAACATTTGACGAAATTTATATATTGAATTTGCACGGAAATGCCCGTAAAAACGAACCGGACAAAAATATTTTTGATATTATGCTGGGGGTTTCAATAGTTTTTTTTGTAAAACACAAGAAACCCGCAACAAAGAAAATTGTAAAATATTTTTCAACTTTGGAAAATAATATTTTAAAACGTCAAGAAAAATTTGATTTTCTGGAAAATAAAACATTAGATAGCATAAACTGGAAAGAAATTAACCCACAAAAAACAAAATATTTTTGGTTTATTGATAAAAATTTTTCGCACCAAAAAGAGTATAATAAATTTTGGAAAATTACTGATATTTTTAATGAATATAGCAGTGGAACAACAACAGCACAAGATAAAAAATATATTTCATACAAAAATTTTGATACGGAAACTAACAAAAAAATAATGTATCGTCCATTTGATAAGAGATATATTGATTATGATGTAAAAAAAATTCAAAGAGCACGTTACGACACAATGAAACATTTTATTAAAGGCGAAAATATTGGCTTGTGTTTGACAAATGGAACTTTTAATAAAAAGAAATTCAATTATATATTTGTAAGCGAGACAATGTCTGAAGGTAGTTTTTTTGGATTTAGAAGTTATCTTGCGCCGCTCTATTTCTACAATGGCGTAGAACACGCAGATATGTTGCCGCTGGAATGGGAAGGCGAAGGGTTGAAATTTGCAAATTTTACACAAAATTTTATAGATAATTATTTGCGTCATTGCGGGCTTGACCCGCAATCCCCCCAAAAAGGAAATTCTGACCTTTGTCGCAATGACGGTTGGCAGCCAACACCAGAAGAAATTTTGGCTTATATCTATGCTGTTTTACATTCAAAAATTTACCGAGAAAAATATATTGAGTTTTTAAAGACAGATTTTCCTGCTGTGCCGATGACCACAAATGCAGAAATTTTTGAAAAATATGCGAAACTCGGTCAGCAACTTATTGATTTCCATTTACTTCGCACGGACGTTGCGAGTAAGGACGTTGCGAGTACGGACGTTGCGCGCAACGTCCATACCGATAACGAAATTCGTGTAAATTTTGATTTTGAAGGCGATTTTGTAATTGAAAAAATAGAACACGATGGTAAAACGCTAACTCTAACAGGGTTACAAAACCCTGTTAGAGTTGTGCGAATTGCCGGAGTTACAAATGAAATCTACAACTTTGAAATCGGTTCGTACAAACCAATTGAAAAGTGGCTGAAATACAGAATAAAAGATAAAGTAACACTCTCATTATCAGACCTTAATCATCTAAAAAATATGATTATTTCAATCAAAAATACAATTTCAATAATGAACGAAATTGAAAATTTGGGCGAAAGTTATTTGGAATAAATTTTTAAAAATAAAATAAAATAAAATAAAATAAAATAAAATAAAATAATATAATATAATAAAATATGAATACCGAATTATTGCAGAAATGCGAGCAGAAGGCACAAATGTGGCTCGCAGGAAATTATAACGCCGAAACTAAGACGGCAATACAAAAAATGCTTGACAACCCCGATAAAAACGAACTTATTGACGCTTTTTATCAGGATTTGGAATTTGGCACGGGCGGCTTGCGCGGAATTATGGGCAGCGGCTCGAACCGAATGAATATTTACACCGTCGGTGCGGCAACGCAGGGCTTGGCAAATTATTTGAAAATGCAATTCACAAAAATTCAGCAAATTAGCGTTGTCGTTGGACACGATTGCCGCAACAACAGTAAATATTTTGCCAAAACCGTTGCCGATATTTTTTCGGCTAACAACATCCAGGTTTATCTTTTTGAAGACCTGCGTCCCACGCCCGAAATTTCGTTTGCAATTCGTCATTTTGGCTGCCAGAGTGGCGTGATGGTTACCGCCTCGCACAATCCGAAAGAATACAACGGCTACAAAGCATATTGGGACGACGGCGCGCAACTTGTTGCCCCTCACGATGTTGATGTGATTAAAGAAGTAAATAAAATTACAAATATTGACGATATTAAGTTTGCAGGAAATCCGTCTTTGATTCAAAAAATTGGCGAAGAAATTGACAAAATTTATCTTGAAAATGTAAAATCGTTGTCGCTTTCGCCCGATGCTATACGCCGACACAGCGATTTGAAAATTGTTTATTCGCCGCTTCACGGCTGCGGTTTGACTTTAATTCCTCGCGCTTTGAAAGAATTTGGATTTAAAAATGTGATTTTGGTTGACGAACAGTGCGTTCTCGACGGTGATTTTCCGACTGTTGCCTCGCCAAATCCGGAAGAGCCGGCTGCGCTCGATATGGCAATTCAAAAAGCAAAAACCGTTGATGCAGACATTGTTATGGCTTCCGACCCCGATGCCGACCGCTTGGGAATTGCCGTCAAAAACGATAAAAACGAATGGATTCTTATCAACGGAAATCAAACCTGCCTCGTGTTTTGTTATTATCTTATTACAAAATGGAAAGAACTCGGCAAACTTACTGGAAATGAGTACATTGTGAAAACAATCGTAACTACCGAAATTATTAAGGATATTGCCGAGCGAGCGAAAGTAGAAATGTTCGACTGTTTTACCGGTTTTAAATGGATTGCCGCTGTAATGCGCGAAAACGAAGGTAAAAAGACCTACATTGGCGGCGGCGAGGAAAGTTATGGCTTTTTGCCGGAAACTTTTTGCCGCGATAAAGATGCCGTTTCTGCCTGCGTTCTGATGGCTGAAATTACTGCCTGGGCAAAAGACAACGGAAAATCATGGTTTGAAATGTTGCAGGATTTGTATTTGGAATACGGTTACGGCAAAGAAAAAGGCATTTCTGTTGTGCGCAAAGGACAATCGGGCGCGGCAGAAATCAAGCAAATGATGAGTGACTACCGTCAAAATCCGCCAAAAGAAATTGCCGCCTCAAAAGTTGTGAAAATAAAAGATTTTCAAACATTGAAAGAAAAAAATATGCTAACAGGCGAAGAAAAACCGCTTGTAATGCCCGATAAATCGAATGTTTTGCAGTTTTTTACCGAAGACGGCACAAAAATTTCCGTTCGTCCATCCGGCACCGAGCCAAAAATCAAATTTTATATTGAAGTTCGCGGCGAAATGAAATCGCGCGCTGACTACGCCAAAGCCGAGTCAGCCGCCGAAGCAAAAATTAATGCTGTAAGAAAAGATTTGGGAGTGTGAGGGAAAATTGAGAAATTTAGAAAAATTTTCTTTATCTTTGTAGAACTTTAATAAATGCCGTTATGTGTAATTATGTGTTTTTCAACAAATTAGGTTTTGTACCAAAAGAAAGCGCATCAGACATTTTTATAAAAAAATACTCTGACGGTTATGTTATTGAGGTTGATTTTGCAAAAAAATCTATAAATTACGGAGATAAAATTCAATTTGACAATGCTACAACACAAAATTTTTCACAACCGGAAAATTTTGTCGTGTTGGAATGCGTCAATCGTTTGCTTGAAAAAGGATATAAACCCGAAAACATTATTTTGGAGAAAACTTGGGGGGCAGGACACGGAACTTCCGGAAGATTAGATATTTGCGTTACTCGTGATGACGGCTCGGAATATTTGTTGATTGAATGTAAAACCTACGGAAAAGAATTTGATAAAGAGTTTTCCCGAATGAAAAAAGACGGCGGACAACTGTTTACTTACTTTAAATTCAGCAACAAAGCCGACGTGATAATGCTTTACGCCTCCGAACTCAAAGGCAAAGAAATTATTTACCGCAACGAAATTGTAAAAATTGAAGACGATTACCGCACGGGCGATGTAAAAGATTTTTACGAAAAATGGAATAAACTCACCAAAGACAACGGCGTTTTTGACAGTTGGGTGAAACCTTATAATTTTGAAAGTAAAGCACTTACAATAAATGATTTAGTAGAAATAAAACAGGAAGACAGCAGTTTTATTTTTAATCAATTTTTAGAAATTTTGCGACACAATGTTGTTTCAGACAAACCCAATGCTTTTAACAAAATTTTTACATTGTTTTTGTGCAAAATTTATGATGAAAAAATAAATGAAGATACTGATAATGAACTTGGTTTTCAGTGGCTTGAAGGTGTTGATGACGATATTTCTTTTCAGTTGCGATTGACCGATTTGTATAAAAATGGAATGCTCGAATTTCTTGAAAAAAAAGTAACCGATTTTTCAGAAGATGAGTTTGATACAAAATTTAAACGTCTGTTTGCTTTTGATGATAAATTATCGAAAGATTTAAAATATGAAATAAATCGCATTCGTCTTGAAAAGAACAATGAATTTGCCATAAAAGAGGTTTATGATAAAAAATCATTTAACGAAAACGCAAAAGTTGTAAAAGAAATTGTAGAATTATTGCAAAAATTCAAAATTCGTTATGCAAAAAAACAGCAATATCTTTCCGATTTCTTTGAAATGCTTTTGACAACGGGCTTAAAACAGGAATCCGGACAATTTTTTACGCCTGTACCAATTGCACAATTTATTCTTAAAAGTTTGCCTGTTAATAAGTTTGTAGAAGAAAAATTACAAGCAGGCAAAAAAGATGAATTATTGCCTTATATAATTGATTATGCGGCAGGTAGCGGGCATTTTATTACAGAAAGTATGCACGAAATTCAACGTTTGCTAAATAAAATTGACAAAAGTAAATTAAAACCTGAAGCACGAAGTTTTGTGGAAATATGGAGAATAAGACACTTTGATTGGGCTTTACAATATATTTACGGAATAGAAAAGGACTATCGACTTGTAAAAGTGGGAAAAGTTGGATGTTATTTGCACGGCGATGGCTTGGCGAATGTAATTCATTGTGATGGCTTGGCAAGTTTTGATTATCAGGAATATAAAGGAAAATTAAATCATAATGACGAAAAATTTCCAAAAGAAAACAAACAATTTGAAATTGTTATTTCAAATCCACCTTATTCGGTTTCTGCCTTTAAAAATACCTCAACTGAATATTATTCAAAAAATGATTTTGAACTTTATGATAGTTTAACAGACAATAGCAGCGAAATAGAATGTCTGTTTGTGGAACGCACAAAACAATTGCTCAAAGACGGAGGAATTGCAGGTGTTATTTTGCCGAGTTCTATTTTAAGCAATGAGGGAATTTACACAAAAGCCCGCGAAATAATTTTAAAATATTTTGAAATTATTGCCATTACCGAACTGGGTAGCAATACCTTTATGGCGACAGGGACAAATACTGTTGTTTTATTTTTGAAAAGAAGAAATAATTACGAAAGCATTAATTTCAAAGAATCGGTTGAACGCTTTTTTGTGAATTTTCAAGATGTTACAATTAATGGTATTGAAAAACCGATTGCAAAATATGTAAATCACGTTTGGCAAACTATTTCCTTTGATGATTATCTCTCTTTATTAAAAAATAGTCCGAATGAAAACATTGAAAATCACGAATTTTATAAGAATTACAAAAAATCTGTTGAGCAAAAAATTGACAGCGAAATTGTTAGACAAAAGAAAAATCGCAAAACCGCTTTATCAGTAGATGATAAGAAAAAAATAGGTGAACGTATTGAAAAAGAGTGTTTTAATGATTTGATTGAAACAGAAAAAGAAAAATTATTGTATTTTATTTTGGCATATCCACAAAAAACAGTTTTAGTAAAAACAGGCGAAAAAGATGCAGAAAAACGCTTTCTCGGTTACGAATTTTCTAACCGCAGAGGTAGCGAAGGCATACACCCGATACAGCGAGGCAAAGCAATTAGCGAATGTACAAAACTTTTTGATGAAGAAAAATTTGATAACGAAGAAAAAGCAAGTACATATATTTACAAGGCGTTCTCAAATGATTATGATTTTCCAATACACGAAAGTTTGAAAAATAATATTTCTTGTGTTCGTTTGGTAGATATGATTACTTTTGATAGAGAAAAATTTGAAAAAATAATTTTTACTACAGTTAAAAAAAAAGTAGAGATTAAAAGTAAGTGGGATTTAGTAAGATTAGGAGAAATAGAGCAATTAGAATTTATAAATGGTTATGCTTTTAAAAGTTCAGATTTTAAACATCATATAACTTCTAAAAGTGATTTGCCTGTGTTAAAAATAGCAAATATTGCTAATAATTCAACTGACTTTGCAAATGCCGAATATCATGATACAAAAGGATTTGATGCAAAAATTGTAAATCAAGGAGATATTGCCATTGCTTTAACCGGTGCTACTGTTGGAAAAGCAGGGAAAATAACAGAAAAATGTTTATTAAATCAAAGAGTTCTTGCTATTAAGAATAATGATATTGTAAAATTTGTTTCTCTTTTTGTTTTTGGAAATGATTTTTATGATTATGCTCAAAATATTGCTCACGGAAATGCACAGGGAAATTTATCGCCAGATGAAGTGAAAGCATTTCAAATCCCTCTTCCACCCAAAGAAATACAAGAAAAAATTGTGGCAGAAATAGAAGTTTTGGAAAAGAAAGAAGCGGAGGCGAAAGAGAAAGTAGAAAAATTAAAGAAAAATATTGATAATATTTTAGAAAATAAATCAGTTGAAAAATATAAAATTGGTGATATTTTAACTTTAGAATATGGCGCGGGCTTAACAGAAAATGATAGAGTACAAGGCGAATATCCTGTAATGGGTTCTAATGGAATAGTTGGCTATCACAATGACTATTTAATTGAAAGCCCGTCAATTATTGTTGGTCGCAAAGGTTCTGCGGGCAAAGTTACTTGGATTGATAAAAATTGCTATCCGATTGATACTACTTTTTATGTAAAACTCGTAGATAATCAATATAATATGAAGTTGATTTACTACACATTACAAAAATTAAATTTAGAAAGTTTATCAGGTGGCACAGGTGTTCCCGGACTTAATAGAAATGATGCTTACTCAAAAGAGATTTCCTTACCCCCTCTCTCCGAGCAGCAAAAAATCGTTTCCGAAATAGAAAAAATCGAAACACAAATCGCCGAATTGGAACAAGAATTAACGGAAATACCAAAAGAAAAAGAGAATGTTTTGAAAAAATATTTGTAACACTCATTTGTAATTTTATTTGATAATTTACCAATTTTTTTTATCTTTGCAGAAATTTTTTTAGTAAAAAATTTTTTAAATCTTTTTTATAATGAAAAAAATAGCAAATATCTTTCTTGCACTGACTTTGATTTGTTTAAGTGCAGGTGCACAGAACGCAGTTATGACGGGCAGTTTTCAATTTACATCCGACAGCAGACGTATGGGAACGATTGTTTTACAATCAAGTGTGCAAAGATTTGAATTTCCAATATCGGATAACGTTCTGATTGCTAATCTTTTACCGGGACGTTATACACTTGATATTGAAATCAGAGGTGCTTCTAAAGGCAGAAGAACAACAAAATTATCTCAAAATATTGATATTGAGAGCGAAAGACGTACAATCTGCCGCCTGAATGCCAGCGGATTTTTAAGTTTCAATAAAGATTTCGACAGAAATTCTATGCCGATTTTTGTAAATAATTTTCGCGACGACAGGCGCGATTTTGACAACCGAAGAGATGACCCCAAAGTTGTTGTTGTGCAGCCACCCGTGCCTCAACCCATTTCAGAGTTTGATTTTAATAAACTTTATAATGCGGTAAGAATCGAAAATTTTTCGGACACAAAAATGCGCACGCTAAAAACTTCAAGCAATTTTTATCAGTATTTTTTGAGTGACCAGGTTAAAATGCTTGCTTCGCTGTTCACTACCGATGACGACAAACTTGAATGTGCTAAATATCTTGTACCCAAAGTTTTAGATGTTCAAAATTTGCCATACATTCAAGAGATTTTTACATTCAAATCGACAAAAGACGAATATTTAAGGTTTTTAAATAGAATGTAAAAATGGCGTTTGATTTTAAAAAAAACGGTTTTTATGAAAAATAAAAGCCGTTTTTTTACGTTGTAAAAATTTTCAAGGAAAAAAATTGTATTTTTGCAAAAAAATAATTTTAAGGTTAAAAAAATGATTTTATTGAATAAAAATAATAAAGTTATATTGCTGATTTTCAGTTTGTTGTATTGCTTTTATGCGGTACAGGGGCAAACTGTGAAACAACTTGAGGCGCAACGCAAAAAAACATTACAGCAAATTGAAACAACCTCAAAAATACTTGACCAAACAAAAAAGACGCAGCAAAGCAGCGTCAATAAAATTGTGCTCATTAATAAAAATATTAAAGAACGTGAAACACTAATAAACTCTATAAATCAAGAAGTTGGCGTACTCGATGAACAAATGAACAAACTTAATTCCGAAAAAAACGAACTGCAAAACAAACTTGAACTCATAAAAAAAGATTACGCCAAAATGCTGCAACAGACACAAACACAGCAATCTTTTCAATCAAAATTAATGTTTGTACTTTCGGCGCAAAATTTCAGTAAAACACTTAGAAGATTACGATATTTGAAAGAATATTCCGATTATAGAAAACAGCAAGCGATTAAAATTCAAGAAATTACGCAGGGAATTGAACAAAAAAACGACAGTTTAAATATTTATAAAAATCGTCAGTTGAATATTGTGCGGCAAAAAACCGCCGAAACTAATAAATTGGCAGGCGATAAGAAAAAAGAAAATCAAATTGTAAGCGAATTGAGCAAAAAACAAAAGGAATTGCAACGTGAAATTGAAAAACAGCAGAAAACAGCAAACGACCTTAATGCAAAAATTGAAAATTTGATAGCACAGGAAATTGCTCGTGCCGAGTCCAAGCGCAAAGCCGAAGAGGAACGAAAAGCACGGTTGGCGGCAGAAAAAGCCAAAACTGACAATGCAAAAAGTACCACGACAGCCACGCCGACTCAAAGTCCTAAAACAAATTCTACTAAAAGCAATACTACTGCAACAACATCTGTATCTGCACTTACGCCTGAAGAAACTTTGCTCGCAGGCGGCTTTGCAAATAATCGCGGGAATTTGCCGTTTCCCACAGAAAGGGGATTTATCAGCGGACATTTTGGGGTGCAGAAACATCCTGTACTTGCCTACGTAACTACCGACAACAAAGGCGTTTATATTCAAACGCCAAACGGCACAAACGCAAGGGCGGTTTTTGATGGGACAGTTACGCAGCGGTTTTCAATTCCCGGAAGTAATAATGCCGTGATTATCCAACACGGAAATTACAGAACGGTATATGCCAATCTTACAGATATTTACGTTAAAGTTGGCGACAAAGTGAAAGCAAAACAAAATATCGGAAAAATTTTTACCGACGACGAAAACGACAACAAAACCGAACTTTACTTTCAGATTTGGCGCGATAAATCCATTTTAAATCCGGAAAGTTGGCTTGCAAAATAATTTGTTTAAATTTTAGATATTTTTCAAATTTTCTTCGTTGCAAATATCTTTTGCGCCCTGCTCGTACAGTGCTTTAAGGCGGTTTTCGTAGCGTTTTTCAACCTTTGAACGGACAATTTTCATCGTGCTGTTCACAAGTCCGTTTTGCTCTGTAAATGGTTCGGAAATAATCGCCACCGCCGCAGGCAGCCAGCGTTCGGGAAATTCCCCGGCGTGAATGCCGCCTTTTTTGTAAGCATCAATTTCGCTCTGAATAAGTTTCAAAGCCGAAATTTTTCCTTCTTTTGTTTCCAAAGAAAGTCCCTGTTTTTTCACATAATTTTTCAGACGCTCTTTGTCGGGGACAATCAGCGCAGAAGTGTACGGACTTTGATTGTTATACAAAACCACCTGCTCAATATACGGCGAGCCGTCGCAAAGCGATTCCTCAATTCCTTCGGGGCTGTATTTTTCGCCGTCAGAAGCAATAAGCAAACTTTTAAACCTGCCCACAACGTACAGAAAACCGTCTTTGTCCATATAACCCATATCGCCGGTGTAAAGCCAACCGTCTTTGATTGTTTCGGCGGTCGCTTTTTCGTTTTTCCAATAGCCAAGCATCACGTTTTCGCCGCGCACAACGATTTCGCCTTTTTCGCCCAGCGGAAGTTCGTGTCCGTCGCTGTCGCAAATTTTCAGTTCCAAATTTTTTACCAAAAAACCCGAAGAACCAAGTTTGTGTCGTTCGAGCGAGTTGGCGGAAATAATCGGCGTCGCCTCAGAAAGTCCGTAGCCCTGCAACATCGGAATACCGATTGCGTAGAAAAATCTTTGCAATTCAATATCAAGCAACGCACCGCCGCCAATGAAATAATCCAGCCGTCCGCCAAATGCCTCACGCACTTTGGAAAACAGGATTTTATCATATATTTTTAATAAAATTTTTGTAAAAGGATTTTTACTTTTATTAAATCCTTCGCGGTTGAATTTATAAGCGGTTTTTAATGCGCTGTTGAACAGTTTTTCGGTAAATTTGCCTTTTGCTTTAATATTCGATTCAATATTTTTCTTAAAATTTTTAGCCAAAGCAGGCACGCTCATCATTTTTGTGGGGCGAAATTCCATAATATTTTTTGGAATATTTTTCAACATTTCGGCGGGCGTTTTTCCGCGCTGAACAGTTGCCACATTTGCGCCAAAAGCCATAAACGAATAAAATCCGGCAACGTGCCCGAAGCAATGGTCGAGCGGAATGATGATAAGATTGCTGTCGTCGTTTGTGATTTGCATCAACGACATCGCCTGTTCCACGTTTGCGGTATAATTTCGGTGCGAGAGCATAATTCCTTTGGGGTCGGCGGTGGTGCCGGAAGTGTAACTGATATTTGCGAGGTCGTCGGGGGCAACAGCGGCAGATATTTTCTCAATTTTTTCACGATTTTTATCCAAAGAATTTGCCCCGTCGGCAATCACTTTATTGAACGAAATTTCCTTGCCTTCTAATTGCGGTTCGGGATAATCGAACACTATAACGGCTTTTATTTGCGGCAGGTCGTTGATAATTGCGCGGATTTTGCGCAGTTGCGTCCCCGAAACGATAACAAATTTGCAGTCGGAATGTTTCAGGCGGAAAAGCAGGTCGCTCGTTTCTTCCAATTTTATCGAAAGCGGCACATTTACCGCCCCCAAATGCAATATTGCCAACTCGCCGATAATCCAGTTGTTGCAGCCCTCTGCCAGAATTGCGAGTTTGTCGTTTTTTTCAACCCCCAAGTTCAGCAGCCCCGAAGCCAACTGATAAGTTCGTTCCTTTGTCTGAGCAAAGGTCAGCGGCTCAAATGCGCTGTCGGTTTTTTCCCAAAGGAATGTCTTTTCACTGAATTTTTCTACGCTCCGGTTGAGCAAATCAATAATTGTGGTTTTCATTTGTTTATTATTTAGAGTTTAAAAAACAATTATAGAATAATAAGAATCTGTTTAAATTTTATTTTGAAAAAATATTATAAAGTCGAATATCAACTGTCATTGCGGGCTTGACCCGCAATCTCAAACAATGAATAGTGAGAAAAATTGTCAATATTTTATAAAGTAACTGTAATATAACTTGTTAAATAATAACGTTTTAGAACATATCAGATTGCGGGTCAAG
>Ga0209629_10000002_pt1 | contig 124778 bp, 119 predicted proteins | sample TergutCu122P5_FD_187286 | JGI IMG/M metagenome (GOLD analysis project Ga0209629, IMG submission 187286) | Cubitermes ugandensis P5 segment gut microbial communities from Kakamega Forest, Kenya - Cu122 P5 (SPAdes) (version 2) | ecosystem: Host-associated > Arthropoda: Insects > Digestive...
CCCCAGTCCGCCTGCGGCGGACAGCCCCCCCCAAGAGGGGGGGCACGCGACGGAGCCGGTTTTCGCGCACAGATGCATCAGCGCCATGGAATCCGCGCCGCCGCTGACCGCGACCGCTATTTTCGCATTTGGCGTTCGCGCGCGCAAGTCCGCCAGAAAATCGGAAAATTTCTTATTCATTCGTCATTCGTCCGTCATTGCGAGGAAGAATTTCCGTCTGAGCGGCAAAGCCGCAAAAAGGAAATTCTGACGAAGCAATCCAGTTGATTTTGTTGCGCGCAAAGCGCGCGGCCTTATTTACTGGATTGCCGCGTCGCATTTGCAGACGCTGTGCGTCGGACAAATGCTCCTCGCAATGACGGGGTTCATTGGTTGTTGTTTTGATTATTTTATGCTATAATTTTCAAAAAGAAAGGAAAAAGATGCGACAGAAATCAATGGCGGTGTATTGCGGCCACCAATTCGGGAATGATCCCAAATTTGCGGAACACGCGGCGGAAATCGGCCGTCTGATGGCAAAGAATAAAATCCGCCTGATATTCGGCGGCGGAAACGTGGGGCTGATGGGGACGGTCGCCGGCGCGGTTTCCGTCAACGGCGGCTGGGTTATCGGCGTGTCCACCCCGCACGTGATTCACAAGCAAGAGCCTTTGCACGAAGGCATAAAGGTAAAGGTCGTAAAAAATATCGCCGCGCGCCGCCAAAAGATGTTTGAGCTGGCCGACGCGTTCTGCATTCTGCCGGGCGGCACGGGAACCCTGGACGAATTGACCGACATCCTGGTGCGCCAGCAGATAGGCGAATCAAAAAAGCCGCTGTATTTCCTGAACACGAACGGGTATTGGAATATTTTCAGCCGCACGATGGCGCACATGAATCGCGCGGGATTCATAGAAGACATGAATGATTATAACATGCAAATATTTGACACCCCGGACGATGTTATAAGGGAATTCAAAAAAGAAGCCATGAAACCGAAATAATCAGTATTTTCTTGCCATCGTCCTTTGCGCACCGTGGGATATTCGCGCCCTGCAAAAAAGACGGGGTGGTTTATGTGGGACGGTTTTAGTTCACGATAATCCTACATTTTTTGAAAAATGAATGTTATAATTGTTTTATGAACGAAACAATCGGTGATTTTTTGGATTACCTGCTGCACACTAAAAATTATTCCGCGCACACGGTCGCGGCCTATGATTTTGACGTGCGGGATTTCATCGCGTTTTATGAAAAGTTCAACGGCGCGGACGTATTGCCGCCGGACCTGGCGCGCGCGGACACTTTTTCTTTCCGCGGATGGCTGGCCGACCGGCAGAAACGGGGCCTCGCGCCCAAATCCACCGCGCGCGCGCTGTCGTCCGTGCGGACTTTCTTTAAATTCTTGGCGCGCGCGCGCAATATAAAGAACGATGCGATCGGCCTTATATCCTCGCCAAAGGTTCCGCGTAAATTGTCCAAGGCCATAGACGCCGCGGACATGGAAAATATGATGGAGGCGGCCAAGGACGGATGCGGAGAGTCGCGCCGTAGCATTAGCGAAGGCGGATGGATTGCCGCGCGTGACTGGGCCCTGGTCGTTTTGATTTTCGGCTGCGGTCTGCGGATAAGCGAGGCCCTGGGGCTGACGGATGCCGACGTCGCCGGCCGCCCGGATACATTGCGCATCTTGGGCAAGGGCGGCAAGGAACGCCTGGTTCCCGTCTTGCCCGCGGTTTGGATCGCGATAGAAAAGTATATGCAGATGCGGCCATTTACTGGTGTCATCCCGCAGAGCCGCGCCAAAGGCGTGGCGAGTGCGGGATCTGGTGGGGCTAACGATGGGCCATTATTTCGTTCCGTTCGCGGGCTGCCCATGTCGCCCCGCATGGCGGAAAAGGTCGTAGAGCACTTGCGCCACTTGCTGCAGCTGCCGGACTATGTCACGCCGCACGCGTTGCGGCATACCTTTGCGACGGTGCTGTTGGCCGACGGGGTAGATTTGCGTTCCTTGCAAGAATTGCTGGGCCATTCGTCCCTATCCACGACGCAGTTGTATACCAAGGTTGACATGTCAATGATTATGAAGTCATACAACGCCGCCCACCCGCGGGCAAACCAGGGAACGGATAACAATTAGCGCAACAGACAGATATAGAATGGCTTTTTACAAAAATCTTTTAGGGGTTTGTTGAAAATTAAACGAAATATATTTTATACCACTTCCGTAACCGCGCGCAGCGCGCCGTCGCGGGAAAGCTGCACCACGTGCATTTTCTTTTTCATTTCTTCCATTAATTCCGCGCGGTCGTATGCCGGCTGGGTATGCAATATTCTGTCCGCGAACGCGGCATAGGCGGCCTCGGCCGATTCGGCGTGAATTGTCGTATAGAAATGATCGTGCCCCGTGCCCATCATTTCCCACAGAACGCCCGCGTTGTCCGTTGAGACTTCTCCGCCGATAATGACATCCGGTGTCATCCGCACGACCAGGTCCAGCAGCCGCGCATAATTGAACTCGTTCGTCTGTTCCGTGCGCGACAGCACGAAATGCACGCGGTTTTTTTGCTTTACCTGAATCTCGCGCGCATCTTCCACCGTTATCACGCGCGCATTCTGGTCTATCAGGGTCAGAATGTGGTTAAGGAAAGTCGTCTTGCCGGTCGCGGTCGCGCCGCTGATGAGTATCGGCGATCCGTCGTTTATCGCGGTCATCAGGCGTTCATAGGGATCGTTCGGCTTTGCGGCATTGCGCGGTTTTACTTTCAGCAGCGGCGCGCCCTTTTGCAGGTGATAGGTTTCAAAGCTGGTGTCCGGCGCGGACGTTCCGCGGATGTTGAGGGCGACGCCGCCGGTGACATCGCGGTCGTCATACATCACGTTCGGCCCCGCGATCGCGGAAAACCGGTGATTGCCGGGCAGCGTCGCGTAAACGACCGGCATGCCCCGAATCGGGTCAAAAGGCCGCTCGTAAATATTGGCGACAGTGCCGATTACGTTCAGCAGATAGTCTTTGGTCAGCTTGTCGGAAGTATAAGAAACCCACGGCACCCGCGCGCCGTGCAGGCGCAGCCAAACCTCGCCCTCGTGATTGATGGCGATTTCTTCCACGAATTCCGGCGTAAAGAATTCGGAAAGCGGTTTCAGCAAAGTATCAAGGACTATATCGGCCATGGGCGTATGTTGATTAAAGTGAGTCCGTCATTCCGGTGGCCGGCCGCATGGCCGGAACACCGGAATCCAGGTTAATTTAACATCGCGGCAAAGCCGTGACAAAATATACTACCTGGATTCCGTTGTCGGCGCGACACCGCGCCGCAACGGAATGACGGGCTCATTTGTTTGAACTCTGGTTTTTCACACTGTTATTTTATCATAATTTCCCCCTTGAATCAATTTGGCAAAATGTGCTATGATTGCCGTATAGGGAAAGGCTTTATGAAGAAAATTATTCTGCTTTCTGCTTTATGTTTCGCGCTTTACGCGTGCGCCGGTTCGGACGACGTTGACGCGCCGTACAACCAGGCGGACTTTGCCCAGGGCGGCCCCGACGCGCCCGCGTTGAACGAGCGCACCATGACATTCATGCAGCCCGGCAATCAGTTTGCGGGCATAGAATCGCAAAGACCCCGCACCCAGCAGGAAAAAAACGCGATGAGCCAAAAGTGGAACACCTCGCGCATGCAAACGCACTGGCAGGAATACCGCGGAACAATGGTTCGCGTGGAAATATTGCTGGGCGATACGGATCTGCGCGAAATGCGCCTGCGCCTGATGCAGAACGCGAACGGAATGGACATAGACGGCGACATGCGCTGGACATTGGACAAGGTCGCGGACTTTGAGATGAAGCGGGTCTGCGGCCGCAACGCGGATTCTTACGTGATAGTCTATGATCGCGCGTCGTTTGACGTCATGCGTCCGACCCCGTATTTTGACTGGGCGCAAGAGGCCGGCAACGCCAGCATGCGCGAATACGGCTTTCGCTGCATTTATGTAAACTAAAGGTGAAAATGTGAGCCCTACAAATAAAACGCTGGATAAAAATTATGAAATGGAATTGGCCCAGTTGAATGCCGTGCATATAAATTCCGTTACGGGAGAACCGTGGGACAAGGCGGCTTATAATATAGCGCTGGAAGTATTGGAAAGAAAATATAAAAATAAAGTTTGGAAGGCGAATCCTTTATCCGGTCAAGTCCTCAATCCTGCCGATATTGTCGCGGAAAGAAAAGGATCAAGAAACTAGCGCATTCGTTACGCGGCTAGAATTTCTTAAAAAACAGTTGCAAAAGTTTTTGAAACAATCAATACTCCAGAAACCACAGAGGGAGAGAAGAGATGAAACCGAGCGTATAAGAATTAGATTTTTTGCGTTGCAAGCAAAAAATCGTAATTCGCGTCGTGAGGTTGCGTTGGATTTCCTGAATAATCTTTCAACCAAGGAGAGAAGAGATGAAAAAATTATTAGGCGCGTTGGCATTGGGCGTGACAGTATTGCTGGGCGGCTGCGACAGCGGCGCGCAAAAGGGCGATACCGTTATTATTAATTTCGCGGGATATCTGGACGGACAGCAGTTCCCCGGCGGCACGGCCGAGAATTTTCCGCTGAAACTGGGCAGCGGCCAGTTTGTCGCGGGCTTTGAGGATCAGCTGGTCGGCGCGGTCAAGGGCGAAGAGCGCAACGTGAAAATCACCTTTCCGCAAAACTATGTTCCGGGTCTGTCCGGCAAACAGGTTTTGTTTAAGGTCCGGATTATGGACATTGTAAAGGCCGAGAAAACGCCGGCGCCGCAACCCCAACCGGCCCAGCCCACGCAACCCGCAAAGTAAGGCAAAACGCTAAATAAAAATCCGGCAAACGCCGGATTTTTTAGTGGTCGGTGGTCAACTGTTGGTGGCCAGTGGTTAGTTGTAGGGGGCACATTCTTGTGCCCGTTTGTAGGGGCGGATAATAACCACCCACCAAAATCTGCGATTTTGTCGGGGCCCGGCATCCGCCCCTGCGATAGTTAGAGATAAGTGAACACTAAATTCCCCTCCCTAGGAGGGGTAGTTTTTGTTGGCACGCTTGCGTGCTTACAAAAACTGGGGTGGGCATTTTAATTGCCGCGTGTTCTTCCGGTAATTTTATCTAAAAACGCTCTAAGGTTCCCCGGGGTTTTAATTGGCCGCGCATTCGTTATTGTTGGCGCGGTATTTTCCTCTTTAAATTTCACGCGCAGGTGCACCTGAAGGACAATAATTTTAGAACTTGGAGTCAGATTGATTTCGGTTATGCGGTTCAGTTGGCTTTCTTTGTGTTTTATGTCTTTTTGCTTTTTCTTGCTAATTGCTTTGCAGGTTGTCTTGGCCAGGATCGCGCCGCCGGCCGCTATGGCCAGGCCGAGCGCGGTTGCAAGGACCGTTCCGACCGGGTTCGCCTTGTTGATAATTCCGGCAATGGGATAAGCCACGGTTTCTGCGGCGCCTAGTATAACTATCACGTAAGACAAGACCAGCATGGCGCGGTTGGCGGCATTTTCTATGAAATCGGTATTTTCCAGCTTGTCCAGGGCTTCGTTGCCTTTCGCAATGATGCGCTGTTTGCCGTGTAAAATTTGAGTTTTTATATTCATTATTTCTTATCCCCCCTATTAAAATAAACTATACTCCATAAGAGTTATATTTTTTATCTTTGCTTGTCCGCGTTTCTTATATTTTGATAATCGTCGCGCAGAATTCTAAATCCAAACAAACCAAGAAGCACTGATGGTGCAGCAAGAGCGCTTATTCCTGGGTGCACATATAAGGCACCTAATACCGATATTGTTGTGGCCAATATGCCAGCTGCCAAAGTCACAGCCCCGTAATTGTTCATGGTGGCCAATAAACGTTTTATACTCGTTTTATAATCCTTAAAATATTACCTGGCCGCCCAGGGTCGCGTCGCGCGGTATCGGGCCGAATGAAGAATTTCCGCTGGCGTATATGTTTCCGTCTATCTTGAAACATCCGCAGAATTTCAGCAAGCGCACATTGCGCACGACCAGGTTGCCCCGTATCTTGACCCCGCAGGGCAGGGTGTAAGAATACATATTTTGCAACAGGACATTGCCGCCGACCTCTGTCATGGGGCTCAGTCTTTCGCCCGTGGGATTCTGTCCGTCCAATAATACATCGCCGTCGCGGCTGTTGTCAATGTAAACGAAATTCCCGCTATCGCCGTCTTTGTCTTTCAGGGGCAGGGTGATGCGGCCATCCGCCGGCGCGGTCGCCGCCGCCGGCAAAACTTCCTTTAACGGCAGGGTGATTGTCGCAACGGTCGTATCGGCGTTATAAGAAACATGGGCCTTGATATCCGCGGTCTTGACGGGGTTTATCGCCGCGGCGGCGCCCGCCGGGGCCTTGATTGTGTCCGCGATGGCGTTTTTGGATGTTACGGACCCGCCGCGGCCGTTCGCGGTATCGCGCGCGTCAAACAGATTGATTATCAAAATGGAGAACAGAACGATAATCAGCACCAACAGGGCGACGTTCGCCAATCCGGTCAAGTCCAGCGATTTTATCCAACGCCATACGCGCGTCGGCAACCACATCAGCCAGCTAGCGCACCTGCACAGCCAGCATTGGCATTTGCCGGCCGCCGCGCCGGCCGCCGCGCCTGCCGCAAGGGCCGCGCCGTTCGCCGCCGCCGTTTCAGATTGCGCTGGGACCGTGTTCGCCGCGGCCTTTAATTTGTCTTTTTTATCCATAGGATGCCCCTTTATTTGATAATTCTACTCACATCTTAGCCCAAGAATACGTTTTGTCAAGTAGTTTTATGAAAAAATTATGGGGCAGGAGAAGCTCTCATTCTTAGGAACAATCAAATCTTAAATCCGTAAATCTTAAATCCGTAAATCAGCAAGATGTCGCGCCGTAGCGTCAGCGAAGGCGGATCACTTCCACCCCGCCGGGATGCTTGCATAATCCGCCAGTTTCGTCGCACCGACAAATGGGCCGGCGCCTGCGGTCGGAGTGTAAGCCGAAAACTGCGTCCACAGCTTCGTCGTGCTGCCGGCTGCGATAGACGGACTGGCCGACGTTATGTTAGAACAGTTGCGAAACGTGTATTGGAACATACTTGCGGCCGATGCATTGGATACTCCGGATAGATCCCATATCCCGTCTTCTATTCCAGTAAGCCCGGTGCAGCCGTCAAAAGTATTGTAAAACATACTACTCGCTGGCGCGCCGGTAAATATTCCGAACAATCCCGCCGGTATCGATCCGGTAAGACCGATGCATCCTTGAAAAGTGCCGTTGAACATATACGTCGCTGGCTTGCCGGAAATCCCAACGAACAGGTTCGGCGGGATTGAACCAGTCAGGCTAGAACAACCGGAAAAAGTATTGTAAAACATACTGCTCGCTGGCGCGCCGGTAAATGTTCCGAACAATCCCGCCGGTACCGATCCAGTCAGACCGGTGCATCCTTGAAAAGTGCTTTGGAACATATATGTCGCTGGCGCGCCGGAAATCCCGGCGAAAAGATTGGATGGTACCGAACCGGTCAGGCTAGTGCAGCCGAGAAAAGTATTGGCAAACATATATGATGCTGGCGCGCCGGAAATCCCAGCAAACAGATCAGACGGTACCGAACCGGTCAGACCAGAACATTGCTGGAAAGTTTGATAAAACATACTTGCAGCCGGCGGACCGGAAATTCCAGCAAACAGATCAGACGGTACCGAACCGGTCAGACTGAAACAACTGAAAAAAGTATAGGCAAACATATTGTTCGCCGGCGGACCGGAAATTCCAGCAAACAGGCCAGCCGGTATTGGACCGCTCGTGCCTGTACAGTTGTAAAAAGTTTGATAAAACATACTTGCCGCCGGCGGGCCGGAAATCCCAGCAAATAATGCCGCCGGTATAGAGCCCCTTAGGGGGTAATCGCCGGCAAAAGTGCCATAAAACATATTACTTACCGGCGCGCCGTGCAGCCCGGCGAATAAGTTTGCCGGTATAGATCCCGTCCATCCATAAAAGGTATAGAATGTTTGATAAAACCGCGGGCTGTGGAATTGCCCTGCAACCGGCGATGTCAGTATTGGAAACACCGAACCCAAATCGCCGGATACCGCGGTTACTTTTGTGCTGCTCGTTGAATTATAAAAACTTATCGCAGCATCGGTGATGACAGCGCTATATCCCGTCGCCTTGCCGCCTATTCCAACGACATAATTTCCGGCGGATGCGTATGTATGCGTATATTGTGTATTTGTGACATCAGTCTTTGTGATATTTTCTATCGGCGTTCCGTCGCCCCAGTCTATCGCGAAGTTTCCCGACGCGGATATCTTGAAACTGTACTGCGATCCAGCCGTCATCCCGGTCAGGGTCAGCTTGAACGGCTCGCCTTCGCCGCCGGTGCCGGGATAGAGGTCCCTCACAACCAGCCTGTCCACCGCATCGCGCGCCATAAGATCGTCTATGATCTGATTCGTCGCCAACTGGTGATTGCAGTATGTTGTCGCGGACGGCGCGCCGTTCAGTATCTCGTTCGCCTTATCTACCGCACATAACGTATATTTAACGTTCACAGCTTGGTATATGTTTGACGTTTTAATAGGAACAGTTATTCCCCATTTCTGGGTAATATACCTGTGCACAAAGTCCACATTCGCCGCCGGTCCGGCATAGGCCGTAGGGGCGAATGTCAATTCGCCTAAAATTCCGAACATCGTCGCAAGCACAACCGTCGCCATAACGCGGAACGTGCGGCGCAATGTAGGGGCGTATTGCATACGCCCTTTGTTCGGGCGGATAATATCCGCCCCTACGATTGTTGTGTGTCCGCGACCTGGGGCGCGTTTCCACGCGCCCCTACAACGGGCGAATTCCCACCCACCGCAAACTTCGTTTGCGTCGGGGCCCGGGTTACATTCGCCCCTACGGATGAAAGTTCTGATGCTCAAAAACAATGATTTTACAGGCACGCTGCGGATTGCGCACACGCGCCACATGGGGAAAATAAACGACCGTTTTTTTAGGGCAGTTTTCTTGTTCCGGCCAAAATTAAAAAATCCCATAATTCCGCGCATTTCAAAGTCCCAGTGTTTTCTTGTTATTTGGACAATATAAAACGGTCGGTTATTTTACTCAATCAGAGAATTACTATTATGGGTTGCATCATATACCAAACGCGGTTGTTGTGGCAAGCCTTTATTATTGTTGGCGACCTATGTATATACAATATGTATAGACATATGAAAGCTATTAAGGCGCCGCCATTGCGGCGGGGATTGTGATTGCGTTTTTCGCGATAACGGGCGGATGCGCAATGTTTGGCACCGTGGCGACGCAAACCATGGTGCAAAGATGTGAATCCTATATCAAAAAAGTCTTTCAAAAATCTTTTGGAAACATGGAATTTTTATGGTATAATGCGGGTATGATAGTCAACAAGAGAGGCCACAATGGCAGATGATAAAAACCTAGATTTATTGGATTTGGAAGACGACGACAGCATTTTGCCCGAATTGCCGGAATCCAGCCCGTTTTGCACCCCGCGGCCAAAACGCCCGTGGCTGTTGTTCGCTCTCGGGGCGCTGGTCATAATACTCGCCACCTATATAATCATCAGCGTTATCCGCAGCGGCGGCGATGATGACCAGGTTATTTCCCTGGACAACACCGCGCCGACACCCGTCGCGACCGATACCGGCGATGGTTTCGCCGCCGGCGCTGATAAACTGATTCTGGGCCAGGGGGGCGACGGCGGCGCCGCCAAACCCGCGCCCGCGCCAACTGTGACGGCGCCATCCGCGCCGACGGTAACCGCCCCTGCGGCGACCAACGGCACCGGCGCGCCGATCCGCGTTGTCGGCGAACGGAACAACAATGTGAAATTTAACCCCGATGCGACCGCGACGATAGAGGCGCCAAAGCCGCGCCCGATCGCGAAACCGGAAACAGTAAAGCCAAAACCGGTGGCGCATCCGGCGGCCGCGAAACCCGCGGCGGGCGGATACTATGTCCAGTTCGCGGCATCCGGCACCCGCGCCGGGGCAGAGGCGGAAGCCGCCCGGTTAAAGGCGGGTCATCCCGGCTTGTTCAGCGGCAAACAGTTTGTGATCCTGGCGGCCGAGGTTAACGGGGCCACGGTGTATCGCGTTCGCATCGGCGGCTTTGCCAGCGGGAGCGATGCAAACGGTTTCTGCGGAAATGCCAAATCCGACGGAATAAAAGACTGCTTCGTAGTGAAAAATTAATATCCGCATTCTACCGCCAAAGAAATCAGCGCTTTTTTGCGCCCAGTTCTTTGGCGCGTTTCTTGGAAATCTGGCGCACCTTCTTCCAGAGACCGTCGTCCGTGCCATACACGATGATGCACGCGTGGAACGGGCAATACAGCGCGGCCTCATACGCATAGTGCATCGACAAGCACGAGAGCCATTTGGTTTCATCCTCTATCAATCGCGCCAATTCGCCGGTTTTCTTGTTCCGCAGCCACAGCATCGTGCAACCATACTTTGATTCTTTTCCAAATGTCGGGTTCTCTACGATTTCGCCACATTTTCCCGGCTGAACTTTCGCGTTATACGGCGCGCTTATCTGGATGGCGAATTCCCAATCTGTGTTCTTGAATGCGGTGTTTTCCGTGCAATTTTGCATTGCGATCGCAAAGTTTTCACTCAGCCAACCTTGGTAAACGATATGGCCGCCGGGTTCTAAAATAATTTTTTCATTATGAGTTTTTCCATTCCATCTGGTTTCCAAGGGGAAATTATTCGCGCTGTTGCTGAATACAATCCAGCCGTCAATAACCGCAACCCCAACCTGGGCGGGATTAGCGTTGATCAGATTTAGTATGGCGGCTGATCCGGCGTTTTTTGATAATTGGGCAGTATCTATGCTCATCTTTTGTTTTATTAGTGGCATGATTTGCACTCCTTTTGTTTGAGCCAAGTATAAGTGCGCAAGTCGTATTTGTCAATGAGTATTTTGGAATGTGATTTAAAAGAGTGTAAAACAATTGATGCCCGCCAATTTCCCCGTGAACAAATCAAATAATCTTTTATAGGGCCTGCCTAGCCCTTTTTATGAAACGCATAAAGCGCCCAGGCGATGACCATGGCCAGGATGCCTGTGAATATCACCAACGCCGCGCTTTCATATTGCGCGAACGGCAGCACCATGTTCATCCCGTAAAATCCCACGACGATCGTCGGCACCATCAGTATTATGGTCCACATGGTCAACCGGTTGATGTAAGTGTTGGAATCAATATTAATCACGGATTCAAAAGTATTTTTAATGGCGGCCAGCATTTTCGCGTATGACACCGTGGTTTCTATGGCCTGGTTTATTTCCACGCGCGCGTCGTCCAGTAATTCCTCGCATTCCTCGTTTTTATTGAAAGACCGCATCTTGTCCAGTTTTTCCATCACGCTGCTGTTTCCCTTTAACCCCGCCAGATACAGCGTATAGCTGTTCTCAATGTCCAGCAGTTTCAGCAGATGCCTTTTGCGGATTCTTTCAGATAAATCCTGCTTGGCCTTGAAAACCGCCGCATTCAGGGATTTAAGGGATTTCAGATAGCTTTCCGCGATCCGATACATGATGTCCAGTATAAAGTATTCCTTGGTCTCCATCAGGTTCGGCTGAATCTTGTCCAGAATGTCGCACCGCTTGCGGCATATGGTGATAACGATGTTTTTCGCATAGATTATTCCCAGTGGCTCGGTATGCCAGATTTTGTCCACTTCGCTGTTTGAAATCGGGAAACGAATGATTATGACCTTGAAATCATCCTCGGTCTCTATGCGCGGCTACTCGTCGGGGTCCAGTATGTCGGACAAAGTGTCTTCATCCGTCTTATAGTCGGACATCAGGGATTCAAAGTCGTCGTTGTCCGGATAATACACGCGGATCCAGCGAAAGCTCTCAAATTTGTTTTCTATGATCATTGGGCGGTCCTCCAGAGGCTTCTGGCAAGTATTGCATGCGTCGTTTCAGAATTAATTCTGAACCTAATTATACCACCCGGCCATCGCGGGCGCAATTTTATATTTGCAAATTGCGGAAAATCGGTTATAATCCGCGCGCCTTTGGGGCATAGTTTAACGGTAGAACTCCGGACTCTGACTCCGTCAGTATTGGTTCGAATCCAGTTGCCCCAACCACACTTCGCTGCTGCGCAGCTTCGTGTGGCAAGCCATCCGAATAGCGAGCAGTTGCACGCGAAGGAGTGTCGCCCGAAGCGCATAGCGCGAAGGGGGACGAATGTTTTACAAACGCAAGGAGAATCAAGATGCGGGATGCTGACATTATTATATTATAAATTATGCTCACGTTTGCCGGCACGTCTTTTTGGATATTATTTGGTGGAAGAAAAAATAAAACGAATATTGTCCGTGTTCCTGAATACAAAAATCTTCAAAAAACACTGAAAATAAATTATAATCATCAGCCCGATTATGAAATGCCACAACAACAATTACTGAAAAATGCAGATAGGGTATTAGAGTTATTAAATAACGAGAACCAAGCAAAGAGATAAGTAAAAATATTTTTCCATTGGGCCATCGTCTAACGGTAGGACAAGGGATTTTGGTTCCCTTTATCGCGGTTCGAATCCGTGTGGCCCAACCAATTATTTAACCCCGGCGGGGTTAATTAATTGGTTGCGCGACCATGCGAGATTTGAACCGCGATCGCGGTTCGCGTATGAGTAAGCGAGACGCGAGCAGGGCGAGCGGACGAGCGCAGCACGCGAAGCGTGCGATAACGAATGGCAGGCGCGCAGCGCGAGCTTTTAATTGGATTTTACAAGGCTGGGCCCACCTCAGTTTTATGTTGACAAAATAGTGCCAGGCGCTATAATATCCCATTATGAAATACCAAATTACCGCTGATTTTATTGAGTCTTATGAAAAGTCTGTAACGCCCGATCAACTAGCAAAACAACTGGCGGCGACGAAAATCGCGTATCAAGACCCCTCTATCAAACCCGATTTAATTTTATTATGCGGCTTGCTGTGCCTGACCGAGAGCGAATTATGGATATTGAGCGCCCAGACGTTTGGCGCGTATAACCGCGGGCATGATGTCGCGCGTTTAATTGACTTTGAAATTGTTAATTATTCTGATAATTCCGGATATGCTTTATACGACCTGGCATACGGAAAGCCCGTTGACGAACAGCCGATCGGCCCGATTTCAGAGTTTGAACAACCCGTGTTTGACAAGCTGGTATACAGCTGCACGGAAATTCGCGATAGGTTCGGGTTGTTAATTGATACGGACGGTTCTAATTTGTTTGCATGCCCCGACCGAAAAACTTTTACGTTTACAGATTTGCTGCCCAGAAACAAGGCAAATAAATACATATGTCGCGAGCCGTTTTTCAGACGAAATTACAAACCGTGGAAACGCATGTGGCGTTATTTCAGCGGTTTGGAATCTGTGGCCGCTTTAATGACGCACGCGCCTGACGGAACGCTGACGGTTGACTATGATATGGCCGAACAGTATGATACTGTTTACAAAAAACTGAAACTAGCCGAAAAGAACCTGCCTGAAAGCAGGAAAAAGTTTGAACGCGAATACGAGGCGCAGTGCAGATTTATCGCCGACAATTTTGATAAATTATATGGAAAGAGGGTAAAATACTATTAGGGTCAATTCATTGTGTCCTGACCCTAGGCTTTTTACCATCTCTCCGATCAACTTTCCCCTTGCATAAAACATATTTTTTGATATTCTGTCCAGTGTTCAACAAGTTCCAAAAAAAGGAAGGAATCATGATTAAAAAATTCGCAATTTGCGCAATGGCTTTATCCGTATTATCCGGTTGCGTGACCGACGCATACACCGGTGAACGTCGCACGTCCGACACGGCCAAGGGCGCGGGCATCGGCGCACTGGGCGGCGCGGCGGTGGGCGCGGGAATCGGCGCGCTGACCGGCGGCGGCAAGGGCGCGTTAAAGGGCGCCGCAATCGGGGCCGGCAGCGGCGCGTTGGTCGGCGGCGGAATCGGGCTGTATATGGACAACCAGAACACGGAACTGCGCAACCAGCTGGCGGGAACGGGCGTGTCCGTCACAAAGAACGCCGACAACAGCATCACGCTGAATATGCCGGGCGACGTGACGTTCGCATCGGGCAGCGCGGTGATTACATCCAATTTCTATTCGGTTTTGGATTCCGTCGCGATTGTTCTGAAAAAGTATAAAGACACGAATATCCTGGTGTCCGGCCACACGGACAGCACGGGCGGCGTTGCCGCGAACAACCAGCTGTCGCAGAGCCGCGCGGCCGCCGTCGCGACCCAGCTGATCGCCAGCGGCGTTTCCGGTTCGCGCATTGTGACCCATGGATACGGCTCTTCCCGCCCGGTCGCGGATAACTCAACCGTTGCGGGCCGCGCGATGAACCGCCGCGTTGAAATCCAAATCATCGGCAACGCGCAGTAATTTTGGATTTGCCCGTTGCATAAACAACCCGCCCAAATGGGCGGGTTGATTTTATCCGGGCGGCAAGAAATAAAAGCGGTTATTTAGGAATGCGAATGCCGATAGCATGCGCCAAAATTAAAACTTTAACACCAACCCCGCCGCGATTTCGCGGCTGATCAGATTGCTGTTGTCCTTGGAAATCCTTATGCGGCCGTAATTTTGTTCCCGCCAGAATACATTCCAATACATCCAGCTGGTTAATGAAAACCGCGCGCCCAGCATAATCGCGCTGGTTTTGCCTATGCCAATTTTACTGTCGCGTATCTGTTCCGTTACCGGGGGCCACACGGATGTCATAACATAATGTTCATTCTTTGTGCTGAGGGCACCAATGCCGATTGCATATCCGACATAGGGCACGACGTATCCGGGCCAGTCCATTTCCAGAAAAATATGCGGCATCAAGTAAAACGCTTTGAAGCTGAACTTATCATTATTCGGGCGGGAAAGATCTGTTTGAAATTCCTGGCTTGCCCCCGCGCCGCCGGCCTCTGCGCCGATCCGCACGAACGGGAATTTATAACCATAAGACGCGCCGATTCGTCCGCCGACCGCGTTCATTCTTTTATCCGTGTTCGCGAATCCTTTGTCAGATTTTGCCAACCCGATTCCGAAATCAAATCCGGCGTATTTGGAAATGCCCCACAAATCATTGGCCGGTGCGCCTTCGGGTGGCGGCGAAAAGGCCAGCGCGGGCAGAGAGAATACCAGAAAAAATAAAACCAGAAATTTTTTCATCTTTTATTTCCTGATGTTACATCGCGTTTAATTGTTTTGCCTTTGATTCGCTTTATTTTACCCGGCCGTCTTGATTTTTGCAAATGGAATGATAAGCTAGGACCAAACCCAAAGGATGGAAAATGAACATAGCTGAAATACTGAACTTTTTGGATGCGCAACAGATTTACACGCTGGCGACGCTGGCGGACGGTGTCCCGGTGATGCGCGCGTTAATCAATATCCGGCACCCGGAAATCGCGCCGCATCTGGTTGGATTTTTTAAGAAAGACAACCGGATTTTGATGATAACGAATACCCATTCCGATAAAATCGCGCAGATTCGCGCGCATTCCGCGGCGTCGCTGTATGCGTATACCGCCGGTTACGATGGCATGCTGCTGACCGGCAAAGTGCGCGAAGTCACGGAATCCGCGACCAAAAACGCCCTGTGGGACGATTCGTGGAAGATGTATTATCCGGCCGGCCGCGACGGCGGGGATTTTTCAGTCCTGGAATTCATTCCGGAAACGTATAAATTTTACCATGAATTCTCTGTGGACAAGGGCGCGGTATCGGCATAAAACAAATCCGGAGATTTTCTGGATGCGGAATGGCCATAGCCATTATTTAGGTTGATTTTTGCAATTTGCCGGATATAATTGGGCGCACATTTGGTCCCATCGTTCCGGCCATCCCCGCCCACCGCAATCAAAAAAAGATTGCGGCGGGGCCCGGGTCGCCGGAATGACAACAGCAATGTTGCAACGGGATAGTTTGGTTTTTTTTCTTGGTCCCATCGTCTAGCGGTTAGGACGTCAGATTCTCATTCTGAAAACACGGGTTCAATTCCCGTTGGGACTGCCAAAATTTACCGCCGCTTTTTATAAAGCCGGCCGGCGGCGTTCAGGAACAGATTGTTGGTTTTCAGCCAGTTTTCATATTCGGCCATGAATTTGTTTTCCTTGGGCGCCATGGCCGACCGCGAGCTATTTTTCTTTTCCGCCAAAGTATTGTAGGCAATTGTCCGAATGATGGCTTCCTGGGCATCGCGCAGGGTCCATCCGAATGCGGCGCGTATCCTTTCCCAATCCGGTTTCCACAATGTATCGTTTAGGCTCAGGTAGGTGCTTTCTGAAAATCCGCGTTCGCCGTTATCGGATTCATAATGCGTGTAATGTATGCCGCCGCCTTGAAACCAGATCAGCGCGCCGTCTTGGTTTATTACAATCAGTGGCTTTTGCAGCAACGGATATCCGTATGTCCAAATCGTGTCTTGCGCCGCCGCGTCGGTTTGGGCGACGGAATAGGGCGCGGTCATAAACAGCGTTGCCGCCAATAAAACAGTCGGTCTGAATTTCATGCTTCATATATAAAGTAATAAAAATGCTTTGCAATAAAAAAAAGCGGGGCGGTGGGGCAGGTTTGTCCTCAAACCTGCCTATATAAAAAGGCGACTTTGGGACAAAGTCGCCCCACCACACACCAATTATATAAACTCACTCAATTCCTGCATCCCTCTAATCCACTGGTATTTCCAGTCAGTTGGATTTTTAACAAATCCTTTTCTGACAGGATTGTTAAATATATAACTTACTTTTTCCGACAATGACTCATCATGCCTAATTCTATGATCAAAAAAATCCGGTTGCCATTCTAGTTTTGTCTTCCTGGTTATAAATCGTTTCCATTGCCTTACGGTTTTAATCATGGGAACATTGTTGAATGTTATTAATATATGCAAATGATCGGGCATGAGCAACAAGTGCTCAATATATACCATGTCTTTTGATTGATATAATTTCCAACTGTTTTTTATGGCCTCTATAATATTAGAATGGATCAGATTATTTTTACCACGAGGTAATGTATTGATAGTTATGAAGAATGTGGGATTGTCTTTAATCCAATCGGGAACTTCATGGCTTAACTTTTTTCTTGGAGTGAAAATAGGATTATTGGTTTGCATTTTACTGTGGTAGTTACAAAAGGCTGGATATGGTGGGGCAGGTTTGTCCTCAAACCTGCCTATATAAAAAGGCGACTTTGGGACAAAGTCGCCCCACCAGAACTCATCCTACATCATTCCGCCCATCCCCCTTCGCCAAGGCTTCGGGGGACAAGTTCCGCATTACATCATACCGGGCATTCCAGCGGGCGCGGCGGGCTTTTCTTCGGGAATTTCATGCATCACCGCGCCGGTGGTCAGCATGATTCCGGCCGTTGACGCCGCGGCCAAGAGCGCGGTCTTTACAACCTTGGCCGGATCAATGATTCCCATTTCCAGCAAATCGCCGTATTTGCCGGTCTGGGCGTTATAGCCATACCCGTATCCGGCATCTTTGGCCCCTTTGTTCAGATCTATGGCGATTGTATTTTGAACTTTGTCCGCCACGACCTCGCCGTTTATGCCGGCGTTGGCCGCAATCTGTTCAATCGGCGCGGAAAGCGCGGCCGACACGATATTCAATCCGACCAGCTGGTCGGCATTCAAGTCCGCCGTCAGTTTCCCCGTAAATGCATTCCGTCGCGCGCGCAGCAGTGCGACGCCGCCGCCGGGAACGATGCCCTCGGCAACCGCGGCGCGCGTGGCCGACAGCGCGTCGTCAACGCGGTCTTTCTTTTCTTTCACTTCCACTTCGGTCATGCCGCCGACCTTGATAACCGCGACGCCGCCGACCAAACGCGCCAGGCGTTCCGACAGTTTCTCGCGATCATAATCGGACGTGGTTGTTTCCAAGGTTTTGCGGATTTCGTCCGCACGCGACTTTATCGCCGCGGATTTTCCCGCGCCGTCAACGATGAGCGTGGTGTCTTTGCCGACAACAACCTTTTTCGCCGCGCCCAAAACCGCGGGCGTCAGGTTTTCAAACGTCATTCCCATATCGTCGGAAATCACGGTCGCGCCGGTTAAGATAGCGATGTCTTTCAGCATTTCCTTGCGCCGGTCGCCGAATCCGGGGGCCTTTACGGCGCATACTTTCAGTCCGCCGCGCAAACGGTTCAGGACAAGCGTCGCAAGCGCCTCGGATTCCACATCGTCCGCGATAACCAGCAAAGGCTTGCCGGATTGCGCGATTGGCTCCAGGATAGGCAGCAACGCTTGCAGTCCCGTGATTTTCTTTTCGGACACCAGGATTTGCGCGCCTTCCAGCTCGCACAGCATTTTTTCGGCATTGGTGACGAAGTAGGGCGACATAAATCCGTGGTTAAACTGCATGCCTTCCACGACCTCTATTTCCGTATCCAGTCCTTTGGCTTCCTCTACCGTTATCACGCCTTCCTTGCCGACGCGCTCCATGGCGCCCGCGATTTTCTGGCCGATGTCCGAATCGCCGTTGGCGGAAATGGTCGCGACCTGGGCTATTTCGGAATTATCCTTCACCGGCCGCGCGTGTTTTTCTATGTCGGCGACAACCGCGGCGACGGCGATTTCAATCCCGCGGCGTATGTCCATGGGGTTGGATCCGGCCGCCGTCATCTTGTATCCTTCCGCGAACATTTTCTGGGCCAGAACCGTCGCGGTGGTCGTGCCGTCGCCGGCGATATCGCCGGCCTTGACCGCGGCCTCTTTCAGCATTTGCGCGCCGATGTTTTCGCCCGGATCTTTCAATGACACGGCCTTGGCCACCGTTACGCCGTCCTTGGTCGCGATCGGCGCGCCATAGGATTTCTCTATTACAACGGTTCGTCCCTTGGGCCCCAGGGTGATTTTGACCGCGTCGGCCAATTTATCCACGCCGCGTTTCAGGGCCTCGGTTGAAAATAGAATTTCTTTTGCCATTTGTTTTCCTTTTGTGTTCGTGATTCGTGCTCGTGGCTCTTGTTATGCCCGCGATACGAATCACGAGCACGAGCCACCGGCACGATTATAATATTCCCAAAATATCTGTTTCCTTGATGAGGATATAGTCTTTCCCATCCAGCTTTATTTCATTCGCGCTTGCGGCCCATTTTGCAAACATGACGGTATCGTTTTTCTTGACAGTCATGGGGGTCAGTTCATCGCCGTCATAAGCGCCCGGGCCCACGGCGACAACGCGCCCGCGCGCGGGTTTTTCTTTGGCATTATCCGGGATGATTATTCCGCCGGCGGTCTTTTCGGATTCGTCCAGCCGTTCCAGCAGCACGTAATTGTGTAAAGGTTTTAACATATTGATTCTCCTTTTCATGCGGATTATAATATAATAGAATAAATTGAAAATTCAAGGGGGCGAAAAAATGTATGACAAATCCAATGTTTTTGCGAAAATCCTGCGCGGGGAAATCCCGTGCAAAAAGATTTGCGAGAACGAATACGGGGTATCGTTCCACGATATTTCCCCCTGCGCCAGCCAACATGCGCTGGTCATTCCGCGCGGCGAATATGTGAATTTCTATGAATTTCTGGCGCGCGCATCCGCGGCGGAACAGGCCGGATTCTGGACGGTGGTGAAAGAAACGGCGGATGCGCTGGGCATTCGCGACGATTTCAATACTTGGGCCAGCGCGGGCGACGCGCCGTTTGTAAAGCAATCGGTGCCCCATTTCCATTTGCATTTGGTTGCCGGCGAAAGATTGAAAGATCCGACGTATTTCTGAAAGGGTAAAAATCGCCATTTGAAAAGAGAGGCTGGAGAAAACGCGCGTTCGCGTGATTTCTAAGATTGTCTCTCTTGTCCGCGCCCGTCGTAAGGCACGCGCAGCTTGCGCGATATTTCCCAAAAACTGGTCTCATGTAAATTTAACTGATTTATCGCGCGTGTCAGGCAGAATTTAGCAGCTTGCTCGCGATTATATTTGTATCTCTCGGTCGCCAGTATATACTTTTTAAATATGAAAAATTGGCCTGTTTGCGTGCATGTAACCGCCTTGACCCAAACATTGCCGCCGCATATATTCTCCAATTTTTCTGACACAGTGGCCGAGGAATACATTGCTTCGCCGTTGCCTATAGGCACGCGATCAAAAAGTAATGTCTCACCATTAAAATTTGGCGCGGTTCTAAAATGAAGCTCTTTTAACCGTTCTTGATTATTATAAAAAAGAAAGCTTCTATTATTCACAAACTGTGTTATATACTCTTCATATAACGCTAATTCTTGACCGTCATAGCCCGGTTTGCCGTTTACTGTCTCGGGCGATTCAATTGTATAGCCTGTCGTTATTAATTATCAAAATTTACAACGAATTTTACGATCGGCACGCTGCCGGTATCCATAATGGCATCAGGTATAACAGTATTGCCGTTGCCTTTGTTTGAACCTATAAAAAAGTTTTTGAGTGACATGATAAATCCTTTCACAAGCTTTGATTGCCTCTATCATTATATACGGCAATTTTGGTTTGTCAACAGCTTTTAAGGCACCAATGAATTATAAAAGCCGCCAATGGCGGCTTTAGTTTTACGGATTGGTCAGGCGCAGTTCTATCCGGCGGTTCTTTTGCATTTCCGCGGGCGAGGTGCCCAGTTCCAAGGGATACAAGTCGCCGAACCCGCTGGGGATCAGGCGTCGCGGCGACACCCCGTTGGCAATCAATTCGTTCTTGACCGCCGTCGCGCGCAACAGCGAGAGTTGCATATTATTGCTGAACCCCGGCGTGCCCGGAATTACGGGCCGCTTGTCCGTGTGGCCGTCAACGCGGATAATCCATTTCACGTCGGTCGGAATTTGGTTTTCCAAATCCTTGATAACGCGCGCGATCAGGCGCATCTGGTTCTTGCCGTCCGCCGACAGGCTGTATGCGCCGGACGCGAACAGTATGTCGGACGCGATAATGAACCGGTCGCCGTCAATTTCAATGCCGGGAACGTTGGCCAGGGCGGTCTTGACGGCCCGATAAAACGCCGATTGATATTCATTCATTTGCGCGATTTTGTCGGCCAGCGCTTTGTTCAGGCGGTTTGACATTTCCATATACTGGACTTTCTGGTCCTGGATTTTTTGTTCGGAATCCGCCAGCGCCGCGTTCAGCCGGGCGATTTGCGCGGCCAGATCCGCCTGATGCGCCGCCTGTTCCTCGGTCAGCGCGGCCTTGTCCTGGGCCGCGGTTTGCGCGGCGTTCAGCTGGTCGGTCAGGTTTTGCACCATTGCCTGCATCTGGTCGCGATTCGCGTTCAGTTCGTCCAGCTGCTGTTTGAACGTCGCGGTCAACTGGTCCAAATCGGCGTCTTTTTCCCGCAGTTGCTTTTCAAAATCCGCGGTATTTGCGGCCAGCAGCGAGTCCGTTTGTTCTATAAGAACCCTCTGCTGGTCGGTCAATGCCGCCACCTGGGATTCCAGCGCGGATTTCGCCGCGCCCATGCTTTCCAGTTCCGCGCGCGCCAAGACCAACAGGCGCTTCGCCTCTTCGCTGTCGGCGGACATGCTGGAAATGGTCTGGGCCTGGTCGGCGTTTGCGCGCGAAAGCTCCGCGACCCTTTTGATGCTGGCCTTGTTATTGAACACGGTGGTCGTGGTCCACAGGAACACGAACACAATCAGCAAAAAAATCAAGATGATGACCAGGTTGGAAAACAAGTCCACGAATCCCGGCCAGCTGTTTGTGCGTTCACGAAATTTTAACATTTTCCCCTCCGTTACCGTGAACCGAAAGCCGAAAGCCGAAAACCGAAAAAAATCGGTTCGCGGTTATCGGTTTTCGGCTCACGCTATTCCCGTCCTCTCTGACAAATTCTCTTCCAGTTCCCTGAAAATCGCATTCTGGGCCATTTGCACCTGCAGCCCCAGGAACCCTACGATCAGCGACCCGGCCAATCCGAACAACGACGCCGAAAACGCCGTGCCGATTCCCGCCAAAGGCGTCGCCAGTCCGGCTTTTACAGTCTCCATCACATTCTCGTCCGTGAAATCCAGGCTGCCCACCAGGGTGGCGAATCCGCCGACGGTATGAATCAGCCCCCAGAAAGTGCCCAGCAGCCCCATGAAAATCAAAGTGTTCGTGATATAGCGCACCGATTCGCGCTGGTCTTCAAACCGCGATTGAATCATGTCCATAAAATTGGTCAGCGTCTGGGACGAAATCGGCGGAATTTTGCGCAATTGCACGCGCGTCATCATTATCGCGACCGGTCGTAACAGAAATGGGGGCAGGTCGTTCGGCCCGGCCTTGCCGCCGAAAAACCGCCGCAGCCAGCCGTATTCCGGAACCAGCCGGAACATGTCGGTAAAGGCGAGGCCGGCCCCGAAAATCGTGGTCCCGATAATAACGCCGTTCAGCCAGATGTTGGTGAGCGCAAGGCGCAGGAAATCCCCGCGCCACGCGACGACCACCGTGACAATCAGCACTATAAACAACGCCATGCGGTTAAGATTGATATGAAAACGATTGGTCATATTTGGTGTCTGGTGGTTGGTAGATTTCTCCCCTTTCCGGCATGTTAGCGAATTTGATAAACTTGTGTCAATTGGAAATTACAGCTCGGTTGTGCGCCCTTATGTGAAAGAAATAGTTGTGTGAAAGAAACGTTTGTTCCCCAAACATGGGCCCGTCATTCCGTTGGCTCGCCGCAGGCGAGAACAACGGAATCCAGGTAAATAAAGCCGCGCGCTTTGCGCGCACATAATCAACCTGGATTTCGGCGTTCGCTCCTTACGTCGCGCCGCCGGAATGACGCGCTCACTTTATTTCTTGCTTTTTCTGAAAAAATGTTCATAATAAGCCTGCTTTCCTGGTTGCGGCCCCACCGTGACCCACACGACCAAAGGAGAACTTTATGGCATTTTATGAAAGCGTTCTGGTGTTTCGCCAGGACTTGACCGACGCGCAGGTGCGCGACAAAGCCGCCAAATTCGCCGATATTATCAAAGAGCTGAAGGGTTCCGTCAAAGCCACGGAATTCTGGGGCTTAAAGAATCTGGCATATATAATCCGCAAAAACCGCAAGGCCCACTATGTCATGCTGAACGTGTCGCTGCCGGGCGAGCAGTTGGCCGAATTTGAACGCCGCGAACGCATTGACGAAGACATCATCCGTTTTCTGAACGTGCGTGTAGAGGCATTGTCGGACAAACCCAGCATAATGATGAAGAAAAATACCGAGGAGGCGGAATAGTCATGGCAGTTCGCGCAGCGATTTATCGCAAAAAATCAAATCCCTTAAAGGGCAAGGACGTTGACTATAAAGACGTGAAAATGTTGTCGCACTATATTTCAGAGCGCGGCAAAATCAACCCGTCCCGCATCACCGGCGTGTCGCAGAAAGACCAAAGGGCTCTCGCCCGCGCGATCAAACGCGCCCGGCACCTGGGCCTTATGCCGTTTGTGCGGAATAATCTGGGGTAATAGTTACTACCCAGGAAAGCTAGGCCGACAAAGTCGGCAAGCTTTCCGGCCCTTCTAGGAAGGGCAACTTAGTGCTCATAAGTTTTAAACAAATTGAGCGCTAGATACCCTTCTCAGAAGGGTCGGAATTCGTTAGCGAGCATTGCGAGCTTAAGAATTCCGGGGTAGTCATAAATATAAATTTTGGGAATCATCCCTAACTCAAAAGAGGACAGATAAAATGAAAATCATACTTACTGAAAAAATTGCTAAACTTGGAACCATCGGCGACACGGTAGAGGTTGCGACCGGATACGCGCGGAACTATCTGCTGCCCAAGGGCAAGGCACTGCGCTGGTCCCGCGAAAACCTCGCGGTGTTTGAATCTAAAAAGGCCGAATTGGTCGCGCGCCAGGATGCGGCGAAATCCAAAGCGGAATCCCAGGTTGACGCCGTCAAGAATGTGAAATTCCACATGATTCGCCAGGCCGGCGATACCGGGCATCTGTATGGTTCCGTGTCGTCCCGCGACATCGCGCGCCTGCTGGCCGATGCGGGGATTCATGTTGAATCGCACCAGGTATTGCTCGGCAATCCCATCAAGACCATCGGCGCGTTCGACACGAAAATCGCGCTGCACCCCGACGTGATTGTTCCGGTTAAAGTCTATGTCGCCCAGACGGCTGACGAAATTGACGCCCTGGTCGCCGGAAAAATCCTGACGTTCGGCACGAAAAAGGCTGAGGAAGAGGGCGAGCCAAAGGCAGAGGGCGAAGACAAGACCGCGGCACCCGCGGTGGAACAGCCGGCCGAATCGGACGGGACAGACAAAAAGCCGGCCAGAAAGAAAGCGGCGAAAGCTGCCGAATCCGACGAAACCGCAAAAGAGCCGGCGGCCGAAAAGAAACCCCGCGCAAAGAAAAAGACAGAAACAGAAGAGTAAATTCCCCTTCGCAGAAGGGAAAAATCTTGGCAGCTCTTGTCCGCCGCAGCCTTGGCGAAGGCGGATGCTGCCTTAGATTTTCGGGACAGGTTAAAAAATCCGGCATGGGCCACCCACCAAAATCTGCGATTTTGTCGGGGCCCGGGGGCCGGATTTTTTGTTGCATCTGATATTTCTGCTTTATGCTTTATCCTTTATGTTTTATAATTTAACCATGAAACTGGAATCAGCCGGCATTATTATCGGATTGCGCCCGTTCGGGGAACGCGACATGGTCGCGCATATCTTTACGCGCGAATTCGGCATGCTCGCCGGCATGATGAAGGGCGCGGCGGTCGCAAAGAAAAACCGGCCATTGGTCGGACAGGTTGGCGCGGCGTCTTGGAATGCGCGGCTGGATTCCGCCCTGGGCGCGTTTCATTGGGAATCGTCGCGCAACATGGCCGCGCCGCTGATGAACGACGCAGAGACGCTCGCCATAGTTAATTCGGCGTTCGCGCTGATACACGCGCTGCTGCCGGAACGGGAAAAGTATACATTTTTGTATGACAGAACGATTGATTTGTTGGACAAAATCGGAAATCACTTTTTAAAATTTGGAAATGAGGCAACTACTCCCCCCTTGGGGGGAGTAGGCGCGCGTAGTTGCGGGCCGGTGGGGGGACAACATAACCCCGAAAAAAGAAACACTGAACTTGCTTTGCATCAGGCTCAGAACTTGCGAAAGAACATGACATCGGCCGAGAAGTTACTTTGGCATTATTTGAAAGATAACAAGATGGGGTATGCTTTTAGAAAACAGTGCCCGATAAACAAATATATTGCAGACTTTGTATGCTTGGAAAAAAGGCTGATAATAGAATTGGATGGCGAACAGCATTACGAAGAAGGCAACCGTATGCATGATGTAGAAAGGACTAAAATATTAAATGGCGATGGGTATAGAATTATAAGATTTGATAACAGGCAAGTTTTCAAAGATATGGACGGGGTATTGCGTGTAATACACGAATATCTTTGTCCCCCCACCGCATCGCGCGGCGCGGAAACAACGCTTGCGCTCTGCGACTCCCCCCAAGGGGGGAGTAATTCAGCACTCATAACAAGCGAGTTAAATGAGCATTTAACTACTCCCCCCTTGGGGGGAGTCGGCGCGCATGGTTGCGGGCCGGTGGGGGGACAGGATGGCTTTTATAAAGAAGATATCCATCGGTTATATCTTGACTGGGAAATATGGCTGCTGCGGGAATTGGGCTATGCGCTGGATTTGTCGCGGTGCAGCAATTGCGGTCGGACGGATAATTTGACCCATCTGTCCCCGCGGACCGGCCGCGCCGTATGCAGAACTTGCGCCGCGCCGTATGACGGGCGGCTTTTTGAACTGCCCGTTGATTTGGACGCCACAAAATATTTCTTGAACAAGATAGCCCAGGACCAGGGCGGCCGCGCGCTGCCCCATGCGCGGCAGCAGGTGAAAGGGTAAATGGTAAATGGTAAATGGGAAATGGAAGATGGAAGGGGCAAGAGATACAAAGTGTGAAATATCTGCGCATTTTGGGCAATATGCTATAAATTTACCATTTTTCATTTGCCATAAAAATCGCCGGCGGTGCCAGTGATTTTTTCCCTTGCATCGCATTAAAAATCCGTTATAATTCGCCCTGTTCAACAAAGAAAGGAGAACCTAATGATACTGACAGTAATACTGTTGCTCGTTGCGGTCGCGCTCTTTGTGCTTGGCGGAATTCTGTTCGGGCATGAAGGCAAAAACTTTGCGATGGGCAAAAATCTCGCCAAGACGGCCATTATGCTGGTTGGCGCAGTCGCGCTGATTTGGGGCGTAAACCGCACCGGGCTCGGCACGACATACTACTTGACCCAGGCCAATCCCGGCATATTGCAAGAAATGGCGACCGCCATGCAGGCGCAAAGAACCCAGGGCACCAGCGCAGAAATCAAGAAGTATATGAAGGGCCATTTGGACGAAATGACGAGAAACGCGCCGATAATGGGCGATCCTTCGGCAAAAAATACCATCTTTGTATTTTCCGACTATTCATGCCCGTATTGCCGCCGCGTTCATGCGGATCTGAAACGCGTGGTTGCGGATCATCCAGAGGTTCGCGTGGTTATGAAAAACTTCTCTATCCACGGCGTGCTGTCCGACTTTCCGGCCAAGGCCGTGATCGCAGCGAAAATGCAAGGCAATGACAAAGCCGCCGCATTGGATGCCGCGCTGATGGACAAAGAGTATTATCCCGCCGACCTGCAGGGCAAGAGTCAAGACGACTTGGAAAAGGCCATAAAGAAAAATGTCTTGGCCATGGCCGACAAGGTTGGCATTGACACCGCCAGGTTGGAAAAGGATGTCAATTCCTCCACCGTCAGCGAAGAATTGGGCCAGGTCCGCGATTTGGCGTCTCGTTTCCAAATCGGCGGAACGCCGTTCCTGATCATCGGCGATCAAGCCTTTCCGGGCGCGATACCGTATGACCAGATAGTGAGCGCGCTGAGATAAAAATTTTCCCCCTCGTTAGAGGGGGAATTTTTGTTAGCAAATGCACAAGCATTTGCGTTACAAAAATAGGGGGATTATTGGTTAAAGAACAAGTATTCGTTCTTTAACCAATAATCCCCCTATTGCGCTAAACTCGCGCATCGCCAAAACCAGGCTCGCGCTCGTCAAGCGCGATTCCCCTTTTAACAAGGGGGAAAAGTTACTTGTCCCACGATTTTCCAATCTTGGTTTCCGCGGCGATGGGCACGGAAAGCTTCGCCACGTTTTCCATTTCATGCTTTATCTTTTCCGCCCAATATTCCGCGTGCTTTTCATCGCATTCAAACACCAGTTCGTCGTGCACCTGCAGCAGCATTTTTATCTGGTCGGAATGCGGTTCCAATTGCCCGCCGATTTTAACCATCGCGAATCGCATCAGGTCGGCCTCAAAACCCTGTATCGGCGCGTTGATCGCGGCGCGGAGGGCATAGGCGCGCATCCGCGGATTTCGTATTTCCGGCAATTCTATGCGCCGGCCCCAGGGCGTCAAAACGAATCCGTTCGCAATCGCGAATTTTTTCGTTTTTTCTATGTATGCGTCAATTTCCGGGAAATTGGCCATGTAAGAGTCTATCAGCTTTTTCGCATCCGATTGCGAAATGCCCAATTGGTTGCCCAGCCCGAACGGCGATATGCCGTAAATGATGGAAAAGTTCACGGTCTTGGCCGCATGCCGCTGGTCCTTGGTCACGGTCGCATGCGGGGCCAGCGCGAATATGCGCCGCGCGGTCATGGAATGAATATCCTCTCCATTTGTAAAGATTTCTTTCAGAATCTTTACGTCCGCGATATGCGCCATCAACCGCAACTGTATTTGCGAGTAATCCGCCGAGATTAAAACGCGGCCGTCCGGCGCGACAAAGCATTTGCGGATCTGCGCGCCCAAATCGGTTTTTATCGGAATGTTTTGCAGGTTCGGATCGCGCGAAGAAAGCCGCCCGGTATTGGTGCTGGTCTGCAAAAACGTGGTGTGGATTCGTCCGTCGCGGCCGATCTGACGCGGCAATGCGTCCGCGTAAGTTCCCGACAGTTTCGTTAATGACCGCCATTCCAGGATCATGTTGATTATGGGATGCGCATCGGCCAGGTCGCCCAACGTCGCCGCATCGGTTGAATTAGTTTTCGGCGCGGGAACGCCCAGTTTTTCATACAGTATTTCCGCCAGCTGCTTCGGGCTGCCGATATTAAATTTGAAATGCGCGGCTTTCCAAATCTGTTCCTGAATCTCGTCGGACTTTTTATGCAGGACGTCGGACAGTTCGCGCAAACTTGATTGGTCTATCAGAACGCCCGCGCGCTCCATCTGCATCAGTATCCGCAACAGCGGCCGGTCGCAGTTTTCGTAAAGAGCGAGCAGAGAGCGGTCTTTCTCCCCCCTCTTGGGGGGGAGTGTCGCCGAAGGCGACGAGGGGGAGCTGACTTCATTGTCAGAGCCCCCCCCAGTCACGCTATGCGTGACAGCCCCCCCCAAGAGGGGGGGCAAATTTTCCAATGTTTCCCGGAATATTTTATACAGCGCGTATGTCACCCACGCGTCTTCGGCCGCATATGGCGCCGCGGACGCGACCGCGATTTCGGCAAAGCGCTTGTCGGAATCCTTGGTCTTGGGCGGGAACAGCGAATCAAACTTTATATTTTCGTGCCCCAGATACAGATGCGCCAGCTCGTCCAAACCATGAGTATGCGCGGCGCCATACAGGATATAGGATAACAGCATGGTATCGTCAATCGGCGCGATTTCGGATGTATCCCAGCCTTCGTTTTCAAATATGTGCAGATCGTATTTCAGGTTGTGCCCGACCTTTACGACATGCGCCTTTTTGAAAATCGGCCAAAGCTTTCGCTTGACCGCGTCAAGCGAAAGCTTGGCGGCTGGTGGCTGGTGGCTGGTGGTCGCACTTTCCGCACTGAATAAATCGGTCGCGGCCTCTTGTTCTTTGTGCCGCAATGGAATGTATACGCCGCGATCGGGCGCGACGGCCAGCGATATTCCGACGAGTTTGTCGGTCATCTGATTCAGCCCGGTTGTTTCGGTGTCAATGGCCAGAACGTCGTCAACATGCGACAGAAACTCGTCCAGCTCGTTCTCTGCCGTAATAACCGAAGAATGCGAGCTATTATGTTTCAATAACTGATGCGCCGCCGATTCGCTTTCCTTGTTTTCCCGCAGGGCGGGCTCTGCCCGCGGGTGTGGAACCTCATCGGAATCTTGATTGGTCCCCGCATTCCCGAACAGTTTCCGTATCTTTGCCGCCAGCGCCGGCGATTCCAATTTATCGCGGGCAAAAGCCAGCGCGCCGTCGGCGTCAAATTTCATCGGCTCGTCCGAAAATTTCGGCAATTTCACATCGGATTTCAGCGTCACCAGTTTTCGCGAGATTTCGGCCTTGTCCCGATTCTCGTTTAATAGTTTTCTGATGCGCTCTTTGCTTATCTCATTTACATTTTTATACAGGTTGTCCAACGATCCGAATTCCTGAATCAATTCTGTCGCGGTCTTTGGCCCGATTCCGGGAACGCCCGGCACATTGTCGGACGAGTCGCCCATCAGGGATTGAACGTCAATAACCTGGTCGGGCCGGACCCCGAATTTTTCCAATACCTCGGGCGCGCGGATTTCTTTTTCCTTCATCCCGTCATACAGAAATACGCAATGCGAGACCAACTGCATAAGGTCTTTGTCGCCCGTCACCACCCGCGTCTGGCGGTTCAGCGCGCATTCGTGATTGCAAAGGGTCGCGATGACGTCGTCGGCCTCTACGCCGTCAATGACCAGCAGGGGGATTCCGAACGCGCGCACCGCTTCGCGCGAAAGCTCAAACTGCGCGGCCAGATCGGCGGGCGTTTCCGCGCGGTTGGCCTTGTATTCCGGATAAATGTCATTGCGGAAAGTCCGCCTGCCTGCGTCAAACACGCATATGAAAATTTCGTGCGGCTTCGCGGCGGCGACCAGCGGCAGTATCATGTTGCAGAATCCATACACCGCATTGACCGGCGTTCCGTCGGTTCGCGTCAAGTGCGAATGCACGCCGTAATAGGCGCGGAATAAAATGGAATTCCCGTCAATAAGGGTCAGATGCTGGGGCATGATTATATGATAGCCCAATAAATCCAATAAGCCAAGAAGAATATAGGCCCCAATCTTTTTCTTTGAACTCTGCGATTTTTCGGATATAATGACGGGTATGAATGCATCGCCTCCATTATTGGTTGTCGGCCTGGGGAATCCGGGGGCCGAATACGCGACTACCCGGCATAACGCCGGCTTTATCGCGGTTGATGTGCTGGCGGGCGCGGACGCGGTTTGGAAAAAAGAAAAGGATGCGATTGTCACAAAAATCACCCACCGACCACCGACCACCGACCACCGACCACCGACCACCGACCACCGACCACCGACCAACGACCACCGACCAACGACCAACGACCAACGGCCAACGATTTTTGCAAAGCCGCTGACATTTATGAACAATTCCGGCGCGGCGGTGGCGGCATTGATGAAATACTATAAAATCCCGCTGGAAAATTTGATTGTAATTCACGACGATATGGATATCCGTGTCGGCGAAATGCGGCAAAAAACCGGCGGGGGCAGCGCGGGCCATAATGGAATTCGCAGCATAGACGCCGCGGTCGGCCCCGATTACCGGCGCATTCGCATCGGCGTCGGCCATCCGCGCGATGCCGGGTCGCCCATTGATCCCACCGACTGGGTCTTGGGCCGATTTTCACCCGAAGAATTGAAAAAGGTTCTTGGGGCCATCGCCGCGATAAACTTATGATTTAGAAATTGATAAACATATTCGGCGGAGTGTCTTTTCTTATTGCGCCGTTCCATGATCCGCCCGTTTCGTTCAGGGCGTTCGGCAACGCGGTGCAGTTGCTGCCGCTCCACGTTCCGTCTTCCGTATCGGGATTAAAGCTGTATGTGCACGGGCCGCTGGCGGAAGTGTAATACATCGCGGGCGATACCGGGCCGTTCGGCGTATTCGGGGTATACACCGGCGCGGAATATGTCCCCCGGGCCGCATTGATGGCCAGGAATCTCCCGCTGCAGGTCGCGTTCCCGCCGGTCGCATACGTTCCGCTCATCTTGCCGGTGCCGCCGCTAGAGGAACAGAACAGGTATATCGGGCTGTTGCCGCCGCTGGACGTGAACTTTGCGATGAATTGCAGGCTGGGGCCAGAGCACACGATAGAATAGGCGGTTTGATTGGCCCCAAATCCCCATCCGGAACCCTTGGAACCAGAGCTCAGCGTGTTGGCGTTATAATTCGGCGATGTTCCGGGAACGCGGAAGAAATCCGCCGCGCCGGTATCGGTGACGTCAACCGGCACGTATTTCACGCCGCCGCTGGGACAGCAGTTTCCAAAGCTGTCAAACGCGCCGGAATCGCAGCAGTTGGTCAAACCGGATGCAACCGCAAATTTCTTGTTGGCCGGGCATTCCGTTACGGGGCTGGGCGGCCCGCTGTAAGACGGATCGCATCCGGTTACGCTGCCGCCCCAATCCTTTGGGCAATTCGCGGCATAGCAATCTTTGTGGGTGTTTGTCCCGAACCATGCCATTATGGTGCTGTATTTGGCCCTGGTGGAATCGGTTATGATTGCGTTGACCAGTATTTCCGCGCCCGCGTTCTGGGGGGCGCTGTTGCATCCGCCCCAGATGTATTGCGCCAGCAGGCAGGTGTTCATGTTTGCCACGCCCGCGGTGCACAGATTGCTGCCGCCCGGCGTGGCGAATGCCGCGGCCCCATACCACGCGCCGCGCATAGCGTTCAGAACGTCGTCGGCAAGATTCGCGTCATTCACGCACGACACCACGTCGTTAAAGCATATGGTTCCGGTCAGCACTTTGTTTCTGTTGATGGACGTCGGATAATCTTGTATGAAATTGCACAGCCCGAAATTTCCGGCCGCGGACGTGCAGTTCTGAACGATGCAGTTTTGCCCGACCTGGATGCAGGTCTTTATGATCTGGTCAAACGTCTTGTCGCGGGCGATTTCGGTCATGCCGGTCTGCCAGTCGGTCCCCCCCGCGCCGCCGGTGGCCGCCATCAGTCCGTCGCACGCGGTCCTGACCTGGGCGCACATCTGGTTCACCGTGCGATCGGCGTTCACGCCGAACACCGACAGCGCGCGCGTGTCAAAATCGGTCAAAGACTGCGCCATTCCGGCCAGGCATGTCGTGGTGATGGTGGTGCAGCTTTGCCGCATATCCTCCAGCTTTCTGGTTTGGGCGATTTTTATCTGGGCCAGCGCGTCTTCCATAAACCCGTTCCAGACCATGTCGGAAATTTTCTCGCAGCTGTCCATCGCGGGCGAGATGTATTTTTTCTTTGCGTTCAGGAATTTTACGAATCCGGAGTTTTCCTTGACCTTGACCCATTTGTTCGCGCCGGCGGGGTCGTTGTTGGGCGGCACCAGCATGTTGGCCAGATTGGAAAGGTTGCTGGTGAGTATGGCCGTGCCGGTTGACGGATCAATGTATTTTCCGGACCAGTCCAGACATTTGCCCAAATCGGCGCCGCACACCGCGTCGTTGGCCAGCATGTCCAGCATCTTTTTCTTGCAGGTCAACGTATCGTCCGCATTGCGGTCCTGGTAATTCTGCAGCCGCGACATGTCCAGCAGGGCGTTGCCCTCGCGCACTTTCTGCAGCGCGGAATCCTGCAGGCTTTCATACGCCTTTTGCGCGGTGTTGCAGTCTTGCTCTATCGCCATTTCGTATGCGGACTGCGCGATGGAAATATCGTCCGGGGCGCATATCTCGGCCGCTATTTCCTTGCATACGGGCAGCGCGGCGCGGAACAGGGCGTCGCCTTCCTTGGTCGCGGTCGTCGCGCCCAACGTATAGTCAATGGTGTCAAACACGGTGCTGGTGTCCAGCGACAAGGTTATCATGGCCAGGGAATGAGTATCCTTGTTGTCGGCGTTGGTGGACTTCAGCTTGCCCATTATGGTATCCAGGATTTGCTGCGAAGGCGACGTATCGCCGGCCTGGAATGCCGTCTCGCCCTCGGTCGCCTTGATGGATGCGGTCGCGTCTTCCTTGTCCATGCTGACGGTCAGCAGCCTTTGGTTAAAATCCAGCATTTTGTTTTGGAATTTATCCATGTTTTTTTGCGCCTTGTCAAAATCATGCATGCGTTTTGAACATGCGCAGCGGCGCAGCTGGCTGTCCTTGTTCGCGCAGAATTCGTCCATGCATTGAAAGTAAGTATCGCGGCACAGCTGGTAATCGTTCAGATTTCCGTCGCCGCCGGTGATCTGGGTTATCGCCGCGCGGACAGACTTTGGCGCGATGCCCGGCGCCGCGGCCGCGCGCATTACGGAACGGGCGATTGGCGACTGGCGGCTGGCGGCCGGCGACTGGCGATTAGTGTCTATTTGTGGGGCTATGCCCGCGCGGGAAATCTGCGACCACCGTTCGCCGGGGCCATGGGCGGCGAGCCAGCCTTCGTCTTGGTTTCTGACTGGGGCATTTGGCAATTGATTGCCGGCGACGGATGGGCGCGCGACGGCGGTTCGCGCGGATTCAGGGGCCGCGCGGGCCGCGACCTCTCGCGGGGTGGCGGCGGCGCGGACGTTCGGCGCGGGCCCGGCCCCCGGCGAGATTTGCGATTGGCCCGGCGCCGCCGTGCGCGTCGCCTCTGGCGTTGGTTCGCGCGTGGCGGCCCCCCGCGCGCTTGGCGCCGTCGGCGCGACGACCGCGCCGGCGGGCGTTGCGCGGTTGGATGCGGGCGCCGGGCCGCGTTGCTGCGCTGCGGTTGCGGCGGATTGCGCCGGGGCCGCCGATATTGGCGCCGCAACGCCGGGCCGGCCGGCGCGCGCTACCTCTGTCTCCGAATCGTCCGCATGCGCGCGCGGGCAAGCGCACGCGATGACAACGGCGGCAAAAATGGAAAAGAGTTTCCTCATGCTTTAACAATTAAAGCAAAAATAGGCGGCCCGGGGCAAGAGGAAAAAGAGTGATTGTTTGCTGGTGGCTGGTGGCTAGTGCTGGTGGCTGGTAATAACTGGACTTTTACAATAAGCTTGGTATAATTTATTAGACTAAAAGGGTGCTAAATGGTTTTGAAAAACAAGCTTGGGATCACCGGCCAGGTTGAATTGAACCGCGCGGAAGAACAAATCAGCAAAAAGCAAGCGCAGTTGCTTTTTGATAGCGGCCATATTGATAAGCTGCGGGTTGGAACATTTTCGGGCCTTGCCCGGATACACGGATTTCTTTTCGGCGATATTTATGATTTCGCCGGCAAGATTCGCGATGTGAATATCGCAAAGGGAGGATTTCGTTTCGCGCCGTTGATGTATCTGCCGCAATCGCTGAAGCATATTGATAAAATGCCCCAGAATACTTTTGATGAAATTATTGAAAAGTATATTGAAATGAACATCGCGCATCCATTCCGCGAAGGCAACGGCCGCGCGATGCGAATCTGGCTGGACTTGATTTTGAAAAAAGAGTTGAAAAAAGTCGTGGATTGGAATCGGGTTGATAAAAACGATTATCTTTCCGCGATGGCGCGCAGTCCCGTGAAAGATACGGAAATAAAGCATTTGTTAAAAAATGCGCTGACCGGCAAAATCAATGACCGCGGAGTGTTTATGAAAGGAATAGATGTCAGCTATTATTACGAGGGTTATGACGAGTTCAAGACGGGAGAGTTGTAATAAGTTTTAATTATGGCGCCGCGCCCTGGTGGATGCTTTACGAACTTTACTTGTCCGCCTCCGTCCTTCGGACTACGGCGAGACACTCGTTTTTGTATTCCTCACTTCGTTCGGACAAAAACGGTGGTGGGGCTAAGGAGATTTGAACTCCTATGGATTTCTCCACTACCACCTCAAGGTAGCGCGTCTACCAGTTTGTTCGCACGACATTGCTTCGCAATGCCGGCTCACCACTGCGCCCACGTCGCCGCTTTGCGGCTCCACGGGCTTGTATGCGCCATGTTCTCAAAAACAACTTGGTGGGGCTAAGGAGATTTGAACTCCTATGGATTGCTCCACTACCACCTCAAGGTAGCGCGTCTACCAGTTTCGCCATAGCCCCGATGTTCGGATTTTATACACTACAAATCATTTTTTTTCAAGTCGTTTTTGTGATATAATCCGATTAATCAAGAGGGAGATAATGAAGAAATATCTAATATGCCTGCTGCCTGCTGCCTGTTGCCTGCTGCCTGTTCCGGCTTTTTCTGCCGGAACATACTATACCGGCGGGGGCTATCAATCGCCCCAAGTCCGGTATTCCAACACCGGCGCGTCGCCAACCGCTTATAACCCGGGCGCATATACTTACAATCCTTACGGCCAGTATCAGCGTCCGACAACGGCCCAGGTTCCGTATGCCGCCGTCGGCGGACAGAATAATTATTCCGGAAATGCCGCGTCCGCGCCGCGTCCAAGTGCAAAGGGACCGAATCAGACGACCGGATTTTATCTGGGCGGCGGGATTACGCACGAATTCGCCAATTGGGAATTTTCGCTAAAAACCGCGGGCAGCAAGCTGGGCTTTGACAACCTGGCTTGGAATGTTTTGGATCTGAACGGCGGATACGCGTTCGGCAACGCCGCGTTCGGGCTAAAGATTGACGCGGGATTCAAATACGGGATGCAGTCCGGCGAGAGCAGGATGGTTGACGACGACATCACCGCCGGCGGGTATTTGATAACGACCTATGTGGATTCCACGACCGGCGCGACAATCGGGAATGTTTACGGGCACGCGCTGTCGGTCGGGACCAGTTCGGGCGGCAACATGCTGGGGTTCAACGCGGGGCTGGGGCTGACGGACAAGCTGGCGATTGGAAAGATTAAATTGACGCCCAGCGTGGGTTACCGCATGCTGAGCTATACGCTGACCGTCAACCAGAATTACGGAATGTCGCTGGATACCGGATACTGCATAACTGTTCCCGGCAGCGACGAGGTTCAATGCGATCCGTTCGTAGTCATTCAAAATCCGGGCGGAACGCCCCAGGTGATTTGGGGCCCCCCGTATTCTACGACCGGCGGCATAGTTGACACCGGCGGCACATATTATTACCAGCAGCCGGGAACCAGCCACAAATACGACGTTTCGTGGAGCGGCCCGTATCTGGCGATGGACGCGGAATATCCGATTAACGAGAATAATGCGATGTCCGGCCGCGTGGAATTGGGGCTGCCGTCCTATACATCTGCCGGCGACCAGCCATATCGTCCGGACTGGAAACATCCGAAAAGCGTGGAAGACTCGGCAAGTTTAGGCAGCGCGTATCACCTGGGGCTGGCGGCCCTGTGGTCAACGGCGCTTACGAACAGCGTTTCGTTGCAGATGGGGCTGACGTATGATTACTATACGGTATCGGGCGCGAATGCCAAAACATTCCTGAATGGGAAATCATTCGGGCTGAACAGCATAAACGGCGCGGGCTGGCCCAATGGGACGCTATACGATCAAATCCTGAACGACATAGCGAACGGCAATTACATGGGATACACCGCGGCCCAGGCGGCGGAAATCGCGACGTCCATCCAAGACCTGAAAGCATCCTGCCCGGGCTGGGTCTGCGCCACGAATAGCGAGGTGAACTCTATTTACAGCTCTATGGGAATCAGATTGGGAATCATGGGAAAATTCTGATTCTTTGCGCTTTGCGCAAAGAATCAGAATTTTAGTGACATAGTTACAAAGTGACAGAGTGACAGAATATACGGGGGGCAAGATGAAAGATAGTCCGCTGAAAAATAAAAGCGAAAAGTTTGCGGACCGGGTTGTTAAGTTATATAGTTACTTGCGCGCCCAAAAGAAAGAATTTATTATTTCCAAGCAGATTCTGCGTTCGGGGATGAGCATCGGCGCAAATGTGTCAGAGGCAAATTTTGCCTCGTCAGGCAGAGACTTTATGCAGAAATTAAAATTTCTGAAAAAGAATTGGCAGAGACAAAATATTGGTTGGATAGGTTAAAAAATGCTGGCTTTATAACACAGGTTTAGTATGATTCAATGTATAAAGACTGGCAAGAGATCAACAGGATTTTGTGTTCATCAATAAAAACTGTAAAAAATAATATGAATAACTAATTGGTATTTTGAAATGACATTCGGAAAATTTTTTATAATTTTGTCACTTTGTCACTTTGTCACTCTGTCACTTTTCGCCGACGCGCATGCCGCGGTGAATCTGACGGGAACCGCGTCGGTTGAAAAGACGGCAAGCACCGCGGCGGCGGCGAAATCGTTGGCGACGGACGATGCGCGCCGCCAGATTGCGATAGCGGTCTTATCGCGGTATTCCGATCCGAAAACAATTTCCATGCTGATAAAGAATGCGTCCGATTCGGATATGACCGGCCTGATCGCGTCATCCGGCATAGATAATGAAAAGACCAGCGCGACCGCGTATTCCGCGAACTTCACCATGACACTGGATCCGGACGCGACGGCGAAATGGCTGCGCGACAACAATGTTCCGAACTATATGTCGGCGGCGGACAATTCAGGCGACCGCGCCATAATATTCTTTAATATCGGCGGGCTGAAACAATGGGCCGGCCTGAAGCAGAAACTGCGCGATTCAGACATGGACAGCGAACTGGAGCTGAAAACCATGCAGGGCCGGAATATTTCCGCGACAATACCGTCCGCGCGGCGCGAAGGCTTTGTGAACGCATTGCGCTCTTTGGGCTGGACCGTTACGGACGACAACGGAATCCTGCGCGCGACGCGGTGAGCACTATTTTCCTGCCCCCTTGTGGGGCGGTTCCCGCCTGCGCGGGAATGACAAACCAGATTTTGTTAGCGGCACTTTTTTTGTGTGCTTACAAAATCTTGGGTGGAGGTATAGGCTAAGAGGAATAAAAATGAAAAATAAAGCTATATTGTTTGCGGCTTTGCTTGTAACAGTCGCATTTGGCGCGGCGTCCGCGGATGATGCGGCGCCCGAAGTAGCGGCGGGTGCCGCCGCAACCGCGGATGAAACCCCGGTTGTCCAGGTGATAGTGGTGGACAGCGCGGCCGTCGCCAAACGCGCGGCGGCAAAGACATCCGGGCCGGAACGTCCGTCCGTGTCCGCGAACTATGAAGCCACGCGCGTCGGATTCAACATGATGAACGTCGCGTCCAGCCAGCCGCCCCAGCCGGCATCCGCCGCGACGGTCCAGGCGGTGGCCGCAACCGGCGCGGTTGCGACAACCAATGCGAATTTGGAATGCGCGATTGGTGAGCGTCCGGTGGGCAACGCGTGCCAGCGTTGCGCGCAAAAAAACAATCCGGGCGTAATATGGAAAAATTCCGGCAAGGATTGCTTGATTGAAAAATGCGCGGACGACACGTATGTATTGACGGGCGCGGACACGGATCAGCCGAAATGCCTGCAAAAGTGCGAGGTCTGGGGCGGCATCGCGTCCCGCGCGTGGGTCAGCGAAACGGATAACTTTGACGTATGCGGTTCGGGCGAATTCACCGAATGCGCCAACGGATTCAACAAGACCAACGAGCAAACGTCGGCCAGCGAGATGAAATACAACCACTGCGTGCCGAACGGAACAAAGAGCGGCGCGTGCAAGAAAGACGGCGAAATCAGCGTGTGCGCGTTCCCAAACGGCAAAGCGCAACAGGCGTGCCAGAACGGATTCTGGGGCAACTGCACGGTGAATCAGTTCTGCAAGGAGGGATTTATCAAGGCGGACAAACAGCAGAAAGTCTTCACCGTGAATCATAAGAAAGAAGACTCCACATACGTCGTCAGCTGTATTCCGAAAAAGAAATAATCCAATTTAAGCAAGCACGGATTCCCCTCCTGGGCCCACCCCACGCGAACAAGTTCGCGCGGGGGCCCCGGGGTCGGGGTAGATTTTGCTAGCGGCTTTTATCGCCGCTTACAAAATCGGGGCGGGAAATTATAAATCAACATAAAACAGCATTGCGATCTCGCCCGGCAAATCTTTTGGCAGGCGTTCCCCCAATTCCCATTCCTTGTATGTTCCCGGCGAAACGCCCAGGCTCTTTGCAATTTCCGTCTTGGAAAGGCAAAAGAATTCGCATATCCGTTTTAATTTTTTCGCCACTGAATTGCCATAACTTTGGTTTTCCATGATTCCCCCCGTAAAAAATACCGCCCGTGACCAGAGGCGGTTGGAGGTTAACTACTATCAGGGATAGCGGGCTTATTTGGCGGCGAGCCGCCTTATTGGGCCGCCCTCCAACCAAAAGTTGGAGGCGTCTTTACGTTTTGTTGCCAACCAAAACGACCCTGAGAAGTAGTTACTCTTCAACAACGCCGGTCAATGCGCCGCCGGATGCATTATATAATCAAATTTTCAAAAAGTCCATGGCAAGTTTCTATTTCCCTTGATTTCTGAAATTTTATATTCTATAATCGCGCTACGCGCGGGCCTGGGCCCGTGTGAAGAACACAGCTATTTGCCAAGTTTCTGTCCCGCAAGGGTTTGTTTGGCGAATGGCGAGGATTAACAGAAACGCAAAAAATTCTAGCAACTAGTCCCTAGTCCCTAGTCCCTTTTTGCGACGAAGGAGCAAAATCATGGCACTGCCTAAATTCTCTATGAAGCAGCTGATGGAGGCCGGCGTTCATTTCGGACACCACACCCGTCGCTGGAACCCGCAAATGACGCCGTATGTCTATGGCATCAAGGACAAGATCCACATAATCAATTTGAACAAAACCGCGCCGTTGTTGCATCGCGCCCTGGTGGCGTTGGAGGCCATCGCGGCCGCCGGCGGCAAAGTATTGTTCATATCTACAAAGCACCAGGCGAAAGATATTATCAAAGACGCTGCGGAACGCTGCGGCCAGCATTATGTCAGCAACCGCTGGCTGGGCGGAATGATGACCAACTGGACGACCGTGTCGCAATCCATCCGCCGTCTGAAAAAGATGGAGGCGGATTGCGAGAACGCCGAGAAACTGGGCCTGACCAAGAAAGAGGTCGGCGTGATGGAAAAAGAAATCGCAAAGCTGCGCGATGTTTTCGGCGGAATTCTGGACATGCACGGCGTGCCCCAGGCGGCGATCATCATTGACGTTCCGAAAGAATACAATGCGGTGCGCGAGGCGAAAAACCTGGACATGCCGATTGTCGCGATCTGCGACACCAACGCGAATCCGGAACTGATTGACTATCCGATTCCCGGCAACGACGACGCGGCGCGCGCGATACAACTGTATTGCGACCTGTTCGTGGATGCGATTCTGTCCGGCATTGAAAAACGCTTGGGCGGCGCGGCGGGAAAGAAGGTCGCCAGCGATATGACCGGCGTTGACGCGGACAAGCTGGAAGAAGAGCACATAGAAAAAGAAGCGCGGGAAAAATCAAAAAAGTCCGAGGCGAGGGCCGAACGCCGCGAGAAACTGGTGGAAAAGCTGGAAGAAAAGGCAGAGTAACACAAAATTAAACCAACGGAGCAAAAAATGGCAAATATTACAGCGGCATTGATCCAGGAACTGCGCGAAAAAACATCCGCGGGCATGATGGATTGCAAGGCGGCATTGACCGAAAATAACGGCGATATCCAGGCGGCGTCCGACTGGCTGCGTCAAAAAGGAATCGTGAAAGCGGCGAAAAAAGCCGACCGCGTCGCGGCGGCGGGCTTGGTCGCGGCGGCGAAGAGCAAAGACGGCACATTCGGCGTGATTGCAGAGGTGAACGCCGAAACGGACTTTGTCGCAAAGAATGAAAAATTCCAAAAACTGGTCGCCGACGTTGTCCAGAAATCTTTGGAAGTATACGGCGACTGCGGCTGCAAGTGCGACGGACCGTGCGATTGCGATCAAAAATGCTTTGCCCGGGTTGTTGACGCGATGTCCGACGAAGTCGGAAATCTTATCGCGACGATTGGCGAAAACATGCAAATCCGCCGCATAGCGGCCGTCGGCGGCGACAGCGTGTTCAAGTATGTCCATAACTGCCTCTGCACCGATATGGGCCAGATTGCGGTTATTGTCGCGCTGAACGGCGATACGGCGGGCGCGGCGGAAATCGGCCCCAAAATCGCGATGCACATCGCGGCGAACAAGCCTGAATTCGCGACGGTTGACCAGGTGGACCCCGCGGCCGTGGAACGCGAAAAGAAAATATTTACCGAATCCGGCGCGACGGCGGGCAAGCCCGACGCGGTTGTGGAAAAGATGGTCGCGGGCCGCATCCAGAAATACTATGGAGAATCGGTCCTGACCGAGCAGCCGTTCGTTATGGATCCGAACAAGACCGTAAAGGCGGTGCTGGCCGAGGCGAATACGACGCTTGCGGGATTCGCATATTTCCTGTTGGGCGAAGGCATCCAAAAGCGCGAGGATAATCTGGCCGACGAAGTAAATAAAATGCTCGGCAACTGAAAAATCCCGCGAACGCGGGATTTTTAGCCCGATTATCATTAACAACGGATGTTTTTGATATTATTCTGATTGCATAAAGGATTGCAAGATGCAAAAGGTCAGTTATAAAATATGGACGAATGCATCCGGATGCATATGGGCTTGCGATTCTTGCGCGGTTCAGGAGATTTGTCCTGAAAATGCAATAGAGCACAAATTTATAGGTATACGTCTTGTTCCAGTAATAAACAATGACAAATGCAACGGATGCAACAAATGTCTGAATGTTTGCCCAGACAATGCGGTCGCCAGATTCGTTGGCAGATACAGGACATATTGATTATGGTAAAGTCATGTTGAAACCATTCGGATTCTTTTATTATTCTTGCTACGGCCACCGGCCGTAATACTTTGAATAGTCAAATCATCATTAAATGTCATTCTCGGAATTTCCGCAGCACGCGGAACGCGTGTCCAGGAAATATCCGGGAATCCGCACGCCCGCACGGGCAACAATTTTTATAAACGACTACCCCGGATTTTCAACAGCAGCAAACCACCCAACGAAATCTGTGATTTCGTCGGGTGGGTGTTGCCCTAGCTTTTCGGGGTAGTCATAATATTTGATAATCCCTAAATTTTTCGCTATAATAAACGCAAAAGGAATAAACTATGAAAAACGATTTTCTACATGAATTGGAAAGCCGCGGACTGATTTATCAAACGACCGATCGGGACGCCCTTGGCGCCGCGTTCTCTGCGGGGCCCGTGACGGCCTACCTTGGCGTGGACCCGACGATGGATTCCATGCACGTCGGACACTTGGTCCCGGCGATGATAATACGCTGGTTCCAGAAATACGGGAACAAACCGATAATGCTGGTCGGCGGCGCGACGGGGCGCATTGGCGACCCGTCGGATCGCAATTCGGACCGGCCGATGCTGGACGATAAGCAGATTGCCGCGAACTCGGCCGGATTGCGCAAATGCTATGAACAGTTTATAAAGTTCGGCGACGGCGCGACGGATGCCATTATGGTTGATAACTATGACTGGCATAAAAAATTCAGCCATATTGACTTTCTCCGCGAGTTCGGGACCAGCTTTACCGTGCCGCAGATGCTGGCAATGGAAAGCGTAAAGAAACGCCTGAATACGGGCGAGATGTCATTTTTGGAATTCAATTACATGCCGCTGCAAGCCGTGGATTTTCTGCATTTGTTTGATAACTATGGCTGCACTTTGCAGCTGTGCGGCGCGGATCAATGGGGAAATTCCGTCGCGGGCGCCAGTCTGATCCGCCGCAAGCGGCAGAAAGAGGCGCACGTATTGTCATGTCCGCTGATTACGGATTCAAATGGCGCGAAAATCGGGAAATCCGCGGGCAATGCGGTGTGGGTTCGCGCCGACCGGACCAGTCCGTTTGATTACTATCAGTATTTCAGGAACGTGATGGACGCCGACGTGGAAAAGTTCCTTAAAATATATACCGAATTGCCTTTGCCGGAAATCGCAAAGCTCGGCAAATTGCGCGACTCTGAAATTAATGAAGCCAAAAAGATTTTGGCTTTTGAGGCGACCAAAATCGCGCATGGCGTGACTGCGGCGGAAAGCGCGGCGACCGCGGCATTATCAATGTTCGGCGGCGCGCATGCAAACGATGCGGCGATTCCAACAATAGAAATGAAAGCCAACCGAGAACCGGTCAGCATAATAGATTTTGCAATGTTTTCTGGGCTGTTTCCGTCTAATTCCGAAATATGTAGAATTATAAAGCAAGGTGGATTGAAAATAGATGGAAGAGTAGTTTTGAATTCTTTGGAAGAGGTAGAATTAAAACCCGGCAAATCAATCCTGTTGCAAAAGGGAAAGAAAACGTTTTTGAAAGTCGTTGTGAAATAATGTATGGGCCCGGGTTATTGCGCCCTATGATTGAAATGAAAAAAACAGGCCACTTATTTTTTGCGGTGTTAATTGGGGCGCAAATATGCGCCCCTACATTGACGCGGGCCGCGCCGTCGGAACTGGCGGCGGTCCAGGCCCAGCTGGCCACGGCAGAAAAGCAGAATAAGAAGCTGGACGCGGCGGTGAAAGAATCCGACAAAACCGTTGAAAAGACCAAGACCCAGCTGGTGTCGGCCGCGGATCGGGTGACCAGGCTGGAGTCAGAGCGGACCGCCATCGCCAAAAATATCGCCGACCTGGGCGCGCGATCGGCCATCCTGCAAAAGGAGACCGAAGAAAACCGCGGCCGCCTGGGCGACGCGGCGGCGGGATTGCTGGCAATATCGCGCGGCGTGTCTTTTGATGCGGACAACGCGCGAGAATATGTTCTGACATCCGCGCTGCTGACCGGCGTGTCCGGCCAGATTGACGCGGATATGCGGGCCGCGGCCGCGCAGATTGCGGAACTGGAAACGGTGCAAGAGAACAAGCGGGCGCAACAGGAAAAGCTGGTTGCCTCTGCAAAGAAATACAAGACAGAGCGCAGCGAATTGGACAAGCTGTTGAAGACGCGCACCGCGCAGAATCAGAAACTGCGCGACCAACAGACGGAGTTGCAGGCGAAGCTGCGCGCCTTGTCCGCGCGGGCGAAAAATCTGGCCGAACTGATGTCCGGCGTCGGGTCATCCGCGCTGTCCGCGGATACTTCGTTCAGCACTAAAAAATTGCGCGCGCCGGTTTCTGGAAAACTGGTCGCGCTGTTCGGCGAAAAATCGGCATTGGGCCTGATATCCGACGGCTGGCGCATACGGGCCAGCGGCGGCGCGCTGGTGTCCGCGCCGGCGGACGGCATTGTGAAATTCGCGGACAACTTCAAGGGATTCGGCCGCGTCCTGATACTGTCGCATAAAAACGGGTATAATTCCGTGATGACGGGCCTGGGCAGCATTGACGTGTTGCTGGGGCAAGAGGTATTGGCGGGCGAACCGGTCGCCAGGATGCCCGACAGCAACGCGATACGCACGGCGGCCGCCGATCAGAATACCGGTTGGTTCAGTTCCGGTCCGAAACCGGAAATGTATCTGGAAATCCGCCGCGGCGCGAACGCCGTTGATCCTGCGCGCCTGTTCAGCGAACCATCGTAATTCCCCTCCGCAGGAGGGGAGGAAAGCCGGGAGTCTCGGCTTTGCAAAGCAAAGACGGACGACCTAGCTTTCCGGGGTGGGCGCATGGAATTTTGATAGTGTCTACTTATAAACATTATTCTCTGTTTAACTAACCCACCCCAGATTTTCTAAGCGGCTGCCGCCGCTAATAAAATCTACCCCTCCTGGGGAGGGGAATTAGGCCGTTCAAATGTGGCCTTCCTCCTATGGGGGGGAATTTCCACTTGCCCCGCGGCGCGTCCCGTGCTAAGATTCGCGCATTGCCAAGGTGAGAAACATGCTGAAGAAAATTTTACATACATTGATGGTTGCCGGGTGCGGACTGATGATCGTCCTGTCCGCGAATGCCGCGGAAAAGAAAGATCCGGTAAAGCATCTGACCGATCCGCAGATCTACGAAATGATGAAGAAATTCGCGCTGGTGTTTGAATCCGCGCGCGATAATTATGTAGAGGAAGTGGACGAGAAAAAATTGCTGGAAGCCGCGATGAACGGCATGCTGGCCAGTCTGGATCCGCATTCTTCGTATCTGTCGGCGGACGAGTTCAAGGATTTTAACGACAAGGCGACCGGCGAATTTGGGGGGCTGGGCATTCAAATCACCGCGGACAAGGGCATGATACGCGTCATCTCGCCGATTGACGATACCCCGGCATTCGGGGCGGGGATCAAGGCCGGCGATTACATCACGCACATAGACGGCGAGCAGGTCGGCGGCCTGACCCTGAACCAAGCGGTGAAAAAGATGAAGGGCCGCCCGGGAACGAAAGTAAAATTAACAATCGTCCAGCCTAACAAGGACCCGCGCACCATCACCATGACGCGCGCGATAATCAAGGTCAAATCTATAAAATACGAGGCCAAGGGCGACGATAAAGACATCGGATACATCCGCGTTTCGGACTTTGGCGCGACAACCGCGCGGGATCTGCGCGCCGCGATAGAATCGCTGGAAAAAAAGAAAGTAAAGGGTTACGTTTTGGACATGCGGAACAATCCGGGCGGATATCTGGCCGCGGCGATTGATGTTTCGGACGCTTTTCTGTCCGGCGGCGATATAGTGTCTACGCGCGGACGCCTCTCTGAAGAAATTGACCGCGCCAGCGCAAAGCCCGGCGATTTTACGAACGGAAAGCCGATAGTGGTGCTGGTAAATCACGGCAGCGCGTCCGCGGCCGAAATCGTGGCCGGCGCGCTGCAGGACAACAACCGCGCGATCATCATGGGGACGCAGACCTTTGGCAAGGGCAGCGTGCAGCAGCAAAAACCATTGGGCGACGGCACCGCGATTCATATCACCGTCGCGCGGTATTACACGCCCAGCGGCCGATCAATCCAGGGCGAGGGAATCACCCCGGATGTGGAAGTATTGCAGAGCAGGGTGCAGGTTCTGGAAAAAAGCCGCGACATATTTTCCGAAGCGACATTGATAAACGCGCTGAAAAACGACGACGCGAAAACCGAAAGCCGAAAACCAAAGGCCGATGATAAAAACGCTGATAAATCACCGAACAAGGACCCCGCGAAATCAACGGATAACGATGCCTGGCCCGAAGACGGCGGCCGTGATGACTATCAGCTGTCCCGCGCGATTGACATGGTCCGCGCGATGGGAAAACTGGGCGCGCGCACTTCGGACGATAACAAAACCGACAAATAAAACTAGCTCCGTCCAAATAAAACTAGTTCCGTCATCCACGTGACCCGGGCCCCGCCGAAATCACCGATTTCGGCGGGTGGGGAAGGCGGGGATCATAAGGAGAAAAATAATGCCCGAAAATATCGTTCTTCGTCCGGCATCGCGCAAAGATATCGCGACAATGCGAAAGCTGATGGAGAAAGAAAAAGATTTATTTCCGGACAATGATCCATGGAGCGTGGGCTATACTGAGGGCATAGTTGCCAACGGAATTGTGCTCGTCGCGGAAATGGACGGCAGGGTAGCAGGATTTATAGCGGGGGAAAAATTGCTAGGTGGCGGAACCATGATATGGCTGCGCATAATAGAACCCTCGCTCCGCGGCCTTGGCCTGGGAACAATGCTGTCGGATTATTTTGAACAAATATTACGCGACCAGAATACTAAGTGGATGATATCGTATGCAAAGCCGAAAGTTGCAAATTTTCATAAAAAGCGTGGCGCGTTTATCGGCGGGGAATATTTAGAAATATTTAAAGAATTCTGAAATGTGATATTAAAAAACGGGGCGACGCCCCGTTTTTGTTTGGTTTTATATTCTCTGGCCATGAGTAAAACTGCCCACGACATACGCATGGATATTTATTTTGATTCGCGTATATTCTTCATACTTGGTATGGCGGGTGCATTGCCTATTGGTCCAGAAATCCATTTGCTTAAATAACAATGCAGGTATTTCCGCGGGGTTTTTCTTTAAATATTTCGCGAACCATTCGGAATAGCTTTCCGAAATCATCTTGAACAGTGTTTCCAGAAACGAAATTTGCTGACAGTCGCATGTGTGGCCGAAATCTCTCGCAAAGTCTATCAGGAACTTTGCAACCTCTGGGTTTGCCGGAATTTCTTTTGACCAATTATCCCGCGGCTTTCTGGGATCAATCATTCCTGTGTAAAACTGCGTCAATCCTTGATACAGTTGCGGCAGGAATTCGTTATAGAATGTTTTTTTGACTCTGGACATCTTGCGACTCATTTTAATTCTCCATTTTTTGTTGGATTGCATGATTCTTTTCATAATTAAATATTATGAAGTTTTAGCATTGTATCACTTTTTGCCTGTTTGTCAATAATTATTTTAAGGCTTTTTATCGCTTTGCTTGCACGGGCCACGACCGGGGGATATAATTTGCGAAACCCCAGAAATATGGTTTGATGGAAATGAAAACTTTAACATTGTGGCAACCGTGGGCGGGCGCGATCGCCGCGGGGCTGAAAAAATACGAGACGCGCGGCTGGCCGACCAAACACCGCGGATTGCTGGCGATTCATGCGTCCCTGCGCCCGATGGATGCCGGCGGAAAGACATTAATTCCCCTTCACTTTAGTGAAGGGGTGCCCGAGCCCGGGGCCCCCACGCAATCGCAGATTGCGCGGGGTGGACATGGCGAGGGCGGGGTAGTAGCCGCGCGCAAAGCGCGCGGAATTATTAAAACAACTACCCCGTCAGTTTTGCTGGCGCAAAACTGCCACCCCTTCGCTAAAGCGAAGGGGAATTTCTTTGAAACCTATGGAAAAATAATCTGCGTCTGCGAGCTGCAAGATTGCATTTTTATGACGCCGGAATTCATCGCGGCGCAAACGGAAACAGAGCGCGCATTCGGCGATTGGCGACCGGGGCGGTATGCGTGGAAACTGGGGAATGTGCGGGTGCTGCCGGATCCGATTCCAACCCGCGGGTATCAGGGCCTGTGGAGTTACGACATGCCGGATTATGATTTAAGATTGTTTTAGATTTCACCGGGTTATCGCAAAAAGCATTCTGTCTACAATTTCGCCTTTGTGCGGATTGAAGTGGTCGTCTTTCAAGGTGCCTTCGTATTTCCAACCGGCGCGCTTGATCGCGCGGAGCGACTTTTCATTGTCTGGCTCTATCTTTGCATACAGCCGCGCCATCCCGTCGGGGCCATGACGCAGAAAGTGGCCTTCTATCAATTTGATCGCGCTGTCAATCAGGCCAGTTCCTTCGTGCTTTTCGCGCACGCAATACCACAGCACGGCATTTTTATCCCGCGTGTTTATGTCGTCCAGCCCGATCATTCCCGCCAATTCTCCATCTTTCATAATCTGGTAGTATTTATATTTCCAGGCCAACAGCTTTGTTCGGGAAAACAACATCCAAAATATCTTTGCCGCCGCGCGCGCGGTTTTGCCCGCATCGTTCAGGCGCGACAAGAATAAATTTGAATGTTCGGACGGCTTTCGCGCGGCACTGGTCTTTGGCGTCGCGGCCCAGTAAAGCCAAGGCGCCAGCCGTTTTTGTTCCGCGCCCAAGGCCGCCATCAAGACGACCATGTTTTTGGGCGATACCGACACCGGCACCAGGTCAATGTCAATATCAAAACGCGAGATTTGGTTTTTCATTACTTCTTTTTTTGTTCTTTTGCGCAATTTACCCGCATAGAGCTGAAAGATTTGGTTATATCTCCTAATTCCGCCCAAGCATTTTCTTTTTCTGCTTCGGTTGCCGGACGTTTTCCGATTTTTCCCCTTTGAACGATTTCAATAAAATGTTTTATTTTCGTAGGGTCTATATTTGACAATAATTCGGTCATAGATGAAAACATACTCTGCATGTATCTAGCAATGTTAATTATATCCTTCTGTTCAGGGGTCAGATAGGCTTTTTTCATAATATATTCCTTTGTATAATTCTATTATTGCCCGCTTGCAAAACAAGAGGGGGAAGACTGACATTTTATAACCTTTTATCACTGTTTGTCAAGAAGATATTTCAAACTTGCGCGCCTGTGGCGGATGGGGTATAATTTGCGACGCTTATCCCCGAAATTTTGGGATAGCATCAATCGCAAAGCATCCAGCGCGATTGATGTATAAAAATAAAAGTTTAACGGACGAGAAATGAAAAAAGAAACAACGATAGCCGATGGCGGCTGGGCGGCGGACTAATTCCCCTCCCTCGGAGGGGTGTCGCGCCGGTATCGCGCGACGGGGAGGGTGCTTTGGTAAATCTTTACAACAGAAATCTTATAAAGTATGCGCGAGGTAATCGTCAATCTGGAAATCTATCCGAAGTTCTGCTATGGAATCAGTTAAAGAAAAAACAGCTTGGCTACGATTTCACAAAACAAAAAACCATAGGAAACTACATAGCGGATTTTTATTGCAAAGAACTGAAATTGATTATAGAGATTGATGGAGATTCGCATGATACCAAAGTAAAATATGATAAAGCCAGAGACGAATATATGGACAGCCTTGGTATAAAAACGCTGCGTATTGCCGACTTGGACGTAAAAAGGAAAATTAATATGGTGCTAGAAAATATAAAAGCAGAAATGGAGTCTATAAAAACCAAACCCTCCCCGTCGCGCGATACCGGCGCGACACCCCTCCGAGGGAGGGGAATAATAGCCGATGGCGGCTGGGCGGCGGCGGATGTGGCGTATAGGTGCAGCGAGTTTTCGGCGATTTACCCGATTACGCCGAGTAGCACAATGGGCGAACTGGCCGACGAATGGGCCTATCAGCATAAAAAGAATATCTGGGGCAATATCCCCGGCGTGATAGAGATGCAGTCAGAGGGCGGCGCTGCCGGCGCGCTGCACGGCGCGTTGGCGATGGGGGCGATGGCGACGACCTTTACGGCGTCCCAGGGTCTGCTGCTGATGATTCCGAATATGTACAAGATTGCGGGCGAGCAAACGCCGTTCGTCATGCATGTCGCGGCCCGCGCCATTGCGACGCACGCACTGTCCATCTTTGGCGATCATTCGGATGTGATGGCGGCGCGCGGCACCGGGTTCGCGATGCTGTCCGCGCACAATGTGCAACAGGCGCACGATATGGCCGCCATTGCGCACGCCGCGACGCTGCGTTCGCGCGTGCCGTTTATGCATTTCTTTGACGGTTTCCGCACCAGCCATGAAGAATCCCGGCTGACGCATATACCGGATGACGTCCTGCGCGCGCTTATCCCGACCGACATGATGCTGGCGGCGCGCAATCGCGGCATGACGCCGGATCGGCCCACCATCCGCGGCACCGCGCAAAACCCCGACGTGTATTTCCAGGGGCGCGAGGCGGCGAATAAGTTATACGACGCGGTTCCCGAAATCGTTGCCGGCGTGATGGATGAATTCGCGCGGCTGACGGGGCGCAAATACGGCTTGGTTGATTATTACGGCCCGAAAACCGCAAAGAACGTGATTGTGGTGATGGGCAGCGCGGCGGAAACCATCACCGAAACCCTGGCGCATTTGCCGCGGGGAACCGGGATGATTGCGGTGCATTTGTACCGACCGTTCCCGACGGCGGCGTTTTTGGCGGCTTTGCCGAAATCCGTGAAAAATATCGCCGTGCTGGACCGCACCAAAGAACCCGGCGCGATTGGCGAGCCATTATACCAAGACGTCGTCGCGGCCTTGGCACAAAGAAAATAAAAAAGGATAACACATGAACGAACCTGTTTCTAATTTTGGCGGAACACTGACAACACTGACCGATATTGCGGTGCAATACGGTATCAAGCTGCTGACCGCCGTCGTGATTCTGGCGATCGGAATATGGATTGCGAACCGCCTGGCCCAATCGTTCAAGAAAATTATGGACGCGCGCCGGCTTGACCCGTCGCTGACCTCGTTCTTTACATCGTTCGTTTCCGTCGCGCTGAAAATCATGGTGGTGATTATCGTGCTGACCACCGTCGGCATCCAGATGACGTCCATCGTCGCGATTCTGGGCGCGGCGTCATTGGCGGTCGGCATGGCCTTGTCGGGAACGCTGCAGAATTTTGCCGGCGGCATCGTCATCTTATTGTTCAAGCCATTTGTCGTCGGCGATACGATTCAGACGGCAAGCGGCAAAACGGGCACAGTCGCAAAGATTATGATTTTTACGACAGAGCTGCATACGGGGGATGAACAGATTGCATTCCTGCCGAACGGCCCGTTGTCCAATGGGGAAATCATAAACCTGTCGCGCCAGCCGGAACGCCGGGTTGACATGGTCATCAATATCGGATACGGCGACGATATAAACGCCGCGCGCGCGGTGTCGCTGGAAATCCTGGGCGCGGACAAGCGCGTGCTGAGCAAGCCTGCCGCGCCGGTCGTGTTCGTAAAAAATCTTTCGCCCAATTCGGTGGATATCGTTTTGCGCTATTGGACGGGATTCGGCGATTACGCATCCAGCCAGGCGGACATCATGGAGAAAATTTATAACGAGTTTCCAAAACGCGGACTGCACTTTCCCTTCCCGCAATTGGACGTTCATGTGGATAAGTAAAGGAAATAAAATACGACTACCCCGGAAAGCTATAGCAACAAGTTGCTAAGCTTTCCGGCCCTTCTGAGAAGGGCAATTTAACGCTCATAAAATTTAACAAAATGAGCGCGCAATTACCCTTCTCAGAAGGGTCGGATTTCCCGGCAACTTGTTGCCGATGGAAATCCGGGGTAGTCCTGAGAAAGAGAATATTAAAATGAAAAACAAGTAACACGGGATATGAACAACCAGAATTATTAGAGGTTATAAAATGACAAGTAAGATAAATATTTTCGGCGGACGGTATGGACTGGGCAGCAAGGAATTCAAGCCCCGCGATGTGAAAGCGATTGCCGAAGGAATGATGCGCGGCACCCTGCGCCATAACTTTACCGTCGGCATTACGGACGACGTGACGGGCCTATCGCTGCCGACAGACGCGGCGTTTGGAATAGAGGATATTACCCCCGCCCTTGCGGCGGGGGCGGCGCGCAATTTTGCGGGCCGGGGGGTGGGTTTAATCAGTCAAAATAATCAAATTGATTCAGATGATTTGACCAATGAACCCATCCCCCGCCCGTCGCAAGAAAGCGCACGGGCGACCCCTGCCGCAAGGGCAGGGGTGGAACAAAGAAAATCCGCGATTCTTTACGGCATCGGTTCCGACGGCACGGTCAGCGCGGTGAAAAACATCGTGAAAATCGTCGGCGAGAATTCCAAGCTTTACCCGCAAAGCTATGCGGTCTATGACTCTAAAAAATCCGGCGGTTTGACGGCGTCGCATTTGCGTTTTGCGCCGAAACCAATACGGTCGCAATATCTGGTGGAATACGCGGATTTTATCGGCGTGTCGTCCTTTATGATCGCGCAAAGGTTTGATGTGTTTAAGGGACTCAAACCCGGCGGGACAGTGATGATTAATACATCGCGCAGTCCCAATGACGCGTTTTCCAACCTGCCGCGCGCGGTGCAAGAGCATTTGATACGTATGCGCGCGCGGGTCTTTTTCCTGGATGCGAATCGCGGCGCGGAAGAATTGGGCCTGGGGCGTCGCATCAATACTTTCATCATGCTGAACTTCTTTAATCTGACGCATGTGATTGATCCGAAAATTGTCGCGGCGCGGGCGAAAGAGGCGATAGAAAAAACGTACAAGAAAAAGGGCGAGGCGGTTATCGCCGCAAACTGGGCCGCGGTTGACCGCGCGGCGGATTTCCTGCACGAATACACGCTGCCTTCGTCGCCATCGGGCTTTGCGCCCGACTGGACGCCGGCGATGACGCCCGACGCGCCGGCGCGGATTGCGGGGGTTTTGGGCGAAATGGCGGCGATGCGCGGCGATGACTTGCCTGTGTCGGTATTTGTTCCGTCGCGTCTCACCCCCGTAGGGGGGGAGTGGCCACGTAGTGGCCGAGGGGGGGCTTCTTCAAATAAAAATAGTCTTTCGGAGGTAGCCCCCCCCAGTCCGCCTTCGCTATCGCTACGGCGTGATAGCCCCCCCCAAGAGGGGGGGCACGCGACGGAGCCCTCATTCGCATACGGCGAATATCCCGTCGGCACGTCCAAATATGAAAAGCGCGCGATTTCCGAACGCGTGGCGTCCGTGGACCTGAACATCTGCATCCAATGCGGAAAGTGTTCAATGCTGTGCCCGCACGCGGCGATACTGCAAAGCGCGGCAACCCGTGACCAGGCGGCCGCCAGCGCGGATGTCATAAACTTCGTTGATATGAAAACGCCGGAATTGGGCGCGGACATGATGTGGTCGCTGAATATCTCGCCCGCCGATTGCACGGGATGCCAGGTATGCACAAAGGTTTGCCCCGTGCGGGCGTTAAAGATGGTGCCGATTGCGGATGCCATAGCGTCCGGAAATCAGACGGCATTTGACGCCGCCGGCAAACTGCCTTCGTTCCCGCATGAGAAACTGAACCTGAATCTGCCGAAACACATAGAGCTCTGCGACCATATGTTTGAATTTTCCGGCGCGTGCGGCGGCTGCGGCGAAACGCCGTATATCAAATTGGTGACGCAGCTGTTCGGCGACCGCATGATTATCGCGAATGCGACGGGATGTTCGTCCATTTACGGCGCGAATCTGCCGACCACGCCTTATACTACGAACAAAGCGGGCCAGGGGCCGGCATGGTCCAACTCGCTGTTTGAAGACAATGCGGAATATGGCTTGGGCATGCGCCTTGCGCTGAATCAGCGGCAGAACGCATTGCGCGGCCTGTTGTTTGAATTGCAAAACGGCGGCGCGATTCCGGCGGATATTGATGTAGAAAAATTGTTTGACGAGAAAGATATCAACAAACAGCGCGCGAATGTAGAGATGTTAAAGGGAATATTATTAGGTTCAGATGGTTCCGTCGCGTCTCCCCCCTCTTGGGGGGGAGTGTCGCCCGAAGGGCGACGAGGGGGGGCTTCTTCCGAATTTAATAATATTAGTTCTACGATAGAGAGCCCCCCCTCGGCGGCTACGCCACCACTCCCCCCCAAGAGGGGGGAGACGCGCCCTCACTCGGGCGAGACTTGCCGTATTGCCGAAACATTATCCTTGCTTGATGCGCTGGTTGATAAATCGGTATGGATTATCGGCGGCGACGGATGGGCGTATGACATCGGATACGGCGGGCTAGATCATGTTTTGCATTCCGGCCAGAACGTGAATATCTTGGTGCTGGATACCGAGGGGTATTCCAACACCGGCGGGCAACAGTCCAAGGCGACGCCGTTCGGCGCGTCTATGAAATTCGCGGTCGGCGGCAAGGATCAGCATAAGAAAGACCTGGGCCTGATTGCCATGATGTCGGGCGCGTATGTCGCGCAGATTGCAATGGGCGCGGATCAGATTCAGGCGATAAAAGCAATCAGAGAGGCCGAGGCCTTTCCCGGCCCGTCAATAATATTGGCATATTCCCCCTGTATCTCGCACGGGTACGACATGCAGAACGGGCCGGCGCACCAGCGGATGCTGGTGGATTCCGGCGTTTGGCCGCTGTTCCGGTTTAATCCCGAATTGATAGAGCAGGGCAAAAACCCGCTGATTCTGGATTCCGGCGCGGATATCCGTGAAACCGAAAGCGAGAACCCCGAACTGGCTGCATTAGAAAAATTCCTGGCGACCGAATCGCGCTTCAGCGCGGCCCAAGCGATGAATCCCACGCGTTTCGCGCGCTTGACCGAGCGTGCGGCGTCGGACAACGAATATAGGCGCGAGTTAAAGAAACATATCGCCTCGTTCGCGCTGTTGCGCAAAACGGCAAAATCGTTACAGGGATAATAATTTATTGCGGGGCAAAATGAAAAACCTTTGGCATCAGCGGAAAGTTTATCTGGCTTATTTGTTATGGCTGGTCGGCCTGCGCCGGATTTTGCCGTCGGGCATCGTGAATAAAAAGCGCGTGTGCGAAAACGCGTCGCCGCTGGTTGATATTTCGCGCGACGATACTTTTTCTTTTGACGCGCGGGCGATGAAACGCGGTGGCCTGTGGGTGCGCGCCGAATTGATTCCGATGCTGCATGCGGCGGCGCGCGCCTTGCCGGCGGGATATAAACTGCATTTTTTCGGCGGCTGGCGATCTATGACTGTGCAGTGGACGGCATGGTGGGAAAACCTGGAAAACAAACGCCGCATTCATGCCGATCTGCCCGAAATGGAAATAGAGCGCATCGCGCGGATGACGTCCGCGGATCCCAGCCGCGGCGGATACGGCCCGCATCAAACCGGCGGCGCGATTGATTTGACGGTGGTGGATGCGGCGGTGAGAGAGCTGGATATGGGCACGCCCTTTTCATATCACGGAACAGAGTGTCAGACTTTTTACCGCCGTGCCGCGCCGGCAGCATCCGAAAACCGGATGATTTTATACCGCGCGATGAAATCGGCGGGATTCCAGAATTACCCGGGCGAATGGTGGCACTGGTCATACGGCGATCGCGCCTGGGCCGCGTACAAACGCCGCCGAGCCGCCATTTTCGGCCGCACCGGTTGCAAAGACTATGTCATCACGCCGGACGAAATAAAATTGCTTGCCAAACACGGCATAAAGTTGAATGATGGGGAATAAGAAATTAAGATGAAAAAAATATCTTTGCTTTTTGCCGGTTGCCTGCTTGTGTCCGCGTGCGCGCTGCAGACCAAGGAACGCGGGTACATTTTCCCGGACGGCACCGACACCAAACTGGCCGCGGTGAAAACGACGGGCGATTTGGAACAGAGTTTCGGCAGCCCGGCGGCCAAGACGATATACGGAAAACCCGTGTGGATTTACTATGGCGCGGACGAGGGCTATCGCGGGCCGTTTCCGCTTACCTGGGACAATCGGCGCGTCCTGCTGGCATGGGTTGACCCGCCTCCGCCTGGCGGCTACGGCGCGGCTGGTGGCCGCGTGATTCAGACAAAAATATTGAAAGATTCCGATCTGCCGAATGTGGATATCGTCGGCGGCGCGACGCCGATACCGGCGGAAATCCGCCTGAACGCGTTCCAGGAACTGATAAACAACGTCGGCCGCTTTACCCCGTCGGGATTGGGACAATAACTTTACATTACCTCGCCCGAAACATCATTGCGGGCGTTGGGCGACCCTCGTGTATGTCCAATACACGTCGGGTCGCCCGCCGCCCACAAGCATGCCTAATGAATGAAAATAGTTTAAGCCTTTATGCCAGAATTTTTTTCACCCTTGATTGAAAGACTGATTTAGTGTAAAATGGGAAAGAATATATGGAGAACTCCATGAAAAGAATATTTGCTATTTGCGGGTTGCTGTTTGCCGTCTGCGCCGGTGGCGCCGCGCATGCCGCGGATCAGAAACTGGTATCATGCGGCGAAGGGTTTTTGGTCGTGGCCAAGGGTAAATCATCCGACGGCCTGTCCCAGTATGAATGCCAAAAACTGTGGTGCCGCGACCTTGAAAATGGCAAGGCGATGGGCGCGGGGGACAAGGCGAACATTGGATACAAGGCAACCAGCGGGCCGTATCCCGGGGTCGGCGACGCATCCGGAAAACATATCGCGTGCTTTGGCGACCGCAAATGGTGCGCCGGCGAAGCCGCGGGCGTTTGGAATCCGCAATTCGGCGCGTTTACGCGGGGCGGTTCTGATAACAATTCCTATATGTCAATTCAAAAGGGCGACTGCTTTGCCTGGCAAATGCAGAAACCGGTCTGCACGGGCGATAACGAGTCCGCCATCATGCAGGACGGCCAGTGGGTCTGCGCGACCGCTGAAACCGCGGCCAGCAATGTTCGCGCTTCGGCAATACGGCGAACCGGCGCGGTCAGGGTGACAAGATAAAAAACGCCGCTAAAGCGGCGTTTTATCTTGCAGGGGCGCATTCCCCCGGGCCCCGACGACAAGCGAAGCGCGCCGTTGGGTGGGTCTTGCGCCCCATGATTTGTGCCCCCACGAAAGGGCGCAATCATGCGCCCCCACAAATCACTAGTTTTCTTGAATTTCCACTAATTCTATGATACAATGCCCTTTATAGAGGGAATGCAACCATAAAAGGGTTTGCTATGCCGGCAAAAAAATTGGAATTCAAGAACGGCCAGTATGTCGTTTACCCCACCCAAGGCGTGGGCAAGATCGTGCGTATAGAGCAACAAGTTATCGGCGGCCAGAAAATGTCGCTGGTGGTCATAGATTTTGAACGGAACCACATGACGCTGCGCGTGCCGCTGGAACGGGCAGAGGTCTCGGGCCTGCGCCCGCTGGTGTCCGCCAAGAAAATGAACGACGCGATAGAAAGCGCCAAGGGCAAGGCCGGCGCAAAGCGCATGATCTGGTCGCGCCGCGCGGCCGTTTACGAAGAAAACATAAATTCCGGCGATCCCATGAAACTGGCAGAGGTCGTGCGCGACCTGCAACGCCGCGACGCGGCGGACGTGATGACTTTCTCGGGGCGCCAGTTGTATCTGCGCGCGCTGGAACGCATGGCCCAGGAATTCGCCATATTAAACAAGATAGATATAGAAGAAGCGTCAGTAAAGATTGAAGACCTGCTGGGCGTGCCGAAAGAAATAGACCTGAACGCGGTAGAGGAAGAAGAGGAAGACGAACCGGAAGAAGAAACGTAAAAACGCGGCTTTTGCCGCGTTTTTCAGAATGGAATATCGTCGCCGATTTGTTCCACGGATATTTCTTCGCGTTGCGGCGCGGCCGACGGGCCGGATGACGGCGCGGCGTAATTTCCCTCGCCATAGTTTCCGCCGTCGGATAGCGGTTTTCCCCCGCCCAGGATTATCATTGTCGCGCCCATGTTCAGGACGACCTCGGTCGTATAAACCTCCGCGCCTTGCTGATTCTGGTATTTGCGCGTGCGCAGCGTTCCCTCCACGTATAATTTGGTCCCTTTCTGCAACATACGCTCGGCCACTTCCACCAGGTTCGGCTGGAAAATCACGACGCGGTGCCATTCGGTTTGCTCGCGCTTTTCGCCGGTCATTTTGTCTTTCCATTGCTCGCTGGTGGCCAGAGAGAAAGTCGCGACCTTGGCCCCAGACTGCATGGTGCGCACGACCGGATCGCCGCCCAGATTGCCCAGCAACGTTACCTTGTTCAAACTTCCTATGGATGCCATTTGTATATCCTTTCCTTTGTCTTCCTTGGATTAGAGCGCATTTATTCCGCAAAAGCAAGGGAAAAGTAATTGGTGGCTGGTGACTCGTGTTGGTGGTTGTTGATGGTGGCCGGAGATTTTTACCAGTCACCAACCACCAGCACCAACCACCAGCCACCAGCACCAGTCACCCTTTCTTCTTTTCCGGCGCGGTCGCCAGATACAGGCCGTATACATATCCGATGACTGTCCAGCCGAACAGCCACGACGCGGCGCGGACGCGCACGGCGGTGGTCGCATCTTTCTTGTTCTTTTCCGCCAGCCAGGCAGGCGCGAAAAATATGCAAATCATCACGCACGCCGCGATGATGTATTTGGCGGCGACCCTTAAAGCAAAAAAATCAATATTCGGCAAAACTTCCGTTCCTTTGCCCGGATTAAAGCGAAAATAAGAAAATAATGCAAGAGTATAAACCCTGGTTGACAAATCATAAGAAACGCATTAAAATAAAAATGAAAAAGGAGTTTCCGATGAACTTTAACAAAGCAATAACAGTGAGCGCGGCAAGACTAAATTTTCTTTATAATTTACAAAAGGAATTGCCTGGGGTTACGGGATATTTAGCTGAAAGGTGCGTGAACTGCAGATATAAAGATATCTGTAGGCCAGGCTTTGATTGTCCATATGAAAGCGTCTTTAACGGAGCGCGCGTGCGCTGATTGAAACAACGACAATATGCAAATTGATGAAGTAAAACTTAATATGAAAAATTAAGTAAATCTTGAATCAAATAAAATCCCGCAAAAGCGGGATTTTATGTTATTTATATTCATATGTCATTATTCATATGCCATACTTCGCTTTGGCCCCCAGCTCTTCCTCTATCCGCAGCAACTGGTTGTATTTCGCCATGCGGTCGGTGCGGGACATGGAGCCGGTCTTGATTTGTCCGGCGTTTGTCGCGACCGCCAGGTCGGCGATGGTCGTGTCTTCGGTTTCGCCGGAACGGTGCGATATGATAACGCCATATTTTGCATCTTGGGCCATTTTTATGGTGGTCAGGGTTTCGGAGAGCGTTCCAATCTGGTTCACCTTGATCAATATCGCGTTCGCGATGCGCCCGTCAATACCGCGCTTTAACCGTTCCGGATTGGTCACGAACAGGTCGTCGCCCACCAGCTGAATCCGCCCGCCGATTTTTTCGGTCAGCAGTTTCCATCCGTCCCAGTCATCTTCAGAGAGGCCGTCTTCTATGGATATAATCGGATATTCTGTAATCAGTTTCTCGTAAAATTCCACCATTTGCGCGGATGATAATTTTTTCCCTTCAAATTCATACGCGCCGTTTTTATAGAACTCGCTGGCCGCGACGTCCATTCCGAATGAAATATCGCCGCCCGGCCGATATCCCGCGGCCGCAACCGCCGCGACTATGGCGTCCAGCGCCTCGGCCGTGCTGTTGAAATTCGGTGCGAATCCGCCTTCATCGCCGACATTCGTGGAATGCCCGCCTTTTTTCAGAATTGATTTCAGGTGTGCGAAAACCTCGGCCCCCATGCGCACGGCATCCGATTCGATCTTTGCGCCGGTGGGAATAATCATAAATTCCTGGGCATCCAGTCCGTTGTCGGCATGCGCGCCGCCATTAATGATATTCATCATGGGGCGGGGAAGAACGTGATTCTCCCCCCTCTTGGGGGGGAGTGCCGAGCGGAGCGAGGCGAGGGGGGGCTCGCTTTGCGAGCCCAAGCCCCCCCCAGTCACAGCTTCGCTGTGACAGCCCCCCCCAAGAGGGGTGGCAATTAAATCCCGCAGATGCTGATACAGCGGAACGCCTTTCTGTTTGGCGCACGCATGGGCCGCGGCCATTGATACGGCGAGTATCGCGTTCGCGCCCAGCTTTGATTTATTGGGCGTGCCGTCCAGCGCAATCATTTTGTTGTCGGTCGCGGCCTGGTCGCGCGCATCCATGCCGACGATCGCGGGCGCGATGATTTCGTTTACATTTTTAACCGCTTTTGTAACGCCTTTGCCGCCGAACGCCGCGCCGCCATCGCGTAGCTCCAGTGCCTCGTGGCTGCCCGTGCTCGCGCCGCTTGGCACGGCCGCGCGGCCGATTGCGCCGCCCGTCAAAGTTATATCGCATTCGGTGGTCGGATTCCCGCGGCTGTCCATAATTTGCCGCGCATGGATGTTTTTTATCTCAAACATATTTTTTCTCCCTATGTGCGGATTGATATTATAGATTTTGCTGATATGTGTCAATGTCGTTGTTCGTGCTGGCTGGTGGCTGGTGCTGGTGACTCGTGCTGGTGGCTGGTAGTTTTGATTTAACTAAATCTCACCAACCACCAGCACCAACCACCAGCCACCAACCACCAGCCACCAGCCAGCACGCTATGAAAATAATCTCTTTCATATAGTTTTTTCGCTTTTTTAGGGGACTCATTTTTGATATAATGCAATATAATTTGGAGAGGTAATGTTAAAAAAGCTTTTGGCATTAACGCTTGTTTTTACGCCCATCTGCGCGTTCGCACAACTGCCCGCCGGGTCCACCTTTAACGGGGCCCAGTATCTGGTTGGCTCCGGCGTGCCGGGCGTCGCCCCGTCCGCGGCCGTTGGCGGCGGCAACTGTTGGATATCCGCGTCCGGCGTTTTAACCTGCGGCGGCGATCCGGGCAGCGCGACTGCCACTTTCCCAACCGATTTAATTAACCCCGGAAACGTCGCGCCGGGCGCGCCCGGCCTATACGGCGATATTTCTTACGCCGGCTGGGGCGGCACGGTCGCAAACAGTTTTAACGACGCGTTCGGCCCGGTCACATCCGTCAATCTTTCCGGCAATATAAAGAACGAGGGCTTTCTGAACCTGGCCCCCGGCAGCGGCCCGATGATAAATCAGGCCGATGGGACGATATACGTCGGCGGATACGTATACAACGGAACGCTGGACGGCGCGACATACGATGACACGCCGACGACCGGCGCGGTCGCGCGGTCGCGTTTGTTGCTGGAAGGCGGCAGCGTCACCATCAACGGCCATGATGCGAACAATGTCGCTATTTTGAATACCGGCGAACACGCGATAGAAGGGAATTTGATCGTCACCAGCATTGACCCCAGCTGCGGCGCGGGCGGACTGTGCTTTGCGCATTCCACCGTGACATCCGCGGATTCGTTGTCGGTCCAGGCAAACTCTGGCGCGGTTGTCATAAACGGCGCGGTTTGGAACAATACCGCGAACGGCACCGCGGCGCGCGTGACGGGGACAAATGCAAACAATGTGCGTCTCGGCGTTTCCGCTGCGCAAGCAATCACGGTTAACGGCAATGTGGTGAATTACGGCGCTTGGTCAAACTTTACGGCGGGGACCGCGTTGAACATTACCGGAAACGTAACATCCGGACACGGCACGGTTGCGCTGGTTGCCAATAACGGCGCGCTGTCCGCGGGCAATATAACCCTGGACGGCGATGCGGCCAGTATAAATGTGAAACAAACATACTCTGGCGGCGTGACATTGGGCGCGATTAACATATCGTCCGGTTACGGAACATTTGAATCCGATTCGTTTATGACGATAAACGGCGATATAAATACTTCCGGCGCCGGATATGTCACTGGAAACAGCTTTTTGGTGGAAAGCGGCGCGTTCGCATCCGGAAACATAACCAATTCAGCCGCGGTTGGCAATTTCTCGGTCACCGCAACCAATGGAATCGCCGCGGGGAATATAACGAACTCCGCCGGATTGATGTATCTGAATGCGGGAACATCCGCGCCCCGGTCCCTGATAGCGACCAGCATTACTTCGGGCACGGGCGGCACGGTTGTTTTGGATTATGTAGGAAACATTGCCTTGTCCGGCACAACAACCGCGCTGAATATTGCGGGCGGATTATTTGTGGGCCAGACGACGGCGGTGAACGGCGGCAACGGCGATTTATATATCACGGCCAATTCGGGCGTATATAATGCCGTCACCGGATTATTTGAAACCCGCATCACGGCCAAGGGTGCGGTTAATGTCGCGGGCGATGTCGCAATAGCCAACGGCCGCGGACTGCGCATCGGCGCGGCGGCGGGAAATTACATAGATGTCGCGCTGGGCAACATTAACAACGGCGGCGGATTATTTGTCGGCGACGCGCCGTCAACCGTTCCCGCATCCGGATACGGTGTCCGTTCCTTTGCCGCCGGAAATATAGATTCCAACGGAACATCATTGGCTGTTCCCGCGTCATTATATATATATGTCGCCAATGACGGCACGACGACAAATAATATAACTGCCGGAGTGGTGCAGAACGGCGCATATTCAGATGCATTTTTATACGCGGATGATAATATCGCGATGGATTCATTTACGAATATGCAGCAGACATCCGGCGACGCGACCATCTGGGCAAAGAACGGCGATATCTTGTTCGGCGGCGGCATCAATTCCGGATTTTTGGAAAACATGGCCGTCGGGTCTTCGCAAATGATTGTGCGCGCCGACAACGGTTCCATCACCGCGATTAATGACATAGAAAATTCCGGGACATTTATGCAGCTGCTGGCGCCGGACGGCATTACGGTCGGCGGCACGATGAAGAACGACTGGCTGGGCGGATTGGGAACATTGCTGATCGGCACAGACGGGGTGTATGACTCTCACGGCAATCTGGGCAATGCCAATGCGGTCGCGTTTCTGACCATCAACGGCGGCGATGCGGCGAACGCGTCATTGGTGAACACCGGCACGTTCAAGGCGGTTGTCACGGGCGAAACATATCTGGAATACGGAACCGATCTGACGACGATTCCGGACAACGGGACATTCTATCTGGATACGGGAACATTGGTGTTGGGCAATGCGGCCGCCAGCCCGAACGGCCTGAACGACATGATGGCCAACCGGATTGATAACTTTACGTTAAAGATTCAAAACGGCGATATAACCGCGCCCGATATTATTAACGGGGCAAAGGCTCTGCCGACATGGAACGGCACGGCTTACGACTATTCCGCGCCGGGGATTTTGGCGAACGCATCCGCAAACATGTATGTATCGGCGCAGAATATCACGGCGACATCCGTTAATAATATCGGCGATACGCTGAATCTTATTTCCGATTCCACCGCGGCACCCTCCGGCGGCGCGCATGGGAATCTGTGGATAAAGACGAACGTTATGAACGGCACCGCGGACGGCGCGCATCCGATTAACAACGGCCAGCTTGCCGCCACGAATTTGCAAGCGGCGGGAATCCTGGCGGTTGACGGCACGGTAAACAACTTTGCAAACCTGTCGGTTAACGGACAGTTGCAAGTGATATTGAATTCGGTGATAAACGCGGGCAAGATGTCAATCACTTCGCTGACCAACGTGGGAGAGGTTGATATAACAGGCGCGGTGATAAACAACGGCCCGACCGCAACGCCGATTGCGTCCGAATGGGCGACCGGTTCGGCGTATGATTTGTTCGTTAATGCAAAGGCGATAAACATCACCGGAAACTGGTTTCAGAATTCCGGAACCGCATTGATCAAGGCGTCCGATGCAAACGCGGTCCAGGTCAACATGGCCGGCATAAATGTCACCGGCGGACAGTTGGATATAGACGCGCTGCTGGGCGTGGCGCTTTCTGGCGGGATTACGACCACCGGCGGATTGCTGAATTTTTCACAGAATACTAATTTTATAACCGCGGCGGGCAATATTTCAATTGCCGGAAACCTGAACTCGCAGAGCAATACGTATGATACGACCGCGGGTTCGGTAAATATCCTCAGCGGGAATGAAATCATATCGTCCGCCAACGGCAATATATATGTTGACGGCAATATTTTGGCGGCGGGCACGGGCACGCCGCGGAATCTGACGTTATTGTCTTTGTCCGATATAGTCGTCGGCGGGAACGCGACCGCGACGGGCAACGGCGTTTTATCTTTCGGCAATTCGGGAAATATTCTGAATAATCTGACGGTCGGCGGGCAGATGCTGTCCGATACCGGCGCGAAAATTGTTCTGTGGGCGGATAACGCGACGGTCGGAACGTTGCTGGTCAATGGCAAGGTAGAAGCGCATGGGTTGGGCCTGACCGCGAATTCCGCCAATGGCGGCAACGCGATAAATATAAACAACGGAATCTGGATGGACGGAACAAACCCGACAACCGGATTTGTGATTGGGAACGAGGTTACGAATTATGCGCTGCAAACCACCGGCGCCGGCGGGAATATTAATGTAACTGGCGGCATTTCCGTTGCCGGCGCGGGCAAGATACTGAGCATGAGTTCCGCCAACCGTTTGCTGGTCGCGGGAAATGTCAATAACGCCGGGGCGGCGCTGAACATGAACGCAATCGCCGACGTTCTGATTGCCGGAAATATCACCTCTGCAAGCAACACCAACATCACCGGCAACGGCGTGTTTGGCCAGAATATAACGAATTCCGGGAATTTCAATGTCACCAGCACCGGCGGCAATATCCAATTCGCGAATATTACGAATAATGCGGGCGCGCTGATGACCCTGGGCAGCGCCGGATATACCGCGGTGAACGTGGCGACGACCAGCGTGACCCAGAATGCCGGCGTGCTGAATGTTTACGGCGCGAACTGGACGAATTCCGGCGCGCTGAACGTGTTCAACAACGCAATGGTGAATTTGTACGCGTCGCATCTGAATGCCGGGAACGTGTATCTGAATAACGATTTGGTCCAAGACCTGGCGGCCAACAACCCGGCGGGCAGCATGAACGTCCTGACCAACAATGCAGTGGTGAACGCGGCTATGCTGACCGTGAACGGCAACCTGCTGGCCAATGCGCAAGCCGCGACTTATAACGGAACAAACGGCGTTTCAATCGGCGAAAAGGTTGTTGTCGCGTCCGGCGCGACGGTGAATCTTTCGTCAGCTGGTGGCGATTTGATTGTGGCCGGCACCAATGTTTCGGCCGGAATGGAATCTGTTTCCAATCATGGCACCCTGACCATGACAACGAATTCTCCGACCGGCGCATTGGCGGTCGCGAACGGAATCACAAACTATGCGGCCGCGAATGCCACCATTAATGGCAAGGACGTGAACCTGGGCCATGTTCAAAATTACGGAACTATGTCCATTAATTCCGGAACGACGAATATGCTGCAAACCGCGGGCCTGGAATCTTATTCCGGCGGATTGACCCTGGCCGGCATGGGGGCAAAGTCTTCCGCGGCATGGAATATCGCCGGTCAGTTGACCCAGAATATGGTCGGCTCGGCTACCCTCGGCGGCGCGAATATCCTCTCGGGCAATTATGTATTGGATTTGACCAATGGCGGACAAAGCCCGGCGAGCCTGACTGTCGGCGGCGGAATTATCCAGGAATCCGGCAATCTGTTAATCAAGACCGCGTCCCTTATTGTTTCCAGCGGCGGCATCTTGGCATCGCCCGACGGCATTACAATCGCCGGCGGCACGCCGTGCTTTGGCAACGGATGCACCCCGCCGGCCGGCGTCAGCGGCGGCAACTGGTTCCCGTGGCTGTCCGCGGACATTAATGGCGGCATCAGCGACGGCGTCAGATTTATCGGATTGGGCGACATGACTGTGAACGGCGATTACAACTTCGGCGACCACAGCATGCTTCAAGCGAACATACTGCCGAAAAATTTTGATCCGTCATACAATCATTTCGGCACGGTCAGCACGGCGAACGACGCCACATTCGGCTCAATCACAATGCCGGCCGGCTCGTCGCCCGTTATTTCGGTCAGCGGGGTGTTCGCGTCCGACCTGGGCCCCAGCCCGACTTTGCCGCTCGGCGGCGCGCCTATAACAAACGGCCAGATGGGGATTTCGCTGTTTAATAGCGTTGATACCGGCACCGCAATCTGGCTGGTCCATGCCGAAGACGGGGTGGAGCAATCCGGAATGCCCCTGCGCAATGTTACGGTCGCGTATTGCAATGCCGACGGGACAAAGTGCTTTAACTATCTGGATGCCATACGGCTTGCCAACGGCAGTTTGTATTCCAAATCTCCATTGGCGGGGTCGGACGATCCGGCGGATTTGCCGATATACCTGACGCTGCGTCCCGGAACCGGGGTCGGCGACAATCCGCACGATATATACATAGTGTTTGATCCCGAATTCGGCGGCCCGATAAATGTATACAGGATACAGCCCATTGTGAACCGCGATCCCGCGCATACCACGAAAGAATACGTATCGGCCGGCGCGTTGGATGATTTCATAGACGGGGGATTGGCCCGCAACGGATTCGCGTATAATTCGCCCATTGAAACGATACCCTTTATATTCAACGGCACGAATTTCGGCGCGATGGCGAACCAATTGTATAACAGGATGGAGCAGTATAAGCTGGACTTTAATCCCGCGCCGTTGTCCCGGTTCAGCCGTCTGTTTATACCGAGAGAGCTGGAGCTGGCGGCCGGCGACGTGAATTTGTTGGAACATACGAATCCGCGCGATTTTGCGCACCGCATGCTGGATGAATTCTTGTGGAACCGCAACCGCAACCTGAACAAGGTCTGGGCGGACGTGGAATACGGAGTATTTAACCAAACCCTGAACGATCCGGAAACCGCCCGCGGGACCAAGCTTACGCTGAATCTGGGCATTGATTCGCGCCTGACAAACAGCACGATTTACGGCCTTGCGCTGCGGATTAATCGGCTTAGCAGTTCGTTTGACGATACGATAGATCTCAGCTATGGCGCGAATACCGGCCTGATCGGAAATGTCCGCGCGGATGTGACGAACACCAATATCGGGTTGGGCGCGTATTTGCTGACCACGTATTCGCGCGGGTTAAAGCTGTATGGAAATCTGTTCCTGGACATGCATAAATTGGACGTCACCCGCGACCAGACGTATATGGGCCAGATAAGCGGCAGCGGCACGGCGTATTCGGCCACATCCGAATTGGGCCTGATGCATGACATATTGAACCAGTATCTTTACGGGAATGCCTATGCGCGCGTCGGATACAATACCGGATTTGACATTGCGACAACGGCGGCGGGCGCGAATTATATGACGCTGAAATCGGACGGCTATTTCTCGCTGACACCCGGATATTCGGTCACGCTGAACAAGCGGTTCTATATGTCCCCGTGGTCCCAGATACGGCCCTTTGTAACGCTCGGCGTGGAATACGACGTGCTGGGCATGAATTCCGACGCGTATTATGCGTTCGCGCCGGCGATGAAGTTAACGAATTACGAACTGAATGTTGATCCGCTGTGGGCCACCGGCAAGCTTGGCGTGGAATTCATAGCGGTATCGGGATTCCAGGCCGGACTGGATTATGAATACAGATACAACGCGGATATACAGCTGCATAACTTCAGAATATCCGGTTCGTATAGATTTTAATATGCGGGCGACGCCCGCATTTGTTAGCGGTCAGTGGTTAGTGGTCAGCCTGCCGCCCATAGCCCGCAAATTGTAGGGGCAGGTAATATCTGCCCCTACGAAAATCTTTTCTCTTGCTATGACCTTTCGTTTTAAGATAAAATGCGATACAGAGAATTTTTCAATTGGACGGTTTTGTGAAATTTTTGCTGCGGACTTTTTTACTTGCTTTCGTTTTTTCGGGGGCCTGTTTGCCGGCACCGGTATTTGCGGCGGCGCCCGCGGCCACGGGACGAATCGCGAACGTTGATTTTATCCATAAATACATCGCCCAGAAATGGGGCATAACCGTTCCGCCGAATGCCGCGGCCAATATCCAGGCGATGGCGAACGCGGAATACCTGCTGTGCGCTATTGATCGGGCGAACCAGGTGTTGAACCAGGTTGCGACGACCGATTACTGTCACGATTCCAATTACGCGCAATATATAACCAAACAGGTTGTAAACGACGCCGCGGTGCAATACGCGGTGGATAATCTGATCAAGCAATTGGAAGGGTTTAATGTCGGCCTGGGGCACGCCGCCCAGGTGGAAGACGGCGCGCCCGACTGGAATTTGCAATTCAGCTTCCAGATATCCGCGTCCGGCACATTTTATATTTTCTGGGGCGACGGCGCCGTTGACGCGGTCGTGAAAGCTAACACGAACAATACGACATACAGCCATACGTATGCCGCGGACGCGGATTACACCATTACCATCGCCGGCAAGGCGACGGGATACAATCCGAACTGCTCTTCCGGCAGCGGCGTCAACTGTGTTCCGATGGCCGCGATATCTTTCGCCAATTCCACGGGCAAGGCCCAGATTAATTCAATCTCGGGCGATTTGGGCGCGATATTCCCGATACTGGATGCATCTGGCTCGCTTACCGCGACACCGCGGTTTGCTAATACTTTTTATCAGCTTACCTATTGGACCGGGCCCATTCCGAACAATCTGTTCGCCGGCCTGTCCGGCACGGTGGTGCCCGGAATGTTTTACGGCACGTTCCAGTCGGATTACAAGCTCGGCGGCCCGATACCCGGCGCGCTGTTCGCGGGACTTTCGGGCGCGCCGGCGGCGAATATGTTCAGGGGCACGTTCGCCGGCGATTATATGCTGACCGGATCCATTCCGGGCGGGCTGTTTGCCGGCATTGCCGGCTCGCCGGACCAAGGCATGTTCTATGAAACCTTTTTCGGATGTTCCGGCCTGGACGGGGCGATTCCCGGCAACCTATTCGCGGGCGTCAGCGGCAAGCCGGCGGTCCAAATGTTTATGAATACGTTTTACGGTTGCAGCAGTTTGAGCGGGGCGATTCCCGGCAATCTGTTCGCGGGCGTCAGCGGCCCGCCGGTGCAGAGCATGTTTAATTCCACTTTCATGGGCTGCGCCAATCTTTCCGGCGCGATTCCGGGCACTCTGTTTTCCGGTATTTCCGGCGGCCCGGCGTTTCAGATGTTCTATAACACGTTCTTCAATTGTTCCGGGCTTTCCGGCTCTATCCCGTCCGGCCTGTTCGCGGGCGTCAGCGGCACCCCGGCCGAGGCCATGTTTTCCGGAACATTTTACGGCTGCACCGGATTGTCCGGCTCTATTTCCAGCGGCCTGTTTGCCGGAATCAACGGCGCGCCGGCGAAAAATATGTTCAACTCTACTTTTCAATATTGCGACGGCCTGACCGGTCCGATTCCCGCCGGTCTGTTCGGCACGCTTTCGGGCGCCCCGGCAGAGAGCATGTTCTTGAATACCTTTGCCAACAATTCCGGCCTGACGGGCGGCATTCCGGGCAATCTGTTCGCCGGCGTCAGCGGCGCCCCGGCAAAGCAGATGTTTAATAACACATTTGTCGGCTGCACCGGTCTTTCCGGCATAGGCGACGGGCTGTTTAACGGAATATCTGGGGCGGAAATATCCAATATGTTCGCCAACACGTTCAACGGATGCATCGGACTGAGTGGGCCTTCGGCGACATCCAACGGACAATATCTGTATCAGAAATGGCCGTCGGCGACGACCGACGGCGTGGGCGGATGCTATTACGACGCGACCGGGTTGGACGACTATGCCGTCATCCCGGCGGTGTGGAGATAAATGGTGGCTGGTGCTGGTGGTTCGTGCTGGTGGTTGGTGATTGGTATTGATGAAATTAAATTCATAACATATTCCTTTTACCAGCCACCAGCACGAACCACCAGTACCAACCACCAACACCAACCACCAACACCAACCACCAGCACCAGCCACCATTCTACATTCTAAAATCCTCGCCCAGGTAAACTTTTTTCACCATTGGGTCGCATACTATTTCCGGCGTCGTTCCGTGGCGCAGGATTTTCCCGGCGTGCAGGACATAGGACCGATCCGTGATACCCAGCGTTTCGCGCACGTTGTGGTCGGTGATGATAACGCCCAGCCCCCGGTTTTTTAATTGCGACACCAATGTCCGGATTTCGTTCACCGCGATGGGGTCTATGCCGGCGAAAGGCTCGTCCAGCAAAATAAATTTCGGATCGTTCGCCAGCGCGCGCGCGATTTCCACGCGCCGCCGCTCGCCCCCCGACAGCGACGTCGCGGACGACCGCCGCAAATGTTCAATGGAAAATTCGCGCAGCAGGTCGCGCAATTTCGTCTTGCGCTTTTTCTTATTCGGTTCTGTGACCTCCAGAATCGCCATGATGTTCTGCTCTACGTTCAGTCCGCGGAATACGGAATTTTCCTGGGGCAGATATCCGATACCCATGCGCGCGCGCTGATAAAAGGGCAGGTGGGTTATATCCTGGGAATTCAGCATGATCCGCCCGCCGCTGCCGCGAATTTGCCCCGTGACGCAATAGAACGCCGTGGTCTTGCCCGCGCCGTTGGGCCCCAGCAGTCCGACGGTTTCTCCTTGGCGCACCTCCAGATCTATGTCGGCCAAGACGTTCCGCCGCCCGTAAGATTTTGACAAGTGTTCAATTTTCAGCGTGCTCGGCATAAATTTGCTCCTTTGTCGCAAATGGGCGATGGGAACTAGGCACTAGGCACTAGGCGCTAGTTACTAGTGCCCGGTGCCTATAACTGTATCCCCATCTCTCCCGTCCGGATTTTGTCGCCGTTGCTGGAATCCACCGCGACGTTTCCGGTCAATGTCACCCTTCTTTTCGTCCGATCGTAAACGCCCTTGTCGGCAGAGATATTATCGGTGATTTTGCCCACTTCGGCCATGCGCACGGTCTGCGCGCGAACTGTGTTCAGGAAGATCTTGTCCTGGTCGTCGTATTCCTGGGTCGCCGTTTCCGCGCGCATCCAAAACGGGTTTCCGTTTTTATCGGTGCCGGCAAAGGACGCCTTTTCCATTTTGAATTGGTTTCTTGCGATGCCCTTCATATCAATGCTGGATATCGGCGTCCACAGCAGGTTTTTCGTCCAAAACGGCGCCGCGACCAGCGCGGCCACCATGATCAGCCCCCATCCTGTAAAGAAAAACTGCCACAGGCGCTGCAAACGCTTGTGCCGTCCGGATATTATGAAATGGCGCTGTCGTATTTTCATATGGTGGCTCGTGCTGGTGGCTCGTGCTCGCAACAGAAGCTTATGTCGGCACAAAGAAACCTATTAAACGTCGCTAATCTACAACGCCTATGAAAATAACGAGCACGAACCACCAGCACGAACAACGATATTACAATTTTCTTTGATTTGCAACCCGTTTTCTGATAAAATCAAGCAAAGAGAGAATACATTCAGTGAAAAAATTCTATCTATGCTTTATGCTTTGTGCTTTGTGCTTTGCACCGTCGGCGTCGCGCGCCGAAATTACGATTACAAAATCCGCGCCGGTCGCCCCGGCCCCGGCCGGATCCAGTTCCGACGCGGCGTCCAGCCTGGTGCCCTCGCTCCTCAACCTTGTCACCGGCGTCGTGACCTTGAACCAGCAACAGAACTTGTTGACCAAGGATTGCGAGCCTACATCGTCCGACATAACTTTTGTGGACAACGCCATCAAGAAATGGGCGCAAACGGGCCAGATGACCGCAAAGCAGATGGGCCTCGCGCTGAAGCGCAGTCCTTGTCCAAGCTCTGGCGGATACGACACGGATCTTATAACGAACATCGGCACGGGCCAGCCGATATGCTTTAACTGGTTTGAGGATGCGGGGCGCATTTGGAACGCGTATCCGCGCGTGGGCAGCGCGCGCGTATGCAAGAATAGCGGCGGCTGCGCATACGACCGCGATAAAGATTTGGTTACGGACCTTTACGACATATTTTACTTGGTTGACTTTGGCCCGGTGGATTACACCCCGACAGAGGCGACGATGGCGGCAAAACTGCTGGCCAAGATGGAAACGTGCAGCAAGGCGAAACTGTCGGCAAAGAAACGCGCCCTGTGGGGCGAGTTCCTGGCCAATACGGCGTCCGGCCTGGGGCAAAAGACGGATACCAAGAATATAATGAATCAAATCGGCGAGATAGTGCAAACCAGCGGCAGGGGACTGGGCGTAGATGCGATGTCTTCCATCGGCGGCATCGCAACGCAGATGATATCAAAATAAAAATCTCGCCATCGGCGGGATTTTTATTTTGTGACTGGTGGCTGGTGGCTGGTGGCTGGTAGTATTAGTGAGTACTAAATTCCCCTCCGTAGGAGGGGCGGAAATCCCGAAATCTCTTGTCCGCCGTAGCCTTGGCGAAGGCGGACGAGCTAGCAACTCTTGGGTGGGGGTAGTTTCCGCATTATCACAAATCTTGCCCGCCCGTAAATTTTATCTTTTAATATTTCAAACTTGCCACTGACCGACGGCTCTTTTTCCATTTCCCAAACGATTATTGTTCCCGGCTTCGCCGCGGCGGCCAGCTTTTCCAATAACTGCGCGCCGAGGGTCGGATTCGCATACGGCGGGTCCATGAAAACCAAATCGGCCGCCGCGCCGTATTCCGCGGCCGCCGCAATCGCGTCGCGCCGCTGGATTACTATTTCCGCGGCCGCGCCGTCAAATCCGCGCGCGTTCAGTTTAATCGCGCGAACTGATTCGGGTGCGGTGTCCGTGAATATCGCGCGGTTGGCCCAGCCTCGCGAGACACATTCCAGTCCGAACGCCCCGCTGCCCGCAAATGCATCCCAAACGGTAATGAGTGGCTGGTGGCGGGTGCTGGTGGCTGGTAAAATTTCATTCAGAATATTGAACAGCGCGATTCGCGCGCGGTTTTGCGTGGGGCGGGTCGGGCCGTCCGGCAAAGCCAATTTCATTCCCCGCCGCGCGCCTGAAATAATTTGCAAATACGAGTTCATAGGGTAATAATAAAGCATAAATCAAAAAGCATAAAGCATAAAATTAAATGGGAATAAAAACTATGGCGACCAACGACCAACGACCAACGACCAACGACCTTATGCGAATCGCCATGAATTGCGCGAAACGCGCGGCGGCGCATGATGATGTTCCGATCGGCGCGGTGGTGGTTGCGGGCGGTCGCGTCATAGCGCGCGGAGAAAACCGCGTGCAAATAGGCCGCGATCCGACCCTGCATGCGGAAATTGTTGCGATGCGCCGCGCGTGCCGAAAACTCGGCCGGAAATTTCTGGACGATTGCGAAATCTATGTGACGCTGGAGCCTTGCGCGATGTGCGCCGCCGCGATTTCATTTGCGCGAATCGGGCGCGTCGTCTTTGCCGCCCGCGATGCAAAGGGCGGCGGAATCCTGCATAACGCGAAAATTTACGAAACCGACCGGCATCTGTTTCGCCCCGCGGTTGCGGAGATGCCGGAATTCGCGGACGAATCGTCCGCTATGCTGAAAAATTTTTTCAAGGGAAAGCGGGATAAATAAAATTGCTGATTTCGGATTGCTGATTTATGATTGACTACCCCGGAAAGCCAAGGTCGCCCGCAAGAAAGCGCGGTTTCCGGCTTTCCGGGGTAGTCATATAATGCGTCCCCTGTTACAGCAGAAAGTTTGCGACCAGATACAAAACGACCGCAATGACCAGCGCCGTCCAAACCCATGACCAGCTGATTTTTCCAACTTTCAGCAGTTTCAGAATCAGCAGTATAACAAACACTACGCCGGACACATACCCTATGTAGGAAAGTATTGATTGCATGGCAAACTCCTTTATATTTGTTGCATAGGTATTATATCACAATCCCGGTCCCGACCGGAACCGTTTTTTTACACCAATGATTTGCCGGTCATCTCTTTCGGCTGTTTCAGCCCCAATATTTTCAGCATGGTCGGCGCGATATCGGACAGCCCGCCCCCGGTCCGAACCTTATCCGATACCGAAAACTGGTTGCCAACGGCTATAAACGGCACCTTATTCGTCGTATGCGCCTTCCATGGAGAGTTTGTTCGCATATCCCACATTTTTTCCGCATTGCCGTGATCCGCGATGATTAAAATTGTTCCGTCCAGTTTCAAAACCGCCGGCACCAATCGTGCCAGCTGTGAATCCAGAAACTCCATCGCGTGAATCGCCGCGGCCATTATGCCCGTGTGCCCGACTATATCGCCGTTGGCGTAATTTACTATGATAACATCAAATTTAGAAAGCTCTTGCAAAATCTTGTCTGTAATTTCAGCTGCTGACATTTCCGGTTGCAGATCAAATGTAGCGACCGCGGGAGATGGAACAAGAATCTTTTCTTCATTCGGGTAGTCAATCGTCCGCTCGCCATCAATATAATATGTCGCGTGAGTGTATTTTTCCGTTTCGGAAATGCGCAGCTGCGATTTTCCCGACGCGCTCAGAACATCGCCCAGTGTATTTTCGGTCTTCTCATCATTCAATAAAGCCGGGCAATAATCATCCGTTTCCCCCCCATACTGGGCAAAGCATAGTATGTGCGGGGGTAAATAATGCGCCGGCCGCTGAATGTTTTTTGTTGCTGGTGCGGCAAACGCCTGCATAATTTGCCGCGCGCGATCCGCGCGAAAATTGGTATACAAAAGTCCGTCTTGCGGGGTAATTTCCCGCTTGCACATTGGTTTGCTCTGTGCGCGCGAGGTTGCAGGTGGACAAATAATCGTTGGTTTTATGAATTCATCCGATTCGCCGCGTTCATATGCGGCGCGTAAAGCAGTTCCGATGTCAGGGGCCGAAAATTCCGTGTGGCCGAGAGCAATCGCGTCAAACGCCAGCTGTGTTCTGTCCCAGTTCAGATTTCGGTCCATCTCCCAATATCGGCCGATAAGCGTCCCAAAGAATATCTGTCCGCTTTTTAATTCTGCGCCGAACGCGCGATACAGCTTGCGAATATATTTCTCGGCGACTTTTGGCGGCGTATCGCGCCCGTCGCTGACAAAATGCAGGCATATTTTTAATCCGGCCTCTAAAATGATTCGCGCAATCGTTATCGCCTCATTCATGTCCGAATGAACGCCTATGTCGGACATCATTCCTATAATGTGCACTATGCCGCCACTTTTTTTAACATCGGAAATGAATTTCTTTAACCGCGGATTCTTTGGCAATCCGCCCGATTCGTTTTCCAATTGAAACCGGCGCAGGAATTGGTTGACGATGCGTCCCGACCCGATTGTGATGTGTCCGACCTCGCTATTTCCCATTGTGCCGGGGGGCAGTCCGACCGCCGCGCCGGACGCGTCCAATTTAGTATGCGAATATTTTTTGAACAGCTGGTTGTAGAACGGCATGCGGGCGGATGTGACCGCGTTGTGTCCGGACGCGGGCGCGACGCCCACGCCGTCCAGAATGCAAAGAACGAGTGGTTTTGTCATAATATTTCCTTTCAGGAAATTATATCAGAAAATTGGGGAATAGGGAATTAGTAATGAAAAAATTAATGCTTGGCCCGCCTTCGCCCCTGTTGGGCTACGGTGGGCACTCAATTTTCTCAAACTCGCGCGGCGCCTTGCCCACCCAACAAAATCGCAGACTTTGTCGGGGCCCGGGGGCTTGCGCTCGTTAGCGAAAATTGGTGGGCGACCCAGTGTCGTATGCTGGGCTGCTGGTTTCCCTCTGACCCGCTGGCACTGACCCCTGTCCGCCCGGTTGCAATATAGTAAAAGATAAAAAATTTGCAAGGGAAAAAAGGTGCTGGTGGCTCGTGCTGGTGGCTGGTGTTATGCCCACGATACAAATCACGAACACCAGTCACCAGCACGAGCCACCAGCACGAATCACGAATTTCCTTGAATTTTTTTTCCTAAGATGTTAGAAACAATCGTATAGGGATGCACTAGGAACGAATTCTTGAAAAAACGGAGAGACTAAAACATGGCCATGAAAAAATCAAACCCAGAAAAAAATACGGTTGATATGCACATAGGCAAGCGCATACAGCTGCGGCGGAACATGATCGGACTGTCCCAAAAAGACCTGGGCGAAAAATGCGGGGTGACGTTTCAGCAGATTCAGAAATACGAATCGGGCGCGAACCGCATCGTCGCGTCGCGCCTGTTCCAGATCGGGATGATTCTGGAAACGCCGGTGTCGTTTTTCTTTTCAGGGCTGCCGCGCCAGATCGCGACCGGCGACGTCGTTCAGAATCCGCGCCGATATAAAGTGTCCAGCCCGGCGGACAACGACCAGCGTTCCCGGAACGAAACGCTGCAGCTGATAAACCTGTATTGGAAACTGCCCAGCGACGACCTGCGCCGTAGCGTGATGCGCCTGCTGATGCATCTGAGCGGCGAAAAGTCGGACGGGGGAGAGAAGAAATAATTCGTGCTCGTGGTTCGTGCTCGTGGGCTCGTGGCTCGGAAGTGATTTCATTAAAAGCAATCGGCGGCGAAAGCCGCCGATTTACATGATTTGCGGCTATAATTAAACCCACGTGGGCGAGTCACGAGCACGAGCCACGAGCCACGAGCACGAACCACGAACCACGAGCCACGATTTTTATCTTGCCCTAAATCTGTAAAATACGTATAATATGCGAAAGGAAGAATGGAAAGGAAAGCCCATGAAAAAAATTTATGCATTGCTTGGCGTGTTGCTGTTGGCGGCTTGCGGGGGCGGCGCCACCGTGGACCAGCCCGTCGCCACTCTGGCCAGCCCCACGCCCACCGTGGATTATATAGAAGGGCTGGATGTATATTCGTCCCAGCACCAGGACTCTTTCCTGAACATGCTGGCGATGAATTACCGCTCGTTCGCGTTGTATAACGCGCGGACATCCGGATATCCCGATATAGGCGAGCGCTTTGCCCAGAAAGCCGTCGCGGCATTTTCCGGCGAAACGCCTTATCCTGAAAACGTTGACGACTGGGGAATCACCAATAACAACCTGCGAGCGGTCCTGGGCGACGCGCATAACGACTTGATTGACGCGCTGAAAAACGACGCCAGCGCGCTGTATCCCGAATTGGCGGCAGAGGCCCAGGCAAAGTTTGACTGCTGGGTCGCCGCATCCGCCAGCTGCCAGGACAACACCGCCGCGGAATGCCGCGGACGGTTTGAGAAAGCAATCGCCGCATTGCAGAACAACCTCGCCACCGGGACGAACACCGGACAGGTTGTCCGCGTGACCACACAGAAATCGGCCCTTGAAACCGGCCGCGACGCGATCGCCGGCGGCCAGAACTCGGCATCCGCGTCCGCATCCGCCGCGGGGCGTTATTATCCGTCCACAACCGGATTGCAATCCGCAACCGTTTCCGGCCGGACGAGGGAAGGCGTGGTGATTGTGAACAATGTCAATATCCCCCAGAATTTGATCCAGCCGGTGCCTGTTCCGCCCGCGCCCGCGCCGATAGTATTCAACCAAAACATAGTCGCCGGCGCCCGGCAGGTGCCTGTCGCGCCGGAACCTGTTGCAGAGCCCGCGCCGACCCAGGACAATTATGTTACGCGCGAAGAATTCATGCTGGCGATGCAGCAAATACAAGCGGAACTGGCGGCGATAAACGCGCGCTTGGACAATATAAGCCAGCCGTCGGATACAACCGTGATCAAGGTCCAGCAGATTCCGGCAGAACCGAAGCAGCGCGTTATGGAACAGGTCTTGGAAATACATTTTGACTTTGACAAGGCGATCATACGGCCGGAATACGAGAGCATAATTCGGAAACTGGCCCAAACCTGCCGCGAAAACCAGAATGTAAAGGTCACCGTGGTCGGGCATACCGATACGGTCGGATCCGCGGCGTATAACTTTGCGCTGGGCGGAAAACGGGCCAAAGCGGTGCGCCAGATATTAATAAACTATGGCATACCGGCATCCCAGATTGTCACGGTATCCGCGGGTGAAAAAGACCTGAAGGTTCCAACCGGCGACAATGTTCCGAATGCCAAAAACCGCCGCGCAGTCGTGACCAAAGAGGTCAGATCAACGGTCCAGCCCGCGCCCCAGCAGCCGCCAATGGTCCGCGTTATCAACGCGCCGACACCCCCGTCCGGACGCATTATGGGATTTCCGGTGGCGGCGGATGAACCATGCGACGAATATGGCAATCCTTTGCCGCCGCCCGGCCCCTCGGTTCCATACGGCATGCCAACGCCGCTCTATGGCGGGTAGCTATGGCATTCGGTATGCAGTATGCGGCGGCCGGGGCATAGCGAGACCGCAGCATCTTTCGTGTTTATGCTAAAAAATACTTGACAAAGCGGGTCAAGCAGTGTATATCTAGAACCAAGAGGTAAAGATATGGCCAAAATAGTAAGATTTAGCGGAGGGACAAACAAATTAAAAGATATTGACGCCAAAAAATTGGAATCCCCAGAGGTTCTGGTTAAAAATCGTAAAACAGGCGAACTCCAAAAGGGCGCCAGCTTGCTGACCGAAGTTTCCCGCGGCCGCAGGGACCCTATCACAGGGGAAATCAAGATTGCCGGAAAGTTCAAGGTTGACCTTTCGTTCTTTAATAAATTAAAAGAAGAGGGCGTCAAGGCCGCATAAGCCACACGGCTGAATTCTTGCGCCGCCTGCGCCCACGGGCGGCGTTTTTATGTGTAAAGAGCCAAAAGACTTGACATTTTTGCCATAATTCCCTATAATGACAACCGAACCCCCGGACATTCGCCCGGAGTTTTTCCAATAAGAATGTTAGAGATAAGTAAAATGAGTCCGTCATTCCGTTGGCTCGCGAGCTTGCGAGCGAGAACAACGGAATCCAGGTAAAATAAGGCCGCGCGGTAAAGCCGCGCACATAATCAACCTGGATTCCGGCGTTCGCTCCTTGCGTCGCGCCGCCGGAATGACGAGTCTAGTTAAAATAAAACATAAAGGTTTTTCCATGCACGTAAACGAACTGAAAGCGAAATCGCCCCAGCAGCTGCTGAAAATGGCCGAAGACATGGGGATTGAAAACCCGTCCCAGCTGAATGTCCAGCAATTGCGCTTTGCGGTGCTGTCCATCATCGCGGCGGACAAGAAAACCACCCTGATTGGCGACGGCGTTTTGGAACGCATGGCGGACGGATTCGGATTTTTGCGTTCCGCGGAATCCAATTATCTTGCGGGACCGGACGACCTTTACGTTTCTCCGAACCTGATTAAAAAATACGGCCTGAAGACCGGCGATTATGTAGAGGGGCAGATTCAGGCGCCGGCGAACGACCAGGAACGCTATTTCGCATTGGAAACGATAGAGCGGGTAAACGGAGGCGAACCTTCAAGCCTCCGCCACCGCGTGTCGTTTGACGACATGACGCCGTTGTATCCGGACAAGATGCTGGGCATGGAAATGCCGGATGACAAGGACAAGGCCCGCAACCTGTCCGCGCGCGTGATTGACTTGATTTCGCCGACGGGCAAGGGCCAGCGTTCGCTGATTGTGGCGCCGCCGCGGACCGGAAAAACCATCATGCTGCAAAATATCGCGCATTCGGTCGCGACGAATTATCCCACGGTTAAATTGATTGTTCTGCTGATTGACGAGCGGCCAGAGGAAGTAACCGATATGCGGCGCAGCGTCAAGGGCGAAGTTATATCGTCCACCTTTGACGAACCGGCCGCCCGCCATGTCCAGGTTGCGGAAATGGTGATTGAAAAAGCGAAAAGATTGGTGGAAGGCGGCGAAGACGTCGTCATCCTGCTGGATTCCATCACCCGTCTGGCGCGCGCGTATAACACCGTGATGCCATCGTCGGGCAAGGTCTTGACCGGCGGCGTGGATGCCCAGGCGTTGCAGCGTCCGAAACGGTTCTTTGGCGCGGCGAGAAATATAGAAGAGGGCGGATCGCTGACCATCATCGCGACCGCGCTGATTGAAACCGGGTCTAAGATGGACGAAATCATTTTTGAAGAATTCAAGGGCACGGGCAACAGCGAAATTATTCTGGATCGTAAATTGTCGGATAAACGCGTCTATCCCGCGATTGACATCACGCGCAGCGGCACGAGAAAGGAAGAGCTGTTGGTGGGCAAAGACATCTTGTCCAAGATGTGGGTTCTGCGGCGCGTCATCAATCCGATGGGCACGCTGGAAGCGATGGAGTTCTTGCTGGACAAGCTGCGCACCACAAAAACGAATGCTGATTTCTTTCAAAGCATGAATGGGTAAACAGGTGTTCCCCTCCTTTGGAGGGGTGTCGGCGTAGCCGACGGGGTGGTTTTCATCTGTATGAGGGACGATTGGGCGAATTATGAGTTCCCCTCCTATGGAGGGGTGTCGGCGTAGCCGGCGGGGTGGCTTTCATCTGTATGAGGGACGATTGGGCGAATTATGAGTTCCCCTCCTATGGAGGGGTGCCGCCGTAGGCGGCGGGGTGGTTTATGAGATTTTCAAAAAAATACTCTTCGTTGCCCTACAACCAAAATCTGCATAATCGCGCAGCGACCTTACGCAAAGCTGGTAACCTGGCCGAGGCCTTGTTTTGGAACGAAGTAAAAAACGATAACAAATATGAATATGATTGCCGGCGTGATGAGTATATGAATAAACTTGGGCTGCATGTTATAAGAATATCTGACGAAGGCGTCCGACATCATATGGAAATGGAATTGGAATATATTTCAAATGTAGTAAAAGAATTAAAGAAAACCACCCCGTCAATCGCCGCCGGCGATTGACACCCCTCCACAGGAGGGGAATCGCAGGGCGCAAGATATCGGATTAAAACCAATTTTTACGCCTAAAATAATACTTGACAAACATGGTTTAATTGTGTTATCGTGCCGCGACCAGCCACAGGAGAGGATATGGATTTCACAAATAAAACCCTTCTTCCGATGCCGAAAACATTGCTTGGCCTGTATTGGAAGATGTTGAAATCGTTTCCATTGTATTTTATTTTCCAGACCCTGTTATCCACATCGCTGACGGCATGGGGTATAATCAACGGTCCGCTGGTAACCAAATATATCTATTCCATATTTGACAACGGGGTTATCATTCCGGATTTTTGGGCGAACGCGACGCACGCCATTATCATCGCGGCGATATTGATATCTGTCGGCACGCCGTTTTATATATTGAGCAGTGTGGTTTCAAATAGAATGCGCCCGCGAATCCGGCAATGGGCCACCGCCGAGCTTTACGAATACGTGTATTCGCACGACTATAAATTCTTTTTGGATCGGAATATCGGCAGCATCCAATCGTTCGTAAACAAAATATACGACGGGTTTATACCGTTGACCATGGACCTGTTCATACAGGTTGTCGGGATTACTATCGGTCTGGGCCTGGCCAGTGTGATGCTGGGCGACTTGGATATACTGGTCCTGATCGTGGTTATCGGAAATGGTGTTGTAAATCTTGCCTGGTCGTTGCTGAATATGCGGAAGAGCGCGCGTTTGAATGCGACAATTTCCAAACTTGGCTCTAAACTGGCCGGAACGGTTTCCGACAGCATTCTGAATTTTATGAATATAAAAATCTTTGCCAGCCGCAAATATGAACGCGAATACATAGACCGCGAAAGGGATGAAAGTCTGACCGCCAATTGGAACTTTTCCAGATTCAGAATTTCAAAGGATTACATTATCAATATCTTCAACGATATTGTATACATAGGACTGATAATTTTGTGCGCAAAATTGTTTTTTGATGGTCGGATTTTGGTATCCGGATTCGCATTTATATTATCTGTGTTCAACCGATTCGGGCAAAAATTCCGTGATTTGGGGCGGATAATAAAAGATTCCGGTGACAATTACTCTGACGCGCGCCAAGCATTCACAGAGGTTATGGTTGTGCAAACGGTCACCGATCGGCCGCGCGCGAAACCCCTGACGGTGCCGCATGGCGAAATTGACCTGCGCGATATTTCGTTCAAATACAACGACGATTGGGTTGTTCGCGATATGTCGTTGAAAATTAAACCGGGGGAACGCGTCGGCATCGTGGGGTTGTCCGGCGCGGGCAAGACGACTTTGTCGCATCTGCTGCTGCGCCTGTTTGATGTCCAGCGCGGCGGGATTTACATTGACGGCCAGAATATTAAAAATATTACCCAGGATTCTTTGCGCAATCAGATATCGTTCGTGCCCCAGGACCCGGTCTTGTTCAACCGAACGCTGGCCGAAAATATCGGATATGCGCGGCCGACCGCCACGACAGAGGAAATAGAGCACGCCGCGAAACTGGCCAACATTCACGATTTTATCGTATCAACCAAAGACGGCTATGGCACGATTGTCGGAAACCGGGGGATAAAATTATCTGGCGGGCAGAGACAGCGTATCGCGATCGCCCGCGTAATATTGAAAAACGCGCCGATACTGATACTGGACGAGGCGACGTCTTCGCTGGATTCCGCGACCGAGCAATCCATTCAGAAGTCTTTCGGGACGCTAATGCGCGGGCGCACGACGATTGTGATTGCGCACCGGCTTTCCACCCTCCGCAAGATGAGCCGCATTGTGGTTATGGAGCAGGGCGCGATCGCGGAATCCGGCACGCATGCGGCGTTGCTGAAAAAGAACGGAATATACGCGCGGCTTTGGAAAATGCAAAGCGGCGGGTTTATAAAGGAATAAATTTATTAAAAAGGAGTCCCCATGCAATTCACACCGACCCTTCACAAGCTCTCCAACGGCTTGCCCGTGATTTTGGACCCGATGGATATTGAAACTGCGTGCATGTCAATCAGCATCGGCGCGGGCAGCCGCAACGAATCCCCTGCAGAATGCGGAATCTCTCACTTTTTGGAACATATGCTATGCGCCGGAACCAAGACGGCCGGGCGCGACTCGTTCACAAAAATGCTGAATCAGGCCAAGGATCGCGGTGGGTCTATAAATGCGTCAACGTCAGACAGCAGGACGCGTTTTTACGGCCGGATTCTGTCGGAAAATTTTGAATTTCTTTGCGATATTTTGCCGGACATGGTGCTGAATTCCACGCTGTTGCCGGAAAATATAGAGCGCGAGCGCGGCGTCATTCATCAAGAATTGAAACGCGCGCTGGACAATTCGGAAAGACAGTTCGGAATTCTGGTTGATGAAAAATTGTTTGCGGGCACGGGGCTGGAACACATGGTTCTGGGCAAGGCCGAGACTATATCTTCCATCAGCCGCGAAAACTTGATGGACTATTACGGCCGCCATTATTCGTCCGGAAACACGATAATCGGAATTTCCGGAAAATTTGACGCGGATCGCGTCCTGGCCGCATTGGAAAAAGTGGTCGGAAAGATTTCCGCGCGCGATATTCCGGCGGTGGTTCCCACAAAACTCTCCCCGACAATACATTACGAGACGCGCGAAGACAAAAACCAGACGAAAGTATTGATTGGGTTTGAAGATTCTTATCCGGATGAGAAAGCTTATGACTTCCAGCATATGTGTCAGGGGGCGTTCAGATCCGCGCTGTCTACCCGCCTGTTTGACGAAGTGCGCGAGAAAAACGGGCTGGTCTATAATATCGGCACCAGCGGCATAGGCGATGAATTCGTGTCCGCGAATGTCATCAATACTTCGCTTTCGCCGGACAAGCTGGAAAAAGCGATGGCTATCATCTCCCGTGTTTGCGGGGAAATCATGGGCAAATCGCCGGTATCGGAAGAAGAGCTGGTCCGTTGGAAAATGTCCGCAAAGCTGCACCGCGCGAACTTTCTGGAATCCGCCGGTTCGCGCCGCGACCGTCTGATAGGGCATTGGCGCCGGTTTGCCGAAATGTATAATCCGGCGGAATATGACGCTTTGCGAGAGAAAATCACCGCGGACGACGTCGCAAAATATTCGGCGGATTTCTTTAACCATCCCATGTCAATAATCGCGATGGGGCCAAAAATAGATTTTGATATGAAATCGGTTTGGGAAAATAATTTTCAATAGTCAAACTAACATGAATCTCTTCCTATTTATTTTTTGCCGGGTTTCTGCGAAAATAAGGCGATAAATAAAAAAAAGGAAAGGTCCATGAAAAAAATATTTCCGCTTGTCGCGGCCGTGGCGGTATTGCTGGTCGCGGGCATGTGCGCGGACGGCGCGGCGTCCGCGGCGCCGCGCGCGAATCCCGCGCCGGTTATAACCAATAACCGCGATGCGGTCACCGCCAGCCCGGGCGGATACGATTTCTATACTTACGCGTCTTTCAAGCTGGGGTATGAATACGGCGATGTCCGATTCGGTCTGCATTCCGTGAATGGTTTCGGCGGCCAGGTCGCGTATGGATTTATCCGGCGGCTGTGGCTGTTTGACGCGCGCGGCGAATTGGAAATGGGATATTACAATCAGCGGCAAGACCGCGGCGGCCGCGACACTCGCCTGAACCCCCTGACCATAATGGCGAATGTTTACGCCGATCTCGGCCAGGCAAGCTGGGCCTTGTCCCCGTATCTGGGATTTGGAATCGGATACGCGAACGTCACAGAAAAAACAACCTCGCCCGGATTTTCGGATTCCACGAACCACAATGGATTCGCATGGGGCGCGTATGCAGGATTTACTTTCGGGATTGTCAGCGATCTTCGCGGCGACCTGGCGTTTCGGTTCGGACAGATAGACCTGGGCGGCGAGACCCTGGACAATTTCGGCGGAACGCTGGGATTGCAATATAGATTTTAATACTCCAGCGAAAGCTGGATTTTATTTTTAAACAAATTTCTGAAAGAAATTTGTCATTCCCGCGTAGGCGGGAATAGGGTCTATAAAATTACAGAGTTTTAACTATGGAAACAAGTCGTTTTTCCTTTCGGAATTTTTTGAATAGTTTAATCTTTTGATATTTTTATAGCCCCACTCCCGCCTGCGCGGGAGTGACAAAAATTATTTTGTAATAAAACAAGTTTATAACAGCTTGTGAACGACGGAGATATAACAATATGAAAACATACATCATCTTTATCATCCTGGCGGCGGCGGCGGTTTTCGCGGCTTACTGGGCCGGGGGGCGCATATCGCGCGAAGAATGCCGCGCGGATGTCGCGGTGACGGCGGACGCCGCGCGCGTCCAACAATCGGAACAAATAATAAAAACACAAAGGACAATAAATGCGGAAACTCTTAATACTGACAGCCGCGCTATTCGCGACTGGCTGCGCGCAAACTACACCATTGCCGAGTAATGCGGCCACGTGCCCCCCGTGCGAGCCTATATTCGGCCGCGCGTCCGACTGGGACGTGATCAGCAGCGATTTGGCGCGCAACATATACCGGCATAACCGAATGTGCCGGGAAATAAATGGGCAAGCGGAAAAGGGAAAATTGAGTGGCGCATAGAACGCGCCCTTTTGGCCGGTCTAAATTCCCCTCCGCCGGAGGGGAAAAAGCACTCACTTTTGGGAAAACCCAAATCTTAAATCCGTAAATCTTAAATCAGTAAATCAGCAAGATGTCGCGCCGTAGCGTCAGCGAAGGCGGATCACTTCCACCCTGTCGGGATGCTTGCATAATCCGCCAGTTTCGTCGCCCCGTAGAATGTCATCCCGCCGGTAAAAGCCGAGAATTGTGTCCATAATTTCGTCGTGCTGCCGGGGGCGATAGACGGACTGGGCGAGGTTATGTTGGAACAGTTGTAAAACGTTTGAGTGAACATCATCGAGGCCGACGCGTTGGATACCCCGGACAGATCCCATATCCCGTTGGCTATTCCGGTCAGGCCGGTGCAGCCTCCAAAAGTATTGTAAAACATCCCCGTCGCTGGCGCGCCGGTAAATGTTCCGAACAGTCCCGCCGGTACCGATCCAGTGAGTCCAGTGCAGCCGTAAAAAGTATTGGAAAACATGTATTGTGCCGGCGCGCCGGAGATTCCGGAGAATAATCCAGCGGGGACCGAACCGGTCAGCCCGGTGCAATTGTAAAAAGTCTGGGAAAACATGTATTGCGCCGGCGCGCCGGAGATCCCAGCGAACAATTGGGCGGGGATAGAGCCTTTTAAGTTAGAATTAGTACCAAAAGTATTGTTAAACATCCAATCCACCGGCGCGCCGTGCAGCCCGGCGAATAGGTTTGCCGGTATCGGACCTGTCCAGCCGGTGAAATTATTAAAAGTCATGATAAAATTCGGGCTATGAAACTGTCCGGCGACCGGCGATGTCAGTATTGGAAAAACCGACCCCAGATCGCCGGATATTTTGGTTATTTTCGTAGGATTCACCGGAGGGTTCGTATGAGTAGGAAATTGTATTGCCCCATTCGTGGTGGAAGCAATATATCCAGTTGCTCTTCCACCGATGGTCACGATGTAATTTCCCGCCGCGGAATAAGTGTGGGTATATATGTCGTTAAGACTTGCATTTGGTCTTACAATATTTTGCACCGCCGTTCCATCGCCCCAATCAACGGTAAAATTCCCGGATGCTGATATGTAGAAACCAAATTGTGAATTCGCTGTCATGCCGGTCATATATAACTTGAACGGCTCGCCCTCTCCGCCGGTGCCGGGATAGAGGTCTTTCACAACCAACCGATCAACTGCATTACGCACGGAAGAATCATCAATTATCTGCGTTGTGGCCAACGGGTGATTACAGTAAGTCGTCGCGGACGGTGCGCCGTTCAGGATTTCATTCGCGCGGTCTACCGCACATAACGTATATTTAACGTTAACCGCCTGGTATATGTTTGACGTTTTAATAGGGACAGTTATTCCCCATTTCTGGGTAATATACCTGTGCACGAAATCCACATTCGCCGCCGGCCCCGCGTATGCCGACCCGGCATTCGCGAAACCGATGATTGTAGGGGCGCCTGGAAACGCGCACAATAACATCATCCCGGCAAATGCGATACCCGCCATAACGCGGAACGTGCGACGCTTTGTAGGGGCGTATTGCATACGCCCTTTGTTCGGGCGGATATTATCCGCCCCTACGATTGTCGTGTGTTCGCGACCTTGGGCGCGTTTCCACGCGCCCCTACAACGGGCGAATTGACATTCGCCCCTACGGACGAGAGTTCTGATGCTCAAAACCCATGATTTTACAGGCGCGCTGCGGATCGCGCACGCACAACGCATGGGGAAAATAAACGACCGGTTATATTGTCCAATGAACGGCAAAACAGAGAGATGAAAAAATGCGCGGAATTATGGGATTTTTTAATTTTGGCCGGAACAAGAAAACTGTCCTAAAAAACCGGTCATTTATTTTCCCCGGCTGGCATGATTGTCATTATAATTTATGAGCGCCGAAACATGCAAGAGAAATTTTTGGGCGCGGACCTGAACTTGTGCCCGTTCCGCCCTTACGGGCCGAATTGGGCCAGAACCGATTCCGCGGCGGTCTTTAACCTATTCAGGAAAGTCTCGTAAGTCGCGCAGTCGCGCGCGATGCTGGACCGGTATATGCCGCGCAGACTCTCGGCCATGTAATAGCACCCTTGCGTATGACGGACGCAATACTCGTGCCCGATTGTGAATGCATTCTGGCCCTCTGTCCGGGAATCCAGCGTTGACCAGTCTATATCCAGGTTGGCATTCAGATTCGCCAAAGAATTTTCGCCGGTGAATTGCCCGAACGTTTCCTGCCAGTATTGCTCCAGCTCTTCCCGTGACATGTTTCCGCCGCCGCCGTTTTTGAGGACTATCAGCCGCTGTGTCAAATCGCGTATCGCCGGCTGGAACTCCGCCTCTATCTGCGCCAGTTTCGGACTGCAGAAGCATCTGTCATACTGCAAATTGGGCCGGTGACAGTAACTATCCATGCATTCGGTATAGTCGGCCAGGCATCTGTCGGCCGTCACGCCGGTCGGCGGCGCGTTTGCTTGGACAACCTGCATAGTGCCGCCGACGCGCGCGTTGTATGTAGAATTCTGGGCCCGCTGGTCGCGCGGGACCACTTGGCGCTGATCCGGCTGGGCCCCGGCGCCGTAAACCACGCCGTTCTGGTCAATAATTTGCCCGGTGCCCGCAACCGGCCGCCCGCCGCGCGGCGCGGTCGGCCCGCCGGTCGGCCCAATCGCACTGCGCGCGGCCGACGCGGTGCGCGGAACGACCGCGCGCGCGGAAACGGTCTTTTGATTTACCTGGGCCATGGTGGACACGTTCGGCACGACGCCCGCGGCACCAAAGGTCGCCGGCTGGGGCACGGTTCCAATAACGGGTGGCGGGGGGGCGACCGCCGCGCCGGGGTTTTTCGCGGCGCGCGATATAACGCCGCGGCCGGACGCATTTGAAAACGCAGACGCCGGCGCGAATCCGTTTGCGGACACATTGCGCATAAGAACGGCCGATGGACTTTGCGAGTATTGGTTGCTCAGTCCGCCGGGGTCCAGTTTTTGCGCCATTTTTGGCGTAAGAAAGGGCGCCATCGCGGCAAAGTTATACGGGGTGATATAGTTTGACGCGACCGTCGGCGGCGCCATGCTGGGCACGAAATTGGGATCCGTCGCCGCGGCGGCCGCGGGCCCAAACGCCAGCGTCAGACCCGCCATTACACCGACCGCCACCCCCCCGGCATGCATTGCAAAACGCGAATAGATTTTTCCCATACCAGAATTATAGAAAATTTTTCGGCCAATGGGCAAGAGGATAAATATGAATCAGATATCATTTACAAATTTTGCAAAGCAAAATTTGTCATTCCCGCGTAGGCGGGAATAGGGCCTTGGTTCTACCTAAGGTTGACTTAGAGAACCTAGGGTAGGGGCAAGAGGATTATCGTATTATTACCTGTTTGGATATGGTCCTGAATTTTTTATCGCCGCCTTCGTCAGTGGAAAATTGCAGCGGCTCTATGTATGAATTTCTTTTGACGAGGCTTTTTTCGCATATCAGATTATAGTTTGCCTTATTTTCGGCCGGCGCAGAAAGTATCAGCAGATCATGCCAGCAACCCGCGCGTTGAACAACCCTGGTGGCGTCTGCAATGCCGGCGACAAACTGCCGCTCGGAACTTACGTTTCCATAATTAATATATTCTGCGTGGAATCCGCTTTGTTGCAAAGATTTTATCCCGTATTCAATGGACCCAAGCCTGTCCGTGACGCGATTGCCGGACATGTATTTTTGCACAGTCTTGGTATCGGCGGTTATAGGCGCGACCCTTATTTGACCGCCGGGCGCGCATGCGATCGCGGCATTCAGAAAGAATAGTTTTATCGCGGCGTCATTCTGGGCATAGGCGGGCAGGGAATACAACACCCAAACCCTGTTAAATCCGTCGGGGATAACATCGGCCAAAGTGAAATCGGCGGCGATTTCTCTCAGGTTGTCGGGATTTAATCCGAACAGTCCAGAATCGCCGGTCAAATCAACGCAGACAACCTGCGACCCGGACAGGCGGAACGCAATTTCGCGTCCCAAAAGCCCGCTGCCGACCACAAGTATCCGGGATTGCGCGCGTTCTTCCTCGTCCAAGTCCAGCGAGAGCAGCCCAGAGTATTCCTCTGCCGTGCGCGATCTATTCTGTCCATCCAAGCATAACTTCATACCCCAGATTATATGCCAATGCCACGGTTTGTCAAATAAAATTAGCGCGGCGAAGGCGGACGATTTCTGAACTTCCGAACCCTCCCCGTCGCCGCACAAACCGGTGCCGGCGCCACCCCTCCAAGGGAGGGGAATAATTGGCGCGGCCAGCAGGATTCGAACCTGCGACCTGCGGATTAGAAGGCGGTTGGGCGGCACTCTACAAGCCGCAGCCACAGCGGGATTGACGGAGCAACATCTGAAAAAACCTGTTTTTTCTAACGCATATCTAAATCCACAGAAATAGCCCATTGTATTTATTTGTATTTTGTTAGATAGGTGTTTGCTTCTGCCTTTTATAAAATCGCTTCTATGACACCCCCGAAATCCGCTAAAAAAACGCCCATGTGGGCGTTCTTTTATTTGCTTTTCAAGCACTGATTATCCGTTGGCAACCTTTCTTTGTGGAAATTGAATAATCTTTCCGTGTGTTGGTGTTGCTGGTGGCGGTGGTGGTGGTGTCAAAGTTGGGTCGCCAACAACTTGTGCGATCGCACCCGCAACATTATTCGCTGACATTCTTGCCGCTCTGTTTGTAGTGTGTGCATATATTTCGGTCGTGGTTATCTTTGTGTGTCCAAGAACATCTTTTAGCGTTCTGATGTCTTCACCCAAATCCACACCCATAGAAGCAAATGAGTGCCGCAAGTCGTGAATACGCATCTGTGGCAATCCTGCTTTTTCCAACGCCCAGAAAAATGGACGGCGAAGGTCGGACACAGGATTATTGGAATCATGCGGGGACGGGAACACCCACCGCTTGCTCCGACTTAGTGCGAGTGCTTGTTTTATAATCTCTATGGCAGGATTGCCCAGCGGAACATCAAAGGTATCTGTTTTGCGTTTAAGCAGTCGCAGGAATCCTTTATCAAAATCCAATTCTTCACGCTCCAATTCTTTTATTTCCTTGGAACGGCAACCAGTTAAAGCCAATGTTTTCAATGCCAAAATTGGGAACGGCGAAAATATCTCACGCCGCAACGCATCATCTAATGCCGCAAACAATCTTTGATAGCCATCCAAATCCAATAAGGTCGGCTTATATCTTGGGATTCGCATCTTGGTAATGTGTCGTGTCGGGCAACTATTTAATGGACGATAGTTATATTTTTCACACCAGTTTAGGAAACTGGAAAGCAAGCGAGTGAAGTGATCGCACAGATGTGGCTTGTTATGCTTTGTTTTTATTTTATCATACGCATCTTGTAAATCAGCCAAATCTAAATCCCAAACAATTTTATTGCCCAGTAGCGGCAAGATATGAATGCGGAACATTCCTTCATAACCCTTATATGTTGATTTTCGGTTATTTATTTTGCTGTGCTTTTCCAAAAATATCGGAGCAAGGTCTTTTAATTTTTTCTTGCGGCTTTCTTCTTCCGCTCGTTTTTTTACCCTATCTCGCACTTCAAAAACTGGATCATTTCCTTCTCTCGCCATTTTTTTTAGTTCTATTGTTTTTTGGCGTGCTTCTTCCAAAGTATATTCTGTGGTTGAACCGATTTTTATCTCCCGCTGTTTGTTTGTTGAAATAATACGCACCAATGCATAATAATTTTTCCGCCCAGTCAGTCTGGAATACCGAACTCGTAATCCAGTTATCCCTTTGTCTGAAATAAGCATGTCGGCATCGCCATGCAAATTTTTAATCATAATCGGCGTTAGATTTTCCGTGCGGAATATAGTTTTTGGCTGTTGTTTTTTCATTGTAGAACTCCTTTGTTTTGGTCTAACGCTGACAATGTGTAGGACACTTTTTGGAATGTCCAACAGAATCTGACGATTGCCCGAGATTCATTTTTTACTGGAAATCTGGGCGTTTAGCCAAGCATCTATGTCGCTTTTGCGATAGCGAACAAGGAATCGCATTTTGATATACGCTGGACCGACATCCAACTTCCGATAGTGCGTTAGAGTTGATAACGCCACTCCCAAATAATTCGCCGCTTCCTTGGTATTCATTAAATCGGAAGTTATGTCGTTTATGTTTGTTGCTTCGCCAATGGACTTGTTTGCAGTGTCCAGCAGTGCGTTGTTCGTTGTTGATGTTTTTCTCATATCAATACCCCTTTGTTGGATGAGAAAAGACTAAAACGGCACAAGCAAAAAATCACTGCCAAAACCGCTCAATCGGTCAATCGCCCGCACACAAAAACAACAGGCGGAAATGTCCATCAACAAATATCTTAAAATGTCGCTTTTTGTCAGATTTCTGCGGGTTTCGGTCAGATTCTACTGGACATTCTTTTGGTCGTGGGGCACATTGCCAGCAAGAAAAAACACAAAAAACAGGAGCAAAAGAATGACTATACAGACTGCAACTTTGACACCGAAAACAATAAATCGGGTGCGTGAATTAAATGACGAATTTCGCCGTGATATTTTTAATCGCGAACTCGGAACTATCAGACTAACCGCAGGCGTTGTTGCCATAAACAATGATGACGATATTTTTGAACTAGCAAGCGAAGTTCAATGCTTTGAAGAGTTTGAAGATAATGCAAAAGAACACGAATGCGGATATTTGGATTTTCGCAACCAAGAATACTTTTTCACGATTGGTTATTACGAGAAAGGAACTCGCAACCCCGCCGCCGACAAAACCAATAAAACAACAACCCGCCGAGTGCTGACGATTATGCACACCAGCGAACAACGCTAACCCAAAGGAGCAAAACATGAGTCATTTTTCAGTTTTAATTATAGGCAAAAATCCCGAAGCCCAACTCGCACCATTTGACGAGAATGAATTTTTGGAGTTCAACGACAAAACGGAAGAGTATCGCAAAAGATATGAAACGGAAGGTATGGAAGGCGTGGTGTTTTCGGATGGGCGGAAATATAGCAAACACCATAAGGACATGGAGCAATACTGGGAGCGCAAATGCAAGTTTGGATATTCAAATCAAGACAAGTTTAATGTCCCCGAAGGTGCGGAATTAAAAGATGTCCCATTCAACGAACTTTATGAAACTTTTGATTTGTTCGCCGAAAACTATCACGGAGCAAAGAAACACGATGATGGCAGATATGGGCATTGGTCTAACCCCAAAGCCAAGTGGGACTGGTATCGGCTGGGCGGGCGTTGGGAAAACTCCCTGCCGTTAAAAAATGGAACTTGTGTTGATAAAGCACTTTGGAAGGATGTAGATCAGACCAAACTTAAAAGCACCTTTGCAGTATTAAAAAACGAAGAATGGCACGAACAAGGAAGCATGGGCTGGTTCGGCTGTGTATCCGATGCGAAGGACGATGATGTTTGGGAAAAAGAGTTCGCCGACCTTATCAAAGATATTAAACCAAACACACCAGTCGCTATTTACGACTGCCACATATAGGAATCGGGAAATGGCTAGATGTATGGTTATAGTTGAAGGACGACATAACTCCGCACGATTCTATGTGGCGGAAAACGGACACCCCGAAGTCGTTGCGGCGGAGTTATACAAGGCAACTTCCCGAAGATTAAAAAAACGAATAACATTTGGTCTGATTGGACATAAACGCACAGGACTTCGTTTTCCTACATTCATAAAAGATATTTCAAGAATCTGCAAAAGATACCAGCGGACAACAGATATTTATACAGATTTGGAATATCGCTATTTCATAGATTTGCATAACGACAGAGTTTTTTATCACACAGGGTCTTCCGTATTCCTAGACGATCCAGTTCAGATATTTCCACGACCAAGGTTTTGTGACGAAGAGTCCAAAAGCGATGTGGCAGAGCCGCTTGCATCTGCCCCAGCGTTCATTCAACTGCGAGCATAAGGAGTAAATAAAATGGCAAAGAACACAATAGTAGCGAAGGCACTTGTCCGAGAATTGGGCGGGCAAACAGCACGCTTACAAAAACTGGTGCGTGAAGCCAGCAAAGCATTTGACGACAACGGCAAATGCGACACAAAAAGTCTGCTGACGAGCATTGGCGACATCCCACAGATAGCGAAAGATATTTTGGAAGTATCGGGAACTATCTTGGTTGAAATGAAAGATGCCGCAACAGCAAACCCAGTAAAAGGATTCTAAAATGATTATGGAAACTTTTGAAACCCTTGAACAAAAACTGGCATTCGCAAAGCGTGAAAAGGCGAAAATTGATGCCGCCGCTCCACGCATAAACACTGGCTTTGTTTTAGACCTTACCAACCCAGCCATAGACGGACACTTTCTTTTGGGTCTTGCAGTAAAACTCGCATCGGAAGCGGTGTATAAAGCAGAAATGAGCGTTGCGGAAATGACAGAGTTTATAGCCAAGGCAACCAAAGGTGGCTATATGACCGCTCCTGCGGTGTGCCAAGAATGGTTCGGCTTTGTTTATATCACGGACGAATACAAGGAAATTGAACTATGAAAGAACTCCAAAGACTATTGAATCTGCTTATAACCAAAGGCGAATTGAAACCTGTGCAGGCGGCTTGCTATCTATATTGGACAGAAGAAACCGAGCCTAAATACCCAGGGCATTCTTTGAGTTTTTTTATGAAACTGGCAAAGGTGCGTGCAGTTGAAATGGCGAGCCTTTGCGAGTTGCTTTTTGTTCATAAGGTAGAGTTTGAAACCTATTGCAAAGGGCTTGATAAAAGAGTTCGTGCCAAACTGCCACTCTGTGGCGATTGCGGCGTTATGCCTGGACAGACACACGCCCAAGGTTGCGACCTTGAACGCTGTTCTGTTTGCGGCACACAACGCCTTACTTGCGAGTGCGAAGGACACGATCCCGAACAGGTTAAATGGACTGGGGAGTGCGACTTCTAAAATGCTCAACCAATACCTGCAAGATAACATTATAATTCGGGGCAGCTTTCGGTTCGTCCATTGCCCCGAAGTGGTTGACCTATATTGCGGCTCTGACATTGAAGACGAAATGCTAAATAAAAAATACGAGTTTATGAAGCGTGATCGGGAAGCAAAGTTAGCGGCGGGCGACTTTGATGGTTATATATGGCGGACGGAGCGTCCGTATCGGTTGTCCGCTTTCCTTGAAGTTGTTGGAGCGGATAAATGCAAATATAGTGCGCTGGCAAAACTTTTCTTGGAAATATGGATAGATTCCGAATTGCCAAACGCCCACAATCTTAAAGTATGGCGGGGTTTGTTTGATACCTTCCGAAATAGTCCAGTCCTAACCAGCACCAAAAAGCACTTGCCCGATAGGTTCAAGGTATATCGTGGCGGCTCGGCAAAAGGAATGTCTTGGACGCTGGACGAAGCCGTTGCTCGCAAGTTTGCCAATATGCCTTACCGAAAAACAAAAGAAGTGCAATGCCGTGAAGTATCAAGGGACGAAGTTGTTTGTTATTTGGACAGCCGTGGCGAGAAGGAAATTATATTGCTATGAGAAAATACATAATCCGTGATTTGCAGCAATGCGACTTTTGTAGTTGGACTTGGGAAGAGCCACAAACCCGAACTGAAATCTTGAAACGATTTCGGGGGTTCGCTTCCGATGAAGGTATAGAAGGCGGCAAATACTTTAATCTCGGACTGATTGCTGAAATATGGCATATTGAAATCTGTCCTGTGGACATTCCTATTGTGCCTTGTCCCGATTGCCGTTGTCCGATGCATAAAAAACATTGCCCCGAATGCGATAAACAATGGGAAAAGCAATGACCCCGAAGCACCACGAAACTTGCAAAGCCGTTCTGAAAAAACTGGAATCTGCCCAAAAGTTGCGTCATGTTGGAATGCGGGAAGTCTTTGGCGACTTTTGCACCATCTCTATGGCGGCATACCATAACGCACTTTATTCGGTCGGCAAATGTCCAGTGCCGAACTGCTATCGTGAAATACACGATAAATTGGAAGCCGACTTTACGGAAACATTGAAAAAATACAAAGACGAAGCAACCGCCCACACCATCTTTGCCGAAGCACTTGCGATGCTGATGCTGGCGATGCGGGAAGACCCTTTTGATTATCTCGGCAAAATCTATATGGATGCGGACATGGGCAATAAATCCACAAGCCAGTTTTTCACGCCTTCCCATGTGTGCGAACTGATGGCGGCGATAACAATCGGAAGCAAGGAAGAGTTTGAACAAAAAGCGGCGGAGCGTGGCTATATCGGGGTGGAAGACCCCTGTTGCGGATCGGCGGCAATGATTATCGGAATGGCGAAGAATTTGGAACGCTATGGCGTTGAAAACATACACGATAAACTATTTATCCGTCTGACGGACATAGACTATACCTGCGTAAAAATGGCGTTTATAAGCATGTGCCTTATGGGACTTCCCGCCATTGTTATTTGGGGCAATTCACTAACTTTGCAGGTGGATGGGCAATTCCATACCCCGAATATGCAACTTGCGCTGGCAATGGGGCGTTTTAGTGGCATATCGGACGAACCGCCGCAGGAGCAAGCCCCGCCTGTGGAAACACCGACAGGAACGCAACAACTGACGCTTTTTTGATTATTGGATTTTCTGCCCGATAACTTCTATCGCTTTTTTAATATCCGCATCGTCCGTAAAACGACCGACTGATATTCTGAACGAATGCTCAGCGGCTTCGTTGGATAATCCGATTGCTTTCAAAACATGGGAAGGTTCTATCTCGCCACTGGTGCAAGCCGATCCTGTGGAAAAAGCGACTTTCGGTTGCACGGAGTATATCATTTGCTTTGATTCTATATTCGGCACGCAAAGATTCAAATTGCCTGGGTGTCGGTCGTTCATGTCGCCGTTTGTTTTCAACCCTTCGCAACACGCTTTTAATCCATCAAATAGTTTTTGTCGCAACGCTTGAAGTGTGCTGGCTTCTGCGGCTTTTTCGTTTTTCATTATCTCTGCGGCTTCGCCGAATCCGACTACTAAAAATGTCGGTAAAGTCCCCGAGCGATAACCTGCTTGCTGTCCGCCGCCGTGAATTATCGGTGCGGGTTTTACAGCCGCATTTTGATTTATGAATAATGCTCCGATACCTTTCGCTCCATATATCTTGTGTGCCGACAAACTCATAAAATCTATATTGTTTTCAATAACATCAAGGTTAGTATATGCTCCCTGCGAAGCGTCCGTGTGAAACAGCACACCGCTTTCCCTGCAAAGTCTTCCAATCTCTTTTATCGGTTGATTTGTGCCGATCTCATTATTCGTTGCCATAACGGACACGAGCAAAACTTCGTCCGATAGTAGCGACTTCAATTTTTCAATATCTACAATCCCATTTTCCAAAACAGGTATTTTTTCAACAATAAAACCGAAGCGTGTCAAAAAGCGTGCCGCCCCGAGAACGCATTTATGCTCTATCGCCGACACCAGTATTTTTTTGCGGGGCAGTTGTTTGTCCAGTGCGGCGAACCCGACACCGATAATCGCAAGGTTATTTGCTTCCGTTGCACCCGAAGTAAAAACGATTTCATCGGGCAAACAGCCGATATAGTCCGCAACCTGTTGCCGTGCCTTTTCCACGGCTTTTTCTGCATCCCACCCCATCTTATGCTCTGACGAGTGCGGATTTCCGAACTCCGTTGTCATATAGGGCAACATTTTTTCAAGCACGCGGGAATCAAGCGGTGTTGTCGCCTGATAATCAAGATAAACGGCAGATTCCTGCGGACTTGCAGGGCTTTCGTTTAATAAATCAATGCGGTTTGCTTTCATTTTTGCGATTATGTGAATTTTCTGGTAGCGTTTTCCAATTTATGTTATTATACTTCCTACTGGAAGAGTTGTCCAGCGAAAGGATTGTAAAAGAAAATGTCAAAAAATGCAACAATAAACGAAACCCCTATGCGTCCTGTATTCTCGGGACACGAAACATTCCCTATGAGATACGGATGGTTGAAGAAGGTTCTTGATACCGCCGAATCCGTTGAAAAACAGGGAAAAACAACCCTAAAAAACTTCCTTGCTTCTGACGATGCTATGGTAGAACTTGGTGTTGGAAAGAACATGGTTGCCGCTATGCGGCACTGGGCGGTCTATTCGGGCGTGTTTGACATAAACGAAGCAAAAGAGTTGGAAATAAACCCTTTTGCCCGCTGGCTGATGGGCGAAGACGGCAAAGACCCTTGGTTGGAAAATTATGCGACCCTTTGGTATATTCACTGGAATCTTGTTTGTGGTCGCAGATCTAACGGCGAATGCCTTTTCACATATTACTGGTTTTTCAACTATTGCAACTTGTCCGAATTTGATAAGGATATTTTGACAAAGCAAGTCGGCTCGTCCTTGGAAGAGCGTTTTGGCAAAGATAAAATGCCCGCCGCCTTGACGCTGGGTCGTGATGTGGATTGCTTTATTAGCATATACTCTGCAAAAACCCGCCGCAAAGGAAAGTCGGACGAAGAAAATATAGAATCCCCCTTGTTAGAATTGGGTCTTATAAACCCCGCACAACATCACGGATACTTCAAAGTCAATCGTGGCATCAAACCGAGTTTGTCTATAAACACATTCTTGTTCGGGCTTTTGATGTTTTGGAAAGAATACTCCCCTAACGCAAAGACTATGTCGTTTGAATCTATCTGTTATCAACCTATGTCGCCTGGGCGAGTGTTTTTGATAAACGAAGATGCGGTCGCTGGTTTTATGCACAACATTTCAAAACTGACGAAAGGTCTTTTTGAGTATTCCGAAACCGCTGGCATGAAGGAAATCATACTCACAAAGAATATAGATTTTGAATCCGAAGCATATAGATTCTTCAAGGGGAATTATTAAAATGAAACAAACTTTTGCCGACATAATCAAAATCAACCCGAAGTTCGTCCGCTCTATCAACATCGGGCAGGATTTGGAAAACGAAGACATTTTGAAGGGTTTTATTTGTCCGAGTTCTTTCCGTGCCGCCTTGCGTGGAATCGCCGACAATGTATCGGAAACTGGGCAATCTGCTTTCACTTGGACAGGACCCTATGGCTCGGGCAAATCAAGTTTGGCTTTGTTGCTTTCGTCCCTGCTGGGCAAGAATAAAAAACTCCGTGAAATAGCATCGGGCATTATCGGCACGGCGGAATCAAACAAGTTTTTCAAACGCATTTTTTACAAAAGCGGCTGGGCGATATTGCCTGTCGTTGGTGATGTGAAAGACACGAAATCCCTTATAGAGCAAGAACTGGCAAAACACATCAAAGGCAAGTTCAAAGATGTATTCGTTGGACTTGAAAAACTTGCCGCCGAAAATGACGGCTTGGTTTTGATAATTGACGAGATGGGCAAAACGCTTGAAGCGGCGGCGAAAGGTATCGGCGAAATTTACTTTTTCCAACAACTTGCCGAGTTCGCATCACGAAGCAATGGCAAGATTATTGTTATTGGCATATTGCACCAATCGTTTGTAGATTATGCCCGATCGTTGCCGCACACTATGCGGGACGAATGGAACAAGATTCAAGGGCGTTATATTGACACGCCGATAAACACCGCAGGCGAAGAACAATTTGAACTGATTGGGCGTGCCATAAATTGCAAAACCGCAAGCACCGATGTAATCAAACCAATAGCAAAAGCGGCGGCGGCAACAATCGCAAAGAACCGCCATATCATATCGCAAGACGAATTGGTGGATAGTCTGTGCCGTTGCTTTCCGATAAACCCTGTTGTGGTTTGTTTGCTTTCCCAAATATCCCGCAAGAAGTTCGGGCAAAACCAACGAAGCATTTTCTCGTTCTTATCCAGTGGCGAACCTTATGCCTTCCGTGATTTTATAAACAACACGCCATATTCGCCCGACACTATGTATATGCCAACCAATCTGTTTGATTATATCAAAACGAATTTGGAATCGGCGATCATGGCATCTAGCGAATCAAAGGTATGGCATATCGCAACGGACGCAGTGCATAAGATAAACGCTCGTGGTTTTTCCGAACAGCATTTGGATATTTTGAAAAGCATTGCAATGATTGACCTTTTCAACGGCTCTTCGGGCTTGGTCGCCAGTGAAGACCTATTGAAAAAGTTATATCCGAATATCAAAACCATAGGCAAGATAATCAAAGAACTGGAAGGCGAAAAGGTCGTCCTGTATAAAACACACAAAAACGCATACTCCGTATTTGAAGGAAGCGACTTTGATATTGATGCGGCTTTCCGTGAAGCGTTCAAGCATGTGTCGGGATTGGAAACTTCTAAACTTTCCGAAATAGCAGACTTCAAACCTGTTATTGCCAAGCGTTATTACCACCAATATGGGGCAATGCGCTGGTTTGATGTTATACTGACAAGCGTTGCCGACTATAAGGCAACTATGGAAAAAGCCCGCGAATCTAGTAAGGCGGTCGGCTTTTTCTGTGTGCTTGTGCCGAATGGGATTGAAGAAGAAAAAGCCGCCGAGAAGTTGGTGTTGCAAAAGAAAAGCGGTTTTGATTTCCCTGTGGTTATCAGTATAGCCAACAATGCCCGCCTTATAAATGAAAACCTGCGTGAATTGCTTGCGCTGGAATGGATACAGCACAAAAGTTCGTTGCCTGGCTTCGGCGGCGATAATGTCGCACAAAAAGTGGTAAAAGACCGAGCCGATGTTATTGCCAACCAGTTAGAGATTCAAATGGGCGAAATTATGCAAGAATCTGACTGGTATTATAACGGCACAAAGCGTGAAAGTTTGCCGAGCGGTCAATTATCTGCGTGGGCTTCGCAGTTATGCGAAAAAGCATATCCGTATGCACCGAAGATAAAAAGTGAACTGATAAACAAAAACCGCCCATCTGCCACTGCTAACGCCGCACTAAACAGACTGCTTGAAAGTATGGTATTGAATAGCGGACAGCAAGATTTGGGCATAACTGGCTCTTGCACCGAAGCAGGACTGCTGAAAATCCTTTTGCAAGATACTGGCTTGTATCAAAATCGCAAAGGCGAATTTGTCTATAAAGCCCCCGTGGAAGGAAGCGAGTTATATGCCTTATGGGAACACACAGACGAGTTTTTGAAAGGTGCGTTTTCACAAACGGCAGAAGATATTTTCAAGATGTGGCAAGACAAGCCGCTTGGAATCAAGGCGGGCTTGCACACGATATTCTTGTTGGCATATATTCTGACAAAGACCAAAGAAGTCGCAGTATATCGTGATGGAATCTATACACCGAAAATTGACGAGTTGTTTGTTCGCTATCTTGTAAAAGACCCAAAGCGTGCATCTTTGAAATTGGTAAAAGCCAACGACATTTCCAATAACATTATTGTATCGGTTATCCGTGCGTTGCATGAAATAAGCCCCGATGAAACATTGACCGAACCGCTGGATGTCGCCCGCAAAATGGTGGCGATGGTTCACGGCTTGCATCCTTGGGTGTTGAAAACAAAAACCCTGTCGCAACAAACAATCAAGTTTAGGGAAATCGTAAAGTCGGCGAATGACCCGCACAAGTTGATATTTGAAGACCTGCCAAAGTTATTCCCTGCCAACAAGTTATATGAAAATGTAAAGACTGCGCTGGAAGAATTGACCGAAGTCTATCCAACCATGTTGCGCTCTGTCGGAATACTCATGACAAGCGAGTTGGATATACCGCTTGCCACCCCAGCGTATATGGAACAACTGCGGGAGCGGGCAAAGAAGATCAAGGGAGTATCGGGCAACTTTGGCATAGACGCTTTCGCCGCCCGCATATCCACGCTTCGTGCTGATAACGATGGTGTAAATGCCAACGACTTGTCGGGCATTATCAGTCTTGCGAATAACAAACCGCAAAACGAATGGATTGACCTTGATGTGGAAACCGCAAAGAAAGAATTGCTCCGCCTTTGCACCGAGTTCAAAAAAGCCGAACTTTACACCAAAGTCAAAGGTCGCCCATCTTCTCGTCAAGCCATTGCTTTTATTGCAGGCATAGGTGGACAGACGGAAATCATATCGGGCGATTTTGATATATTGACTAGCAAGGCAAAAGATGTGCAGAAATTGGTGGATAAACTGGAAAAACTGCTTGATGGCGAAAAAGATAGTGCGCTAGTTCTAACCGCTTTGTCGCAAATGAGTATTGACCGCATCAAAGCCAAGGACAAAAGAAAATGAGCGAAGTAAAAGAAAAGCATGTGCTGGGTGTGTCGGGTGGCAAAGATAGTGCCGCCCTTGCAGTCTATATGCGTGATAACCACCCCGAGATAGACATAGAATACTTTTTCACAGACACAGGCAAAGAATTGCCCGAAGTTTATAGTTATCTTTCCAAACTGGAAGGATACCTTGGCAAGCCCATACAGCGTTTGAATCCCGACCAAGATTTTGACTTTTGGCTGATGGAACACAGCAATTTCCTGCCGTCCGCACAAGCCCGCTGGTGCACGATTTGTATGAAACTGAAACCATTTGAAAAGTGGGTCAATAATTTTATAAAAGACGGATATACGGTCTATTCCTATGTTGCTATTCGGTCGGACGAAGAATATCGTGAAGGATACCAGTCCCGCAACGAAAAACTAAAAATCAAAATGCCTTTCCGTGAAGAAGGCGTGGATCGCTCGGGCGTTATGGATATTCTGAACCATTCGGGGCTGGGTCTGCCCGACTATTACAAGTGGCGGACACGGAGCGGATGCACCTTTTGCTTTTTTCAACAGAAAATTGAATGGGTCGGTTTGATGGAAAGACACCCCGAAGCATTTGAAGAAGCAAAACGATATGAAAAAACCGCTGAAAGTTGCGGGTCGCCATTTACTTGGTCGCAAAGAGAATCACTGGAAGAAATGTCAAAGCCCGAGCGAGTGGAACAGATTAAAAAAGACCATGCTGCACGCCTTGAACGACTAAAAAAGCAATATCAAGGAAATCCCTTACGCCCCGAGCAAAAGGATATAGATATGGACGATTTATACGGACAAAGCAAGGTGTGCCTGGCTTGCCATAAATAAGATTCAAGGGTTGATATTTTGAGATTCCGAGAGTATAATTTCCCAAAATACCCGCCGAACAATAAAGTGGAAATATGGGACTGCAAGATATAGACATCAAAAGAGAATACCGCTCCCCGCAGGATAATATCCCACGGGACTTCTACTTCCCGCTCCTAGAACAAGCCGTCCTATACGACCGAGCCGTTGGCTTTTTCTCGTCCACAATACTTGCCCGCATATCCGCTGGCATATCTGCCTTACGCAACAACGGCGGCAAAATACGCATAGTCGCTTCCCCCCACTTGACCGAAGACGATGTGGCGGCAATCCGCCGTGGCTATGAAAAGCGGGACGAAATTATCAAGTCCGTGCTTTTGCGTGATTTGCAAGACCCGAAGAACGAATTTGAAAAGAAACATCTGAACATTTTGGCGAACCTTATCGCAGATGGCGTTTTAGACATCAAAATTGCTTTTACAGATAAAAAAGGCAGTATGGGTATGTATCACGAGAAGTTGGGTCTAATAAGCGATTCTGACGGCTCTGTGGTGGCATTTTCGGGGTCTATGAACGAAAGCAACAATGCCGCCACCCGAAACTATGAAACGATTGATGTTTTTTGCTCTTGGAAGTCCGAAGAACAAGCCGAGCGAGTAAATGACAAGAAAAAGGCGTTTGAAGCCATTTGGAACAACGCCGACCCCGAATTGAAAATCATTGAATTTCCCGATTTGTCGGACACAATGATTAAAAAATACAAACGCACCCCCCCCGATTATGACGAGCCAGCCGAAGAACCGCCGATGGACGACCCCGAGCCAGTGCCGCCAGTTGTTGATATTCCCGCCGCCGCCACCCATTATCCCGCTATTCCCACTTGGTGCGATTTGCGTCCGTATCAGTTGGAAGCAATAGGCAACTGGAAAGCCGCTGGCTATCGTGGCATTTTTGACATGGCGACTGGAACAGGAAAAACGCTGACTGGTCTTGGTGCGCTGGTGGAACTTGCAAAGAATGTAAATAATAAATTGGCAGTTATCGTTGTTGCGCCATATCAGCACTTGGTTGAACAATGGGTGGAAGATATAGAAGCGTTCAATATCAAACCGATTGTCGGGCATAGTGAATCAAAACAGCGAAACTGGGAACGCCGCCTTGACGATGCCATATTGGATCAGAAACTAGGCGCAACAGGAAAAGAGTTTTTCTTGTTTATTTGCACCAACGCCACTTTTGCGACCCCGAAGGTGCAAGACCGAATAAAAAAGATACAAAGTGAAGTTTTGCTGATTGTGGACGAAGCCCACAATATCGGTGCGGCAAGTTCAAGCAAACTGCTGACCGACAAATATGATTATCGCCTTGCATTATCCGCCACGATTGACCGCCACAATGACGAAGAAGGCACGCAAAAGTTGTTCAAGTATTTTGGTGGCAAGTGCATAGAATACACTTTGGAAGATGCGATAGAGAAAGGCAATCTTACACGATATTTTTACTATCCGATTATCACGACCCTAGACGAAGAAGAACTGGACAAATACGCACACCTGTCTTTTGAAATCGCAAAAGAATGGCGGTTCGGCGATGACGGCAAAAGAACTTTAAGCGAGAAAGGCAAGCGGCTTGCAATGCAGCGTTCAAGACTTGTCGCTGGTGCAAGAGATAAATTGCCAAAACTGGAAGCGGCAATAGCTCCGTTCAAGAACGAAAGTTATTTGCTGGTCTATTGCGGGGCGACAAATGTTTTATCCAATGATTATTCGGACGATGAACGACAAATAGAACTGGTGTCCAAGCGGCTTTATGAAAACCTTGGCATGAAAACATCACGCTTTACTTCCGCAGAAGATATGCCGACCCGCAAAAGACTGAAAGATATGTTTGGGGCGGGCGACTTGCAGGCGTTGGTCGCAATCAGATGCTTGGACGAAGGTGTGAATATCCCTGCTATCCGCCGTGCTTTCATATTGGCAAGCACCACCAATCCCAAAGAATATGTCCAGCGTCGTGGTCGTGTCTTGCGTTTGTATAAGGGTAAGGAATTTGCGTATATTTATGACTTTATAACGCTCCCCCGACCGCTGGCAAATGTCCACTATCTGACCGAAGGACAGCGGGAAATGGAGTTGTCCCTTGTCAAAAATGAATTGAAAAGAGCCACAGAGTTCGCTAGACTGGCAAATAATATGCCGATCGCACAAAAAGTGATAGACGAAATCAAGCAAGCGTATTCTATAAACGAACACCTGCTAACCGATGAACAGGAGTATGTATAATGTCCGAAGCAAAGAACAACGACATAATCGTGGATAAAAAGGTCGCCAAGGCGATCCTGCGTAAAATCGTTCTGAATGAAGTCAAAAACATGAAAACCAAAGAAAAGAATGATGGGCAAATGGTCGCCTTCATACAGAAAACGATTGAGGAGGAAGTAGGATGTTATTAAAATCTCTTAAATTAGACGACTTCCGCCAGTTCAAAGGCACACAGATGGTTGAGTTTTCAACCGACCCAAAGCGGAATGTGACGATTATGAAAGGCGAAAATGGCTCGGGCAAAACTTCGTTTGCCCAGGCGTTCAGATGGTGCTTGTATGGCGATACCGACTTTCAAGACACAATCCTTTTATCTCGTGCGCTCTCGCAAACCATGCCCCCGAATAGCGATGACGATGTGTGGGTGGAAATTGTCCTTATGCACAACGACACCGAATACACAATCAAGAGATGGCAAAAATACAAAAAAGACGGAAGCGGCAAGATAGTCCCTGTCGGGCAATCAAAACTGACTTTCTCTTATGTAAAAGACGGCAATGTAGTGCCAGTGGACGAACTGGTTGCTCCGTTGCGAATAAGCGAAATCTTGCCAAAGGGATTATCACGATACTTCTTCTTTGATGGGGAACGCCTTGATAAAATGGCAAAGGAAATATCGGCAGGCAGAAGCCAAGAGTTCGGCGAAGCGGTTAGGAATCTGCTTGGACTAGACGCTTCCTTGGCTGCGCTGGAACACTTGAAGCGAGTTTCTCGCAATTATACAAATAGTCTGAACAGCGATGCGGACACCGAAATTGCTGAAATATCTAAAAGAATAACAAGTCTGGACGATGAAATAAATAACATCAACGACCGCCTTGAACAACTGGAAGGAATGGAACTAGCGGCACAAGATAAAGCCAATGAACTGACCGCACGGATTGCAAAAAACAAAGACAGCGAAAACCTTGCCAAAGAAAAAGAAAATCTGAAAAAGATGCTGGGCGGGTTGGAAAGTTCAAAAAAAGATGCAATCAAGAGTTTAATTTTAGCGTTCGGAAAAAGTGCATACAAGTATTTCCCAAAGAAAATGATGAAGGATGCTTTGACGGCGTTGAAAAATGCCGACCAGTTGGACAAAGGCATTCCCGACATACACGCCCGCACTATTGATTTCCTTATCAAGCGTGGCGAATGTATTTGCGGCGGCAAAGTTGAAACTGGGAACGAGATATTTAATGCGTTGAACAAACTGCGTGATTATATTCCACCGAAATCGCTGGGGAATCTGATTTCCGATTTCACAAACATTTGCGAAATGAGCATAAACAGCACCGAGAGTTTCAAAACCGACTTTGATAGAAACTTCAAAATCGTGCGTGATTTTGAAAACAACCGCAACGAAACCGAACAGCGATTGAAAGATGTAGAGAAAAGACTTGAAGGCATGGAAAGCGTTGGCAGTTTGCAGGCAGACTTGAAAAGTTATGAGAAGTATTTAAGCGACTACAAAGAAGAACGCTCTATGAAAGACCAACGCAAAGGCGTTTGTGTAAATGAAAAGGAAACGCTGGAACAAAAACTCCAAGAACTTTTGAATCGTGGCGGCAAGAACACGAAGATAAAAAAGTATATGGCTTACACCGAGTATATTTACAAAGACCTAAAAGAACAATATGACATTGAAGAAACCACAACTCGTGAGAAACTGGCGACAACCATAAACAAAATCTTCCAAAGCATTTATGCGGGCGGATTTTCGTTGTCGCTGGATCACAAATACAATGTCATTCTGTCGGCTGATGGTTATGTAAAAGCCGAAGGCGACAACATTGAAACTTCCACGGCACAAGGCATATCCATTATCTTTGCGTTTATCGCTGGCGTTATCCAAATGGCGAAAGACGGACAGAGCGAAGATAGCGGCATTGCTTCCAACGAACCATATCCGTTGGTTATGGACGCACCCTTGTCTGCATTTGATAAAACACGAATTGAAACGGTCTGCGAAGTCCTGCCAAAGATTGCACAGCAAGTTATTATTTTCATTAAAGATACTGACGGCGATATAGCGGACAAGCACCTTGGTAGCAGGATTGGGAAACGCTATGAATTTGCCAAACTGAATCCATTTGAAACCAATTTAATAGAAGCGGGGAAATAAAATGTTTACAAGCGACTATCAGTTTAAGGGCATCCACGCCGAGAGAATAAAAACGCTGGCACAGGAAAAGTTTGACAAGGAAAATACCCTGTTTGAAACTTTGATGGATGTTTATCTTCTTGCGCCAGTTGTTGGCTTTTTATACCAACGGCGGGCAGAAGTAGATAAAAAGAGTTCTGCCGATGCTCGCATCTTTGCGGATAAAATGAACAAGGAAAAATTGAACTTGGAGTTCAATTATCGCCTTATCATGTTGCTAGATAGCGAATATGAATCCGACTTTGAAAAGCGTGTTGATAAGGCGTTTCGTGATTATGGAACGGATAAATCCAAAGCCGACCTTGACCGCTATCACGAATATGTGCGTGGTGGTATAGATGTGCTTTATGAAAAACTATGGGAAAACGCAACGACCGCAGACGACCATATCAAAAATCTATACGAGTTTATGGAAGATTTTGAAAACAAATATGGGCAAGCCGCATCGGACGATGTTTTAGCGTTATGCCGACAAGCAAGAAGTTAAAGTAAGCATGAATGATAAAATCACGGAAATCGTTGAAGAACTATATGAAAACGCTCGCCGCTTTCTGAAAGAAGACGATATTCTTGATGCGACCGCTGATCTATCCCCCATTGAAGTGAACAAAGTGATTTCCCGCCTGCAATCTATGGGCGTGATTGTTGATGCCGATATTGAAAAGGCAACGAAGCAAAAGCCAAAAAAGACAGCGACCAACTCCAACAAAAAATCCCCTGTTGCGGCAACGACTTTTGAAATGCTGAATATCCCTGTTGGAACGGAGCTAACATTTACTATGGACAAGTCCATAAAATCCTTTACATTTGATAACAAGAATAAAATCAAACTATCCGATGGAAGTGTGCTTTCTATATCAAGGGCAGCTCGGCGACTGAATAGACAAATGGGATATGCAGACTGCCCACGGCAAGGACCGACTTATTGGATGCTTGACGGCAAAACCTTGTGGGAAATACGGCAACAAATTGATGTAGAGCATGAATGACAAGCGAGCGGAAATTATTGAAAAGATTTATGAAATCTACAAATCTCGTGGCTTTGTAAAAGAAGCCGAGATATTGGACTTTGCTGACGAAGCCAACCTTTCCATTTTTGATACAAACCGCCTTACAGAACACCTTTTGGGTCGTGGCGTTATAATTCGGAACGATGCACCGCAACGCCCCGCCGCAGGCGAAGACGAATATGACGCAAGCAAGATAGACTATAATGCTTTGTTTAATCGGGTAGTTGCTGAAAATCCCGAACTAAAAACCTTCATAAAATATATCCGTAAAATCCAACCGCCGCAACGGAACGAATGGGTCGGTTTAGTGCCACAGGCAAAAAGTGGCAATAAATGGGCTTACAATCGCCTTATTGAAATGAACCTGCGTGTGGTGGTCAAGAGTGCCTTATACTTCTCTGACACCTATCAAATTGCGCTGGCGGATGCACTTCAAGACGGCTTCCTTGGTCTTTTATATGCAATAGAGAAGTTTGACCCATCTGAACATAATTCTTTCCCAGGGTATATCACACGACCGATAACAGCATACATACAACGAAATGCCGACTTCTCGCCGTCCCCGCTATTCTATTTCCCGTCCCTGTATCAAGAAGAGTTATACAAGATTTTTGCGCTGGTTGATAACCATCAGTGCCAACAATGCTTTTGTGGCGATAAAACCGACTGCGACTTTTTAATTGCCGAAGTCGCAGAAAAATTGGAATGCTCTTATGTGGATGCAATGAAACATCTCGGATTCTTCGCCGAATACGATCGCATGATTTATAACCTTGTGGACGAAAACTCGGAAAGCCAGTTTGATATGGCGGTGCAAACGGAACTGCAAAGAATAGTCAGAGAAGTCTTGGCAGAACTAGACCCGAAGGAAGAAGCGATATTGCGAATGCGGATTGGCTTTGAATGCCAAGACGATAAAATCAGAGAATCCTTTGAAAATTCGCCCTATAAATCTTTTGAACAGCGGTCGTTCAGTGGAATGAGTTTGGAAGAAGTCGGCGATATTTATGGACTAACAAGAGAGCGGGTGCGACAGATTGAACAAAAGGCATTAAACAAATTGAAACACCCAACTCGTGCGAGAAAGTTGCGTGCGTTCTTGGACGAATATCCTATCACTTCTGAAACGCCGCCGCCGATCCAAGAAGCCATTTCATTAAAGTTTGTTGAATCAAAGGTTCGCACGAAGTCCGATTTGAAAGTGCCAAAAGAAAAGAAAGAACGCCCACCAAAGCCAGTATTTATTGTGCAACAAGATATGATGAGCAAAGGCTGGAAAGCCACCGCATTAAAGCGTTTGAAAGCGTTGCACGACAAGGGATTATCAGCATCAGTAATTGCAGAAAAACTCGGCAAAACAAAGAACGCCGTTATCGGGAAATTGAACCGCCTTGGCTGGAACTAGGAGCAGAATATAGTCCTATTGCATCTGACTTTTCATGGTTTAATATAACTCCGAAGGGAAATTCTAATAGAATATCCCTTTTTTTATAACCAAAGGAGCGAAGCCATGACGCAAACTTCTGAAATCAAAAAGGGGTATTTGACACTGGACGAAGTTGCCGCCGCTTGCGGTGTGCCGCTAGAAGACTTGCGATATTTTGGCGAAGAAGGAAATTTGACGATTTGTCTTCGCCGAATACCTGTGAAAATTGCAATAGAGAGTATTCTCATGCAAAAACCCTATACGGACGACCCGAAGGAGCAACGGCGAATTATGCAAATGCTAGAAGAGCCGCAACCGCTACACCCGACAGACATTTATAGAATCTTTGCTGTCCGACCGAATAGAATTGAAATCACTCGGCTAAAAACAATCCCTGTTATGAATATCGTAAATGTTATAAACCCACCGATTTTGGTGGGTTTTGACGACCTAATCATAACTCGTGAAGAGAAGGAACGCTTTGCCTTTGCCTTCTTAAATAAAACAACCGCCGCACGAAATCCGTTGCGTATTATATCCCCCGACTTCAAGAACTTTATGCTATATGAGCGTGAATACTTCTTCGGCGAAAAACAAGCAAGGGTTATCAAATATCTTTATGAAAAGTATATGGCGGGCGATCCGTGGGTGCATAGCAAGAAGTTGCTAGATATAGCGGATTCGCACAGCTGGCGACTGCATAATCTTTTCAACCATAGTAGAGATTGGCGAAATGTTATTCGCACAGGCAAGAACGGATATTATATGTTCAATTTGCCGAGCGATAAGACCCCGCCATTAAAACGCCCTGAACACAGGGGACTTGATTTGTTTGATGTTGCAGCAAAATAGCGTATAATTTTTACACTTTCCTTTTTATATTCCTGCATATTTTAGCGGGCTATCATTGACGACTTTTTATATTAAACCATCCTTGTTTTTCTGACGATTCGCACAAACAGCATTTTGCGCTGGTCGCCTTGTGCCACACCGCCCGCCTTACTTTACTGCTTTTCTGCCACTCCGTTGGCACTCCGAATACAGACCCAGTAGGACTATTTGCCGAGATTTCTGCGAAAACGGCTGATTCCCGCACTCCATACACCAAGCATAACCCCGCCGAGCCGACTGACGGCTTGTATCCAAATAGACTGAAACCATACGAAAAACGATTGAATTGGAGTTTTGGATATGGACGAAGAGATTATCAAAAATCATGCCCGCCTTACCGAAAAGCAACTTGCCCAGTATTGGGGAATCAAGGTCGGCACTCTTCGCAAATGGCGTTGTTTGAAAACAGGACCCGCTTTCATAAAAATCGGCGGCAAACCCATTTACCCACGCGACTGGGTTTTGGAATACGAGCGGAATCGCAGTTTTTATGGATCGGGCGAGCGTGTTTATCCAAAGGGGGCGACAGATGGCGAAAAATAACTTCACTATTTGCCCGACCTGCCAACAGAAGGTTGTGGATTATCCGCATAACATAAACAAAACACTGGTGTCTTGTCTGTGGGCTTTGTATAAGGCGGGCGGACTTGCTCGGTTGGATAAACTAAATCTGAACAATACACAATTCACGAACTTTCAGAAGTTGCAGTATTTTAATCTGATTGTGAAAGGCGGCAAGAATAACGCATGGCAGATAACACGACTGGGCGTTGCCTTCTTGCAAGGACGCAACAAGATTCCGAAATCTGTGATAACTCGTGGCGGCAATGTCAGACAGGTAAGCGTGGAGCGTGTATTTGTGCAACAGGTAAAAGAATGCGTGCAATACAAAGTGGAATGGCAAGCACTGGCGGGACAACCAACACTATTTGACCAAGGGAAATAACCTATGAAGATTCTTATAGACCCGATGCTTGCCTGCCTTGCCGCCGACCTTTCCACAGAAGACAAGGCAGAGATTCTGATGTGCATATTTGAATATCCGCACCGCCAGAGCGATATAGGGCTTTGGAAGTATATGAAACAGCAAATAGACGCAGATGCAAGGAAGTATAAGGAAAAGTGCGACCGCATGGCGGAAAACGCAAAAAGTCGTTGGAATCCGAAATCGGATATGAAATCGGATGCGACTTCGCAGGTAGTAGTAAGTAGTAATGAAAACAAAAATAAAGATAATTGCAATGTAAGTGTAAGTGGTAATGCCGCCGCAGTTGTTGAAAACTCTGTGAATAACTTTTTAATTTCCAACAACTTTTCTTTTCAAATGGTCGCCATGCAAAATCCAAGATTCACAGATTATCTGCTTTGCTATCCGCCCGCTGTTATTGAACGAGCCGAGCGAACATTAAAAGAAAAATGCGCTGGGCAAAGTATGGCATTGGAAACAATCACAAAGTGGATACAAAAAGAAAGTGGCTTTTACAAACAGAACAATGGGGGATAAAATGAACATATCGCAAACAGAATGGACACCTGCGCTGGTTGAAGAATGGGTGCAGATAGCGGCGAAGACGGAGCGGGCTTTGCCGTCTGTGGACAGACCAAGAATGGCACGCCCGCATATAGATTATCCAACGGACTGGCTGTCCCGCCTTTGGGACGAGATAGACGAAGAACTAAAAAACAGAGAACCAAAATTCCAGCCAACCAACGAACAGGTGTCTATGTGGGAAGAAGTTGTTTTGCGCTGGATACCTGCGATTGATAATGTGAAAGACCGCAAAATCCTGTGGTGGCGATCATGCGGTATGGGCTGGGGTCGCATAGCGAAAAAGATTGGTGTTGAACGCCACACGCCAAAACGCCGCTATGATAAAATTTGCGGGGATTTGGCACGATTATTGAACAATGGGCAAATAACGCCTTCTGCCATACAAAAATATCACAAAATATCTTAAAATCTTATCGTCTTTGTATTTGGTTATATCTCGTTATAGCGAAATGCCAAAATGGAATAAAACTTCCCTCTACCATTTTTCCAAAAAAGATGGCACTATTCGGATATAATTGGAACATATTTTATACACACCGCAGGGAACTGCGGTTTTTCGTTTGGAAAAACATCATGGCGATAATTCAATTATCTTTGACTGGTGCGGAAAGCACGCGCTTGGCACTATTCGCTGAAAAGGATATTCGTTTTATCGCCGCCAAATCTTTGACGCAGACTGCACAAGCCGTGCAGGAAGGCGTGCGGGAACATATCAAAAAAGATTTTGTTCTGCGAAAACCGAACTTTCCGAACTCCATAAAGATTCGTCCTGCGACAAAGCAGGATTTGGAAGCGAAAGTTTTTACTATGGCTGGCTTTGCCACTCTGCAACAAACAGGTGGCAAGCAAGCCGCCAAAACTGGACGGCTCGCAGTGCCGCAGTATCGCCATTTGCGAGATGTCAAAAGCGGACGCAAGTCCAACCCTGCGGGGTCGTTCTTAATGAATTTGAAAGACGGCGGCGTGGCAATCGCCAGCCGTGCAAACAACGAGTTCAAAATACTCTTCTATCTAAAAAACATTGCCTATATGCCAAAGAGATTAAATATGCTTGAACTGGGCGAACAAATTGCCGTGCGAGATTTCCCGATGGTCTTCCACAAAAATCTAGGTTCTTTTGAAACTTGAAAGCACCGAGGGTAAAGGCGACCCCGATGCTTTTCTAGTTAGCGGGGCGTTGCAAGTGTCCCCACTGCCCACCCCGCAGAAATCTAACGAAAACTATGGGGACACATAGGGGGGTGTGTCCCCATGTGTCCCCACCCCACCGCCCCATGTGTCCCCACCCCCTAACAACGAAAGGAAAAACAATGTCTGATACAAACATAATTTTGCCTGCTGGCATTCCAACTTGGAAAGTTGAAGACCTGCGTCCGTATGACAATAATCCACGCACGCACTCGGACGACCAAATAAACCAGTTGGTCGCATCTATGATGGAGTTTGGTTTTACAAATCCAATCTTGGTGGACACGACCAGCAAGGAAATTATTGCAGGACACGGACGACTGATGGCGGCGAAGCGGCTTGGCATGACAGAAGTGCCAGTCGTTGCATTATCACACTTGAACGAGACCCAACGCCGCAAACTGATTATCGCCGACAACCAACTTGCCTTGAACGCTGGCTGGGATATGGACTTGCTTGCGACCGAACTTGCCGCTTTGCAGGAATCGGGCGAATCTTTGGAAGTGCTAGGATTTGACGAGCAGTTTATCAAAGACACTTTATCCCGCAGTCCCGACTTGGAAGATTTGGAAGATGGGGACGAGCGTGTTGTTCGCAGTGGCTTTCTTGTTGAAAAGTTTGGCGTGCCGCCGTTTTCCATTTTGGAAGTTCGCAAAGGATATTGGCAAAACCGCAAAAGAGCATGGCGAGCCATTATCGGCGAAGTCGGCGAATCTCGTGAAGGCGTGACTTTTGCCGATTCCAGTATTATGGAAGGTCTGTCCGATGTGTCTTTGCTTGACCCAGTGCTTTGCGAAATTATATTTTCGTGGTTCGGACTGGGCAAAGGAACAAAGTGCGTAAATCCATTTGCGGGCGATACCACCTTCGGTCATGTTGCCACATACAAAGGCGGCGAATTTGTTGGAATTGAAGTTCGGCAAGAACAAGTGGATTTGAACGAAGAAAAAATGGCGGCGGCAAACTTGCCTGCCAAATACATTTGTGATGATGGGCAGAATATATTGAAGCATGTCAAACCCGACACCCAAGACCTGCTGTTCTGTTGCCCGCCATATTATGATTTGGAAGTTTATTCGGACTTGCCCGAAGATGCGAGCAACGCTGAAACCTACGAAGACTTTATGGCGATCATGGAAAACGGATTCGGCGGTGCAATCAAGACGCTAAAAAAGAATCGTTTTGCGGCAATCGTTGTCGGAAACATTCGGGATAAAAAAACAGGACTTTATCGCAACTTTGTAAATGACATGATAACGCTTTTCCAAAGACACGGAATGGCATTTTACAACGACATCATATTGGTGGACGCTCTTGGCTCTGCACCAAAGCGTGCAACGCACAACATGACCCATCGTAAGGTCGTGAAGGTGCATCAAAATGTCTTGATATTTTACAAAGGCGACCCAAGCAAAATCAAAGAAATCTACACGGACGATGTGTTTGTGGATAACTTTGAAAATAATGACGAAGGCGAAGAAGAATGAAAGGACTTTCACAGCGAGCGTATGCCGACCATCGTGGCGTATCGCCAAAAGCGGTGCGGCGTGCAATAGCAACGGGACGGATAGTGCCATTATCAGATGGCACTATTGACCCCGCACAGGCAGATTTTGAATGGGACGAAAACACAGACGCAACACGCCGCCCAACAGGGACGAGCAAACTGACCGATGTTAGAACGGTCAAGGAACTGAAATATGCGAAGTTGTTGGATATTCGCCTGCAAAGGGAAACCGCAAAAGTCGTGCCGTTGAATGAAGTCAAAATCTTATTCCGCACGACCGCAGGGAATATCCAAAACGCTTTCGCAAATCTTGGCAACGCAGTATCGCCACGCCTTGTTGGGCAACAGGACATAAACAAAATCGCAAACATCATAAACGAAGAAGTCCACCAAATGATAAAAGAATTCACCGATGACGCTGAACAACAAATCCACGACAAATTCCAAGCATTCTTGGGCGGCGGACATAATACGGAATGATTGGCTTGCACCTTTCCGCCGTGATATGTCGCTGTTCGTGTCTGAATGGGCGGACAAATACAGGATATTATCTTTATCGGCAAGTAGTGAAGGTGGCAAATGGCGGACACGCCGCACCCCATACTTGAAAGAGATTATGGACTGCCTGTCGCAAAACAGCAGTCCCCGCCGTGTGGTGTTTATGAAAGGAGCGCAAATCGGTGGGACAGAAGCAGGACTGAATTGGCTCGGATTTATCATGCACCATAGTCCCGCACCGACTATGGTTGTGAACCCGACACAGGAAATGGCAAAGCGCAACTCCAAAATGCGTCTGACACCAATGATTGAATCAACGCCTGTTTTGCGTGGCGTTGTATCCGCTCCAAAATCAAGGGACACTGGCAATACGATACTGCAAAAAGATTTTCGTGGCGGCACTATTATTATGACTGGTGCGAACTCGCCAACGAATTTGCGATCCGTCCCGATACAAAATCTGTTCTTGGACGAAGTGGACGGCTTTCCAAGCGAAGCGGGAATTGAAGGCGACCCTGTGGACTTGGCTATGCAACGCACTGCCACTTTCCCGAACAAGAAAGTTTTTATGATTTCCACGCCTACAATCAAGGATGCTTCTCGCATAGAGCAAGCATTCCTTGAAGGCGACCAACGACACTTTCATGTCCCTTGTCCACGATGCGGGCATTATCAGATTTTACGCTGGCGGAATGTTGTTTTTGATTCCAAAAACTTGACCGAAGCATTTTATAAATGCGAAGCGTGCGAAAAACTTTGGCAGAACTATGAAAAAGAACACATATTGCCAAAGGGACACTGGATTGCGGACAAACCATACAACACCGAAATCGCCAGTTTTCATTTGTCGTCTTTGTATGCCCCGCACGGCTGGCTGTCTTGGACGGACATAGCAAGAGAGTTCTTGCTCGCCAAAGACGACCCAAGCCGTCTGCAAGTTTGGACGAACACAAAACTTGCCGAGTGCTGGGAAGACCAAGCGGGCGAGCAAATAGACCCAACAAACCTTATGGTGCGGCGGGAACACTTCGGCGATGGCTTACCCGAAGGCGTGGCGGTTTTGACTGCTGGCGTGGATGTGCAGGACAATCGTCTTGAAATTGAAATAGTCGGCTGGGGGCGTGGCGAAGAATCGTGGAGCATAGACTATATCGTCTTGTTCGGCGACCCAAGCACGCCCGAACTATGGTCGCAACTGGATGCGGTGCTGGCACGGCGTTATGCCCATAGCAAAGAGATTCCCGACATGGGTATTCTTGGCTGTTGTGTGGACAGCGGCGGACATTATACCGACCATGTTGTGAACTATTGTTATGCAAGAGCGCACCTGCGTGTTTTCGCCATAAAAGGCGATGGCGGATATGGAAAACCCATATTCCCAACGACCGCCAGCAAATCGTGGCGGACGAAAAAACCTGTTTATGTGATCGGAGTAAATGACGCAAAAGATACTCTTATGCGGCGTTTGCACTTGACCGAAACAAAGGGTGTCGGCGTTTGGCATTTTCCGATGGATAGAGAGCGTGAATGGTTTGAACAACTGACAAATGAAATTGTCCGCAAACGATTCCAACAAGGACGGCTTGTTCGTGAATGGCGACCACGCAAAGAAGGCGTGCGAACCGAAGCATTGGACTGCCGTGTCTATGCCTATGCCGCCTTGCGTGGTCTTATTCGCAACTATCGGTTCAATCTTGAATTTACGGCGGAGCAAATTGCAATGGCAGGAACTCGTGCAACACCGAAACCTGTCGCAGTTGAAACTCCGCCACCAGTTATTTCCACTCCGCCCAAAACACGGCGGGTGCGAAGCAAAGGAATTGCATTATGAAAATCAAGACATACGAAGAGCAACTGGTAGAAGTCCAAAAGGCAATATCCGACATTCTGACAAACGCACAGGAAGCGTCTTATAACGGACAGCGAGTGCGTAAAGCAGACTTGGGATTGTTGCAACAGCGAGAGCAATGGCTGACGCAACAGATAGCCAACAAGCGGCGTGGCGGCATTCGTGTCCGCACCGCCGTCCCTGTTTAGTATCGTTTTGCTGGCGTCAGCAAAACGATATAGATGGGGGATAAAAATAGTGGATTTTTTGGATTTTATTCTGTATGATTGGACAGAATACAAAAGGGAAAGCAAATGTCTAAAATGAATGTTCTTGGCACGGAAATCAGCGTTGTTATAGATAACGATACCGACTTTATATCCATGACTGACATGGTGCGTGGTGTAGAAAACGGCGATTCTCTTATTGAAAAATGGTTGCGCAATAAAAACACTATTGAACTTTTGGGCATTTGGGAAGAGATGTATAATCCCAATTTTAATTCCCCCGAATTCGGGGTAATTAGAAATGAGTCTGGGACAAACCGCTTTTTGCTTTCTGTAAAGCAATGGATTGCCAAAACCAATGCTATTGGCATCCAAGCCCGTGCGGGTCGCTATGGCGGCACTTATGCACACAAGGATTTGGCATTTGAGTTTGCATCGTGGATTTCGCCCAAATTCAAGTTATATCTTATCAAAGAATTCCAACGCCTAAAAGACCAAGAGTATAAACAACTTGGCTGGGATATTCGCCGCAACCTCACGAAACTAAATTATCGCATACATACCGATGCAATAAAATTGAACATAATTCCAAAGGCAATTTCCAAGGAACAAGCCAGTTTCAAATATGCCGAAGAAGCCGATATTTTGAATGTTGCATTGTTTGGTATGACCGCCGCTGATTGGCGAAAAGCAAATCCAAAATTGGACGGCAATATCCGTGATTATGCGGATATAGCACAACTGGTATGCCTTGCGAACATAGAATCATTGAACGCCCATCTTATCCATGAAGGGCTGAGCCAAGAGAAGCGAATTGTTGCATTGAATAAAATGGCAATATCACAAATGAAAATACTAACAGATGAGTATGGCGTTAAGAAGTTAGAAGCCAAGCCCATTAAAAAATAAAATCTGAACCATTAAAGCAAACACACCGCCCTTTGGGGCGGTTTTTTGTCGTGGAAAAATAGAATGAAAATTCCAAAACAAACATTTATGGATAAGGCGATTTCATGGGTGTCGCCTGCCACTGGATTAAAACGCTGGCAGGCACGCACCCACCTTGCAATGCTCGGTGGCTATACTGGCGCAAGGCGGGACAGAAGCCAAACAAAGAACTGGAATACAGCGGGCGGCTCTGCCGATGCAGTATCTTTGGACGATTTGCCAACCCTGCGTGATCGCAGTCGGGACTTGCTTCGCAACGCCCCGCTTGCAACAGGTGCGGTGAATACGGTCATCACAAATGTTATAGGCACTGGCTTGCGACCACAATCGCATATAGACCGCAAAGTATTGCGTCCGTATTTGAAAACGGACGAAGCGATGGAAGCATGGGAATCCGAAGCCGAGCGCATATTTACCCTATGGGCAAATAATCGGGACTGCGATATAACTCGCTGTCAAAATTTCACAGACTTGCAGGCGTTGATTTTACGATCAACACTGGAATCGGGCGACATATTCGTCCTGCGTAAATATAAAGAACATGAGGGCAATCCGTTTGGAACAGCACTGCAAGTTGTGGAAGCCGATAGAGTGGCAAATCCCGATAACACCAACGACAAAATTGTTGCGGGTGTTGAATTGGACGATGATGGCGCACCAACGGCTTATCACATTCTGAACAAACACCCCGATGATGCTGGCGGGAAACTTACCAGCACAAAAGTCCCTGCGTTTGATGCGGACGGACGGCGGCAAGTATTGCATATATTCCAACGGAATCGCCCTGGGCTTACTCGTGGCGTGCCATATCTTGCACCTGTTATTGAATCATTGAAGCAGTTGGACAAATACACCGAAGCCGAAATCATGGCGGCGGTTATTTCGTCCATGTTCACAATCTTTGTAAAAAGCGAAAGCGAAGAAGGATTGAACCCGCTGGCAACCGAAGGACAAAAGCCAACGAGATCCAGTGATTATAACATTTCGCCTGGGGCGATATTGGACTTGCAACCAAATGAAGACATACAGATTGCAAACCCAAACCGCCCGAACCAAGCGTTTGACGGATTTGTGCAATCTATCTTGCGACAGATTGGTGTTGCGCTGGAAATACCATTTGAAATCCTGATAAAACATTTCACGGCGAGTTATTCCGCCGCCCAAGCCGCACTGGTGGAAGCGTGGAAAACATTTTTGACCCGCCGCAAATGGGTGGCAACGCAGTTCTGCCAGCCAGTTTATGAAATGGTTATCACGGAAGCGATTGCCAAAGGTTATTTGGATGCCCCAGGATTTTTTAGCGACCCATTCGTCCGTGCCGCATATTTGGGTGCGGAATGGATAGGACCACCAAGGGGGCAAATAGACCAGTTGAAGGAAATCCGTGCCGCCGATTATCGGGTAAAACTGGGCGTGTCCACGCTGGAAGAAGAAACCGCCGCTATAACTGGCGGAAACTGGGAAACCAAACACACACAGCGAGCAAGGGAACACAAAATGCGAATGGATGCGGGCTTGACTGAATCTATGCCTAAACCATACGGAAAAAAGGAAAAGGAAGGCAACGATGATAAATGATTTACGAACACTATCGGAACACTGGGCAATACAGCCCGAAGTTCTGAAAAGCATTATGGCAAATTTGAAAGACCCCAAAGCGGGTCTTTCTTTATTCGCCGAAAGACCCCTAAAAAACACCCGCACAGCGGTCATTAGGGACGGAGTGGCAGTAATACCCATAAACGGCGTTATAACGCCACAATTGGACTTATTTACGCTTATCTTCGGCGGCACGGCACTGGACTGCCTTGCAAGGGATTTGCAAGCCGCCGTGGACGACCCCGAAGTAAGGGCAATTTTACTGGATATAGATTCCCCAGGCGGGGTCGCAGTCGGTCCTAGTGAAATGGCGGACATTATCCGCCGTGCCAGTGCCGCAAAGCCAATTTGGTCGTATGTCGGGCGAAATTGTTGCAGTGCCGCATATTGGCTTGCCAGTGCGTCCGAAAGGATATTGACGCACAAATCGGCTTTGCTGGGAAGCATTGGCGTTGTTTCAACTCGCTATGTGCAGGAACAGCCCGATGCAGACGGATACAAACACATTGAAGTCGTGTCCAGCAACGCAAAAAACAAACGCCCCGATCCACGCACCGCCGAAGGAATGGACAGCATTCGGGCAGAACTTGACGACTTGGAAGACGAGTTTATCCAAAGCGTTGCAAACTACCGAAATTTGCCAGTTGAAACCATCAAGGAAGATTTTGGCAAAGGCGGCGTGCTGAAAGGAAGTAAGGCAGTTGTCGCAGGTATGGCAGACGCTCTATCAACCTATGAAAGTGCGCTCGCCGAACTTTCCACTTTAACCAACAAAATGAAAGGAGAACCAGAAATGGAAAAGGAAAGCAAACAGGCAATAACGCCTGAACAAATAGCGACCTATCGTGAAGAAGGCGCAAAGGCAGAGCGGGAACGCTTGCTTGCGCTGGATGAAGTTGCGGTCGCAGGACACGAAAACCTACTGGCGGCGGCGAAAGCCGACCCGACAATGACGGCTGAAAAGTTGGCATTGGAAATCGTGAAAGCGGAAAAAGCAAAAGGCAACGGACACATCGCTTCGTTGAAATCTGCCGAAGCCGTTATGCCAAAGGTTGACGCAAGCAAACCAAGAAGCACCGCCGTCCCAGTCGGAGCAACGCCGCAAGAGCGAGCGAAGCACGAATGGAACACCAAAGCGGAAATCCGTGAAGAGTTCGCAGGCGACAAAGCCGCATTTATTGCGTTCTATGTCGCACAAGAAAACGGACAAGTAAAAATCCAAAACAAAGGCAAATAAAATGACAGCACTGAATACTGACACGAACAGAGTTTTTGAAACTCCAAACGATAGCAACGCTATCCCAGTTGCCGCCGCAGCCAAGATTTATCAAGGTGCGCTGATCGGAAAAACTGAAAACGGATATGGACGACCATTGCAAGCGGGCGATGTCCCGATGGGCTTTGCCAAAGACCATATTGACAACACCAACGGCGTTGACGGCGAAAAAACATCTGAATTGAAAGCCAAAGGCAAAGCGTCCCTGTTTATCAGCGGAATCACGATTGCCGACATCGGTCGCAAAGTTTATGCGTCTGACGACAACACTTTCACTTTGACCGAAGGCAACAACTCGTTGTTTGGAAAACTGGTTCGCTTTGAAAAAGCCGACTATGGAATTGTCGCATTTGACTTTCTGAACTCCGAAGAACAAGAACCAACCGCCGCACCTGCGGCTGACCCACAGGGGGACTAAACCATGTATCAACTTTCAAGCCGTGCCATAATCGGCACTTTTTATAAACGCCTGAACGAAAACGCAGGTATGGAATGGATAAACGCCATTTCCAACTACTTCACTTCCGATCAGGACACCGAAGACTATCGCTGGATTGGGCAATCCCCAGTTATGCGTGAATGGGTCGGCGGTCGCCATGCGAAGGGCTTTACAACCAATGGCATAACCATTGAAAACAAGCACTTTGAAGCGACACTGGATATTCCAGTCAAGCACCTGCGGCGTGATAAAACAGGACAGGTAAAAGTTCGCATTGGCGAACTGGCAACCCGCACCAATTCGCACTGGGCAATGCTGTTGTCCGAATTGGTGTCCAAAGGCGAAGAGCAACTTTGCTATGACGGCAAGCCGTTTTTCGCTGACGACCACAAAGAAGGCAAGTCTGGAAAACAATCCAACAAAGTCGTTTTTGATTTGGCGAAAGCCGCTATCAACGGCGAAGTTGGAAGTGTTGAAGCACCGACCGAAGCCGCCTTGCGTTCTGCAATTCTTGCGGGCATACAGCAAATCGTTGGATTCAAGGACGACCAAGGACAGCCGCTAAACGAAAACGCATCTCGTTTTATGGTTATGGTGCCTGTGCATCTGTGGCTGACTGCGAAAGCGTGTTTGGCTGTGCCTTTGTCCGCTGGCGGTGCAACGAACCCTGTCAAGGTTCTTGCCGACTTGGATATTGCAGTTGCATCAAATCCAAGATTGTCGGGCAACAAAATCTATGTATTCAGAGCCGATGGCGATGTCAAAGCGTTTATCAGACAGGAAGAAGAAGCCGTCCAGATAAAAGCGAAAGCCGAAGGTTCGGAATACGAATTTGACAATGACGCACACCAATACGGCGTGGATACTTGGCGAAATGTCGGGTATGGCTATTGGCAACACGCTTGCTTGGTGTCGCTCACGAAAACAGGGTCTTAAAGTTATGTTTGACTTTGACAAGTTTGTGAATAAAGCGGCGATGGATATTTTTGGGCAGGAAGTAAAATACCGCCCAAAGAAAAATGTAGCCGCATTCACAATATGCGGGGATTTTCACGAATCTTACATGGACATAAACCTAGTCAATGCTGGTGCGGATATTTCCGCCGCAAAGATTGTTCTATTTGTAAGACTTAGCGACTTCCCCGCCCATTATCCCGAACCGCTGGCGGGCGACTATGTGTCCGTCAGCGATTTGGGTTATCAAATTGTAAATATAGAGCCGCATATTCCAGGCAGTAAAAAACTTGTATTGCACGAAGAGTAGAAAATGCCACACCCACGACACCATATCCGCGAAGCAGTTGCCGCCCGCCTGCGTGAAACTTTTGAAAATGTTTTTGCAAGCAGAGCCAAGCCACTCTTTGACCAAGACTTGCCTGCCGTGCTGGTCTATGCGTCCGATGAAAACATCAAAAAAGAGCGGTGGGACACAGATGGCTGGGGTGCGCTCACTCGTGAATTGAATCTGTTTGTGGAAGCCGTGGACACTGGCAAGGACGACCTTGATACTAAACTGGACGCTCTTGCAGAAAAGATTGAAACCGCACTTGACGGCTGGGAAATACCCGACCGCAAAAATGCTGTCCTGCGATTTAATGGAACAGATTTGGATATGTCTGTGGACGGCAATAAAACCTATGGTGCAATCCGCTTGTCGTTCTCGCTAACCTATATGACGGAAACTAAAAATGACGATTGAACACGGACGAGATATTGCCGAACTTTTCCGCCGAGTAAATAACTTGCTCCGTATAGGGAAAGTGGTGGAAGTGGATTATGCCAAAGCAAAAGCGAAAGTAAAAATCGGCGAAATAACAACAGATTTCATGCCTTGGCTTGTCCCAAGCACTGCGGCATGGATACCATTGAAAAATGGGGAGCAAGTCGTCATTCTCTCTCCTAATGGCGACTTGCAAATGGGAATTATACTGCCCGCTCTTTATCAGAATGCCAAACCAGCCCCCAGTTCGGATGCGGCAAAGATTGCCATTGTTGCCGACATAGAACAGACTGGCGGCACGGAAATAAGCGGCACATTGGACACCAAGGGAAAGATAACGACCAAAAGCGATATAAATGCCAGTGGTGGCATAAAAGCGGCGGGCGAAGTGGAAGGCAAAGGCGTGCAACTTTCAACGCATACCCATAACTTTATGTATATTGGTATGGGGCAAGGTGCGACCCCGCAGAACGCAACAACGCAAAAACCATCTTGATTTAATGGCAAAATTCGTGGATAATCCCCGCAAGAATGTCGCACAAAATGAAAGTATCATATCAGTTGGACACAGCGGACGAAAATGCAAAAACCGCCGTGGAAAACTTACTCAAATCCCTTATGGACTGGGTGCGAATTGACGACAACGAATGGCTGGTCTTGGCAAATCGCCATACCACCAAAACCCTGCAAGCCGAGTTAGATAAACTGATTCAATCCAAATATAGCGTTGTATCTGTCGTGGACAAAAAGAAAACCAAAATCACAAACAACGGATATATTGACGCAAAAAACGGCGAAGCCAGCGAAATGCTATTTAGCAGTAAATACTAAACAGGAAATCCCAACATGAACGGAATGGATAAAGCCAGCGGTCGCCCGCTGGGTGGTCTTGCGCATTTGCGGCAGAGCATTATGGACATACTCACCACGCCCATTGGGTCAAGGGTTATGCGGCGGGATTATGGCAGTCGCATATTCCAACGAATAGACGCACCGATCACTGGCGAACTGGTCGCCGAGATTTATGCCGATGTTGTGGAAGCATTATTCAATTATGAACCACGCTTTGAAGTATCCGCCGTGTCTGTGGTGTCCATAGAAAACGGCAGAATTATATTGGATTTGGAAGGAAGGTATATTCCAACAGGCGAATCCGTAAAACTTGAAAATCTAAACATTTCGTAAGGGGAACGCCATGTCCGATGCCGTGAATTTTGATAATGTCCAAAATTTTTTGACACCCGACCACATTGACCTTTCGTCCTTGCCGCCACCAAAGGTTATAGAAGAATTGTCCTTCGGCGATATTTTTGACGCATTGTTGATTGACTTCAAAAAACGCCAGCCCGCATACGATGCTTTGTTGGAAAGCGACCCAGTAATAATCGCTTTGGAATGTGCGGCATATCGTGAAACCTTGCTCCGCAACAGAATAAACGAAGCGGCAAAAGCCAATATGCTTGCCTATGCGACCGAAGGCGATCTTGATAATCTTGCGGCGTTCTATGGGGTGGAAAGACTGGAAGACGAAAGCGATGCACGCCTGCGATACAGAGCGCAGCTGGCTTTGGAAAGTCTGACAACGGCGGGGAGCGAAAAAGCGTATTTATTCCATGTGCTATCCGCAAGCCCGCTTATAAAATCCGCCAGCGTATATTCGCCCGAGCCAGGGCAAGTTTTGATTTCAATTCTGTCCACCGAAGACGAAGGGATAGCGGACGAAGATTTAATCAAAGCAGTTGCGAAATATGTAAGCAGTGAAGAAAAACGCCCGCTGACAGACAGGGTTGTGGTGCAGAGTGCCGAGATAAAAGAATACAAAATATCTGCAAAAGTGTATTTGTATTTTAGTCCGAGCATGGCAATAACCGAACAGGAATGCCGTGAAGCGTTGGACGCATATATCGCAAAAAAGAATACGATTGGGAATATCGTGGCTCGGTCGGGAATCTTCAACGCTCTGCATACCGAAGGCGTGCGGAAAGTTGAACTATTAAAACCGACCACAGATATAGAAACAACCAAAGAGCAAGCCCCAAAATGTTCTGAAATCAATTTAGAGTTTGTGATTGCCAATGACACCGATTAAAACAATCTTGCCGCCGAATGCGACACCCTTGCAAAAAGATTTGGAACAAGCCGCCGCCGTGCGGCTTTTCTTATTGCAGGATAATCCTTTGCAATGGATGAACAATCCCGACAAATGTCCAAAGGAAGTTTTGCCTTGGCTGGCGTGGGCTATGTCCGTGGATGTTTGGGATAACGATTGGTCGGTGGCGACAAAGCGTGCAGTTATTCGGCAATCAGTGCAAGTGCATCGGCAAAAGGGAACTATCGGAGCATTGCGGCGGGCGTTGTCCGCCATTATGTTTGCCGACATCACAATCAAAGAATGGTTTGAATATGGCGGCGACCC